>Ga0209472_1001930_pt1 | contig 11830 bp, 11 predicted proteins | sample GraSoiAngelo_130_FD_185887 | JGI IMG/M metagenome (GOLD analysis project Ga0209472, IMG submission 185887) | Grasslands soil microbial communities from the Angelo Coastal Reserve, California, USA - 14_0929_02_20cm (SPAdes) (version 2) | ecosystem: Environmental > Terrestrial > Soil > Grasslands ...
ACAAGCTTCTGCACAGCATGAGCGCGGTGCTCGATGCGCTGTACGCGAGCTATAGCGAACTTCCCGGAGGTGAATCATGAACGCCCGCCGATATGAACGCTTCGCTGCCTTACGGATCACGGTGACGCGGATCGCCGGGTGTCTGGTTGCAGGTGCACTGATGTCCGCCGACAGCATCGCCGCGCCGCCGGTGTCACTGGATGCCAAGGCAATCGGTCAAGCGAGCGGGGCGACGGCGACCGCTGCGCCCGACGGCGTCGTGAAGATCGGCTGGCCGCGCACCGATGTGACCGTCACGGTGGATGGCGTGACCCTGCCGCCGGCAGCGGGCCTGGGCTCGTGGGCGGCGTTTGCTCCGATGGCGACCGGCGCGATGGTGATGGGCGACACCGTCGTGTTCGCGGACGAGGTCGATGCGGCGATGGACGCCGCGTTTACGCATGGATTAAGCGTGACCGCGCTGCACAATCACTTCTTCCACGACACGCCCAAGGTGTACTTCATGCACATCGGGGGTGAAGGCCGGGCCGAAACCCTGGCAGCGGGCGTCAAGGCGGTTTGGGGCGCGATTCGTGCCGTGCGCAGCATACACGCGCAACCGGCGACGAGCTTTGGTGGCGCAACGCCGGCGCCCGGTCGCATCGACGCGGATGCGGTGAGCAAGATCGTGGGCCAGCCGGCGAGCGATAGCCAGGGCGTAGCCAAGGTCACGATCGGGCGCACCGGCACGATGCAAGGCATGGTCGTGGGCGCTTCGATGGGCCTGACGACCTGGGCTGCGTTCAGTGGCAGCGATGCAGCCGCGGCAATGGACGGCGACTTCATCATGAGTGCCGAGGAAGTGCAGCCGGTCCTGCATGCGTTGCGCAAGGCGGGTGTCCACATCGTGGCGTTGCACAGCCATATGATCGGCGAGCATCCGAACTTCTATTTCACCCACTTCTGGAGCACCGGCAAGGCGCAGGATCTGGCGCATGCTTTTCGAACGGCGCTGGATGCGCAGGCCGCCGTCGGGAAACCCTGAGCTTCCAACACTGGCGCACCCATGATCGGCATTCCGCGCCGGTGGACCGGGGCCGCTTCTGCAAAGACACCCGACAACCCCGTCAGTCTGGCGGAAGCCACGCGCGTGTGGGCGACGATAGGCTGGCTCAGCTTCGGTGGCCCAGCTGGTCAGATCGCCTTGATGCACCGCGAACTCGTCGAGCAACGCCGCTGGATCAGCGACGCGCGCTTCCTGCATGCGCTCAGCTACTGCATGCTGCTACCGGGTCCTGAAGCGCAACAGCTCGCAATCTACATCGGCTGGCTGATGCACCGCACCGTCGGCGGCGTGATTGCAGGCACCTTGTTTGTGCTGCCGGGTGTCATCGTCATAGGCGTACTGAGCTGGTTGTACGCCACGTACCAGCAGCTACCCCCAGTGACCGCGATCTTCTTCGGCCTGAAAGCCGCCGTATTGGCGGTCGTTATCGAGGCGGTCCTGCGCGTCGGGCGGCGAGCGCTGAAGAATCGCGTGATGATCGCGATTGCAGCCGCCGCGTTCGTGGCACTGTACTTCTTCAAAGTACCATTCCCGTTGGTCATCCTGAGCGCGGCTTTGATCGGCATCGCCGGCCGGCACTGGCGATCGACGAGTTTTCCGGCGCCAACATCAACGGCGGCGCTTGCCGAAAGCGACTATCTGATCGATCGACGGATTGCCCGGGGCGAGTTAACCCATACGAGGCGTTCCCTGCGTCGGTCTGTCGCCGTGCTCGCGGTCTGTCTTGCACTGTGGTTCGGGCCAGTGGTTGGCTCGATGCTGCTTTTCGGCCGAGCCAGCGTGTTCGCCCAGCAGGGCACGTTCTTCGGGGAAGCCGCGCTGGTCACCTTCGGCGGCGCTTATGCGGTGCTCGCCTATGTCGCGCAACGCGCCGTCGAGACGTACGGCTGGCTCAGCCCGGGCGAGATGCTCGACGGTCTGGCGCTTGCCGAGACCACGCCTGGCCCGCTGATCATGGTGGTGCAGTACGTGGCTTTCCTCGGGGCATTCCGCCATCCGGGCGGTCTGTCGCCGTATGCCGCCGGTGTACTCGGCTCGCTGCTCACTACCTGGGTAACGTTCATACCGTGTTTCTTGTGGATCTTCCTCGGCGCACCCTACGTCGAAGCCCTACGCAGCAACCGCACACTGAGCGCGGCCCTCTCTGCGATTACGGCGGCTGTGGTGGGTGTGATACTCAACTTGTCGGCCTGGTTCGCCGTGCACACGGTATTTCACAGCGTGCAGATGCGAGCCACCGGCTTTATGCATGTCGATGTGCCGGAATGGCGGAGTGTCGATCTCGCCGCATTGGCGCTCAGCACCTGCGCGCTACTGGCAATGCTGCGCTTCAAGTTGGGGATGGGCTGGACGTTATTCGGCAGCGCAGTGCTCGGTGCTGGCATTTGGACGTTTTTCCACGGTGGGTAGATATTGCGGCGAAGCTCGTTGGAGACCCTGTGAGTGAGGGCCCTGCGCTGGCACCGCGACCTGAGCGGTTTTACGCACCGGAGGAGGGGTGACGTATGAATTGCGCTGGATCTAGGCCAGTCGCATTTTTGAAGACTTGGATGTTATGCGGCGCGCTGTGGGCGCCGAAATCGTAACCTGCCGTGTCTGCCTCGATGTTCGCGATGGCCTCGAGGACTTGAAGGGGCGTTTCAGGTCGCTCCGTAGCGGGTAATTCCCGGGTCAATCTCTTCCTTGCCCATTGGCCTGTAACGCGTTACGCTGTAACGCGTGACACCAAGGTTTATTGATATGGTGCAAGCAGCTGAACGAATGAAGGCCATGCGCGAACGGCGGCGTGCCCGTGGCATGAAGGAGCTCCGCTTAGTCGTGCCAGACGCACGATCTAGGACGGTGCGCCGACGGGTGGCTCGACAAGTCGCAGCGCTGGACCGATCCCGCGAGCTCGAGGCGCTGAAGTGGATCGAAGCCGTCGCCGAGTTCGATGACCGATGAGGCGCGGCGACGTTGTGACTGTCGCGGCTACAGGGGACTACGGCAAACCACGCCCAGCGGTGATTGTGCAGACTGACGCGCTCCCTGCCGGGCATGCGTCTGTGGTGGTCTGCCAGATGACTTCTGAGGGGGACGACGCTGAGGACTTTCGAGTAGCAGTCGAACCCAGTACTCGAAACGGTCTGCGCACGCGCTCGCACGTGATGGCGGACAAGCCGGTCACGATTAGGCGCGCCCGCATTGGTCGGAAGATCGGCCACCTTGACGATGGCGACATCGCGCGACTGAATGTCGCCTTGGCATTCGTCATGGGCCTCGCAGACTAGGCGCGATTCTTCATATTCAGCGTGACCCTCTTTCCGAGTCGTCCGGGAAATGGAGCAACGACATGAAACCCCTCCAAACCTTACGTTGAGGTGTCCACGCAGGCGGGTCAACTCCCGTTTTGACGGGTGGGGGCGGTGATGGACGCGGCCGAAGAGCAGATCAGAGCGCTCGTCGATGCAGAGACGGCTGCCTGGGACGCTCGCGACGCCGGTGCTCTGGCGGCACTCTTTCATCCCGACACTGTTTGGCCCTGGCCACCGAACTCCACAGCTCACGACCCGATGCAATGGGTCATGCCATTGGGAAGATACAATCGGCAGCGCTGGATTCGGTCATGGCAGGAGCTCTTTGACTCGCACGACCTGGTTCATAACTGGCGACGGACACTGCGCGTGGTGGTGTCTGAACAGGGCGATGGCGGATTCGCTGTCGTTGACGTTGACACGCTGTGGCGCAGCCGAAGGACGCAGGAGCCGCTCCACTGGAAAGGTCGCGCTTGTAAGGTGTACACGAAGGTTGACGGGCGTTGGCTGTTTCTATTCCAGACCGGTCTACTCGAGTACTAGCGCTGGGTTCGGTTGTGATGCTGATTCGCCGGACATCCATTGGCCGCCGTGTCTGGCGACATGTCTCTGCATGGGGCGGTTCACTCTTGACAAACGGGGAAAATCATGAGGAAACAAAGGCACGTCCTGGCCCTCGTGATAGGGGCCGGTCTCACGGCTGCATGTCTGCTCGCCGCGGGACACATGGCGGCTTCCGATCAAGGCAGCTGGCCAGCCAGTAAGGTCAGCGCTCCCACGCCGAACGTCGCGAGTATGCCGGCAGCGTTGGCAAAAAACCTGGCCAACTTCGACGACCTCGACTTCCATGTCTACACCGGGCAGCAGTGGGAGAACCTTCACAAGAGTCATGCGCAAGACATCGTCGTGCACTACCCGGATGGTCATACCACCAAAGGAATTCCCGATCACATCAAGGAGCTGAAGTTCATGTGGACGTTTGCTCCGGATAACCGCATCACCGAGCATCCGGTGCGCTTTGGCGCCGCAGATGCCGAATGGACCGCTGTCATGGGTTTTCTGGACGGCACTTTTACTAAGCCCATGGTTCTAGCGGATGGCACCGTCATTCAGCCGACGGGGAAGGGTTACCATTTGCCGATGGCCACCCTGGGACATTGGAACAAGCAGGGCGTCATGGGTGAGGAGTATCTGTTCTGGGATAACTCCACGCTTATGAAGCAGATCGGTGTTGGCAAGTAACTGACACCACGTTCACGCGACGATTCAGTCCGCAACGGGCCAGCCGATGCCGGCCGCGAGCAAGGGGCAACCTAGCGTCTCCGGTCGCCAGTTAGATTCGCGAGACGTCCCCGGTAATCAGCGTCGCGGCAATAGCGGCTTTGCGGAAACGCGTCTGCTCCTGCTGACGGTCAGCTTTTGGCCGACTGCGGCAGCTTGGCGACAGCTTGTCCCTGCACGCTATTGGATCTTTACGGCATACACGCTACCGCCGATGGTCAGCGCGGTTGATCCGTTTTGCGCCGCAACCTCAATCGGAGTCCCATCGTCTCGAAGAAAGAACTTGTTTGGGGAGTCGGCCAGACCTCGACCAATTATCCCTTCAGCTTCAATGACGTAGGGAGGTGTGCATCATGTCGCGTGCTCGAGCGGGCCAATGAAGGGCGCGAACTCTCCAGGCTGGGTTCGGCCTCTGCATTCCCAGACATCGCGGTGTTCGATGATGGCACCGGCTTGAGATTCCGACGCGCGGAACCACACGACGGTGCTACCTCCTCTCGAACTCACGGCTGGCCTTGGATGTCGAGTTCGAGTTCGTCAACGTAGACCCCGCCAAGGGCGAACTTCGGCGGCCCGAGTTTCTCGCCGTGAACCCGGCCGGAAAGCTGCCGGTCCTCGTCGATCGCGACTTCATTCTCACGGAGTCGGTCGCGATCCTCCTCTACCTGGCGGAGAAGTACCCTGAGAAAGGCTTGCTCCCCAGCGGGCTTCGAGCACGGGCCGAGGTCAACCGATGGCTCCTCTTTTCCGCGACCGAGCTGGAACAGCCGCTCTGGCGAATCGCGCGACACACTTCGCTCTACCCACCCGAGAAGCGGCTCGCGGCGGAGATACCGATCGCCCGTCAGGACTTCCTCGACATGGCGGCGGTCCTGGAGAAACACATGGACGGCCGACAGTTCCTCGTCGGTGACAACGTGACGGTGGCCGACTTTGTAGCGGCATACACGCTCGACATGGCGGCGGTCCTGGAGAAGTACATGCTGCTCGACAACCTGCCTCGCCTGCGCGAGTTCATGGAGCGGATGTACGAGCGCCCGAACGCCCCACCGCGGATTGCGGAGGCGTTCGCGAGCCTACGTCGATGACGACTCGAGACGCTCGGTAACGCCCCGCATCGATCCACGATCTCGAATCTGAGAGCCTCGTGTGCGCGCTGGGACGGAGCGTTGTCGACGTTTGAGCCGCACGCGCCTTCGTCAAGAGGGTGGTGAGGCTAAGCTTACACAAATTGCCGCTATCTGTAACCGGAGCCTCATGAATCCCCGCGTTTGACGCGGTCGTCAGCAGCCCCTCGAGGCCTCCACCGGCCGACGAAATGACGAGAGTAGTTCTGATGGAGGCAGTAGGCAAGAAGCCCTAAACATCTGCAGAGAGCGAGGACCTGCGAAAATTGGTGATCGGGCGTGTCGATTTTGGACCCCCTCACTCGTCGGTTACCTGGACAAGTCACTGGCGCTGACGGCGCGCCACAGATGCGCACATTCACTACCACTACGAGGAGAACTCTCATGACGGTCCATTCCAACCGCCCGCATTCCAACTCAGCGGCCGTTCACTGCGGCCAGTGCGGGAAGCGCACAAGTCTGGTCGAGCCGGGCATCCTTGCTGCAGGGATCGTGGTGGCAGCGCTTGGCTTGCACAGTGGGTTTTCGTTCGCCGCTGAGTCGGCCGTGGCGCCCGCTATGGCGCCCGTCGCCGCACCCCCAGGCGGCGAGTACAAACTGGATAAATCCCATGCAAGCTTGATTCTGCGCGCAAGCCACATGGGTTTTTCCACCTACACGACACGCTTCAGCCGCTTCGATTCAGAATTGACGTTCGACCCAAAGAATCTGCCCGCCTCTAAGCTCGTGACGACCATCGACGCTTCGTCGTTCGAAATGGACGCCGCACCGCAAATGTGTCTCGACATTATGAAGGGGCCTCAGATGCTCGATACAGCGAAGTATGCGCAGATTACCTTTAAGTCGGAGCGCGTCCGGATGACCGGCAGTAAGACCATGGAGATCACCGGCACACTGACTCTCCACGGTGTGACTCGCCCGATGGTGCTGAGCGCGACGTACAACGGAGGTTATGCCGGTATGCCTCAAATGGACCCTAATGCCCGCGTCGGATTCTCGGCACATGGGTCACTCAAACGGTCGGACTTCGGTATGACGTTCGGCGTACCCGCTCCGGGTACGACAATGGGGGTTGGCGACTTGGTCGAGTTTTCGATCGAAGCCGAATTCACAGGCCCCGCGCTGCCCGCACCAGCCGCCGGCGCACACGAATGACCGCTCACGATCACGTTCTCGATCGGTACTCCCGAAGATAGGTGGGTTTGCCGCACGTCGATCCAGTGAGACCGGCGGACGCGCGAGAGCGCACAAGCGACAAGGCGCATGCTGAAATCGAGCTCGCATGCGGTCATGAGTTGGCCGCCGCGCGCTGAATAACAGCGGAGCGGCGAGCCTGGATTGGTGAACCCGGTACTTTGGAAATCACACGATGAAAAACCTGATAGTCGCTCTTGTCCTAGCGGTCGCCTCGCTGTTGGCTGCAGGCGGTTAGGCAAGACGGCGCGCTTCCGCCGTCAGGCATCCGTCGAAACCTCCAGGCTACGCCAGCGTTCCCTCGACCCAGTCCGCCTGCGCAGTCACGACGTTCAAGCGAGAGCTCTAGAAATCGTTTAGTCTCCGCGACCGCGGTTCGGACGCAGAGATCGCGCGCGAGCTAAGAAATGCTTAGCTACCAAACAACATCAATCCTGCTCTGTAAGTATTTGATAAGAATGCCCGGGAGAGGAATCGAACCTCAGCCGTAAATCTCCCCCCATTCAGAGTCTTAGCGTCGTGGGACTTTTTGAGTTACCCAGAAAGTTACCCAACCCAATCGTGCGCTGCGATGGGACCGCTTGGTATCGGTTGGGCGCGCATGAGCCGGCACCGTGATCACCCGCTCCCAGCGTCATTCCGCATTGGGCCGGTGTTGACCCGAGCGGCCGCTCGCCTCTGTCTGCTTTCAGGCGCCAGAAACCGCACCTTGAGGGCGGGCCAGGAGCGGTTTCAGACACCGGCTGGATTTTCTGTTGGCCGTTGTCCTGCTACTCCGGCAGATTCATTTTGCGTAGAAGAGCCTTGTAGCGCGGGTCGTCGCGCAGGCTGCGGAGACCCGTGTCAATCTTGAGCCACGGCAGGCCGTCATCTCGGACCTCATAGGCGCGCTCCAGCCACTCGAATGCCTGGTCCTTCTCGCCGCGCCAGGCATACACGCGGGCGGCAAAATTGGGGGAGTCCTTTCCGTACTTGGCAATGAACTGTTCGAGAACTCGCTCCGACGCATCAACGTGCCCGAGAGAGTATTCAGCCTTGGCCTGGCCCGTCAAACTGAAGGGTGGCAGTGCCGTTCGACGAAAGAGGGCCAGCGCCCGCTCGGGCTGATGTTCCAGGAGCTCCAGCTCCCCCAGGTTGAAAAGTGCACGATCAGAGCTCGGAGCTATAACAAGCGCCTTCTCATACAACGGCCGGGCCTGTGCCAACTGCTGATTGGCAACGAGGAAGAATGCAAGGCGCATGCAGATCTCTGCCGACAGTGGATCGAGCGCGAGAGCCTGCTCCTCTCTGGCAATGGCCGCGGGGAGCTTGCCAAGCACGGCGAGCAGGATGGCAGATCGATGCAGAACATTGGCATCGCCCGGGCTAAGCGCTAGGGCCTTGTCCAGGTCAGCCTGCGCCCCAGCAAAGTCGAACCGCGTAGCGGAACGCAGGAAGCCGCGTGCGGAGTAACCCGCGGCCAGTCCTGGAGCAAGCGCGACGGCCTTCTCTGCAGCTGCAAGCGCACTGTCAAAGCCTGCTACGTCGGCGGCTAGGTCGCCTAAGGTGCTGTCGTCGGTCAGCCAGAATTGCGCCAACGCCAGGTCTGCGTACGCCGCCCCGTAGCGAGGATCCAGCACGGTCGAGGCCCGGAATGCGGTTACAGCACGTTGGTAGCCGGCAGTGTCGCCTTGGTTGTAGCTCTGCCTGCCTTGCAGGTACAGGTCATACGCCGCAAGATTCCCGGTATGCAGCTCTTCGCGAGCCGATGGCTGCCGCATCGGCAACAAGTGAACTCTCAGCGCTGTTACAACGGCGCCTGCGATCTCATCCTGAATCTTGAAGATGTCATCGAGCTTGCGATCGTAGGTTTCCGACCAGACGTGGTAGCCATTGTCGACGCGAATCAGCTGCGCGGTGATGCGGAGGGTGTTGCCAGACTTGCGTACACTACCTTCCAGGACGTGGGCGACGGCAAGCGCCTTGGCGATATCGGCAATGGTCGCTTGCTTGCCTTTGAAGTAGAACGACGAAGTCCGGGCGGGCACCCGTAGCTCGGGGACATTCGTCAACATGTCGATGAGTTCCTCCGACAATCCGTCAGAGAAATACTCCTGGTCCTTCTTCTCGCTCATGTCGACAAACGGCAGCACCGCAACTGATTTGTTGGTAATCGCGACTGCGGCAGCGGACTGCGCAGCTTTGTGACTCTGCGACCAAAAGTGCACACCCAGCGCAACCGCTACACCAACGATGATGACGACCGACGCCCCGACGATCAGCTTCGCCCTTCCCACCGTTGGCTTCAGGGGTTTTGCCGAAGCCACGGGATCTGCGGCTACGATCTGTTCCAATCCCTGTCCCACCGTCTCCGCCAACCTGGCTAACGCCGCCGGCACTCCCAGTGCCCCTACATTGATCCACTGCGATTCACCCAGAAAATACTCAAGCGCCCGACTCAGCGGAGCAGCATCGATCCGAAATGCAATCATCGGCTTGCGCTTGGATGCCGCTCGCTCAACCTCCCTGCTCACGTGCGATGAAGTTACTGCACTCTCGGAGAGCACCAACACCAGCGTCTTCGCCTCATTGATGGCTCCTACTATGGCATCTGCATACAGAGCGCCCGGCTTCACGTCGCGGGGCGCTAGCCAGCACCTGAGTCCATGGTGCTCGAGATTCTCGACAATGGAATTAGCGACAGCGGCATCTTGCGACGCGTAGCTAACGAAGACGGTGGGCGTACTACCGCTCTCTCTCTCGTCGCCGCCGCCTTCGGCCATTTCTGGTGCCCCCGCCCCTTGCGCGGCATCGTCGCCCATGCCTTCCGGGTTGGCAACCCGGGGACTCTGGGGTCGCGGAAGTCCGCTTCAGGGCGGTCAATTCGCGTGGCCGGAGGGCCCCCTTGACGGTCGACCCGCGCAAAAGATTTCTGGCTAACAGCTCATGGACGAGCGGCGACTGCGTCTCCATCGTGCGAAGGCGCAGAGAAAACTCGCCGACGCAAGGCGTCTCGCAACCGTAATGCGATCAGTTCGATCGTTTTATATTCGCTACCGTCTGGCGGCAGCTCACGTACACTGCGCCCGACCCGTGGGGCACGGAACGGACAGTTTGATTTTCTGCTTGGATCGTTCTAAGTTATTGATTATAAAATAAAATAAACACAGATTGCCCGGGAGAGGACTCGAACTCGTTCGTAACTAGTTGATTCTTCTTCCGTTTCTGGCAGAGCGTCCCGATTTACCCGCTGAATTATCCCCTCTCAGATAGAGGCTTGAACGGCCGGTTTCTGCTTTCCCGTAGCGCCGCGCTGAGTTCCAGAATATGGAACCATTGATTCCATTTTCTGGAACTTAGAGCTAGGATCACGGTCGATGGTTGTAGTCGGTACCGACGTCGTGGAGCGCTACTTCGCATCCCGAGTCGGTCACAAAGGTATCAAGGCGGCCCGCGCGCAATACGACGCCTGGCGTGCAATTGCTGAAACCGCGCAGTGGAAGGCACCGGGAGAAGTGAAAGCGTCTCACCCCAAGGCCAGCATTCTCAAGAACAGCCGGGTCGTCTTCAATATTAAGGCAAATGACTATCGATTGGTTGCCCTGGTGAACTATGAGAGCGGAATCATGATAATCCGCTTCTTCGGCACACACGAGGAGTATGACAAGATCGACGCGGAGACAGTGTAATGAAAGCCACTTTGTTCATCATTGAGAACGATAGAGATCATGCCCAGGCGAAGGCGTTGATCGAGAAGCTCATGGGATCTGGCGATGCGGCGGATCAGGCGCGGATGGTGGCTCAGGCGCGTCTGATCGAGGCCTATGAGCGTGCCCGTTGGCCGCGGCGAACTCCGTCGCTACCGCACCTCCTTACCTACTTGATGGAGCAGCACGGTCTTTCACGGTCGGATCTGGTGCCGCTTCTCGGGACGCCCAGCCGGGTCAGCGAAGTGTTGAATGGCAAGCGTGAACTGAGCATGTCGATGGTGCGAAAGCTGCGTGAGCGGTTCCAGATTTCTTCAGACTTGCTGATTTCGTCAAAACGATCGCGCGGACTCGCGGCGTAGCTGTGGGAGCGAATCCGAATGGCCCGAAGTCCCAGCGCGACGGGTAGCGTATGCTGCGACTTGCGCGGGCTGCGGCTGCATCGTTCCCGATGCACGCTCTATGGCGATTCGCCGGCGGGTAGCTCGAGAGGTTCCAGCCCTGAACCCAGCCCGCGAACTCGACGCCCCTACGTTGTCCCCCGAACTTGGTCAATATTGCACGCCGGTTTACACCTTGGGCCCGTCGCAGCACCACAGGAGGGCCGTGACCACTCCCTGTGACCGGAGTTGACCCGGAGCGGTCCGACGACTCTCCCCATAGCTGCGGTTCAAGAGACATTGACTGCACCGCCGGTCGATCCGGACCGATTGCTTCTCGGCCCGCAACCCCGCTCGGCCAAATTGAGCCACTTGGGCTAAGCTGCTGCCGACCGGAGGCGACGAGAAGACCTCCGGCGGCCCTTTGGGGGGTGGTCCCGCCGGTGACTGAGCCATCGCATGCGGTATTTCTAAGCTACGCCTCGCAGGATGCTGAGGCGGCCGAGAGGATTTGCGAGGCACTGCGCGCGGCCGGAATCGAGGTCTGGTTCGACCAGACTGCGCTTCGAGGCGGGGATGTTTGGGATCAGACGATCCGCAAGCAGGTCAAGACCTGCGTCCTATTCATCCCGGTCATCTCTCGACACACCCACGAGCGCGACGAGGGGTATTTCCGTCTTGAGTGGAAGCTCGCGGTCGACCGGTCCCACTTAATGACGACCAACAAGGCGTTCCTGCTTCCGGTTGTTGTCGACGATACCCGCGAGGACGACGAAAACGTCCCCGATCGGTTCAGAGACATCCACTGGACCCGCCTGCCCGG
>Ga0209472_1001935_pt1 | contig 11808 bp, 10 predicted proteins | sample GraSoiAngelo_130_FD_185887 | JGI IMG/M metagenome (GOLD analysis project Ga0209472, IMG submission 185887) | Grasslands soil microbial communities from the Angelo Coastal Reserve, California, USA - 14_0929_02_20cm (SPAdes) (version 2) | ecosystem: Environmental > Terrestrial > Soil > Grasslands ...
TTCGAGAGCGACGCGATGCTCACATGCTTGACGTCGTCATAAACGAGTTTCTCATAAATCTCGTCGGACAAAATGTAGATATCTTCCTCGGCAGCGACGTCGACGATCGCCTTCAACTCTTCCCGCGTATAAACAGAGCCAGTCGGATTGCCAGGGCTGTTCATGATCAACATCTTAGTGCGAGGGGTCATTGCGTTTTCGAAGTCTTCGGCGCGCATTTTCCATGAATTGCGCTCACTGGTGGGCACGATCACTGGTTCGGCGCCGACCAGTCTGACCATGTCCGGATAACTGACCCAATAGGGTGCCGGGATAACAACTTCGTCGCCGGGCTGGCATGTTGCGAGGATCGCGTTGTAGCAAGAATGCTTTGCGCCATTGCTGACGATGACCTGCGCGGCGCGATAATTCAGTCCGTTATCGGCGGCCAATTTTTCCGCGATTGCCTGACGCAGCTCCGGAATGCCAGCGCTGGGCGTGTACTTGGTAAATCCGGCCTCCAGAGCGTTGATCGCCGCCTTTTTTATGTGTTCGGGCGTATCGAAATCCGGTTCGCCTGCACCGAAGCCGCACACATCAATGCCTTCAGCCTTCATGGCTTTGGCCTTACTGTCGATCGACAGGGTGAGTGAAGGAGTCAGTTGAGCGGCGCGTTCGGAAATTTCCATGGTGGTGAGCTTATTCAAAATGGGAGCGCAAACTATTGGTGACGATAGAAGTTTTCAATCAGAGGTTTGAAATTATTTTCATCCATTTGGACGATCGCCATTTCGCGTTTCGCGTTCTCAGGAGAATCCGATGCGTGCGCGGCGTTGATCATGATTGTTTGGCCGAATTCCCGGCGAATTGATCCCGGCGGGGCTTTGGCTGGATCAGTTGGGCCAAGCACGTCGCGGATCTTGCGCACCGCATCCACGCCTTGATAAACAATGGCGATCGATTTTTCAGTGCCGGGAGCGTCGCGTTCCGCCGGTGGACATTCACTCGGTTTTCGGCCCGCCATAAATTCAATGATGCTTTCCCAGTTTTCACGACCGCTTTTTGGGCCAAGTTTTTCCTCAAGCACTAGCAGGACAGGCCCGTAGAACTCCTCCGCTTGCGCGACGCTCATGCAATGGACCTTAAATCCAATGATGGTGAGTCCTGAACGTGAAAAGACTTCAATGACACCGCCTGGCCGCAGATTTGGAAACTTGAAATTATCTGGCTTGATGAGGACGAGTGTCTTTTCGGCTTGCGCGTTCGGCCGATAAGAAACGGCACGGTCCAGGATGCCGCCGTCGGAGTCGGAAAAGTCCGCCCAGAGTTTCAAATCGCGCCCGACTGCTTTTGGATCGAAAGCGGCCAGCACGCCGGGCTCAAAGTAAGTTACGTTGCCTGAATCATCGGTGATGTAATCGCCGTAGGTATCGCGAATCGTTTCACCGCTGGTGCGTTCATGTACGATGTGGCCGACAGTGCGATGAATCTTTTCCACTGCGTCAGGTCCGCGAAAAATGAGGAACAAGACCCGCGGACGTTGGCCGTTCTTTTCACCGGTAAAATTTTTCAAGATGTACTGGCGAATTAACTCCTGCGTCGCCCGATGACGCGGATCGGTTTCCGTCACGATGCTGTCTGCGTAGCGCTTTGCCAGTTCAGCGCCTGGCGCAAACATGCGTCCCGCTACCAGATCAAGTCCAGTGCGAGAAATCAACCGGCCCACGATGCCGCCGGTACGCGATTTGCGCATCGAGTACGGCGTGACGATGGCGTAGGCAAGCTCTTCAGTTTGCATTTCGATTACCTTAGCGGCGTCTACCAAGGCCGCAAAATTCTTCTCCCGGACAGTACGGCCTGGGAGGTCTGCGATCGAGCCCGCAGAACGCTAACTCGCGGGGCCATTTGCGCGCTCCGGTAATAGATCAGCAGGCTGGCCCGCCAACCATAGCTTGGTGGGTTTGGCGGTACACCTTCGCTAAAGCCCAACTTTCGCTTAGCACTACGCTCCAAGCGAAGGCTGGAGCGGGTGACGAGGCTCGAACTCGCGACGTCCACCTTGGCAAGGTGGTGCTCTACCAACTGAGCTACACCCGCATTTTTAAGAGCGAATAATAATGTCGAGCCACCCGCGAAACGCAACCTTTTAATTGTTCGCGCAGGTCGAAAATCGTTGAATCTAAATTGCCCGGTGAATGCATCCTATAACCAAAGCACTAATATGAAAAAATTAATCCTCCTTTGCATTTGCTCCGTGGCACTGCCGATAACCTTATTTGGGCAGACTCCCACGACTTCGCCGGTCGCCAGTCCGCCAGCAGGAGCAGCAACAGCAGCAACAGCAGCAACAGCAACAGCAACACCAACGGCAACCGCCAGCACGTCTCCATCCGATCTCGCCGACAAGATTCACCAGAAGCTGGAGAAAAAGTTACGCGGCAAGCATGGAATCATCATTGCCGATCTTCAAAAGATGCGCGACTTCGTGGCAATTCCCATTGTCGCGATCGTATTCTTATCAATATTCGGCGCGCCTGTGCTGATCGTGATCATGGTAGGCATATTCGCGCTTCTGGGAAGCCGCATGCGGCAGCGCACCATCAGGATGATGGTGGAGAAAGGTCAGCCAGTTCCCGCCGAACTGCTGGCACCCGAGCTGCGGCACGTACGGCGGCGCTCCGATGTGCGGCGTGGTGTTGTATGGACCATGGTAGGCCTCGGCCTGATGATATGGCTGGCGGCAGTCAATGACTGGGAAGGCGGCGCCTGGTCGTTCGGGCTGATTCCATTTCTGATCGGTCTCGGCTATCTCATCGTATGGAAGTTGGAAAACAAAAAGGACGTTCCTCCTCCTCCGCCGGCACCGTAGTATCGAAACCGTGGAGCTTACTGATGCGGACCTTGTCGCGCGAGTTCTTGTCGATGACGATCAGCACGCGTTCGGAGAGCTCGTGCGACGGCATCAATCAGCCGTGCGTGGTCTGCTTCGGCAACTCACCCGGACAGATCTCGCCCTGGCCGATGATCTGGCGCAGGAAACTTTTATTCGCGCTTACAAGAACATCCGCAGCTTTCGCGGTGAAGCGCGATTTTCAACCTGGCTTTACCGCATCGCGTACAATTGTTTTCGCGAGGATGCGCGCCGCCGCAAAGAGGTTGTCGGCGTTGATGAGGAACAGTGGCAAGCGGAGCATGATCCGCAGACTGTCGATCCTGGTTTGAGACATGATCTTATGCACGCACTGAGTTTGCTTCCGCTGCACGAGCGCACGGCTATTGTGCTTTGCTGCCAAAACGGATTGTCGCATGACGAGGCCTCGCGCGTCCTTGATATTCCGCTTGGCACCGTAAAGACAAACGTGCTCAGAGGGCGCGAAAAACTAAAACGCACACTGGCCGCATGGGGACCAAATTGATATAATGAACGCAATGATTGACGACGAAACGCTGGACCGACAATTGCGTGAAGCTGCCCCGTACGTTGACGACGAAGGTTTCACCGCGCGCGTCATGGCGAAATTGCCCGCAGCGCCACGCGAACCGCAATGGCTTCGTGCAGTGATTCTAGTAGGCCTGGCATTACTAGGAAGCGGGGTTGCCTACTTGCTGTCGGGCGGCGGCCGTTTCGTTCGCGAAGGCGTGATCCAGTTGGCTGGCTTCCCGATCTGGCTGTTGCTCGTGTTCGCGTTCGGTTGCGGCCTTGTGGTTGGCGCCTTTGCCGTCATCGTCGCCATTCGCAAAACGCCGGAGGTGCGCGATGTTGCCCGGCTGCGGTTTTGAAATGCTACCCGGTTAAGCCAGAGATAATTTGCGCGCCTGCTTAACGTCGAGACCGATCTGGCGAACAAGCGCCTCGACACTTTCGAATTTTGTCTCCGGCCTGAGATAGCGGATGAATCGCACTTCGAGATCTTTTCCGTAAATATCGTGGTCGAAATCAAAAAGGTGGATCTCCAGAATCCGCTCAGATTTTCTGGTGTCCACGGTCGGTCGATAACCGAGGTTCACCACGCCGGGATAAATAACTCCCTCCAGCTTCGCTTCAGCGAAATAGACGCCGTTTGGCGGGAACTGTTCGTTGTGGGCACTAAGGTTTGCCGTTGGAAATCCAATCTTTTTGCCTCGATTATCGCCGCTAACAACGGTTCCCAGAACCGTGTATTCGCGGCCAAGCATCTGCGCCGCCTTTGCGAGATCGCCTGTTTCGACGGCTTTACGAATCGTCGTGCTGCTTACCAATTCGCCATTGACAGTCACTGGTGGAATTCCCACGACCCCGAAATCGAAGCGTGCGCCGAATTGATTAAGCAGTTTGAGATTGCCGCGCCGATTTTTTCCAAACGACCATTCGTGTCCCACGCAAATTTCGCGCAGCGACTTCGAATGCTCCACTAGTTCGTGCACGAACTCTTCGGGTTCGGTTGCAGCAAATTGTTTATCAAACGTGATGATTAGAAGATGCGCCATGCCCAGGTCGCGAATCAAAGCGATCTTGTGGGGGGTAGCAGTGAGCAAATGAGGCGCGGTTTTTGGCCGCAACACCTTTTCCGGATGTGGATCGAATGTGACCACGACAGGTGTTCCGTTCGCCGCCCGGGCGTGTTGGGCGGAGGTCGAGATGACTGCCTGATGGCCGAGATGCACGCCGTCGAAGACGCCGATGGCCAGGAAGAGCGGACCACGTAATTTCGACAGCTCGGAAATCGATCGGAAGGTTTCCATCACCAAAATGACGAATGACGAACGACGAATGACGAAGGAAATCTGAATGACAAATGACGAAAATGTTCGTGGACACGTTTTCGTACTTCGATCTTGCTCATTAATTCGTCGTTCGTCATTCGGATTTCCTTAGGCCCCGCGCATCTTCGAGACTTCCGGAAGGCTGAGCATGTGATCGAGAATTTCCTCCCGCGTCGCCGCCTTGATTTCTTCAACCGTAATCGCGTTCGCCACGTCAAACCTGCCGGATTTCAACCGGCGCAGTGATTTCAAGTGGGCGCCGCAGCCGAGGGTATCGCCGATGTCGTGCACGTAGGTGCGGACATAGAATCCTTTGCTGCATAACACGGTGAAGTTGATTTCGGGCAACGCGATCCGGTCAATGCCGTAGCGATAGACGTGCACCAACCGCGGCTCGCGCTCGATCACTTTTCCTTGGCGCGCGAGCTTGTAGAGCGGCACGCCGCCGTGCTTCTTCGCAGAAACCATCGGCGGCAGCTGATAAAAATCGCCACGGAACTTTTCAAATGCCGATCGAATTTGATTTTCATCCAGCGGGGGGACCGGCCGCTGCTGAATCACTTCCCCTTGTCGATCCTGCGTGTCGGTCGTCACGCCGAGCACAAACGTGCCGGCGTATTCCTTATCTTCGCTCATCAGCAAATCTTGGACTTTCGTGCCACGCCCAACAGTGAGCAGCAGTAATCCGGTGGCGATCGGGTCGAGTGTCCCGCAATGACCGATTTTCTTCGTCCCAAGTTTTTGCCGGCTCAGCGCAACAACATCGTGCGAAGTCATCCCTTCCGCTTTATCCACCAACAGAATGCCGTCAGGGTCCGCGCTTAACGACTTCACGAATTTCCTCCAGAACCTTTTCTTCGACTTCGGCAAGACTTCCGCGAATGCGCGCGCCGGCAGCAAGACTATGGCCGCCACCACCGAACTTCTGGCAAATCGCGCAGACGTCGACGGCTTCGTCTTTCGAACGCATACTCACCCGCACTTTGCCCTCGGTAAGTTCTTCGAAAAAGACGGCGACGATCACGCCGCGAACTGCGCGAAGATGATCGATCAAACCTTCGTTGTCTTCAGGAAGAACACCCAGCTTTGCGGCGGTTTTTAGGCTGAGGCTAAAAGTTGCCACTCGATCGCCAGCAGTAAAACGCATCGTTCGCAGAAGTTCGCGCAACAGTTCCAAGCGGCGGCGGGGATAGTTCTCGTACAATTGCTGACTTATTTTTCCAACGTCCAGATCGCCATCGCGCACGAGTTCCGCGGCGATCTCAAACGTGCGCCCGCTGGTCTTTGGATATTGAAACGACCCTGTGTCAGTGGAGATCGCGGCATAAAGATTTTCTGCAATGTCATGATTCAACGGAAGGCCCTGGCTCTTGATGAGGTCGAAAATGATTTCTCCAGTGGCCGGGGCGCTTGGATCGAGGATCACCAAATCGCCATAGCCCGGATTGCTGAGATGATGATCGATGTTGATCCAGATTTTTGCCGACCGAACCGCAGCAACCGTAGTTCCCAGCCGGTTCTGAATTGCTGTGTCGAGCGCAATGGCGACATCGAAGTCTTCTGCCGTCGCGGGCGGTTTCGTGAGCAAATCCGCGTGCGGCAGGAAGGAATACTTTTCGAGCATGCCGTCTTCGTTCCACACGCGAACCTGCTTGCCTAGTTGCTCAAGCGACAATGCGAGCGCAAGCTGACTGCCCAGCGCATCCCCGTCCGGTCGAACATGACTCAAAATCGCGAAATGCTGATGCTCGCGCAGGACCTGGCCGATTTGCTCGAACGTGGTGTTGCTCACTCGTCCTCGCTGCTACCTTTTTCAAGGTCCTGCAAAATCTCGAGGACGCGTGCGCCGCGTTCGATGGAATCGTCGAGATGAAAAATGAGGTGTGGTGTGTATTTCAAGACAACGTGGCGAGAAAGCTCGACTTGCAGCGCGGGACGATAAGCTTCCAATTTACCAATCACGCTTTCACCGTTTGCCGTGCCGAGAGTGCTTACGAACACATGCGCGCTCTTCAGGTCGGGCGCAACATCAACAGCGTTAACGCTGACGAGTGCGCCTTCGAAGTTTAACTCGCGCGCAATAATTGCGCTTAGCTCGCGCTTTACGAGTTCGTTTACCCGGAGTTGTCGATGTTTCATGGTCGTTATAGGGCGTTTCTGTGAAACGCCGGCGTCCGCCGCGGCGGACGCCCTACAATTTCTGCGCAATCTGCTCGAGTTGGTAACACTCGATTATATCGCCCACTTGGTACTCGCTGAAATCGCCCAGCTTGATTCCGCATTCCAGACCGGAACGCACTTCTTTGACGTCATCTTGGAAGCGCCGCAGCGTGGAAATGCCGCCGTCATAAACCGGCTGGCGCTTTCGTAGGACGCGAGCGCGCGCGGCGCGGGCGATGCGGCCATTAGTGATTAGACAACCAGCAACAATGCCGCGGCTTAGCTGGAATATCTGTTTCACCTCCGCGTGCCCGATCACTGTTTCGCGAAGCTCCGGTTCAAGCAGCCCGGCCATGGCATCCTTGATCTGGTCGAGTAGTTCGTAAATGATGCTGTAAAGCTTGATCTGCACGCCTTCGCGTTTCGCAGTAGGCACAGCCATCGCTTCGACTTTTACGTTAAACCCGATCACAACCGCGTCCGACGCGCTTGCCAGCAAAATATCCGATTCGGAAATCGGTCCGACGGCTGAGTGGATAATTTCGAGGGTAACCTTTTTGGTTTCGATCTGTTTCAACGCGCTGGCGAGCGCTTCAAGCGAGCCTTGCGTGTCGCATTTTAAAACGATCCGGAGAACCTTTTGGCCCCCGGCTGTTTCAAGCAGGCTTTCCAGCGTAGCCCGTTGCGGAACGAACAACTTGCTGGCCCGTTTTGTCTCCAGCCGTTCATCACTTAGTTGTTTCGCCTCGCGCTCCGATTCCATCACAAGAAATTCATCACCGGCATTCGGCAGACCGGTGAACCCAAGCACTCTCACGGGCGTGGAAGGCCCGGCACGCTTGATCGCTTGGCCTCGATCGTCCATCAGCGATTTTACCTTGCCGTTGTAATCGCCGCAGATGAACGGATCGCCGACTTTTAACGTGCCCATCTGCACGATCACGGTGGCAGTGGGTCCGCGTCCCGCTTCTACTTGCGCTTCAATCACGGTGGCGCGTGGTCTGGCCGTGGGCGACGCCTTGAGCTCCAGCACCTCCGCCTGCAACGTGATCATCTCGAGCAAGTGATCAATTCCGGTGCCTTTCGTCGCTGAGACGGGACAAACAATCGTTTCGCCTCCCCAATCTTCCGGAGTCAGTCCGTATTCCTGAAGTTGTTTCTTCACCCGGTCAATGTTCGCTGAAGGAAGATCAATTTTGTTGATTGCGACCATGATCTTTACGTGCGGCGCCGCCTTGGCGTGATTGATGGCTTCAACCGTTTGCGGCATGATGCCGTCATCCGCCGCGACAACGAGCACGACGATGTCCGTCACATTGGCCCCCCGCGCGCGCATCGCGGTAAAGGCGGCGTGACCGGGTGTATCGATGAACGTAAGTGTCGACCCATTATGATTCACGGTGTAGGCGCCGATGTGCTGGGTAATTCCGCCCGCTTCACCTGCCGCGACACGCGTCTTGCGGATCGCATCCATCAGCGTTGTTTTGCCATGATCAACGTGTCCCATGAACGTGATGATGGGACCGCGCGGTTTGAGTTCCTCTTCCTTTTCGATAACCGGCGGAGGCGGCGCGACAACTACCTGTTCTACCTTGTGAACGCCGGCTCCTTTTTCACGGCGTTCTTTTTCGAGAACGAACCCGTGATTCTCCGCGATTTTCGACGCGATGTCGGGTTCGATTGTCTGATTGATGTTGGCGAAGATATTGTAAGTCATCAACTCGGCGATGAGTTGATGCGGTTTTAGGCCGAGCTCAGCTGCCAACTGCTTAACAATTATCGGAGGCTTAATCAGGATGACCTTCTGCGACACGGCTTCCGCTTCAGCAGAAGGGGGCGCCTCCTCGGCCGGCGCTTGAGTTAGAGGCGGCTGCGCAGGTTCAGCTTCGACGGGCGCAGCAGGTTTTGGCGGAGCAGCAGTTGCCTCCAGCGAGGCGCGAATGCGCGAAATCGGAGGTAAAACGGCCCGTCTCGTTTTTGGCTCGCCCTCTTCTATCTTCCTGCGCGGCCTTTTTCTATCGATGAGCGAGACGCTCTCTACTTCGTGCCCAGGTGGTGGAGCCGATCGCGGCTCGGATTGCTTCGGCGAGATTACACGCGATTTACCCGCTGAAGTCGCGTGTGCGCTTGCTGGCGCGACATCCCTCTTTGATTCTTTCTTCGGGACTCTTGATTTCCCTGCGGCGACTGGCTTGTCAGCGGCAGTAGTCTTGCGCGCCGCGGCGTGCGCGGCTGGCTTGCGGCTTGCAGTTTTACTGCCCGTCTTCGTTGCCATAACACTTCCTTCAAAATTTCGCTCATGGCTCAAGCTCCCTAAACGAGAGCCATGTTATTGCACGAGTTCCTGCCGATGCACTGCCTCGTAAATCTCGCGCGCCTTTGTTTCGTCGACTGTGAGAATATCCACCAAATCCTGCACGTCTGCATCGCGCAATCCTTCCAGGTTGGTAAACCCGGATTTTACGAGTGTAAGCGCCTGCTCTTGAGTCACTGGCAGGGCGCCGGCCAGCGTCTGTGCAGCTTGCGCTACCTTCTGTTCCACCACCGTTGTCGCCGATGTGTCCTTGCCGATATTGATTTCCCAGCCGGTCAAGCGTGAAGTCAATCGCGCGTTTTGTCCTTTTTTTCCTATCGCGAGCGAAAGCTGGTCTTCGTCAACAGAAATCTGCACGCTCTTTTTCTCAGTATCGAAAGTCAGATTCTTCACTTTCGCGGGCTTCAGCGCTTCCAGGACGTATTCTTTTGGGTCCGAACTCCAACGGATGATATCGACCTTCTCATTGTTGAGCTCACGCACGATGTTTTTGACGCGCGAGCCGCGCATGCCGACACATGCACCCACCGGGTCGACTTTTTCGTTTGCGCTCCACACCGCGATCTTGGTGCGATAACCAGCTTCTCGCGCGATGCCGCGGATCTCCACGGTACCATCGGCGATTTCGCTCACCTCGAGCTCGAAAAGCCGGCGCACGAAATTGGGATGACTGCGCGAGACAATAATTTCGGGGCCGCGGACACCGTTTTCGACCGCGACCACATAAGCGCGAAGGCGATCCCCTACGTTGTAGTCTTCGACGACCACCCGCTCCCGCTGCGGCATGATGGCTTCAAATTTTCCAAGATCCAAAATGACATCGGAACGGTCGAAACGCCGCACAGTTCCACTGACAATCTCGCCCGCACGGTCCTTAAACTCCTCATAAATCATTTCCTTCTCGGCCTGACGAATCCGCTGCATCATGGCTTGTTTCGCCGTCTGGGCCGCGATTCGCCCGAAATTTTTCGGTGTGACTTCCACTTCCACAGTGTCACCGATGTTCACGTCCGGTTTGATTTTGCGCGCTTTCGAGAGGTCAATCTCATCTTGCGAATTGGTGACTTGATCGACCACCACCAGGTTGGCCAATGCCCGGATTTCACCGCTCTTCGGATTAATATCGATCCGCAGATCGCGCGACGCGCCGACGCTCTTCTTGGAGGCAGAGAGCAGGGCATTCGACACAGCCTCGAGCAGGATTTCGCGTTTAATTCCGCGCTCCCGCTCCAGGTAATCGAGCATGGCAATAAATTCCGCGTTCATAAAACATGCAGCCCGCAGACTAAAAAGAGTGGGACGCCAGTTCCCACTCCGATCAGCGCGCGGACTAAGCACCAAAGATAGCTACCCGCCGTCTTCCCGTCAAGGTGCGGTCTACTTTGATTTGACGTTGAAAGCTCAACGTCCAACATCCAGCATTCAATGAATTCCCGCTTCCGAGCCGTCGGTGTTGTTCTTCTGGTCTGGGCCCTGATTTATTTACCAGCGCTTGGTTCTATCGCCATCAAAGGCGAAGAAGGTCGACGAATCTTGCCGGCAGTTCGGATGCTCGAGACCGGTAACTACATCGTCCCGCGAATAGGAAGTAATCCGTATTTCCGCAAGCCTCCTTTGGTGAACTGGCTGGTGGCCGCCTCCTTCGCAGTTTCTAGTGTGCGCAACGAATGGACGGCGCGTTTGCCTTCTGCGCTTGCCGTGCTTGCTGTCGCGATTGCATTCGTGACGGTGGCACGCGCCAGTCTTGGCCCGACGGGTTCATTAATCGCCGCTCTCATCTGGATGACCAACATCGGAATGATAGAAAAAGGCCGGCTAATTGAAATCGAAGCGCTCTATGTCTCGCTTTGTGGTCTAGCGACTATTTTTTGGCTGAGCTGTTGGGTTCAAAAGAAATCGCCATGGCTCATTTGGATTCCGCCATCGATTTTTCTCGGGCTTGGTCTGCTGGCAAAGGGCCCAACGCACCTGGTATTTTTCTACGCGGTAGTGGTGGCGGTCCTTTGGCGTGCGAAAGACTGGAGGCTTCTGTTGCATCCTGCGCATTTTGCTGCTCTGGCCATTATTCTGGTGATCCCGGCAGCGTGGGCCATTCCATTTCTGCACAGCACAACGACGCAAGTCGCGATGGATAAATGGTCAAGCCAATACACCGGGCGATTAAAAGGTATTGATTTCAAATTCTCCAGTTGGATTCAGAACATCCCACGGGGTCTCATGTATTTTCTGCCGTGGCTTTTGCTGTTTCCGTTCGCGCGGTTTTCAAAATTTCACGATGAATCGCATCGGCAGCTCGCGCGTGCGTTGGCTTGGGGAATTGCGGTGCCATTTGTAGCTGTCAATCTGGTACCCGGCTCGGTCGCTCGATATAGCATGCCGGAAATCGTTCCAGCCTCCTGGTTGCTGGGAATGATATACGCGGGGAATGCATTGCAGTGGCCGCGAACCTGGACAAAGAATGATCGAGGCTGGTCGAAGGTGGTGGCGACTTTCGTCGGCATCGGTCTTGCGATTGGTGTCATTGGGTATCCGATCACTGCAGTCGTTTTGAAGAACCGGCAGCAGGTGAAAAAGGCCGCCGCGGAAATCAATGCGCACGTCTCCGCCAATGA
>Ga0209472_1001936_pt1 | contig 11805 bp, 7 predicted proteins | sample GraSoiAngelo_130_FD_185887 | JGI IMG/M metagenome (GOLD analysis project Ga0209472, IMG submission 185887) | Grasslands soil microbial communities from the Angelo Coastal Reserve, California, USA - 14_0929_02_20cm (SPAdes) (version 2) | ecosystem: Environmental > Terrestrial > Soil > Grasslands ...
GGGTATCGGCACGTCCTTTGCCTTCCAAGACAGGCCATGACCCTCCAGCTACCCTCCGGCCTGGCGCAGGACTTCCGCTTCGCGAGTCGCCAGCTGTTGCGCGCGCCGGGGTTCACCCTCGCCGCTGTTGCGACGCTCGCGCTGGGCATCGGCATCAACACGGCGGCGTTCACGATCTACGAGTCGATCGCGCTCAAGCCCTTGGCCGTGCGGGACCCCGCGAGCCTGCTAAGGATTGTCGCGACCCGGGACGCGGGCCGCGTGCGACTGTCGTACGCCGATGTCACGGAGATTCGCACGGGGACGCGCGCCTTCGCGTCCCTCATCGCCACGTCCGGCCCGGAGCCATTTGAGGCTGCGCGTTCCGGCGCCACCGCTCCGGAGATCTTGGCTGCCCGCTTCGTGTCCCCCGAGTTCTTCACCACGCTTGGCGTGACGGCGGCGTTGGGCCGGACCTTCGGCCCGGGCGACCTGCAGAGTGTGGTGTTGAGCGACGGGGCGTGGCGACAGCGGTTCCAGGGCGCGTCCGACGTGGTTGGACGCACCCTCACCATTCGGGGTACCACGCTCGTCGTCCTGGGCGTAACCGGTCCCGCGTTTGGAGGGACGGGGGCGCCCGCAGCGGCGCCAGATCTCTGGATCCCGCTCGATCTCGAGCCCACGCTCCGTCCCGGCGTCGATTGGATCCACGATGCGGCCCAGCGGCCTTGGGAAGCGCTCGGCCGTCTCGCGCCGGGCGTCTCGCTGGCTCAGGCCCGGGCCGAGCTCGCCGTGGTAGCGACACGACTCCCGCCGATTGACAAGCGGCCCGTCACGCTCGACGCGCAGCGGGCCAGCTTCTTCCAGACCGACTCCGGAGAGTTCAGTACGTTCGGGGCGGTGAGCCCCGTGGTGCTCGTCGCGGTCGCGTTGCTGCTCGTAATAGCCTGCGTCAACCTCGTCAACCTGGTGGCCGCGCGCAACGCCTCGCGCGCCCGCGAGATCAGCGTGCGGCTCGCGCTGGGCGCCAGCCGCGCCCGGCTCGCCCGGCTGCTGTGCGCCGAGAGCGTGCTGCTGGGATTCCTGGGCGGCGGCGTTGGCCTCGTGGCCTCGTGGGAGTTGACGGGCCTGCTGCGCCAGTGGATCCGCGTCACCCTACCGCGCCTCACGGGCAACCCGGCCGGTCTGTTCCTCGATTTCTCGGTCGACTGGCGCGTGCTCGCGTACACCCTCTCGCTAGCGATCGGGGTCGCTTTGATCGTCGGCCTCGCCCCAGCGCGGGCATCAGCCCGCGCCGACGTGAACGCCGTTCTCAAACAGGGGACGAGCTCGACCGAAGCCCCGGGCCTGTGGCGGCGCCGGCATTGGCTGGTCACGTTCCAGGTCGCCGGTTGCCTCGCGCTGCTCACGGCGGCAGGCCTGCTGCTCGCGGGCGTGCGTCGCTCGCGCGTCGCCGATCCCGGCTTCGACGCGGCCCACACGCTGGTGCTGTCTCTCGATGCGCCGGCCGGCGGTTACTCCACCGCGGGCGCCGCTGAGGCGGCGAATCTGGTCCGCCGCCTGCGATCGCTCCCTGGTGTACGCAACGTCGCCTGGGCGTCCCACGCTCCCTACATGGGACACGCGTTGCTCACCTACAGCGAGCCTGGTGGGGCGGTGCGGACACTGGCGACGAACCGGGTCTCTGACTCGTACTTCGAGACACTCGATATCCCGATCCTCGCGGGCCGCGGCTTTACTCCGGGCGAAGTTGCGCGACACAGCCCAGTCCTCGTGTTGAGCGAGGCGGCGGCCCGCCGCTACTGGCCGGGGGAGAGCCCCGTTGGCCGGAGCGTCGATCGCTTCCCCTGGCTCGCCGGACCCGACTCGCAGACGTACACGGTCATCGGCGTCGCCAAGGACGTGCGTGGTACCTTCCTCTCCAAGGTCGACGAGGGGTTCGCATACTACCCGAGCGCGCCCAGCCCCGGATCCACTTTTCTGCTCCGGACGCGCGCGTCACCCGCCGCGGCCGTGCGGGAAGTGGTCCACGCCCTCGCCGAGTTCGCTCCCGGCCTCCCGGCGCGTGCGCACCTCGTCCCGCTCGAGGACGGGCCGGTCGCACTGCAGCGATTGATGGCGTCCCTGCCGGCAGCGACGGCAGGAGGGCTCGCGCTACTCGGACTGTTGCTCGCTGCCGTGGGGCTCTACGGCCTAGTAGCACAGGTGGTGGCGCGCCGCACGCGTGACATCGGCATTCACATGGCGCTCGGCGCGCAGCAGCGCCAGGTGTTGACCCTGATCCTGCGCACCACGTTGCCTCCCGCCATGCGCGGGGTCGCGCTCGGCTCGTGCGGCGCTGCGGGGCTGTCGGTGTTGCTCGCCAAAGCTGTCGTGATTCCCGATATGCCAGACTTCACCTACGGCGCGGGCGCCTTCGCGCCGGCGGTGTTCGCGGCCGTGCTCGCGGTGTTGGCGGCGGTCATCGGAATTGCGGCGCTCGTACCGGCGCGCCGCGCCACTCGCGTCGATCCGATGCAAGCGTTGCGCCACGACTAGCCTGTCTACTTGTGGCTAGTGGTCTTCACCAGCCACTCGCCACACGCCACTATTCCAGCTCAGCTCCCCTGTGCTTCGCCCTCCTCCGATACGCTTTCTTCGACCTGTGCACCTTGTGCGCGGGGCTTTGAGGCGACGCTTCGTCGGCGCGTCCGGATTCGGCACGCTGCACGGCTCCTTCTTTCTGCAACTCATCCGGCAAGCCGCTGGCGAATCTGCTTCGCGTGATGCCGCGAGTGCCGCACGTGAAACGGGCGGTAACCGATCCGTGGAGCCGCCTATCGGCGCGCGCGTGCCGAAGGTTGGGTGCCCAAGGGCCACGACCCCGTTGGCGATCTGTTTGACAAGCCGATGGGTAGAGCGGACGAACCACTGTGGCTTGAAGTGAGCGAGGCAGCGCTCTATTTGGCGTCAGCGCACAAATGCCCCGCGGGGCCGGCCGCAACTGGGCAGCCGCCCGTGCCGTTCAGCTATGAGCTGATCGCTACATACCTGCTGACCGGGGGACGCCAGGACGAAGTGCTGGGGCTCGAGATCTCGGACGTAGATCTAGCGCGAAAGACAGTCACGTTCCGGCCGAACAGGTGGCGTCGTTTGAAAACGACGAAGTCGCATCGCACAGTGCCCCTGTGGCCGCAGCTCGGTCAGATACTGCGGTCCTACCTCGGAGGCCGCGACGCACCTGACCGGACGGCTCCTATTCCCAAGTTACCGCACCGGTTCGGAGCGGATGCTAACCGACATCCGGAAGCTGTTGGATCGGGTTACGGAGCGGGCGGGCACAGTGTACTTGACGGACCACGGTGGACGCCGGAAGGCGGTGCTCGGTGAGATTCGGACGAAGGTGTTCCGACACACCTATATCACCGCACGCCTGCAGACACTTGATCACGGGGCGCCCGTGTCGCCATGGACGGTGGCGCGTGAGGTAGGACATAGCGGCACGGGGATGATCGAGCGGGTTTACGGCCATCTAGGGGAGGTGCGCCACCGAGCTGGCGTGGTGGAGTATCGCGTACGTCAGCACAGGCGAGCTTTACGGGGGCGGCTCGAGCTGGTCGCTTAAGCGCTCGGAGCTGACGTGTTGCAACTGTTTTTGCAACTGTTTTTCTAAGCGTATGCGCCAGGCGGGATTCGAACCCACGACCTTCGGCTCCGGAGGCCGACGCTCTATCCAGCTGAGCTACTGGCGCGCACAACTTGAGACCGTGCCGCGGCAGACAAACTTAAGCCGGGCGGCCCGCGCCTCCAAGGCCGCACCGTTCGATTATTATTCGCTCATGCGGACGCGACGGCTGTGGGGAGCGTTGAGCGTCGCGGCGCTCGCCGCCTGCGGCGGCGCGGCGCCCATGGTCTCGACCGGCCCGATCGCCCCGCACGGCGTCGCGTCGGTGCGGTTGTTCGACAATCAGAACGCCGAGCTCACCTACCACATTCCCCTGCTCGCGGGCGTGACCACGCGCATCGAGGCCCGGCTCTACGCGCCCGACGGGACACAGGTCGCGAGCGTCCCCGGGGGCACGGACGCCAGCTTCGTCTTCACGCCCGATTCGTATGCTTCCGTCGTGACCGTGGTGGGACAACCGCTCGATCGGGACGTCACGCCGCTCGCCGCCACCGGAGCGATCGGACAGCTGTACGTCTCCCTGATCTTCTTGGCCGATTCGACGACCCGGACGTTCGGGCCCTTCGACGCGCTCGTACACTAGCCTCGCGGTAGCCGTCCTGCTCAGCGCGCCGCGGCCCGCCGCGGGGCAGCACGAGCATGGCGCGCCCGGCGACTCGGCCGCCCGCGACGCGCCCGCTCCGATCGCGGGGGCGGCGGGCGTTTCGCTCACCCGCATGAGCTCGGGCACCGCATGGCTGCCCGATGCCGCACGCCTGCGCGCGTATCACGCCACGCTCGGCGCCTGGGCCGTGATGCTGCACGGCGCGGTGTTCCTCCAGTACGACCGGCAGTCCGACACGCGCGCCGCCGAGCAGCTCGGCAGCATCAATTGGCTCATGGCCGTGGCGACGCGCCCGGTGGGGCGCGGTGCGGTGCGAGTGCGCGCCATGGTGAGCGCGGAGCCGTGGACCGTGACCGGGCGCGGCTATCCGGAGCTGCTGCAAGTCGCCGAGCCCTACCTGGGAACGACCGTCACCGATCGCCAGCATCCTCACGATCTCGTGTCGGAGCTCGCCGTCCTGTACGAACGCCCGCTAGGAGGCGCCGGCGCGTCGCTGTACTTGGCACCGGTGGGGGAGCCGGCACTCGGGCCGGTCGCCTACATGCATCGGCCGTCCGCCGCGTACGATCCGGTGGCGCCGTTAGGCCATCATCTACAAGACTTCACCCACATCAGCGATGGCGTGGCGACGCTCGGCGTATTCACGCGACGCTTCAAGCTGGAAGCATCGGTGTTCAACGGCGCGCACCCCGACGAGGTCCGGACCGACCTCGATCCCGTGCGGCTGGACGCGTACGGCGGGCGGCTGAGCTTCAATCCCTCGGCGGGCTCGAGTCTCACCGCCTGGTTCGGTCATATTCCCGCGGCCAGCGGCGTCCACGCGCACGACGCGCTCGACCGCTTCGGCGCCTCGTTCCTTCATTCGCGCCCGCTCGCGGGCGGCGGCGAATGGTCCACGGCTCTCGTCTACGGGGCCGATCTGCCGACGGGCGCCGGGCACCCGCTGAACTCGCTGTTGTTGGAGACCAGCCTGGAGCTCGGGCGCAACGCTGTGTTCGGGCGCGCCGAGTACGTGCGGCGCACTGCGGCCGATCTGGCGCTCGTCGGCTCGGTCAGCCGGGAGCTCGACATCGGCGAGGTGTCGGCGGGCTCTGCGCGGGAGTTGTGGGGCCGCGGTGTGAGCAGCACCGTGGGCGTGCTGGGGACGTTGTACCTGGTGCCGGCGGAGCTGGAGCTGTTCTACGGCAGCCGCACGCCGCTGGGCATCCTCGTCTACCTCGAGCTGCGGCCGGCCGTTGCCGCGCACGGACACATCATGGCGCGGTAGGCCGCGGCTTGCCCGAGGCCGCGCCCGCGCGGTAAGATCGCTGATGGAGGAGCCATGAGTTACGCCACGCTACTCGGGTCGGCGCTGTGGGCTCTGCTCGCGAACAAGCTGCGCAGCCTGCTCACGGTGTTGGGTATCACGATCGGCATCGCGGCCGTGATCTGCGTCGTCGCCATCGGACGTGCGGGCCAGGCCCAAGTCGAGCGGCAGCTCAACAACCTCGGCGACAACTTCGTATGGATCGAAGCCGGAGGCCGCGCCGTCAACGGTGTGCGCACCGGGACGCACGGCACCAAGACCCTGCTCCTATCGGATGCGGTCGCCATCAAGGATCAGATTCCGCTCATCAAGAGCGCCTCGCCCAACGTCGACGGCTCGATCCAGATCATCTCCGGCAACCAGAACTGGTATACGGGGTACCGGGGGGTCTCGCCGGAATACTTCGACATCAAGCGCTGGTTCGTCGACCGGGGTGCCGTGTTCTCGCAGGACGACGTCGATCGGGCGGCCAACGTCTGCGTGATCGGCCGCACCGTGCGGGATCAGCTGTTCGGCATGGACGACCCCATCGGGACGGTCATCCGCCTCAGAGACCTGCCGTGCAAGGTCGTGGCGACGTTGCAGCCGAAGGGACTCTCCGTTTCCGGGCAGGACCAGGACGACACCGTCCTCCTGCCCTACACGACGGCCATGAAGAAGATCAAAGGCAACAACTGGTTAGACGACATTTTGTGCTCGGCCGTCTCGCCCGACGCAGTCAAGCTCGCCGGGCAACAGGCCGCCGCGCTGTTGCGCGACCGTCACCATCTGCGTCCCGAGGAGGATGACGACTTCAACATCCGGAATCCGGAGGACATCATCAAGGCGCAGCTCGAGGCGAGCCGCACCCTGACCATCCTTCTCGTCGCCATCGCGTCGATATCGCTGGTGGTCGGCGGCATCGGCATCATGAACGTGATGCTCGTCTCGGTCACCGAGCGCACGCGGGAGATCGGCCTGCGGGTCGCGGTCGGGGCCCGGCGGCAGGCGATTCGCCTGCAGTTCCTCGGCGAATCGGTGATGCTCAGCCTGGTCGGCGGGGCGGCCGGCGTGCTGGTCGGGGTGGCCGGATCGTTCTTCGTCGGCCAGGCGCTCGGTTGGCCTACGCAGATGTCGCTCGAAGCCGTCGTGCTCGCCGTGGCCTTTTCCGTCGCCGTGGGCGTCTTCTTCGGCTACTATCCCGCCCGGAAGGCGGCGTTGCTCGACCCCGTGGAAGCGCTGCGCTACGAATGACACGGCTCGGGTCTCCGAACGCGTGGCCGCTGCTCCGGCGACCCCGCAACCGCTGGCTCGTCATCGGTGGCCTCGGCGGGCTCGGCGCGCTCGGTGCGGTGCTCGCATTCCACCGCGAAGATGGAATCCAGTACCTGACGGCCCAGGTGCAACGGGGTGTGATCCGGGATGCCGTCGATGCAACGGGAACCGTGAACGCGGTGATCACCGTGCAGGTCGGCTCCCAGGTGTCCGGCACGATTGCCAAGCTCAACGCTGACTTCAACTCTCGCGTGCACAAGGGCGAGGTGATCGCCCTGATCGATCCCTCGGTCCTCCAGGGCGCGCTGCACCAGGCCACGGCCGATCTGGAGAGCGCCAGGGCGAGCGTCGCCGTGGCGGAAGCGGATTTGGCCAAAGCGAACGCCGCGCTGGCGCAGACGAAAGCGGAGCACGATCGCGCCGTGGTTATGCAGAAGACCGGCGTCATCACGCAGCAGGAGTTCGATCTCGCGACGGCCAACTACGAGTCCGCGAGAGCCTCGGCGGATGCCGCGGCGGCAGGGGTGGCCCAGGCGAGGGCGCAGGTGAGCCAGAAGGAGGCGGCGCTCGCCGTGGCGCGCACCAGCCTCGAGCACACCGTGATTCGCTCCCCAATCGACGGCATCGTGGTGGCCCGCAATGTCGATGTCGGTCAGACGGTCGCCGCGTCGCTGCAGGCGCCGACCATCTTCACGATCGCGCAGGATCTCACCCGCATGCAGGTCTACGCCAAGGTAGACGAGTCTGACGTCGGGCGCATCAAGCCGGGGCATGGCGTCACCTTCAAGGTGGATGCGTTCCCCAAGGACACGTTCCGCGGCGTCGTGAGCCAGATCCGCATGAATCCCACGACCGTGCAGAACGTCGTCACGTACGACGCCGTCATCGACTTCGCGAATCCCGCCCTGAAGCTGTTTCCCGGGATGACGGCGTATGTGACGATCCCCGTCGCCACGGCCGAAGACGTGGTCAAGCTTCCGAACGCAGCGCTGCGGTTCAAGCCGCCGCTGCCGCGCGAGGTCATCCAGGCCCTCTATGTCAGGTATGGGCTCGAGGGTGGTAGCCCGCAGGCGAGCCGGGTGGGCGGCGCCGGGCCGCACGCCGCGATTGCATCGGAGCGGCCTCCGCGCGGCGACGCGACCGGAGATTTGGCATCCGAGGCGCAAGGCGATCGTGCCATCGTCTGGAAGCTCGCGTCCGGCAACGACATTGTGCCGGTGAAGGTCGCGCTCGGCATCACGGACCACGCCTATACCGAAGTCACGGCCGTCATCGCGGGGGACCTCCGGCCCGGTGACGACGTCGTCACGACCGCTTTGACCGCGAAAGCCGGCGCTCCAGGAGGCCAGGTCATCCGGCGGTGAACGTTGCGCAGCTGCCCCGCCAGGTCACGCAGCATCTCCTCGCCGACCAAGTCTTACCACAGCCGTGTCGGCGCGCCCACCCAGAATTGCGTGACGACCGTCCGGTCCGTGGCGACCACCCCGACCAACCGGGTCAGGCTCGCAAGGCCGGATGCCAGCTGCTGTATGTAACCAACTCGACGATCCAGGGAGTCACCGCCTACACCCTCGACGGCGTTGGGAACGTGCTGCAGGCAGACACGATCATCGGTAGCAGCACGGGACTGAACAACCCCGACGCCGTCGCGGTGGATGCGGCCGCCAACATCTACGTGACGAATTTCGGCGCTGTTTCCACCCCGGCCACGGCCAGCATCACGATCTACGCGCCCGGTGCGAGTGGCGATGCGACGCCCACCGCGACGATCGCCGGCAGCAATACGGGCCTCTCCACCCCCCAGGGGATCGCAGTGGATGCTGCGGGCACCATTTACGTGGCCAATGATTTCATCGGGGGGCCGGCCAGTCGGATCACGGTCTACGCGCCGGGAGCGAGGCGAACGGGCTCACGACACCCATCGCGAGGATCGAAGGCCTTAATGCGGGACTGTTTGCTCCCTCGGGCGTCGCGTTGGACGCCGCCGACAACCTCTACGTCACCAGCATCGGCAGCGGTTCTCCTGTTCCGGCCAGCGTCCGGGTGTTCGCTCCAGGGGCCAACTTCGACGCCACGCCGACGGTAGTGATCGCCGGCGCCAACACTGGACTGTTCGTTCCTTTCGCGATGGGCCGCGATGCCGCGGGGAAGATCTACGTCGCCAACGGCAACAATACCGTCACCGTCTACCCGGCGGGTGCCAGCGGGGACGCACCCCCGTTGGCAACCATCCCTGCGACGAGTGCGACTGGAGGATTTCACGCGTACGGGTTGGCGGTCCACACCGTGCTCGACAACTCAGATGAGGTGGATCCCTAGCAGGGCGGGTTGCGGAGCCAATTAGAGGGAGTTCAGTTCGCAGGAAGATGCTCGATAGCTCTAGATGGCTATCGAGCAGTGTGCCGGCAAAACGATCGGGCTATTCCTCGGCCTCTCCGTAGTCGCTGTGGGAAGCGCGATCGCTTGTTTGTCTAGTGATTGTGTGGACAATTAGGGGGAACCAATTAGGGAAGGCTGTCGAAACAAGAATGCTCGATAACCCAACTGGCTATCGAGCATTTTGGTAAGAGAGTTGAGGAATGACGACCACTGGTGTCCATGAGCAGCAAGCCGCAGAGTTCCTGGCCCGCCACGATCGGGTGATGGCCAACCTGATGAAGAGGACGGGCCCTTTCCACCTGCCGCGGCCGTCCCGCAGCCACTTTGCCGCGCTCGCCGAGAGTATCCTGCACCAGCAGCTAGCCGGGGCCGCGGCGCGTGCGATCCACGGACGATTCGTCGCGCTGTTCGACGGAGATCTCTCTCCTGAAGCCGTCTTAGCCGTCCCGCCCAGAAAGCTTCGAGCCGCGGGGCTCTCGGGCAGGAAGGTCGCCTCGATCCGGGATCTCGCGGCGAGGGTCGTGGATGGATCCGTCCCGCTACATCGCCTCGGCCGGCTCGCCGACGAGGAGCTCATCACCCGCTTGTCGATCGTCCGTGGTATCGGACGGTGGACCGCCGAGATGTTCCTGATCTTCCAGCTGCGGCGGCTCGACGTGTGGCCGGTGGGGGACTACGGCATTCGCAAAGGCTACGCGCTGGCGTACGGCCTGCGGAAGCTGCCGACACCGAAGCAGCTCGACATGGTGGGCGAGCGGTTCCGGCCCTACCGAACGGTGGCGGCGTGGTATTGCTGGCAAGCCGTCCGGGAGCAGCGTAAACCCCGGAAGTGACATTCGTCGGGAGGGCCCAGGTGGAATACCCGTCAGGCTGGACCTGCGAGGTGACGGTTGTGCGTCTCGAGCGGTACGTCGTGGAGTCGTTGCCGCGACTATTCGGCCAGTACCTGGTGCACCGTGGCGATCGCGATCGAGCCCTCGCCCACGGCCGAGGCGACCCGCTTCGTGCTGCCGCTGCGGACATCCCCGACCGCGAGCACGCCGGGAATGCTGGTTTCGAGTAGGTAGGGCTGTCGGCGCAGGGGCCACTTGGCGGCGACCAGCTCATCCACGGTTAACGCGGCGCCCGTCTTGACGAATCCCTTCCCATCCAGCGCCACGCATCCCGCCATCCACCGGGTGCTCGGCTCGGCGCCCGTCATGGTGAACACGTGTCGAATGTTCTGCGTCTCAACGGGTCCACCCGGCCCCGTTCGCCAGGACACGCGCTCGAGATGCCCATTTCCCTCGAGGCCGACAATCTCGGTCCGGGTATGTAGCTCGATGCGGGGATGCGCGTCGATGCGACTGATCAAGTACCGGGACATGGTGCTCGAGAGGGCGTCCGATCGAATCAGCACGTGCACGCGTTTCGCGGTTTCCGCGAGGAACACCGCAGCCTGACCAGCCGAGTTGGCGCCGCCGACGACGGCTACCTCATCGTCGGCGCACATGCGCCGCTCCATCTGCGTCGCGGCGTAATACACACCCGCGTTTTCGAACCGGTGCAGGTTGTCCATCGCCAGCTTCCGATATTCGACGCCGGTGGCGATGATGACGGCGCGTGCGAGCAGCGCGTCGCCGTCCCCGCCATCGAGCCACACGCGGAAGGGCTTCCGGTCGCAACCGAGTCGCACCGCAGTCTTGGCGATCAACACACGGGCGCCGAATTTCTGCGCCTGATCGTAGGCGCGTGCGGCCAGCTCCTGACCCGAGATGCCGAGCGGGAAGCCGAGGTAGTTCTCGATCCTGGAGCTGGTGCCGGCTTGCCCGCCCGGCGCGTTCGCTTCGATGATAACGGCGTTCAGGCCTTCCGACGCCGCGTACACCGCCGCCCCCAGCCCCGCGGGGCCGGCGCCGATAATCACGACGTCCCAGATTTGCGTGCGATCGAGGGTGGGGTTCAGCCCCAGGCAATCGGCGAGCTGCTGGATCGTGGGATTCTTGAGCACCGTCTTCCCGCGGCAGATCACCACCGGGACGTCGTCCACCGTCAGGTGGAATCGGTCCAGCAGCTCCTGGCTCTCCGCGTCGGTATCCAGGTCGCGCTGGGTGTAGGGATGTCCATTGCGGGTGAGGAACTCGCGGATGTGCAGCGTCCCCGTACAATGCTCGGATCCCAGCACGACCACGTCACCGTAGCCGCGGTCGATCAATTGCAGGCGGCGCAAGATGAACGCGCGCAAGAATATGTCACTCAGCTCGGTATCGGTCTGGATCAGCTTGAGCAGCTCGTCGCGCCCCACTTCGATCACGTCACTGGGTACGGTTGCGGAGATCCGGCCGAGAAAGCGGCTGCCCGACAGGATCGAGCGCTCGCCGGTGAACATGCCCGGCGTGAACCTCGGCATGGACGCGGTTGAGGTCTGGAGCGGCGTGACGGCGTCGAGCTGCCCCGAGAGGACCACGAAGATCTTCGTCACCGGCTGGCCCGGCTCGCCGACGACCTCGCCTTGCGCAAGCCAGCGGCGATGTCCGTGAGGCTCGATGCGGGCGAGCTGTTCGGGCGTCAGCTCGGGAAACGCCTCGTTGGTCCGAGATTCGCTCGGGACCTCGGGAGCGGCGGGAACTGTCGTGGTGG
>Ga0209472_1001941_pt1 | contig 11780 bp, 10 predicted proteins | sample GraSoiAngelo_130_FD_185887 | JGI IMG/M metagenome (GOLD analysis project Ga0209472, IMG submission 185887) | Grasslands soil microbial communities from the Angelo Coastal Reserve, California, USA - 14_0929_02_20cm (SPAdes) (version 2) | ecosystem: Environmental > Terrestrial > Soil > Grasslands ...
GCTCCCGTCCGATCCGCCGGCCGTCGGCGCGGCGGCCGGAGTGGGGGGGGCGGGGGGGGGCGCCGACCGCGCTACCGTCCCGCCGCCCTTGCGCGGCTCCGCCGCGTGCAGCTTGCCACCATCCCCGACGGCGGTGTCGCCCCCGGTCGGCCCGCCGCTGTCGGGCTGAGCGCTGGCGATCTGGCGCTGCACCGCCTGGGGGTCGAGACCCAGCACGGTCGCTGCGGAGCCCACGTCGCGCAGCGTCCGCAGCGCGGCGTTGGGCACTGCCAGCACGCCCTCACGCGCCCCGGTGTGGATCTCGACCTCGGTATTCATCCCCGGTTTGAGCAGGTGCCCGGGGTTCGTAATGTTCACGTCGACCGGGAACATGGTGACGTTCTGATTCACCTGCGCCTGGGGCTCGATCTTCAAGACGCGGCCCTCGAACTGACGGTTGGGGTACGCGTCAACTGTGATGGTCACGGCCGTCCCCGGCCGCACCTTGCCGACGTCGGTCTCGTCCACGAGCGCGGAGACCTGGACCGTGTCGAGGTTCGCCATCTTCAGAATGACGGTGCCGCCGGCCACGTCGTTGGTCGGGCTCGAGATCACCGTGCCGAGCACCGCGTCCAGCTCGAGGATGGTACCGGTAATCGGCGCCCCGACCTGGGTGTCTTCCATGGCGTCTTTGGCGGTCTGCAGGTTCGCCTGGGCCGTGACGAGCGCTGCCTTGGCCGACGTGTAGGCCAGCTTGGCCGTCTCGTAGTCCGCCTCGGTGATGGACTTGCTCTGGTACAGGGTCTCGCTGCGCTTGAGCTGCGCGGTGGCGTTCTCGAGCTGGGCCTGGGCCACGTCGACGTTTGCCTGCGCCTGGGTCAGGTTGTTGCGGGGAATCCGGGGGTCGATCTTGGCCAGCAGCTGGCCCTTCTGGACCTCGTCTCCCGTCTGGACGGGCATCGCGAGGATCTCGCCCGAGGCCTTGGATTTCACGCTCAAGGTGAGAATCGGCTGGATCGCGCCGGAGGCGGTGGCCGTCACGACGATGTCGCGCCGCGCGACCGGTACCAGTGAGTACGGCGGCGCGGATTGCACCTTCTGGCACGCGGCGGCGCCCGCGAGCACCACGGCGCTCACGACGCTGAGATGCCGGCTCACAGCGGGCCTCGTCTGCCCGTCCCTGCGGCGGGAGTGGTTGGCGTCTGTTGCTGGCGCAGCCCGGGCAACCCGCCGCCGGTCACGCTCTGGAAGCGCTGACGGAACTGCTGTTGGGCCTGCACCAGCGACGCGCTGGGCAGCACGAGCACGGTGTCCTGCTCCGTCAGGCCGCCGCTCGTGACCTCGATGTAGTCCTGGTCGGTGAGCCCGGTCCTCACTGGTACAGGTACCGGCACCCCGTGGCGCAGCGCGAACACGATGTAATTCCCTGAAAGATCGCCGCGTGCCCCCCCTCCCCGTCCGGCGCCTCGGCCCCCTCTGCCCGCTCCGCCTCCTCCGCCTCCTTCTCCTCCCCCGCCGCCCGCGCGCTGGAACTGGCTTCGCAGCTGCTGCAGCACCGCCTGCTCGGCGGGAGTCAACTGCTCGCCGGCCATGCGTTTCTGGAAGGCCGCCCGTACCTGCTCGGCAGTCACGCCCGGAGGGAGCGTGATCGTCCGGCCGCTGGGCGTCGTAAACACCGCTCCTCCCGCCTGCCCCGCAGCGGCGTGCACGGTGTCGCCGCTGCTGTCGCGCGCCGTCGCGGTCCGACCCTCCCGCGGCGCCGTCTGAGCGGCCATCACCTGCTGCTGTACGACGTCGGGGTCGAGGCCGAGTACGCTCGCCGCGGAGCCGACGTCGCGCTGCGTCCGGAGTGCGGCGTTCGGCACGGCCAGGACGCTTTGCCGCTGCCCCGTCTGGATCTTCACCTCGGTGTTCATTCCCGGCTTCAGCAGGTGCCCGGGGTTCGGGATGCTGACGAGCACCGTGAACATCGTGGCGTTTTGGACCACCTGTGCCTGTGGTTTGATCTTCGAGACGGTGCCTTGGAACTGACGGTTCGGATAAGCGTCGACCGTGACCGCCGCCGGCATCCCGGCCTGCACTTTGCCGATGTCGGTCTCGTTCACGAGCGCCGAGTCGTTCACGGTGTCGAGGTTGGCCATCTTCAGGATGACCGTGCCGCCGCCCAGGGTCGGGCTCGAGATGACGGTGCCGAGCACCGCGTCCAGCTCGAGGATGGTGCCGGCGGCCGGCGCCCGGACCTGGGTGTCTTCCATCGCGTCTTTGGCGGTCTGGAGGTTCGCCTCGGCCGTCACCACGGCCGCCTTGGCGGTGGTGTAGGCGAGCTTCGCGGACTCGTAATCGGTCTCCGCGATGGCCTTACTCTGGAAGAGGACCTCGCTGCGCTTGAACTGGGCGGTGTTCGTCTCGAGCTGGGCTCGGGCCCGGTCGAGGCTCGCCTGGGCCTGACTGAGGTTGTCCCGGGGAATCCGGGGGTCGATCTTGGCCAGGAGCTGGCCCTTTTGGAGCTCAGTCCCCGTCTGGACGCGCATGTCGATGATCTCGCCCCAGGCCTTTGATTTCACGCTCAAGGTGAGCACCGGTTGAATCACGCCGTCGGCGATCGCCGCCACGACGATGTCGCGCCGCTCCACGGGGACCCGCTCGTAGAGCGGGGCCGACTCGGCCTTCTTGCAGGCGGCTACGCCGAGCAGCAGGGCCGCCGCGCGCGCGGCCGGACGGGCGCGCTTCACGAGCGGCCCGCCATGGTCTCGTCGCGCTCGATGAGCCCGTCGCGCAGGTGAATCTGGCGGCGCGCGTGCGCCGCGATGTCGTGCTCGTGCGTGACCAGCACGATTGTCTGGCCGGAGTCGTGCAGCTCCCGGAACAGGCGCATGATGTCCTCGCCGGTCGCCGAGTCGAGGTTCCCGGTCGGCTCGTCCGCGAGGAGGATCGAGGGCTCGTTCACGAGGGCGCGCGCGATCGCCACGCGCTGGCGCTGGCCGCCCGACAGCTCGTTCGGGCGGTGCTCCATGCGGTCGCCCAGCCCCACGCGCTCGAGCGCCCGGGCCGCCTGCGCGCGCCGCGCCTGGGCAGCCTGGCCGGCGTAGATAAGGGGCAACTCCACGTTGTGGAGCGCGTTCGCCCGCGGTAGCAGATTGAACGTCTGGAAGACGAATCCGATCTCTTTGTTCCGGATGCGGGCCAGCTCGTCGTCCGACAAGTCGCTCACTTTCTGGCCGTTCAACCAGTACTCCCCGGTCGTCGGCGTGTCGAGGCAACCGATCAGGTTCATCAAGGTGGACTTGCCGGATCCCGACGGGCCCATGATCGCCACGAACTCGTTGCGGCGGATCTGGAAGTCGACCCCTCGCAGCGCGTGCACGACCTCGCCGCCCATGTCGTAATTCCGCGTGAGCTTGTGCGTCAGGATCACGATGTCGGGCAGCGGCGTGTCGCCCGTACGGAAGGTCATCGGCTGAGCGCTGGTCACAGGGCATGCCCCACGAGGGCCTCGAGCTGAGCTCGGGCGATGAAATAGTTGTAACGCGCCTGGACCTGGTTCACCTGGGCCTGCGTGAGGTTCGCCTCGGCCGTGAGCAGATCCAGCAGCGTGGCGGCGCCCACCCGGTAACGCTCTTGCTGCACCCGGCGCGCCTCCGTCGCGGCCTCGACGTTGGCGCCGGCGATCCCGATTTGGGCCGACGCGGTCGAGAGCGCGGTCAGCTGTTGCGTGAGTTGGGCATTCACCTGCCGGCGCGCGTCCGCCGCCTGCGCGGCCGCGTTGTCGCGCGCGACGCTCGCCGACACCTGGGCCTGCTCGCGCTGAAAGCCGTTGAAGAGCGTCCAGGAGAGGCCGAAGCGCCACGTAAAGTTCTCGGGGTAGCCGCCGAACAGGGGCAAGGTGGGAGAGCCCGTGCCCGTTCGGCTGTTGTTGTAGGAGACGATGAGGGACGGCCAGTATTGCGAGCGGGCGCCCCACACCTGCGCGCCGGCCGCCCGCGCCTGCGCCTCGGCTTGATGCACGAGTGGAGCGGTCTGGAGCGCCGCGGCGCGCAGCGCCGTCGTGTCGGGGAGGGGTGGGACCGTCGTGTCGGGCACGGCACGCACCAGCTGGTCCACTCCGATCTGCCGGCCGAGCGTGGCCTGTGCCGTGGCCAGGTTGGCCTGGGCCTGCAGCAGCGCAAGCCGGGCGGTGCCGAGATCGACGGTGGACGTCAGCGTATCGGACCGCGTGGCCGCCCCCGCCTGAAACTTGTTGACGGAGATCTGCAGCTCTTCGCGGGCGCGCTGCACCTGCGCCTCCGCCACGCGCACCAGCTCATCGTCAGCGAGGGCCGCGAAGAATGCTTGCTGCGTTGCGAACGTCGTCTGATAGCGTTGGCTCACCAGCCCCGCGGCCGCCGCATCCTGGGTCGCCGCCGAGGCGCGCAGGTTGGCGAATCGATTGAACCCGTCGAACAAGACGAGGCTCGCCGACAGGCCGCCCGAGTAGGAGTAGAGGGGCGGCAGGGTGTCGGTGGTGCCGCTACGGAAGCTTGCAGTGTTGCTGCGCGACGCGGAGGCGCTGGTGTTCACCGTCGGCAGAAACGCCCCCCAGGCGCTGCGCTCGCCGGCGCCGGCGTTTCGCGTCTCGCCGCGCGCCTGGACCATGGCGGGCTGCACGTCGAGCGCGCGCCGGATCGCCTCGGCGAGGGTCACCGCGAGCGGCGGCTGCCCCTGAGCCGACACGGCGGCGGGCGTGCCGAGGAAGACGACGCCTGCGAGAGCGGCCCAGCGGTGGTGACGGACTGACGTCATGGCTTCTTCCCGCTCGAGTCGGTCTTCTCCCTCTGATGCCGATGCCGGGCCATATGGTCGCGGTACTTGGCCTGCTGCTCCGTCGTGAGATGCGCGGTCACCTCCGAGTCCATCGCCGCCCGCAGCGCGTCGAAGCGCGGTCGCACTGTGTCCCACACCGCCGCCATGCGGGTGAAGTGGCGCTGCAGGATGGCGTGGACCGAGTCGCGTTGCACGGGCGTGAGCGCGAGCTCGTCGGTCAGCTCGGCCACGAGCGGCTCGACTCCCCGGCCGCGCTCGGGCGCGCCGCCGTAGGCGACCCGGGCCCACAAGGCCCGGCCGCCGACGCCGACCACGATGCCGGCGGCGAAGGTCGTGACGAGCAGCAGCGTCGCCCACGCGGTTGGACGGTTCAGCATCACGCGACGTCCTTTCTAGTTGCCCAGCACGGAGGCGAGGACCACCTCGACCACCGGCGTGCGGGGGGCGATCAGCGCTTCCGCGACCGACGGGCGCGCGGGCGTCGCCGTCGCGCGGCCCACGAGATACCCCGCCGCGAGCGAGAAGAGCACCGCCGCGGCCACCCCCACCCGCGCCCAGCGGGCCAGCACCCGGTCCCAGGAGCCGGCGCCGCGCGGGTCGTCGAGGCGCGCGAGCAGCCGCGCCACGAACGCGGCGTGGCTTCCCTCCTCCGGCTCGAGCGCCTGCCGCAGCGCGACGCCCAACACCGGATCGGGCCGGTGATCGAACGGCAACGGTTCTTGGGTCATTCCTGCTCCTTCCAGTCCGCCAGCAATACGCGCAGCCGGCGCCGGGCGTGGAACACCTCCGAGCGCACGGTCCCCTCGGGAATGCCGAGGATGCCCGCGATCTCGGCGTGCGAGTAGCCCTCCACGTCGAACAACACGACTGCCATCCGACGCCGGTGCGACAGCTCGGCGAGCGCCGCCCGCAATCGGGCGGACAGGGCCCGCCGTTCGGTGGTCGCATCGGGGCGGGCGCCGCCCGCGACGAGTGCGGGATCGAGCTGCTCGACCCGGCGCACCTTGCGGCGCCGCCGCCGATCGGTTGCCGCGTTCGCGACGATGCGCAGCAGCCACGGGCCGAACGGTCGGCGGGGATCGTACTGGTCGAGCTTCACGAGCGCCGACAACAGCGCATCCTGCGCCGCGTCGTCGGCGTCATCCGGATCTCCCAGGACGGCGCGCGCCACCCGTCGCGCGACGCCGGCGTATCGCTCCGCGAGCACGCCGAACGCGGCCCGGTCCCCGGCACGGACCCGCGCAACCAGGGCGGCTTCGTCCTGCTCGGGTATACGCGCGGCGGGCTCCGGGGGTTGGGAGTCAGGGTTCATCGGGGCCTTCCCGCGAGCGGCGCCGTCGCTCCACGGCGTACAGGGCGCAGCAGAAGGCCAGCCCGAACGTGCCCACCGCGAGTGTGATGCTCGTCACGCGCGGGAACAGGAGCAGCAGTGTCCCCAGCCCCGCGAGCGTCAGGGCGGCGGTGCCGGCCATCGCCCGCCGCAGCCCGCCCGCCACGCGTCGCAGCGCCACCACCGCGACTGCGCCGAGCTCGAACCCGGAGCGCTTGTGCGCGGGATCGGGCGGCTCGGGCTCGCCCGGTGCGCCGACCAGGCGGGGCGGGAGACTGAGGCGGCGCGGCTGCAGCACGATCTCCCGGCTCGACGCGAGGTCCCGCCGAAACTGCACCGCCAGCTCTTCGGCAAGGTGCTCGCACTCGGCCACCAGGTCGAGCTCGTAATTGGTGAGCAGGCTCGAGACGTTGAGGTTGGTCGAGCCGACGCGGGCCCAGCGGCGGTCGACGAGCATCGTCTTCGCGTGGACCATCGGGCCCTGATATTCGAAGATGCGCACGCCGGCCCGCAGCAGCTCGCGGTAGCCGACGCGCGTGAAGCTGCGCAGCACCGGGAGGTCGCTCGTGCCGGGGACGAGGAGCCGGACATCGACGCCGCCGCGGGCGGCGTCGAGCAGGCCGGCATACAGCGGCGCCGGCGCGACGAGGTAGGCGTCGGTGATCCACAGTCGCTCGGCCGCGCTCGCCGCCAAGAGCTCCACCGCGCGATACACCCGCGCGCGTCGCGGCGCCCCCTCCACCACGCGCACGGTGGAGGTACCGCAGGGCGGCGGATCGGCGGCCGGCGTGTCGGACGAGAGCATCCCCCCGGCGCGAGTCCAGATGCGACCGAACGCCCGATCCAGCGCGGCTGCGGCGGGACCGCCCACGCGGACCATGGTGTCGCGCCAGGGGCGGCGGTGGCGCACCGGATCCCCCGCCCACTCGTCGCCGATGCACAGCCCCCCGACCATCGCCTGCGTCCCGTCGGTCACGAGCAGCTTGCGGTGGTCGCGCTGGATGATGCGAAACGGGCGCCGCGAGAAAATCGGATGGAACGCGCGCACCTCCGCGCCCGCCTGCCTCAGCCCGCGCCAGTACCGGCCCGACGTGCCGAGGGAGCCGAGCGCATCGTACAGCACGCGGACCCTCAGGCCGGCCCGCGCGCGCTCGGCGAGCGCCGTCGCGAAGCGGCGCCCGGTGCGGTCGTCCCGAATGATGTAGTTCTCGAAGTGCACCCAGCGGCTCGCCTGAGAAATGAGCTCGAGCATCACCTCGAGCGCGCGCGGGCTGTCGGGGTGATGCTCGAGCCGATTGCCGCCGATCGCGCGGGCCCCGGCCGCGCGGTCGATCGCCAGGCCGAGGGCATCGCTGGCAGGCTCGGGGACGGGGCGGCTGGGCGCCCGGCGCGACGCCCTCACCCCACCGAAACCACCGGGGGCGCCCCGGTCCCACCCCCGAGCCCGAGGGACCGCTCCACCGGGCGGAGCGCCTGGATCAGGAACGCGATGTGCTCGTCGAGCGGGACGCCGAGTTCGTCCGCGCCCTGGCGCACCTCGTCGCGATTCACGCCGCGCGCGAACCCTTTGTCCTTGAGCTTCTTCTTCACCGACGCCACCTCCAGGTCGGCGAAGCTGCGCGAGGGCCGCACCAGCGCGCACGCCACGAGAAACCCGCACAGCTCGTCCACCGCGAACAGCGTCTGGGCGAGCCGGGTGTCGCGCGGCACGCCCGAATACGTCGCGTGACCGAGGATCGCGCGGCACAGGGCGTCCGGGAGGCTCCGCTCCCGCAGCAACCGCACGCCCCAGGCGGGATGGCCGTCGGTGGGCGAGTGCTCGTTGTTGGGGAACTTCTCGTAGTCGAAGTCGTGCAGCAGCCCCACGATGCCCCAAGTCTCCGGATCTTCGCCGTAGCGCGATGCATACGCGCGCATCGCCGCTTCCACCGCGAGCATGTGCTGGCGCAGTGAGGGAGATGCGGTGTGCTCCTCCATCAAGGCGAGGGCTTCGGCTCTGGTCATCCGGTCTCCACGTTCCACCGTTCCGCCCACAGCTCGGCCATGAGGATGGGCCAGAGCTTGCGGGCGTTGTTGCGCCTCCCGGCGCGGTGTTCGGCGACGAGTTGCGCGGTCGGGGCGTCGGGATAGAGCCGGGGCGCCGCGAGATAGCGGTCCGCCAGCCCCGCCAGGCCGGCGTTGAGCCAGCGTGCCACCGGCACAGAGAGCCCGCGTTTGCGCCGCCGGATTACGTCGTCGGGCACGAGCCCGCGCGCCGCTTCCTTTAATATCACCTTGGTGGTCAGGCCCCGCACCTTCAGGTCCGCCGGCGCGGGGAGCACGAGCTCCAGCACTGCGCGGTCCAAATACGGCGCGCGCGCTTCGATCGAGGCGAGCATCGTGCCGCGATCCACCTTGACCAGCAGGTTGTCAGGCAGGTACGAGACGAAGTCGAGCCACAACAGGCGGTTGAGGGACGGGCCCGCGGGAAATCTGTCCAGCACGCCGCTCGCCCAGGCAAGCGTCCGCGGGTCCGGCCCGAGCGCGCCGAACCATGTCAGGTGGCGCTCGAGAGGCGGCAGCTCCGCCGCCGCGACCAGCTGCTTGAGCAGGAATTCGGTCGTGACTTTCCCCGTGGAGGTGGGCAAGCGGTTCACGAGCCACCGCAGCACCGCACGGCCCGGGGTCCGCCGGAACAGCCCGGCGGCCTTGTGCCCCAGGTAGGTCGGGTAGCCTCCGAACAGCTCGTCCGCCCCCTCGCCTGACAGCACGACCTTCACGTCCGCCCGAGCCGCCTCGGCGAGCAGGTACGTCGGCAGGATCGCCGGGTCGCCCACCGGCTCGGCGAGCGCGCGCGTGATCGTCGTGAAAGCGCGCTCCAGCGCGGGCTCGTCGGCGGTGACGACGTGATGCTGCGTGCGAATGTGATGCGTCACCGCCTCGGCGTAGGGGCTCTCATCGTACCCCGGCTCGACGAACCGCACCGCGTACGTGTGAATCTGCTCGCCGGGCATGACGCGGGCGGCGGCGGCCGCGAGCAGCGACGAGTCGAGCCCGCCGCTCGTGAACACGCCGACCGGCACGTCGGACATGAGCTCGCGCTCGACCGCGCGCAGCAGTGTGGCGCGCAGTGTCGCCGCGACGTCGAGGCGCGACGGGCCCGCCGCCACCGCCGCCGCGTCCCAGTAGCAGCGCTCGGTCACGCCGCCGTCGTGCGCGACCAGGACGTGCCCGGGCTCGAGCTTCGTGATGCCGGCGAACATCGTGCGGGGGGCGGGAACATAGCCGAGCGCGGCGTACAGCTCCGCCGCGGTAGCGTCCACGCGCCGGGGCTGGTCGGGAAACACGAGCAGCGCCTGTAGCTCCGACGCGAAGCGGAGCTCATCTCCCACCTGTGACCAGAACAGCGGCTTCTCGCCGGCGCGGTCGCGCGCGAGCACGAGGCGCCGCCGTTGATCGTCCCACACGGCAAGCCCGAACATCCCGTCGAGCCGTCCCACCCCATCCGGCCCGAGGCGCTCGTACAACGGCACGATCGTCTCGATATCTCCGGTGGAGCGAAACGGGTATCCGGCGTGCGCGAACTCGCGGCGCAGCTCGGGCGCGTTGTAGATCTCGCCGTTGCACACCATCCAGACGGCGCGGTCGGGGCTCACGAACGGCTGGTCGCCGGTGGTCAAGTCCATGATCGCGAGGCGGCGCGCGCCGATCCGGGCGCGCTCGTGGCCGACGATCTGCTCGCCGTCGGGTCCGCGGTGCGCGAGCGCCGCCGCCATGGCGCCGAGGCAGCCCGGATGACGCAGCGTCCGGCCGGCGAGCGAGACCGCACCGAAGATGCCGCACATTACCGCACCCTGGGCGTCCGACCGTCCGACCGTGGCGTGCACGGGCCGTAGACGGCGTAATGTCCGTCGAGGGCGAGGAGCGGGAGCGCGGCCGCGAGCTCGGCGCGCGCCTCCCGATTCGCGGCGGTGGCGACGAACACCGTGGGCAGCGGGCAGCGGGCGAGGGCTTCGCGCCAATACCCTTCCGGCAGCAGGGGGGAACCGGGCACGTCGCGGTAGCGGTCCTGGTAATCGGCGATGTAATTGCTCGTGAGCTCCACGCCCGTCGCCGTCGCGACCGCGACCGGCCGTCCGAGGTAGAAGGGCAGCGAAGGCGGATAGGCGAGGACGCCGAGGACCGCCGTCGTGGCCGACGAGCTGCTCCCCTGGCCGAGCGCGGCCGCCGTGGCGCGGGCGAGGCCCGCCGCGGAGCGGTCGTCCCCGACGGCGGCGAGCAGGCGACCGCTCACGAGCGGGATCGCCATTACGACCATGGCGTAGCCCACGATGACCGCGCGCGGCCGGCGGACCAGGGCGCCCACCACCACGCACGCGGCGGAGACGAACAGCACGACACCGAGGGCCAGCGCCGTCGGAGGGATCGCCGCCTTCTCAGCCGGCGTCAGATCGAGCGGCGCGGGGAGCCAGTGGGTGAGGGCGACGAGCGCCGCGCCCACCAGCACGGCGAGGACGGCATAGCTGCGCCCCACCCGGCCCGCCCCGGCGGCTGCAGGGGGGGTGACCATGTTGCGCACGGCGGCGAGCGCGAACGCCGGCATCAGCGGCAGCACGTACTGCGGCAGCTTGGACTGGTTGAGCGTGAAGAAGACGAGCGGCACGAGGATCCAGCAGGCGAACAGCAGCGGCTCGCGCGCGTGTGACGCCCGGCGGGCGAGCCACGTGGCGCGCCAGCCGCGGGTGCGCGCCAGCGCCGGCACGATCCACGGAAACGCGGCCACCGGGACGATGGGGATGTAATACCAGAAGGGGGCGGTGCGGTGGAACGTCCCGGTCGCCACGCGCTGCAGCGTCTCGCGCACGACGACGTAGTACGGGAACGCCGGCACGCGGATCGAGACCGCGATGACCCACGGCAGGGCGATCAGCGCGAACGTCCCGGCCGCGCGCCAGGAGAACAGCCGCCGCACCGGCGCCCCGGTCGCGAGCGCGTACGGGACCATCACGAGCAGCGGAAGCGCGATCGCGAGCGGTCCTTTCGTCAGCGCGCCGACCGCCATTGCGGCCCAGGCGAGGACGAGACGCTCCTCGAACAGCCACAGGATGGCGGCGGTCGTGCAGAGCGTGAGCGTGCTGTCGAACATCGCCGCGCGCGCGTACACGAGCGGCAGCAGCGTGGTGGCGTAGGCGATCCCGGCGAGCCAGCCGGCGTCCGTACCCCAGCGGCGGCGGGCGAAGCCCACCAGCAGGCCGATGGTGGCGAGCGTCGCCACGTAGGCGGGCAGGCGTGCCGCGGTCTCGGTGGGTCCGAGCAGCTCCATCAACACGGCGGCGGCGGCGAAGTAGGCGATCGGCTTGTCGAGGTACGGGAGCCCATCCAGGTGGGGCACCAGGTAGTCGTTGGTGTGCGCCATCTCGCGCGCCACTTCCGCGTTGCGGCCCTCGTCGGGGTCGAGCAGGCGGTACCCGTCCAGGTTCCAGCCGAGCGCCACCGCCGCGAAGAACAGGAGCAGCCGCAGGCCCGGGTACGGCCGGCTCGTCAGCGGCGCCGCGGTCAATGCAACTGCGGTCCGCCGGCCGGCTGCGCGGGCAGTTGGGATACGGTCACCGGTACGGCGGCCTTGCGCTCCCCGTCCACGGTGATCTCGAAGCGATACGGTCCGGCGTGCGGAAACGGTACGTCGAACACC
>Ga0209472_1001942_pt1 | contig 11780 bp, 10 predicted proteins | sample GraSoiAngelo_130_FD_185887 | JGI IMG/M metagenome (GOLD analysis project Ga0209472, IMG submission 185887) | Grasslands soil microbial communities from the Angelo Coastal Reserve, California, USA - 14_0929_02_20cm (SPAdes) (version 2) | ecosystem: Environmental > Terrestrial > Soil > Grasslands ...
CCTCGGTTTCTTGCTCATGCTTCCCCTGCTCTTCCCAGAGCGGATGCAAACGGCTTTACATTTACGTGTTACGGAGCTGATGCAGCCGGTCACGGAAATTCCAGTTGCGCCACCGCCACCGCCTCCACCGACGCCGAAGGTGAAACCCAAGGTTGCGCCGCCGGAACCAAAGCCGGTGGAGCCTGAACCAGTGAAGCTGAACCCGAAACAGACGCACGTTTTTATCGCGGCAAAAGTCGAACCACCCAAGATAAAGACCTTGGATGCGAAACCCGTGGAACTCAATCCGGTTTTCGAGCAGGTGAAAATCGATACGCCAACGAGCCAGCCAAAGCGGCCCAAAGAAGACGTGAAAGTCGGCAATCTTGGAACAGGCAGCGCGGCTCCGGCGACGGTGGTGGCTCCGGTGAACAAAGTGCAAACCGGCGGCTTCGGCGATCCCAACGGAATCGCGGGTAACGGTGATCCGAACAAAGCCACGAACGTCAATCGTCTTGGTTCGCCCGCTTTGCCGGGTGGGCCTGGATACGGCAACGGCACCGGCGGCGAAAAAGGAATCCGCGGCGCGGTGGCGAGCACAGGGTTCGGTAACGGCACGGCGAATCCTCCGCCAAGCGCCAAGCGCGGCGTGCTGCAGTCCGCCGGGTTCGCCGATCAGACAACCGCCGAGGCGCCGAAGAAGAAAGCGCCGAGCGTCGAAAGCGCCACGACGGCTGTTGACATCCTGGAGAAGCCTCGTCCGGAGTACACCGCGGAAGGGCGTAGTCTGAAAATAGAAGGTGACGTGGTTCTCGATATGGTATTCCTGTCGAACGGCAGCATCCAGGTGAACCGAGTGGTAAGTGGTTTGGGCCACGGTCTCGATGAAGCAGCGACTCGCGCGGCGCAGCAGATCAAGTTCAAGCCGGCGAGACGCGAAGGTCTGCCGGTGGATTTCCCGGCTCGCGTGCGAATTGAATTCCGTTTGGCTTACTGAGGGGAGAGAGAAAATGCCACGGAGGCGCCTAAGCCGGCCGATAAGCCGAGGACCATGGTCGAAGTCATCGACCGCGTGATCACCAACGAAAACCGGGCCAACCAGCAGCTCAAGCAGTTTTCGCCGCTGGTCGAGACGTACATCCAGAACCTGAAGCCCGATAAGGATCTTGGCTACGCCCCCGCCGGCGACAAGTATTTCCTAGGCCGCGCGGACTTCTCGAAAGGCGTCTCGCTGGTTTCCTTGACGGACACCAACGGCAAGGGGAAGAAGATCTTCGGCGCCATCGGCAACTTCTTTTCTTTCGCGATGCAATTCCTGCCGGACGGCTTCCTGCAGATGATCTTTATCGACACCAATGGCTTCGATAAGCAGCACTACAAGTTCGATTACGTGCGCCGCGAATTCCTCGGCGAAGTGCGCTGCCTGGTGTTCGACGTCTCGCCTCAGGAGAAGTCCGGCAAAGGCCGGTTCCTTGGCCGCATGTGGGTCGAAGATCAGGACTACAACGTGGTCCGCTTTAACGGGGCCTACGGCGGCGCCGGGCACTCCAGCTGGTATTTTCACTTCGACAGCTGGCGCACCAATGTGCAGCCGGGCTTGTGGATGCCTTCCTTTATATACAGCGAGGAAAAAGATTTACACTACGCCCTGGCCAAGAAACTGGACTTCAAAGCGCAGACGCGGCTGTGGGGTTACAACGTCGGCCGCTCCAGCCAGGAACAGGAATTAAGCAGGATCCTGGTTGAGACGCCGGTGCAGGACGATACCAAGACATCGAACGATCTTTCCCCCATTCAGGCACAGCGCTCCTGGGACCGCCAGGCGGAAGATAATGTGATCGATCGCCTGGAGCGCATCGGCCTGATCGCGCCGCGCGGCGAAGTCGACAAGGCTCTCGATACGGTGATCAACAATCTGGAGGTCACCAACAATATCGACCTTGAACCCGATGTTCGCTGCCGGGTGATGATGACTTCCACGCTCGAGTCCTTCACCGTCGGCCACACGATCGTGATGAGCCGCGGGTTGATCGACGTGGTGCCTGATGAGGCCAGCCTGGCAACCATGCTCGCGCACGAACTCAGCCACGCCATTCTCGGCCACCGCATCGATTCCAGCTATGCTTTCTTCGATCAATTGCTGATCGACGACAAGGAGACTTTCCGCCATTTCGGATTTGCGCGGACTCCCGACGAGGAGAGGGCCGCCAACACGAAAGCGGTCCAGCTCCTGAATAATTCGCCCTATAAGAACCAGCTCGGTAACGCAGGCCTTTTCCTCACGGCGCTCGGGAGCCGCGAGAAGGAAATTCCGAACCTGATTAGCCCGCACCTCGGCGATCGCGTGCCGATCATGGCTGATCTCAAGTCCACGACGCCTGTCGATCAGAAGCAAAACCCGCAGATGATCGCGGCGCTGCCGATCGGCGGACGCGTAAAGGTGGATTCCTGGAACGATAAGCTGGAGCTCATCAAGAGCAAGCCGGTGGGCACGGTGGCGGAACGTGAGAAGATGCCGTTTGAAGTCACCCCCTTCATGCCGTACCTGATGCGTTACGGCGCCGAAACATCGAAACCCATCGCGGCCAGCGCCGCCACCACGCCTGCCGATCCGAAAACCGGCGCATCCGCGCCAGGCAAACCGTAGTAAGCCGATCAAACCTTCGCGAATAGTTCGGCCCGGGGATGACCTCTTCTCCGGGCCGGTTTCCATTGCCCGCCACCATTTATTTCCTGGGCGTGTTCCTCAGCGCGGCGAAGAGAGCTCTTTCATCAGCCGGTAGTTGAAGTCCACGCCGTCGTAAAAGTCCTGCACCCCGACGCGCTCGTCTTTTCCATGCTCGCGATTGTCATTGATGTCGAAAAACATGCAAGAGACGCCGTAGGTCGGGATGCCGGCGATGCGCGTATACTTCCCGTCCGTGGCCCCGGTGGACATGGTCGCGACCAGAGGAACGCCCGGCCAGGTGACTTTCAAGATTTTCTCCATGGCCTCGGTCACTTCAGGCAGCAGCGGCGAGGGGGGCACCGGCACGACAGGCACCACCTTTCCATCCGGAGTACGCTGCGGAACGATGCTGACCCTGACTTTCGGATCGTTGGCAAGCCGCTCAAGCGCCTGGTGAACTTCCTCGGGGTCTTCCCCTGGAAAAATCCGGCAATTGACGTTGGCTCGCGCGGTTTGCGGGAGCGCGTTTGGCGCATGACCGCCGGAAAGCATGGTGGCGACGCACGTGGTGTGCAAGAGCGAATTGTAATAGGGCACCGCCGAGAGCCGCTGCACTGCGGCAGGATCCGGCGGTTGCCTGGCCATGGCTTTCATGTCCGCTGCGACCTGTCCGGTCGTCAGCGCCGCGTTCCGTTCGAAATAACTCCGCGTGATTTCGTTGATATTTGCTGAGAATGAAAACGATTGCAATCGGGACAACGCGCCGGCTAAGTGATAGATGGCGTTGTCCGGGCTGGGGATCGAGCTGTGCCCGCCGGGATTCAGCGATTCGAATTGAAAATCCACATAAACTTTTTCGCTCGCTTGAATGCCCGCGAGCAGCCGCTTGTCTTTGTCCCTTTCGAATTCGCCGCCGTCCAGATTGATGCAGTACTCCGCATCGATCCAGTCGCGATGTTCCCTGAGGAGCCAGTCCACACCGTTGGAAGAGCCGCCCTCCTCATCGGCGGTCAGCGCGAGAATCAGATCGCGGTCCGGCAGATATCCTTCGTTTTTCAAGCGGATGAAATTGGCAGCCAGGATGGCATCGCCCTCCTTCATGTCTTCCGTGCCCCGGCCGTAGAAGTAGCCGTCTTTCTCGATGAATTCGAAGGGATCGGTGGTCCAGTCCGCTCGGAGAGCTTCGACCACATCAAGATGTCCGATGAATAGGATGGGCTTTCGCTTTCCGGTTCCGCGAAAACGCGCGACGAGATTTTTCTTCCGTTCGTTCGGCCCGGCTACCTTGACATCGCCCTCGGCGAAGCCTGCGTCACGCAAACGCTTGGCCATCGCTTCCGCGGCGGTGGTCACGTTGCCGACGGAATCGGTGGTATTGATCTCAATGAGCTCCTTGAAGATGTCCTGCGCCAACTGCTTCGTATGACCCTGACCTTGAGTTCGTCCTATAGGCGCACAGCTCGCGATTAGAAAAATTGGCAAGACCCAGCGTGTCGCTCTCTGCATTTACTCTCCTCGGAATGAAAGATCACGAAAAAGGCGGTTGTCCCCCGGGCGGTGCCGGCCGCGCGGCCAGCGCATAGCGCAGGCACCGCGACAGATACGATGCCGCCCAGAACAGCAGCATCATGCCAAGTCCGCGGTCCAGCACAAGAAACACGGCAAAGGCTATAAATACCCGCAGCCCCGTTTGATGGGGCCTCAGCAGCGGCGCTTCTAGGCGGCCGTTCACAAATCGCGCCAGTTCCCGCGGCCATTTGAAAACCCAGTACAGGCCATAGATGGGAATCAGATGAAACCACGCCGCCCGCAGCGGCTTAATCGGATATGCGCCGGCGGTCGCTTGCGCGAGAACGACATGATACTCATAAACGCAAACAAGCCAATAGATCAGACTGATGAAATTAGCGAGAAACAGATACAGAGGAGGTATGAGCAGCGGTTCTTTGGCAAGTTCCGGATGCACGGTGACCGCGATCATTTCCGCAATCATCGTCGCGACGCCCGATAAGTAACCAATCCAGACGCGCGGCAACGGAGCCAAGGCCTTGGATTCCGCTTGTTGCTCTTGTGATTGTCCGCCGGACCAATCCATTCCGCCCTCGATGAATCTGACTTGGGAGGGTAACGGCCCTGCCGCTGCCCCGTCAAACCATTTGGGGAGGGACCGCGTTCCGTCGTCACCGCGAGTTGCTTCGCCCTGCGGGGGTTACATAAACTGGCAGGGTTCCTATTGTGGAGGAAGAGATGACCTCAGCCATGAAACGCGCCTCCCAGATTGCCCTGGGCGCGGCCATATTCGTTGCGGGAATCGCGGCAGGCTCGCTGCACGCACCGAGCGCCGCGGTCGAGAACCGCTTCGGCCAGCCGAAAACGGTGCTGCACGTGGTGGTGTACAAATTCAGAGACAATGTCTCAAATTACGACCGGGAACACGCCATCAACGGCATCAAGGACATGGCTGGAAAAATTCCCGGCATCAAGAACGTGTGGCTGAAAACCGGGCGCAACCAGATCAAGGACTTCAGCGGCGTCTACGCCATCGAATTCACGAGCGCCGAGGCCGCCGCCGACTACGCCGAAAGTCCGGTTCATGAGGCGTGGTCCAAGATGTGGCAGGAGCAGCGCGAAAACAGTCTTTCCTTCCAGGTTTCGAATCCGTAGCCGCTAGGTTTCTCTTGCTCTTGATTCCTGTAAGTGTGAACGCGCTCACCCTTCGCGCATAATCCCGTACCTTCTGCGGATCATCGCGTCAATGGCGCTGTCCGGCAGCAGACGTTTCGCCCATTTGAGTGTGGCAGCCAGCGGGGTTACTCCGTAGCGCGCCTGAGGCAGGGGTGCTCGAATAGCCTTCAAAATGACTCGCGCGCAATCTTCCGGCGTGGTCTTCGACTTTCGGCGGCTGCTCTTCGCGCCGGACCAGGAGCCCGCGTACACTTTGGCGTACGGCCCACTCTTGATCTTTTCCTGGTACGGCTGAGCCACTTCGACGGCGATCTGCTGGATGTTCGTCACGATGTATCCGGGCTCGATCAAGATGGTCTTGACTTCGAAGGGATACAATTCGTGCCGCAAGGCGTTGCTCAATCCTTCCATGGCGTGCTTGCTGGCGCTATAAGCGCCTTGCGTCGGCGGGAGCTGATCATGATGATGCGACCGGAGCGCCGCTCGCGCATTTTCGGGAGCACCGCCTGTGTCACACGCACGACACCGAAAAAATTGGTCTCGAACTGCCGCCGCCAGTCCTCCATGGTCATGTCTTCGACGGTGGCCACATAGGCCAGCCCCGCGTTGTTGATAAGCACGTCGATCGTGCCCGCTTTCTGATAGACCAAGTTGACCGCCCGCTGCACGGAACCGTCATCGCATACGTCCATTCCCAGAGTTTCGAGCGGCAGTTTTTTTTCGTTCGCCAACGTATCAAGCTGCGCGCGCTTCTCCGCCGAACGCCCCGCGGCGAATACCCGGAAGCCATTCTCAGCCAGCAAGAGAGCCGCGGCTTTCCCCAGTCCATCGGTAGCTCCTGTAATCAAAACCGTTTGGGTTCCGCGCTCCGCGTCCATTCCGCCCCCTTTGGCGCAGCCTATGGTATCGCGAATTTGAGTGTGTCGCGCTCGGCCTGTCGGCGTCCCGTTTTCGGCACAGGGCGCGGAGGTCCTGCTCTTTGGATCGACTAGGATTGCTAGACTAATTGAATTGCTTACGTTCTAATCGCAACGCTTGGGTGAGCGTGCATGCCGGTCGATGAAAGCCTCTCCATCCCTGAACCCGGAAAAAAGTGGCGGCTCGGCTTTTGGAGTCTGATGGCCACGCAGTTCCAGGGCGCCTTCAACGAAAATGGGCTGAAATTTCTCGTCATCTACCTCATTCTTGCGGTCGAAAAAGACAAGGCCCAGCGTGATCAACTTGAGTTGCTTGTCGGCGTTCTCTTCGCGGCTCCCTTCATCCTGTTTTCGCTGACGGGCGGATATCTGGCGGACCGGTTCAGCAAACGCGCTGTGACCATCTGGACGAAAGTGTTTGAAGTGGGCGTCATGCTGTTCGCAACAGCAGCCCTAATGGGACCCCATCTGAAATTGGCGCTGGCGGCGATCTTTCTCGTCTGCACGCAGGGAGCACTCTTCGGGCCGTCCAAGTACGGCTTGCTGCCGGAGCTACTTCCGCCGGAAAGGCTTTCGTGGGGCAACGGCGTCCTCGAACTCGGGACTTTCCTTGCCATTATCGTCGGGAGCGTGAGCGGTTCTTTTCTCGCCGAGGCTTTCAACGGGCGCCAGATTTATTCAGGGGCGCTCCTGCTCGGTTTCACGATTGCCGGTTTGGCCTGGAGCTTTGGAATCGGCCGCGTACCCGCAGCGGACCCTCGAAAGAGATTCCATCTCACCTCGCTCGTTGATGTCTGGTCGCCAATGACACTGATTCGCCGCGACCGCGTGCTGTGGCTAGCGGTGGTGGGCAACACCTACTTCTTCTTCGTCGCCGGGCTGCTGCAATTCAACATATTTATCTACGGGCAAGACGTGCTGCACATTCGTTCGACGCAGGGAGGCTTCCTGCAGGCGGCAGTGGCCATCGGTATCGGCCTGGGCAGCTTTGCCGCGGGACATCTCTCGGGCGGAAAAATCGAGTATGGATTAATTCCTCTCGGCTCACTGGGCATGACATTCCTCGGACTCTGCCTGGCGATACCGGACTTGTCGTTCCGCGCCGTGTTGTTGCTGCTGGCGGCGCTGGGCTTCTTCGGCGGATTTTTCATCGTGCCGATCAGCGCCCTGATCCAGCACCAGCCGGAGGAAGACCAGAAGGGCGTGGTCATCGGCGCAGCGAACTGGCTTTCTTTTGTGGGCATTGGCGCCGCTTCCGGTGTGTATTACGCTGCCACTCATTTTCTCCACCTCAGCCCGGGAGGAATTTTCTTCTGGTCGGCGCTTGCCACACTCGGAGCAACAGTCTATGTGTTGCGGCTGCTGCCAGATTCGTTGTTGCGGCTTTTTCTGTGGATTGCCACCAACACGCTCTACCGCTTGGACGTCGAAGGGCGGGAAAACGTGCCCACGCGTGGCGGCGCGTTGCTGACTCCCAACCATGTCTCCATGGCCGATGCGGTACTGCTCATCGCATCGCTCGATCGTCCGATCCGGTTTCTGATGTTCAAGGGTTCCTACGAGCACCCGCTGGTCAAACCTTTCGCAAAAATCATGGGTGTGATTCCCATCGCGTCGGACCAAGGGCCGCGCGAAATGATCCATTCTTTGCGGCTGGCCACCGACGCACTGAAAAACGGCGAAATCGTTTGCATTTTCCCGGAAGGGCAGATGACGCGGATCGGCCAGATGCTGCCCTTCCGCCGCGGCATGGAGCGCATCATCAAAGGCGTAGACGTTCCCATCATTCCCGTGAATCTGGACGGCGTGTGGGGCTCGATCTTCAGTTTTGCCGGCGGGCGATTTCTTTGGAAATTTCCGCGGCAGATTCCTTACCCCGTGCGAGTCACCTTTGGAAAGCCGGTGCCTCCGACAGCCTCTTCGCAGGAAGTCCGCCGCGCGGTGCAGGATCTCGGCGCGGAAGCCTTCGCGCGCCGCAAGGAGCACATGCGCACGTTGCCCGAATCATTCATCTACTCGGCGCGGAGGCATCCCTTCCGCTTCGCCATGGCCGACGGGCAGAGGCCGAACCTCGGTTGGTTTTCGGCGTTGGTGGGAGCTCTGGTCATCGCGCGACGCTTGCGAAAGCAATGGCAAGGACAGGAAATGGTCGGCATCCTGTTGCCGCCATCGGTTCCCGGCGCGCTTGTGAATTACGCCGCCATGTTAATGGGCAAGGTGCCGGTAAATCTGAACTACACCGTTTCGAATGAAACTCTGGCCTCCTGCGCGCAACAGTGCAACTTGAAAGCGGTCGTCACCGCGCGGGTCTTTTTGGAAAGGGTCAAGATCCAGCCTCCCGGAGAAACGATTTTCATCGAGGACGCGGCCAAGGGTGCCAGCTTCGGCGAACGTGCCGCGGCTGCATTGGCCGCAAGCCTCTTGCCGGCGAAAGCCGTCGCGAGATTTGCAGGCTGCCACCGCCCCGCGTCGCTCGATGACATCGCCACGATTATTTTTTCCAGCGGCTCGACGGGTGACCCCAAGGGCGTCATCCTCACGCACTGTAATATTGCTTCAAATGTGGAGCAGCTCAACCAGGTTTTCATGCTGCACGCCGACGATCGCATCATGGGCATTCTTCCGTTCTTTCACTCGTTTGGTTTTACCGGCACGCTTTGCCTGCCCGCCGCCACCGGCATCGGCGTGGTCTTCCACCCGAATCCGCTCGATTCGCGCGTCATCGGCGCTCTTGTCAACAAGTACGCGGTCACCATGCTGCTTGCGACACCTACCTTCTTGAACGCTTACACGCGCCGCTGCACGCCGGAAGATTTCGGCAGCTTGCGCTTCGTTATGGCCGGCGCGGAAAAATTGCCCGACCGCATTTCGCAAGCGTTCGAAGATCACTTCGGTATTCGCCCGCACGAAGGTTACGGCTGCACCGAATGTTCGCCAGCGGTTACGGTGAACACCATCGATTTTCGTGCGGCGTCGTTCCGCCAGGTAGGGGCGAAGCGCGGCAGTATCGGACATCCCCTGCCGGGAATCACTGTGAAAATCGTGGACCCCGACACCTTCGAGCCTGTAGGCGTGGATGAGCCGGGACTGTTGCTTGTCCGCGGCCCGAACATCATGCGCGGCTACCTCAACAAGCCGGAAAAAACCGCCGAGGTCCTACGCGACGGCTGGTACAACACCGGGGACGTTGCGAGGATGGATGAAGATGGTTTTCTGCGCATCACCGACCGCTTGAGCCGCTTCAGCAAAATTGGGGGCGAGATGGTGCCGCACATCAAAGTCGAGGACCTCCTGCAGGAACTGGCCGGCGCCACGGAGCAGACCTTTGTTGTCACCGCCGTGCCCGATGAGAAGAAAGGCGAGCGCCTCGTCGTGCTGCACACGCTGGATGAGCGTCGCTTGGAAGAATGCCTCGAGAAACTGGGAAAGAGCGACCTGCCTGCACTATGGCGGCCGCGGAAGGAGCAGTTCCTGCGCATCGAGACGCTTCCCTATCTCGGCACCGGAAAGCTCGACCTGCGCAAAGCGCGCGGATTGGCGCTGGAGATGATCGAACGCGCGCTTCTCGACTAACGGAACGCCGGCTGAGGATGAAAAACTCCCCAATGACGAAAGCCGCAAATTTGGGTCACCGGCGCGGCCTGCTCCTGCGGCTCCTTGTGTCTGGAATGGTCCTCGCGCTGTGGTTCTGGACGCAATCACTGATCGGCGCGCGCACCGCTCCTGCATCCGGTATCGGCGACGCGCTCCAAAACCTGACTGCCGGACTTAACTCCTACTTCGCTCAAAACACGAGAGCGGCCGATCGACTCCTCATCGTCAGCTCCGCGCTGATCGACGCCCTGGGCCTGTTCCTACTGGGACGCTGGCTCTTCGGCGGAAGCGTTCGCCCATTCCTCGGATTATTCTTGCTGATGACCCTGCGCCAGCTGCTCGAAGCCATCTGCGCGTTGCCTCCGCCATCGAACATGATCTGGCGCTACCCGGGTTTCCCCTCGCTGTTGGTGACCTATCAAGTGGCCCATGACTTTTTCTTCTCCGGACATACCGCCATCGCGGTTTTCGGGGCGATCGAGCTATCCCGCTTGCGCCGAAATTGGCTCACGGCCGGCGCCGTCCTGCTCGTCGTTTTCGAAATCACAACCGTTCTCGTCCTGCGCGCGCACTACACCATGGACGTTTTTGCCGGGATCCTGGCGGCACTCTGGATCGCCCACCTTACCGAACGCATCTCGCCACGCCTCGATCATTTGCTCTCCCCAAAAAATTAGAGCTTTTTTCTGGCTGCGGAGGCGGCTGTGGCATGGGCGAGGGGAGATGCCGTCAAGTCCACCGCTGCCATATCCATCGGGAACAAGACGACTCCTGCAATTCTCTTGGCTCCCGTCGCAGTGATCAAGGACAACATCAAACAGACCGTCATCAAGGACGGTTTTTGAGAATCTGGAAACCATTGAGAAGCGCTTGCCGAAGGAAAAACGGACTAAGTAGATTCGCATCGGCCGGCGCGTAGCCGATTATTTAGAGACCCCAGAAGGTAGCATCCGGCTTTACCAATTCGAAGCCTGCATCCCACGCTTCATGGCTGCGCCAGACAACCTCAGCCTCCGCTTTGCGGCCCGTTCCTGGATGGATCAGACGGACGCGTTTGTGCAGCGGAAGATCCGCTCCCACCACCGCCATGCAGCCGGACTGGCTCACATCCACGGTGACGGCGTTGGCGCGTTCCCTCCCTCCGCCTTGCTCCCACTCTACGAGGAGCTTAACGCGCGAGATGATGCGCTTGTGGCTTCTTAAACTTTCCCATCTTTCTTGTACGGTCCTGTCTAGAAGAGGGTGGGGGACAATGTTTACGGTCATGGTTGACCTCGCTCTGGATGAATTACGACGCCTGGGGTGAGATAGCAACTTTAGTCCCGCGAATTGTCGGGGTCAATAGTACTTTTTCGGATTCGCCCTGCTTATCGGTAACTCCCCAGTTTTCGGAACATCTTCGCCTCAAAACAAAAAGGGCCGCTCTGAGCGATCAGGACGGCCCTTTTTAATTTAATCCCGGCGGTGACCTACGTTCCCACACAGTTGCCCGTGCAGTATCATCGGCCCGGCGAGGCTTAACTTCCGTGTTCGGGATGGGAACGGGTGTGACCCTCGCGGTATGACCACCGGAAACTCGAAACTCGCGTACAGATTCCCCGTGCTCATCCCGGGCATGGGAACGCGAGTGCGACAACAGAATTTGGCTGGCATTACAAGTTCGACTCGTGGTCGAACTCCACTGTGCAGAAAAGGCGTCTTACTCCTGACTCCTAAGAGTCACATGTGCTCTTCCTCAAAGACGGTTTGAGAAAGTTTTATGATTAAGCCGAACGGGCGATTAGTACTGGTCAGCTTCACACATTGCTGTGCTTCCACCTCCAGCCTATCAAAGTCGTAGTCTTCGACTGCCCTTCTTAGGTCATAAACCTTGGGAGAACTTATCTTAGGGCGAGCTTCTTGCTTAGATGCATTCAGCAATTATCTCTTCCAGACTT
>Ga0209472_1001947_pt1 | contig 11740 bp, 14 predicted proteins | sample GraSoiAngelo_130_FD_185887 | JGI IMG/M metagenome (GOLD analysis project Ga0209472, IMG submission 185887) | Grasslands soil microbial communities from the Angelo Coastal Reserve, California, USA - 14_0929_02_20cm (SPAdes) (version 2) | ecosystem: Environmental > Terrestrial > Soil > Grasslands ...
CATCGTGCTGATGGCAGATGAATCCAGGGCGCGCGAGATGGAACGACAGGGTTATAATCTTTTTGCTGGGCTCGTGCGGCGGCAAATCTATTTCGGGGACGCCGTCGACTACACGATTGAATTACCTGCCCATTCACTCAATCTGCGTATCATCACTCCTCCGTCCCAACGCTATGAGCAAGGCCAAAAGATCTACGCGTTAGCTCATCCGGACCACTGTGTCGTCATAAAAGAATGATGCGGCGGCCGATGGCGCGGTCAGCTGGGCTCGCGGACGGCGAAGAGTCGGGCGTGTTTTTGAGTAAATTGGCGCACCGCGAGCGCGACGATGACCAAACCGAGCCACGTGACGACTCCACTCACGATCTTGGGATCCGTGGAGCCGAACAGCCATCCCAAATCCTGTCTCCTGAAATCGCCAAAGATCCGGATCGTTTTGAGGCTGAAAATCCAACCGGCGTGGAGCCCGATGGACAGATAAAGTGTTCCGGTGCGCTCGAAGGCGTAGCACAGCACGGCGCCGATCAAAAAGAGTCCCAAGAGTCCAGGGAAGAGCGTCTCTAGATCGAGAAATGGGTGGAACGAATCGACACGTGCCGTACACCTGCCCATGGATCGATGACCGTCAAGAGCGGGTCATCGGCAGGCTGGACAAAATGAATCGCTGAAAAAAAAAGGCTGGCGAAAAGATAACCGCGGAAACGCCCCAAATCCTCGCGCATACCCTTAAAGATGATGCCACGAAAAAAGATTTCTTCCACAAAACCCGCCGCCACGGCCGCAAGCAGCGCTTTACCGCAACGAGCCAAAGATTGGGAAAACGAAAGCCGGAAAAAGGGAACAAAGACGTCAGTCAGCGACATGACCATCATCAGGGATGCCATTGACACGATCGCGAGTGCGGCCCCAACGGCCAGGTTCCGCGCAGCCTCGGTGCGCGGCGTCAGACCCAATTGATTCAACGAGCCGATTTTCAGCAGTGGCCGGCAGACGAAGAACAGAATAATCCCCGAGATCATAAAGAACCGGTCGAAGATGCGCGAAAAGGGATAGCGATATTCCTCCCACCCCGCGTGAGCGCTGATAAATTGTTCCCACGCCGCGGCCGCCCACGGGCTGAGTAATGCCGTGAATGCGAGCGCTACCAGGCCGAAAATCAGCAGTCTTTGATAGCTCTTCATAAATTTTACGACTCGGGTGACTATGATATAACATCTCTATTGTGGGAAGCGAAATTCCGAACCAATTGGCGGGCACGGTCGCTCTCGTAACGGGCGGGAGCCGCGGTATCGGCAGAGCCATCGCGTCGGCGTACGCCCGCTCAGGCGCTAAAGTTTTTATCTGCGGGCGACGAAATGATGAGCTCAACCGCGTGTTGAGCGATCTCCGGCGTATCGGAGGTCAGGTTGATGGAACTGCTGGCGACGTTGGCAGCTCTGAAGATGCGAAGCGCATCGTGCGGTCGACTATGGACCGTTACGGTACGGTCCATGTTCTTGTAAACAACGCCAGCTTGCTGGGGCCGCGGGAGTCGATTGCACGTTATCCCCGGGAGGCTTGGGAAGACGTTATCCGAGTCAATCTGACCGGAGCCTTTCTTGTGACGCAGGAAGCTCTGAAAACCATGGTCCCTCAGCGCCACGGTTCGATCATCAACGTATCATCGGGTGTCGGCAGGGTCGGTAGACCTCGTTGGGGAGCTTACGCGGTTTCAAAGTTCGGTTTGGAGGGATTCACTCAAATCCTCGCCGAAGAACTAAAAGAAGTGGGAATAAGGGCGAACGCGGTAAATCCGGGGCCAACCAGGACGGAAATGCGCGCGAGCGCCTATCCAGATGAGGATCCGATGACACTTTCCACTCCAGATGACATTATGCCGGTATTTTTATATCTCGCCTCGGACGACTCGATCGGCATCTCGGGCAAATCGTTTGACGCTCAAGGGTGGCTCAAGCCCGCTGTTTGACCCCCAAGCATATTTCCTATAAAAGGATCTGAAACTTATGCCTTGGGTTAGTAGAAAGACATCTTCAAGCGTTAGACTGCAGAGCGGGAAACTTCTCATCCAATACGGTAGCAGGCGTTGCGTCCTATTAAGCCAGCCAAAACCGACACGAAGCGGGGCGCCACGAGTCGACACTTACTAATGAAGAAATTTGCACCGATTGCCGCCGTGATCGTATGGGCGGCATGCGTGCGTGTCGACGCTCAAGAACTGAAGAAAATAAAAATTGGTTATCCCGCGGTCTCCTATAACCAGGTCCACATCTGGGTTGCCAAAGATGCCGGGCTTTTTCACAAGCACGGCCTTGACGCCGAAGTAGTTTTCTTTCGCGGCGGGCAGATGGCCACCCAGGCATTGGTCGCCGGCGACCCTCCGATCGTAAACATCGGCACGGTGGTTCAGGCAGGGCTCCAGGGTCATGACGTGGTGCTGACCGCCTCCTCGGAAAGCGCCTACAACTATTCCGTCGTCGCGCGCCCCGGTATTGCGAAGGTGGAACAGCTTAAAGGAAAGAAGCTGGGCGTGAGCGGTTTCGGATCCGCATCCCATAATGCAGCGCTTATCCTGTGTAAAAAGTTTAATCTCGAACCCAATAAGGATGTGGCCGTTGTCGTAGCTGGACCGACCATGGAACGTTTAGCTGCAGTGGACGGCGGGCGAATCGACGCGACGATTCTAACACCGTCGGAACTGCCCCGTGCCCGAAAGCAAGGACTTGTTGAAGTCTTCGACATGCTCGATCTCGGCATCGAAGTCCAGGGCAACGGCTTTGCGACGACGAGGTCGTTCATCCGTAGCCAGCGCGATACCGTTCTGGCTGCATTGAAGGCGTACGTCGAAGCGCTTTATTACATTCCGCGCAATCGGGATGAAACCCGGCGCATTACGGCCAAGTACATGCGCACCACGGACGCGGATGTTCTCGACGCGACGTATGACTGGTTCATTAAGCGGGTTTCCAAACGGCCCTATCCCACGCTCAAGGGCATTCAGTTTCTACTGGACGAAGTGGCCGGGAAAATGGCCAACGCCAAGACCGCTAAACCCGAGCAATTTGTGGATCTTACGCTCTTGCAGCAGTTGGACAAAGAAGGATACTTTGCGGAGATGGGGAAACGATATCCGTGATGCACTGAAGTAGGGAGGGTTTGTCATGAACCAAACCATTGGACGGCGATTTCCGGATTTTGAACTGACCGATCATGACGGCCAGATCGTCAAACTCTCGCAATTCGCCGGGAAGTTTCCCCTGATCGTGACCTTTTATCGCGGCTACTGGTGAGGAAAATGCCAGGTGCAGTTGCGCCACTATGTCGAATTTCAAAAAGAGCTGGCGATCAATTACTGCAAGCTCGTCGTCGCGAGCGTCGATCCGCCGGAGGTAAACGCGGCCCTTCGCGCCGGCCTCGACGCTGAATTTCCGTTCTTGAGCGATCACGACCGAAAAGTCGTTCAAGCGTTGGATATGACGGAAACGTCAAAGAGCCGCGGTGTCACGGCGATGCCGTATACTTTTTCCCTGATGCCCGATCTCACGATTCACAATATCTATTGCGGCTACTGGTATTTGGGCCGGCCGACATTGGAGGAGCTAAGAATGGACCTGCGCGAAATGATGCGAAAGGTTCGGCCGGATTTTCACGGACCGTTGGCATGAGAAGCGGACGCAAACGACCCAAGCTTGAAAGCGCGGCCTAAATCTGTGACAATTTTGCTATGATCACACCCGAAGAAATCAAAGACACGGTATCGAAGGCCTTCCCGGTATCGATAATCGAAACGCAAGATCTTACGGGGGGAGGCGATCATTGGCAGTTAATTATTGTATCACCGGCTTTTGAGGGCAGAGGATTGCTGGAGCAACAGCGAATGGTCCATGATGCCCTCAGAGAAGCTATGCGCACGGAACGCATCCACGCTCTGACAATGAGACTGTACACTCCCGGCCAATGGGACAAACTCGGCTCTTGAGTCAAATTCGGAAGGAGAACTTATATGGCTGATGAGGTTTTGACCCAGATCGATGAGAAAGTAAAAAAGAATAAAGTCATGCTCTACATGAAAGGAACGCCGGATTTTCCCCAATGCGGCTTCTCGGCTCATACCGTGGAGATTCTAAAGTCCTACGGTGTTCCGTTCGCGAGTGAAGATGTGCTAGCCGATCCCACGGTTCGGGAAGGGATCAAGCGTTACTCCAATTGGCCGACCATCCCGCAGATCTACATAGACGGGAAATTTGTCGGCGGCTGCGATATTCTGCACGAGCTGCACGAGAGGGGCGAGCTCGAACCGATTTTGAAGGCGGCGTTCGGTAAGTAACCAGCCATTACGGCCCGCTCCGATAGGACCGGAAGATTCTTCCAGTCAGCTGCTGCGACATGCTACAATCACCGGTCGCATTCGTCTAACCGGATTGAGGTGTAGCCATGATCAGACGTAAAATTGCGGTTCCCTGGGTCGTCCTCGCACTGGTAGTTCTTAGCTCCTGTGCTACGTTGAGGCACTTCCGTGCCGATGACAGCTTCGAACGGGGGCTGGCGCTTTTTAATCAAGGCCATTTCGAAGAAGCGATTCCTCATTTCAAACGGGCCACCGAGCAGGAACCGGAGTTCGCGGAAGCCTATTTTTATCTTGGCCGCTCTCACCTAAGTGCGCGCCATTGGCGCGAGGCAATCCAGCCGCTCCGAACCGCTTATCGGCTTGCACCCGAAGACGCCAAGCAGGAAATTTTCAATGTACTCATGGACGCATTTTTTGCCGCCGCCCTTCCGCCCGAGGGAGTCAGACCATCCTCGGAACGCTTCAAAGACACTCTTTGATTCGCCGCTGGTAGCAAAGTCGATCGGTTCACTTTAATTCGAACAAGGAGAATACCCGTGATCCGGATGATGATGTTGGTGTTGGTCGCGACATTGTTGGTTTCTGTGAATCCCGCGTCGGCCCAGTTGGACAAAATGCTCAAGGGCTTGAGCGGAACTATTGGAGGTGGTGGCGGCGGTTTGAGTGACGCGAAGATCGGTTCCGGGCTGCAAGAAGCCTTAAAGGTCGGGACGGAGAATGCGGTGGTCCAAACCGGTCAGATGGACGGATTTTTCGCCAATAAGGCGATCAAAATCCTGATGCCGAAATCGCTTCAGGCTGTGGAACAGCCGCTGCGACTTGTCGGCTTCGGTCCGAAGATCGACGAATTCGTTTTAGGTATGAATCGCGCCGCGGAGAAAGCGGTTCCATTCGCCAAAGAAATTTTCTGGGATGCCATCGGGCAGATGACCTTCGACGACGCCAGAAAGATCCTGAACGGCCGCGATACCGCGGCGACGGATTACTTCAAAGGGAAAACTTCGACAAAGCTACACACCGCCTTCCGCCCAACCGTCGAGAAGGTCATGAACGATGTCGGCGTCAACCGGCAGTACAATGAGCTCATCGGCAAATATCAAAGCGTGCCCTTTACGAAGAGCATTAGCTTCGACGCCAATCAGTATGTCACTGAAAAGGCGACCGACGGTCTGTTCCTCGTCGTGGGGCAGGAGGAGAAAAGAATCCGCACCAATCCGGCCGCCCGGGTGACCGATCTTCTTAAAGACGTGTTCGCCAACCGAAGGTAGCCGCTGTCGCAAGAAGTTCCGCTGCCTGTTGGAATCGAGGCTTCACGTGTGACGAGCCTACCCGCTTGCCGCCCTTCGTGAGTCAGTTAGCCAACGAGGCCATGAGCTGGCCGAACCCGGAAACGGTTTCTTTCACTTTCGCCATTCGTATGGCATGCCAGATGTAGGCCTGGCAGCTGGTGACGACCGGCTTGCCGATCTCGTGTTCCAAGAGATCCACATCGGTAATCGTCGGCCAGCGAGGGCAGGGGACGAAGACGCCGTCGGCCTCCGGCGCTTGCTCGTAGAGTTTCTTGGCGATTTTATAGGCGGCATGGATGTCCATGTCCGTCAGGTCGGCGTTCTTTCGTACTCCATAGCCCTCGATTTTCAGGACCTGAAAGCCGGAAGCTTCAAGAAACGCTTTCATTCTTTGGTTGAGCGAATCTTCGTGCGGGGTCGCCACCACGACTTTTTTGATGTTAAGGGACCTGAGGGCTTCGACTTCGCCGGTGATGCCTGGCGAAACGGGCACCCCGAATTTCGCCGTTAACTTCTTTCCCATCTCGATATCGCTGCCGTAGCCGAGCTTGGTGAAAAGCGGTGAACCGCCGATGATGATGGCATCGCACTTGTTCTCGACTAGGTCCTGGGTCGCCTCTTCAATGCGCCGGAGCTGCCGCTCGAAGTCGGCATCCACCAGCTGGCGAATCGTTCCCGTGCTGTTCAAGAGCATGAAGCCCTCCGGCAGCATCCGATAAAATTCATAGACCAGAGTATCCCCGCGAGACGGGGCGACATGGCCGATCTTTGCCCGCCATCCGTACATAGTCGTCCTCCCGTGTATCGTACTGTTCGGACCGTTCAAACGGTTCGAGCCGTTTAAGCAGTTCAAACTGTTCAAGCCATTCAAAGTGGTTCAAATCGTACCGTCGCCGCGAAAAAGGTCTCAATCGAGATAGTCAAAGAGTTCGGCTAAATCCTGTATCCGCTGGACTCTCGGGTGATTGAACGACTGGTTGTAGGTCCGGTGTGGCATGAGCACGACCGCGCCGGTGCGCTCGGCTACATCACGACAGTTTTCATGACGGTCGTCGACAAACAACTCTATTTTCAATTTGCTGATCAGCTCGGACTTATAGTTTTGAGTGAAATAGACCGCCGGCTGAGCGATGCCATGTTGCTTGAGCCAGTCGCAAGTTACTTCATGAATGCTGTAGCTCTCGCGCTCATATCGGTGGGTCACAAAGACCAATCTCTCTTGCCGGCTGAGATCATCCAAAAGCTTCCATTGTTCCGGGGAAGGTAGCGGCGCCAGCTGCCGCCAGAATTTTGGGTCGTTGGAGACGCCTATAATGCATTCAGTGACGATCTCATTCGATAAGAAAGGATGATCCGAGAAATTCAGGTCCGTGATGGATTCCGGGTCGATCGGACCATTGCCCGCGTATTGTTCCATGAACCGCAAAAAAGGCGAGATGAAATCCGCCAAAACCCCGTCGATGTCCAAACCGACCTTCATGGAGACCCAATTTAAGCAAATCGGCGATGAGGGTCAACAACGTTTGTTGGCAGCGCGGCGCGAGTGTGCTACAGAAAAAATTCAACGCAAAGTCTCAACGGCCGAGAGGAGCGCGAATGGAAGAACAAGTTTTGGAGCAAGTGGATCGAGAAAGGATCGTCGAGCTGGCGCGCCACGTGGCGGATATCGTCAGCATCACGGGCGAAGAGAAGGAGATCGCTGAGTACCTTGGAAGCCAATTCGAAAAGTTAGGCATGCAGGTGAGTTATCAGGAAGTGGAAGAGGGGAGACCCAACGTCATCGGCACTTTGAAAGGAACGGGTGGCGGGGCGACCTTGATGTTTTGCGCCCACATGGACCACTTCGACAATCCCCAGGAGACGGTGGTTGAAGATAACCGTATTTACGGCCGCGGGCTGGTGAACATGAAAGCGGCCTTTCCCTGCTACATCGAGGCGGTCGCAGCGATTCAAAAAGCGGGAGTGAAGCTCAAGGGGGATATTATTATCTCAGGTGTTGTCGGCGAGATTGAAAAAGCCCAGATCGGACGATTTCAGGGCAAGACTTATCGCGGCGCCGGCGTCGGCGCGCGTTACATGATGGATCACGGTGTGATGGCGGATATGTGTATCATCGGCGAGCCCACCGGCCTGCAGCTTCAGATCGGCAATGCCGGACTGGTGTGGGCGCGGGTCAGCATCGACGGGAAAGCGACGAAGTTCGTGCTCGCTGCGGCGAAGGTCGCCCAGGCGATCCAGGACTGGGAGAGAGATTATCAACGAAAGTACAAACACAAGTTCATGTTGCCCACGGTTCAGATCGGCGCCATCGAAGGGGGAAACCCTTTCAAGCCCGGCACGCGGCCGACGACGGATATGTTTGTGATCGTAAAGACATTGCCCGGCACCCCGCCGTTGGCGATCCAACGGGAGATCGAAGCGGTTTGCGAAAAAGTTCGCAAACGGGAAAGCGATATTCTCGACATCCGCGTCGATCTCTACCTTTCCACGGACGGTTATGAGATCTCCAAGAGCGAATATGTGGTAAAGGCGATGGAAAGAGCTCACAAGACGGTGTTCGGCAAGCCAGTTCCCTATGCGAAACCTATTCGCTACGGCATTACGAGCGATGGGTCGCGCATTGCCGCCTACGGTGTTCCGAGCATCACTTACGGTCCGGGTTTTGGCACGCACCTCGTCGATCCGACGGAAACCAAAGCGCCGGCGGAGTGGGATACGCCGACCGGAGTCAGGAGGGGAGTCGGCATCGAGAATATGGTCAACTGCACCAAGGTTTATGCGATGGCCGCGCTGGACGTTTGCAACAAGAAAAGGGCAGAGGTAGCGAAATCGTGAGGGAAATCATGGATCTAACTTTTGCGCACTATCGAAACCGTTTTTGCATGTTTCGTACCTATTATGCTCTGGCCGCCGGCAAGGTGAAGCCTGACGGTTTTAACATGAAGGTCATCGAGTTGCCGGACCCGCCGAGCCATGAGCAGGAAGAGGCATTGATTCGCGGCGACGTGCAAGTCGCGAATCTATACTTGCCCAACTTTCTCCACCGCAAGCTCGCGGGCGCGCCGATCATCGGCCTCTGCACCGAATGGAAGTCGACGGTGAAGGGTAATGGCGTTTTCGTGTGCGCCGATGGTCCCGTGCAAAAACCGCAAGATCTCGGGGGCAAACTCATTGCTACCCATCAGGGGGCGCATGCGTTTCATCGTTACCTGTTGCGTCGAGCGTATGGCGTGGATGACGCAACGCTCCGTTGGGAGTCTTACCCGCAGGAGCAGCTGCTCGACGTGCTGAAGAGTGGCAGAGTCGATGCGGTGGTCTTGCTCGACCATTTCTTTTTTCGTGGCGAGGTCGCGGATAATGTCCGTTGCTTGTACACGGACGGCGAAGCTTGGAAGATGCTTCACGGCTTCGATCAAATGATCAAGCATATGATCGCGGGGAGGGAGGATCTGCTCCGAGACCATCCGGAGCTGAAGGACAAGCTCCTGAAAGTTTTCCGAGCCTCTTTCTCCTATAGCGAGCGGCACCTGGATGAGATCGGCGATGCCTTCATCCAGCGCTACGGCGGGGATAAAGAGGCGCTGCTGGCATCGGCCCGCTATCCGAAGATCGAGTTTACCTTCACTGAAGAGGAACAAAAGCTTGCCGAAGCAGAGATGGAGATGTTGGTCGATGTCGGGCAGATTTCGCGCAAGGCACCCCTGTCGTCACTCTTCGCGATGTAACTCTCGGGTTATAAATAACAGCGTAGATTCACTGATGGCTTCAACTGTTGCTAACGGACAACTCAGCCGACGGCAATGGAGCCGATTTGCCGCCGCTGTTCTTCTCACATGCAGCCTCTGTTCCTGCGCAGTTGCGCAACGACAGGAGAGCGATGCTTCCCGATTGCGCGAAACCGCCGCTGTCGTAGAAGAAGTCAAAGCCTTCGAAAAGTCTCTCGGCATCGAGCCGACGGCGGCCTTGAGTCAAACCACGCAAAATGCACCTGCGCTTTCGATGCTGTGGTTTTGGATGCAGCGCATGGGGACTCTGGCCTTGCGCAAGCCTGTCGATATCCGCATGGCCATTGGTTTCTCCACCCTTAAAGAGCAATTAAGGCTAGAGCAAGTCTATCGAGTCGACGGTTACAGCGTGTATTACCGTCAGGGTAACGAGTTCGCCGATCCCCGCTCCATTGCCACGGTCGGCTTCGCCGAGGAGGGCATGGTGAGACGAGTCAAGGTCATTCTCCACGAAGATCTTCACGGCGACAAAAACTTCGATTTACCCTGGGATATTGAAGAATCCATCGTCACGCCACTGGGGTCGCTAGCGGCGGTGGAATTCTTCAAGCACAAGGGTGACATCGAAAACCTGAGGCGAGCGCTGGCATCCGTCGATGAAGAGAGAGAGTTTTCGCGCCAATTGAACGATTTGGCCAAAGAGGCCAAGCGTCTGTTCGAGACCGAGCCGCTGGAACAAGCTAAACACAAAATCCTCGATTCGATTGGATCTTATGCGATTTATTCTCGTCAATTTCGGCGCCAAATTGCCGGGCAAAACCCTTCCACGGTTCTTGAAGCGAAGCTCAGTCACGATCTCGCCTACTATCGGTATTTCGATACCATCGCCGCGCTATCGGAAAAAGCGCCGGATTTGAGAACGCTAATTGAGGATCTTAAAAATCTTCCCGGCGATGCCGGCTTCGAAACTTTGGAAAAATACCTGCAGGATTTAAATTCGAGGTATAGTGCCAGACAAAGATAGAACACACGGGCTCGCTTCTTAACCGTCTAACGTCCGAGGAAATCCTTGAGGCCTTTCCGAATGAGATCCTCCGTGGAGCTCTTTTTTCGTTCCTTGCGATCTGAAGGCGCCGATTCTTCTTTAGGAGAAGCGGATTCTTTCTTGCCTAAAAACCGTTGTTGAAGTTCTTCTGTCCCTTTTTCCAGGAAGCCGCGCTGAAGCGACTTAGCAAGATAGCTGGCATCGGGCTTGGGTTTTACTTTAGGTAGTTTGCCGGTCACTGAAAAGGGAATCTCCAGTTGCTTTTGGTCGTTGAACAGATATTTGATCTCACGGGCCGATCCGCCTATGTCGGCGGACAGTTGGGGAGAAAGCATCAGCGAGGAGCGGAAGTTCACGTTCCTTTCAAAGTCGACCCATCCGTTTCCATCGACGTTAAAATCGGCCCCGGTGATGCGGAGATTTTTGACGTTCGTCCGCCCGTTTGCCAAATCAAAGTCGGCCTTTAATTCCTTAAACTGGGTATCCTTGGCTTCGAACGTTTCGGGATATTTCTTTCGAATCGCCGGTTTGATCATGTTGGTCAACCCGGGCATGCCTGTTGCTCCCGAGAGAACGCTGTCGGCGAGGTTGAAGTTGAGGAGCGCCCCGTCTAGCACTTCCGCCTGTCCCTGGCCGCGGAGCGCAGGTTTCATCTCTTGCCAGCTTTTGCCGCTACCCGTGACCTTTATATCCGCGTTCAAACGCCCGCGGATGTCTCTTTGTGAATCGTTTTCGGCCTTTGAGCCAAAGGTACTGTACAATTCTTTGAGATCGACTCCCTGGACTTTGGAAGCGAGGGAAAAATTGGGCACTGGACCTTTGAAGGCGTATTCTCCCTCTGCTTGCACGGCGCCGTTCAGGGCATTGACGTTGAAATTGCGGATGTGGGCGACTTTATCCGCCATGGAAAGGGTCGCTTGGAGATCTTTGTAGTCGATTGCGTAAAGGCTTCCATTGCTCGAGGCGATCTTCCCCTGGGCTGTAACATTGCCATTTTGTATGCCGACTTGTCCTTCACTGCTGAGGTTATGGATCACGTCTTTTTTTCGCTCTTCAGACAAAGCCGCTTGAAACTCCCCCGGAGATAGCTCGGGTGTGGATATCTTGTAGGTGACGCTGAGCGGAGAAAATCTTTCGATAGTCGCTGCCAGGCGGATATTGGAATTGCCTAACTTCAATGTCATTTCTTTAATATCAGCCCGCTGCCCTGTAAAGTTAATCTTCGTATTCAGATTCTCGATAGGCTTGGAAAACTGAGGGGGCTTGGCGCTCGCGTTCTCTAAGCTGGCGTTACCCTGGATTTGCGGGGTGGCTCCTTTACCAACCTCGCCGCGGA
>Ga0209472_1001949_pt1 | contig 11738 bp, 6 predicted proteins | sample GraSoiAngelo_130_FD_185887 | JGI IMG/M metagenome (GOLD analysis project Ga0209472, IMG submission 185887) | Grasslands soil microbial communities from the Angelo Coastal Reserve, California, USA - 14_0929_02_20cm (SPAdes) (version 2) | ecosystem: Environmental > Terrestrial > Soil > Grasslands ...
GGGTGTCCATTGCCGTAGAATTTCTAAGAGGTAGCACCGCCAGGATCGTGGTGCCAGTTCTTCGCGACTGGATTTCCAGGTGTCCGCCAAGCTGCCGGAGTCTTTCCCTCATTCCCTGTATGCCTACACCAGACCTGCCCGCTCCGGCCAAACCAAGCTGTACCCCAGCGGGTATGCCCTTGCCGCGATCGCTGATTTCGAGTCTGATCGCTTCTGGACCCTGGGAAATACGAATCGCGGCGGTCGAACTGCCCGAATGACGATGAATGTTGGTCAAACCCTCCTGTACCACACGAAATATCGTGGTCTCGAATTCTGGCGAGAGCCGCCCCAAATTTTGCGGAATTTCCAAAGCCACCGGAATCTTGCTCCGCTCGGCAAATCCCTCGACAAACCAACGAATGGCAGAAGGAAGACCAGCCTCGTCAAGCAACGGCGGATGCAGCAAGTGCGAGATGGTGCGCAACTCCTTCGACAACTGCTGAACCAAATGCAAGCTTTCGGCGCAGGCACGAGCTGCGCCATGGTTAAGATTCGCACCATCGCGTTGAATGGTAGCCAAATTCATGTCCAGCGCCACCAGCATTTGGCCGGCACTGTCGTGCAGTTCACGGGCAATGCGACGGCGTTCTTCGTCCTGCAACTGCAAGAGCCGTCCTGACATGGTGCGGAGGTTTTCTTCCGCGCGTTTCTGCTCTGTGAGGTCGGTATTCAGTTCCAGGAACCCCAAAGGCTTGCCTTGCTTATCCGACCAAACCGACCAGCGGCTGGCGACCGTGATCCGCCGTCTGTCTTTTGTGGAATGGATCAGCTCACCTTGCCAACTGCCGGTGCGCAATATCTCGGACCGGATATCCGCGAAAGGCTGCGGAAACTGAGTTTTGAGATAGTCATCGATAGGCTTGCCTAGAACTTCCGCTCTAGTCCAGCCGTAAAGACGCTCCGCGCCCTGGTTCCAGTAAGTGATCCTAGCGTCCAAATTGCGCACGAAAATCGCATCATTGGCGAGGTCCAGGAGTTCGGCTTGCTCTTGCACCTGCGCGGTGCGCCGCTCGAGTTCAGCAGTGCGCTCGCTCACACGCAGCTCAAGTTCGTCGTAGACCTTTCGAAGCGCTTCCTCAGCTTGCTTGCGCTCTGTGATATCACGGGCAATCTTGGAAGCGCCCAAAACTCTGCCGTCGCTGCCCTTGACTGGCGAAATAGTTAGCGAAACATCGATCTGCTTACCGGATTTGCTCAGCCGGATACTTTCATAGTGATCAATTCGTTCGCCGTTTCTCAGTCGCTGCAAAATCCGGGCCTCTTCATCGTACAGATCACTCGGAATAATCAATTTGAGCGGCTGTCCTATAGCTTCGGCTTTGGTGTACTCGAACATGCGCTGCGCGCCCGCATTCCAACTGGTGATCATTCCGTTCAAATCTTCCGAGATGATGGCGTCATCGGAGGATTCCACCACAGCGGCGAGCCAGGCGTTCGCCTCTTCAGCTCGCTTCTGCGGGGAGATCTCAATGGCGCTGATCTCACGCTCGTGAGTCTTGGATTCTCCATTCGTTGGTGCCGATCTCTGGATTGGCGTCGAGCCGGAGGCGGTGAGGTGCTGGGTTACTGATTCGACCGCAGTCAGCAAATCGCGGGCGACGTCAGATTTTGTGATGTATTCGCGCGCGCCAGCCTGCAGTGCCGCCGGGCGCATTTCTGTAGCTTCATACTGGCTGAGGATCAGGATTTCTGACTGCGGAACTTCTTTGCGAATGACGCGTGCGGCCTCCAGGCCATTGAGATGGGGCATGCCGATGTCCATTACAATGACGTCCGGCTTTAGCTCCTTTGCTTTTTGCACCGCGTCGCGGCCATCGACGGCCTCGCCGCACACCTCCCAGTCCCCTCGCGATTTCAGCAGCGATCGCACACCGCGCCGAACTACTTCATGATCATCAGCAATGAGAATGCGGACGGGCTGCATGCCCTTTTGGGCCTCCGGTCGTAAGCTCGTTTCCAGGGCGGCGGATAATTCGCAGATGCTAAAGACAGGACAGCTTGTAATGCTAGTCCCGAGTCACGTAGCCAACCAGAAACCATCGCTCAGGAGTAGCTTCTTTGGCTATACAGGATGTTATGTAAGTGGGATGTGAACAGGCTGTAGCCGTGTACAAAACAGCAGCTTGAGTGCAATTTCTTTGCACTTTCACCGGATTGTCGGCTTGTCCTGCGCCCGGTCGTGCAACCAGGAACATACTTTACATTTTTCAGAGATGGGTTATGATGTCGAGCCACAACCGGCCCATGTTACCCGCCGCCACTCGGGTCCATGGTGCAAGGCTGGTTGACGCGTTGGACGAAGTAGGACGAGGGGGCTCGTCTAATTCGCGCTTGCCTTGGGTTCTCCGTGCTTTAGTGCGCGCGGTGGGCTGGTGAAGAAGTAAGGAGAAGTCCATGCACCCAGCCCCTGTTCCTTTCGCCCGCATATCACACGTTGTTCTTTTGCTGCTCATCCTCGCCGCATTGGCTTCAGCACAGGAAAGTAATGTGCCGCCCCTGATCGTCCAGGCTGTGGACGACTCGCAACTGACCACTCTCAAGGGCAATACACATCCTTTGGCGCGCGCGCAATTCGATCGCGGAGCGGCTCCGCCTGATCTGCCCATGCGACGCATGCTGCTGGTCTTGAAGCGCAGCGACGAGCAAGAATCTGCGCTGCGAAAGCTGCTGGATGACCAGCAAGACAAAGCTTCGCCCAACTACCACAAATGGCTAACACCCGAGCAATTCGGGCGGCAGTTCGGCCCGGCGGATCAGGATATTCAGGCTGTGACTTCGTGGCTGCAAATGCATGGCTTTCAGATCGGCCAAGTGACCAAAGGCCGAACGGTGATCGAGTTTTCCGGAACCGCGGCCCAAGTTCAGGAAGGGCTGCATACTTCGATTCACAAATTCGTGGTGAACGGAGAAGAGCACTGGGCCAACGCCAGCGATCCGCAAATTCCGGCGGCGCTGGCGGCGGTCGTAGCGGGGGTGAATACGCTGCATAATTTCTTGAAGAAGCCAATGATTCGCGTTGGGCCGCGTGTTCCGGTCACTATTAAACCAGGGTCGCCTCCACAAGTGACTTTTCCGGCCCAGAACGGATTCCCGACCCTACATGCACTTGGACCGCAAGATTACGCGGTGATCTACAACATCAACCCCGCGTATCAGGCCGGAATCGATGGAAGCGGCACAACCATTGCAGTTGTCGGAAGGTCGAACATCAATGTTCAGGATGTCACTGATTTCAGGAACGCGTTTGGGCTATCTTTCAATCCGCCACAAGTCATTATCGACGGCCCCGATCCCGGAGATTTAGGAGGAGGCGAGGAGTTCGAGGCGGTGCTGGACAACACCTGGTCTGGAGCGCTTGCCCCAAATTCGAATGTGAAGTTCGTAGTTTCCGCCATCACCAACACAACAGATGGCGTTGATTTATCAGAGGTCTACATCGTCGACAATAATCTCGCCGATATCATGACAGAAAGCTTCGGCTCATGCGAGGCTGCTCACACTAGCGCGGAGATCAGTGCTGCAGGCGCGCTCGCCGAGCAGGCTGCAGCCCAGGGTATAACGTACACCGTTTCCAGCGGAGATACGGGAGCCGAGGGCTGTGACAATTTAAGCGAAATAGTCGCCACAGGCGCGGTGTCGGTGAATTTCCTTGCGTCCACGCCGTTCAATGTGGCGGTAGGTGGAACCATCTTCAATGAAGGCACTCAGAGCGGTAAGTACTGGAGCTCATCGCTCCCGCTCGCGGAAACGGCGCTTTCCTACATCCCGGAGAACGTCTGGAACGAAAGCTGTACTGTCTCACAATGCGGGAGCCAGAACGCAAATATTGCAGCCGGCGGCGGGGGGGCAAGCTCATTCTTCAGCAAACCTTCCTGGCAGTCTGGAGTAAGTGGGATTCCCACCGATGGCAAACGCGACATGCCCGATGTATCTCTAACCGCGGCACTGCACGATCCTTATCTAGTCTGCTTTGAATTCTCTTGTGAACAAAACTTTATCTACCTCGTAGGCGGTACGTCAGCGTCGTCGCCATCTTTCGCCGGGATTATGGCGCTAGTTGATCAGAAGATGGGGTCGCGTCAAGGGCAGGCGAATTATGTCCTTTATCGTTTGGCGGCGGCTGAAACGCTTTCGCAATGCAATGCCTCGAACACGACGACTTTGCCCGCTGCCAGTTGCGTGTTCAACGACGTCACCAAAGGCAACAACGTAGTGCCAGGCGAAATCGGCACGCAATACCAATCCGGTGTCGGCTATGACCTTGCCTCCGGCCTAGGCTCCGTGAACGTCTCTAACCTAGTGAACAACTGGAACACGGTTATATTCAGACCGACCAGCACCACCCTGAACCTCAGCCCAACAACCAATATTAGTCACGGCCAGTCTGTTACCGTCACCGCCAGCGTAACTCCCAACAGCGGTACGGGAACGCCTACCGGCGACGTCTCTCTAACTGCCCAGACAGGCTCAAGCAGCTCCGGCCAGACTCTCGTCGACAGCTTTTCGTTAACCAGCGGTTCAATAAACTTGCCAACCCACTTGCTCCCTGGTGGCACGAACTACACCGTTACCGCTCACTATGCCGGTGATGCAACTTTCGGAGGGAGTGACTCCGGTCCGGTTACCGTGACGGTATTACCGGAATCCAGCACAACGACTACAAGCGTGCTTGCCTTTGATCTAGGCGGCAATTCGCTCCCGCTCAGCAACGTGCCATATGGCAATTTTGTTTATTTGCGAGCTGATGTTGCGGGAAGTTCGGGCCAGGGATTTCCGTCCGGATCGGTAAACTTCAACGACAGCGCTGGATCCGTCCCAGGGAATCCTTTCGTGTTGAACAGCGAGGGCAACACAGCAACGCCAAATTTTGTTCTAACTTTGCCCGCAGGGCAAAACTCGATTTCCGCCAGCTATGGCGGCGATGCCAGTTTTAAACCCAGCAGCTCGACTGCTGTAAGCGTCACGATCGCGAAGGGTTCAACCGCTACAGTTCTGACATCGAGCAGCAGCAGCGTTGGTCAAGGCAGCAGTGTTACTCTCACGGCAACAGTTAACACCAACAGCTTGGGAGACGCGCCCGGGGGCACGGTGACATTCTTTTCGGGAACTACTCAACTCGGCAGCGCACCCGCTTTTGGTGGCTTCAACTCTAGGACGGGCATAGTTAACGCGACCGCAAGCCTTACGACTTCGCAGCTACCGAACGGGCAAGACAGCATCACGGCGCAGTATGGCGGAGATCAGAACTACAGCGTTTCGACTTCTGCGGCGATTACAGTCACCGTGCAGCCCGATTTTGCTTTTTCTGGGAGCGCTCCCTCGATTAGCACGAGCCCCGGTGGCTCGGGAACGCTGACGCTTACGATTACCGGGCAGACTGGCTACAACAGCACGATCAGTTTTACGTCGGCGTCCTGCGCGGGCCTTCCCCGTAAAAGCAAGTGCGGCTTCAATCCGCCTTCCGTGGCCGGCAGCGGCACGACGACGCTCACCGTTACAACCACTGCGCCCACAGCAGCGGCACTAAACGGATCCGGCTGGTGGGCAACCGGCGCCGGTTTCACCGTCGCAGCGGTGTTTCTCTGCGGCATTCCGAGAAAGCGACGGTGGAGCGCCGTGGCGTCATTTATCGTGACTGCGTTTCTTATGACAGGTGTTGGCTGCGGCGGTGGCGGGGGAGGCGGCGGAGGTGGTGGAGATCCTGGCACGCCACGCGGCAGTTACACTGTGGTCGTGACGGCGACGGGTGGCGCGCTCAGCCATACCGTGAATTTCACTTTGAACGTGCAGTAGCCGTGAAATGGCTTTAGCGAATAAACGGCCCAGACTGCGTCTGGACCGCTGCATTAACTCGCAATTGCTCGGGGCAGCTCAAACGTCAAGCTTTTTGCGTGCCTTTTTGGGGGTCTAACTTGCTCGAACGTGCACTGCCGCGGCTTCTTCTCTGGACGCCAGCGCAGAAATTTGGTCCCGTGGCGGAAGCGTCCTCCAGAGAAGTGGTCGTACTGCACTTCGCAAACTAGTTTTGCCTTGAGCGGCTGCCACTCGGCGGAGCGACGTGTGCTCCAGCGGCTGGGGCCTCCGGGAGCGCGTCCGGTGAATCCGGGCGGACCGATCAGCGGCTTAACGATTTTCTTCAGCTCGCGGCGTTGCGCTGCATTGAAGCTCGAGGTGAATCCCACATGATCGAGTTGCCCCTGTTCGTTGTACAAGCCGAGCAGGAGTGAGCCGATGCCTCCGCCTTTTTCGGCGTAACGGAATCCTCCGACTACGCAGTCAGCGGTGCGAATGCGTTTGATTTTGACCATGGCTGTGCGTTCACCGCTGCGATAAGGCTCATCGAGTCGCTTGGCGATGATTCCATCCAAGCCCATGGCGCCCAGTTCGCGCATCCAGTTTTCTGCTTGGTCTCGATCGTGCGAGGCTGGGGAAAGGCGAAGCACGCCTTCTGCGGGCAAGTTTTTTACCGGCAAATCATGGAAAAATTCCTGTAGCTTTGCGCGACGTTCTGCCAGAGACAATTCGGTGAGCAACTTGCCATTGTGATCAACCAACAGATCGAAGCACATCAGCGTCGCTGGCGATTCGTTCGACAGCTTGCGAATGCGCGACTCGGCAGGGTGAATACGCATCAGCAGATCATCGAAGGCAAGCTGCTCGCCCGAGTAGATGACAATTTCGCTGTCGACTACAAAGCGTGAGTGCGGCAACTTGCGAAGAGCGGTGACGAGTTCAGGAAAATATCGCCCTAACGGCTGTCCGGCTTTCGATTGCAGCAGTACCTGGTCGCCGCTGCGAAACGCCAAACAGCGAAAGCCATCCCACTTGGGCTCGTAGAGCCAGCCTTCACCGCTGGGAATCTCAGCCACAGATTTTGCCTCAGCGGGTGGATAAGGTGGATGAATCGGCAGTCGAATAGACGGAAAGCTCTGTTCCAACGCTTCTGCGGGAACGGCGCCTGATGCGACTGTCCCGACCGGCTCCGTTTTGCCTTTTGCTTTGCGCATCACCGCTTCGATGCCGGCGCCAAGCCGCCCGCTGCACCGGGGACAAGGGCACGATTGCCGTAGACAAAAGCTGTCACCTGCCATTGTGGAAACAGGTTCCACGGCTGCATTTGGCTTTGACAGTCGAAGCAAACGTTGTGAGACTCTGCATAGCGATTCTCGACAGAGCTATGAAGATCACCTTCGCCGGTTGCGTCCTATTAACGATATTTTCCCTTTCGGCTCCGTCACGCCCGTCAGATTCCTGGATCCACGAAAGCAAGCTGCTGGCTTTGGAGAATGCCTGGAACCAGGCGCAACTGCACCATGACTCGAAGGCTCTCGACAGCTTGGTCAGCGACACATTTGTGTACACCGACTACGACGGGACGGTGATGAACAAGGCCCAATTCCTCGCGGACTTAAAGGATCCCACATATCGCGCCACGCTGATCACCAACGAGGGGATGAAAGTTTTTTCTTATCAGGACATGGCCATTGTCATTGGCCGTTATCACACCAAGGGTTCGTATAAGCGCAAGCCCTTTGAGCATTATGGCCGTTTCACCGATACCTGGGTTTACCAGGATACGATGTGGCGGTGTGTGGCAAGCCATACCAGCTTGATCGAGAAGAAGTAGAAGGCGAGTTGCTGCGGTTCTGGTTAAGCACTGGCAGGGTGCACGAGCGCGTCGATGGCGCCATCAATGCTGGGGAAAATCAGGAAGAGCGGCTCTACTCCGGTAATTTCAAATAGCTTCCGGACGCGATCGTTTACACCGGTCAAGATCATCTGCTTTCCTGCTTTGTGCCTGGATACGTGAGCCCTGACGATTGATCCCAGGCCGGCGGAATCTACGTATGGCACCTCGGCGAAATCAATGATCACAGTAGGAGCCTCTTCAGCCTGTAGCGCAGTTTGAAACGAGGCCAGGTTTTGCAGTGTCAGCGGTCCGCGAAAACTGAGCACACGCTGGCCGTGGATCTCTCCCGCAAAGCGCGCTATCGTCGAGTCGTTCGGCGACATGGAGCGCGATTCTATTGCACATCTCCGAGGATAATCAAGCGTCTTTACATTTGCGAGGCATGATTTGTGACGCTTACCTGTGAGCGATACCGAAGGACGTCTGCGGCGGTATCGAGGCCCTTAAGGAGGCGGCTCCTAATGCGGCGTCGGTTTCCTCGGTTTCCGCTATATTCAAATTGCCGCACCCGAAGTATCCTCTATAGCACTCTATGATCCGATTGCGGGTCACGCGGAACAGCCAAGCGGTAACCTGCTCCGCCGGTTTCATCATCCGGTAGGCCTCGACGAGCTCGTAGAAAACATCCTGCAGAATGTCTTCTGCATCGCCCTGGTCGGCCACTCGCCTCTGGATGAAGTTGCGAAGCCAGCCTTGCTCCCGCTCGATCGCTTCGGAGATCCGTTGGTCTTGCTCCGCCATGAGCCACCGTTTTCTCAGCGCCTCGTCCATCTGCGGTTGTAGACGAATGAGCAAGGCAAATATTTTAGCGAAAATGCTTCTGTCGCAAGCGACGATTCACGTAGCGGCAGTTCTTTTGCCTAAGCTCCAGATCGATTGGATCTGCTGTTCCGGGCTGTGCTTTGAAGTATCTGAGGGCGTCATAACAGCCCTCCAATTGAACTTTTGATCCCGCTATCAACACAGCCCGTTGTCTGAACCGCCATTCATTACATCGCAGGGCCAGCAGCTTTGGTTCTGCTGCAATACGATCGTTCGTCGCGGCTGAAATGCTAATCTGAGCGATGGTGTTCCTGATTCCGAAGAACGTCAGGCAGTTTACGCTGATTGTCCCCTGTCTGCTCGCTGGCATGTTCGTACAAGCCAGTCAGAAACCGCCGGTTGCGCCATCGCACAACGCGTGGTCGGTCCGCTGGCAGCCCTCTGCAATTGTCAACGGGTCACTTGTGGTTTTCCTGGTAAATCCGCCGGCGCGCCTCGAAACTCTTTCTGGAACGTGGTTAGACCACGAGGTCTCTTTCAGTTTTGACAAAGTCACTAAGAGATGGTCCGGCCTGGCAGGGGCGAGCCTGGAGACACATCCTGGCACCTATACATTGGAGCTAAAGGGCACAACGGCCGGCGGCAGGGAAGTGTCTTTTCAGCGAAAAGTAACCGTTAGGGCGGCAAAATATCCCAGCATCGCCGTAACCGTTGCGAAAAAATTTACCGAGCCAAGTCCGGAACAGCTACAGCAAATCAAACAAGATCAGGCCGTCAAACAGGAAAATTTTCGAAGTGTTGATCCAGAACGCGAATGGTCGGGCCGCTTCCGTCCACCAGTGAATGCGACTATCTCCGATGTGTTTGGCACGCGCCGCACCTTTAATGGCAAAGTGCAAAGCATGCATCAAGGGCTGGATTACGCCGTGCCATCCGGCACACCGGTCCTCGCCTTAAATACGGGAACGGTGCTTCTCGCCCGGCCGTTATATTTCGAAGGAAATTGCGTCGTGTTGGATCACGGACAGGGTCTACTCACGCTTTACCTGCATCTTTCGGAGTTTAAGGTAAAGGAAGGCGAACGCATCGCGCGTGGGCAAGAGCTCGGTTTGAGCGGAGGCACGGGTCGCGCCACAGGACCTCACCTGCACATAGCAGTACGCTGGCAGGGCATCTACCTCAATCCCGCGACCCTGATGAAACTCAAGCTGCCATGATGACGCGACCACGTCGCGTCCGTGCGCAAACTCAACTTCTCGATCCGGAGCCTGTGCCTGTGCGAGCGCTTGGAAACGATCGGATAACGCCTCTCAGTTCGAAATTGCGGATGAGTCGGTGCAGGTAATTCGCATGCACCCCCAGAATACGGGCGGCTTCCGTGTAATTGCCTCGCGCCTGTTCCAGGGCGTTCACAATCAAATTCTTCTTCAGCTCTTTGACAGCCGCGTGGTACTTCGCGGGGACTATGCCGGGCGGCGGTTCTTTTTCCAGGACGGACTCCGGCAAGTCCTCAGGCAAAATCACTTCCGACGAACCTAGCACGAGCGCCCGCTCCATCGCATTCTCCAGCTCGCGCACGTTGCCAGGCCAATCATAGTTAGCTAGGCACGCCATAGCGTCCGGAGAAATTTGCTTCGGCTTCAGCTTGCACTTGGCGCTGCATTTGGAAACAAAATACTGGGCGAGCGTGGGAATATCTTCGCGGCGCTCGCGCAGCGGAGGCATGACCAGCGTGACCACATTGAGCCTGAAAAAGAGATCTCGCCGAAATGTCCCGGCGTGAATTGCTTCCTCTAAATCTCGGTTGCTGGCGGCGATGAGCCGCACATCGACCGATATTGGACGCGTGCCGCCCAGTCGCTCAATCTCGCGCTCTTGCAGTACGCGGAGCAGCTTTACCTGCAGCGCGGGAGCGAGTTCGCCAATTTCATCCAGGAAAACGACCCCGCCATCGGCCATTTCCAGGCGGCCTTTCTTTTGTGCAACCGCACCCGTGAAGGCCCCGCGCTCGTGCCCGAAGAGTTCGCTCTCCAGCAAGCCTTCTGGAATGGCCGCGCAATTGATGGGCACAAACGGCTTGGCCGCGCGCGGGCTGTTGCGGTGAATAGCGCGCGCCGCGAGTTCTTTTCCGGTTCCGCTCTCCCCGTGAATCAGCACCGTCGAATCGATGGGTGCCACCCGCGAAAGGAACTGGTACACCTCCTTCATGCGTGCGCCCTCGCCAACCATGTTGTGCTCGAGATTGATTTCCGTGTTTAGCCGCAGGTTCTCCTGCTCCAGCCATTGCAGCCGGCGTGCATTTTCCAGTGCTACGGCGGAAATTCCTGCGATCGCTGCCACCAATTCCAGATGATCCATGTCGAAGTGAATTCCGGGATTCGTGCTATCCACGTATATGCAGCCGATCACTTTTTGAAACACCGTCAAGGGCACGCACAGCAAAGAATGAATGTTAGATTTGACAATGCTGTCCACATCGCTGAGACCACCAGTGCGGGAAATATCGGCTCCGAGTATCGCAACGCCTTGTTCGAGAACCTGGCGCGCAATGGTCCGGCTTACCCTCACGGGCTGAGTTGAATGAGGCAAACGATGGCGCGCAAAAATCGAGGCAAAGCGTTCGCTGCCGTGGCCATCCAGCAAAATGGCACCGCGATCAGCAGGAGCGACTTCAAAAATTAAATTCAGAATTTGCGCCTGCAACTGCTCGAGATCACGGATAGCGTGCACCACGCGGCTGATCTTGAGCAGCGCATTGAGATTTCTTGCCACCCGCGACGTAGCAGGCAGTTCGCTGAGCACCCGGTCGGGCTGAAGATAGAGAACATCCTGCGGCCGGATCTGCGCGGTGGCATGGGTTGTGCCCTCTTCAAATTCCACGTGGCTGGCGGGCTCCTCGACTTCCTCCCTTACCAGGAACACGAAAACCGAATCCCCAACCGAGACCTGATCGCCGTGTTGCAACCTGCTCTCGGTCACGGCCACTCCATTCACAAAAGTGCCGTTGCGGCTTTCGAGGTCGCGAATCGAGTAGCCCGCGTCATCGCTAACGATTGCGCAATGCCGGCGCGATAACGACGGATCGCTAATGGCAACCACGTTTCCCGGATCTCGACCTACTGGAACCTCCGCACTATGCAGGAGAATCGTACGGTCCCGCAAAGGGCCCGCAATCACCAGCAACCTTGGGTTCACTCGTCCCCCCGAACTTGAGGCAAATGGTGTAACACATGTGGCGGCAGTC
>Ga0209472_1001951_pt1 | contig 11726 bp, 12 predicted proteins | sample GraSoiAngelo_130_FD_185887 | JGI IMG/M metagenome (GOLD analysis project Ga0209472, IMG submission 185887) | Grasslands soil microbial communities from the Angelo Coastal Reserve, California, USA - 14_0929_02_20cm (SPAdes) (version 2) | ecosystem: Environmental > Terrestrial > Soil > Grasslands ...
CAACGAGACGTCTTCGCTCGGCAGCCCGTCGACGCATGACCACGTGGCACCGCCATCAACGGTAGCGATCAGACTTGCCGCGTTCGAACCCGAAAGACCCCCGACGCCGCGCTGCAGTCCGATCCAACCGTGCTGAGGGTCGACGAAGAAAGGCTCGCCCAAAAAGCCGCCGCACCCTTGTGCTGCCCACCAACCCGACGTCGCCGTCTCGTGGACGATCGCGAGCTGGCCGCTGGCGATGCGGAAGAGCCCGTACTTGTTGCAGAGGCTGGCGGTGCAGTAACCGCCGGCGCGTGCGAGCGCGACAGCAACGTCAACGTTTGGCACCGAGAGCCCGAGGATCTCCTCCCCTGCGATCTGCCGAGCCCATGTGGTCCCGCCATCGGCGCTCGCGATCACGTCGACGCCCCCATCTGACGGGACGAGGCTCCAGCCATGAGTCCGATCGACGAAGCGCAGGTCGGTCATCGCCGTGCGGGCCAGCACCGTCCGCCATTGGTTACCGCCGTCCGTTGTCGAAAGAAGGTTGAAGCACGGCTTACCGATCTCGCACGGGGCGGGCCCATCTCGTTCGAGGAGCCATCCCGTCGTTGCGTCGACGAGCTGAATCTCTTTGAGTCCGGGACTGCCTGCCGGTGCGAGTGCCATGACGCGCAAGCTTGTCCATGTGCGGCCGCCGTCTCTCGTTCGGTAGAGGATGTCGCGGCATCGTGGAATGTCGGCCGGCGCTGCCTGATCGCATCCATACTGAAAGCCTCGGCCGGCGAAGCCGAGCATCCAACCATTCCGTTCATCGACGAACCGGAGTTCGGCCACATACGCGACGTCGGCCGGGAGCGCGAGCTCTGTCCACGTTCGGCCACCGTCCACCGTGTGGAAGACCGCTCTCGCATCGGTCCGCCAGGCGGCAACCCAGCCGAGCTCGCTTCCGACAAAGGCCTGCGCCATCACCTCGAAGCCCCGGCTTGGGTCCGCCGTCGAAACTTTCAGCGCGCAGTCACTCGTGATCGGATCGACACGCACGACAAAGCCCTCGCCCGGAACTCCCGATCCCTCTGAGACCGTGACCATGAACTCCGCCTTGCCCCACTGCGCGCTGGCGAGGCCCGAGGCGCACATGCCCCAGCCCTGGCCGGTAAGAGGGGCATTGAGCGTTCCGCGCGCGTCGGTGTTTTTCGGCTCGCCGCAGTCGAAGCGCCACCGCTGCGCGCCGATCGCCGCGACCTTGCACTCCGGAGGTGGGCTGAATGGGACGCCCGAAGGTGGCGCGATCGTCGCCGACGGCGATATCGACGGCGAGGCCGGTGGTGATGCCGAAAGTGAGGATGGCGAGGGCTCGATCGTTGCGGTCTCAGCGGGCACCGGCGTGCATGCAGTTAGTAGGGACAGCACTCCGGCCACAACGCATGCTCGAGCGCGCATGACGTCACCCTAGTCGTGGCGAACATGCTGCGCGCCTGACTGAGAGCTGCTAACTCGTACGCGTCGAGTAGGACTCAGCCCGGCCCTGGCGACAAAGTCGCGCTACCGGCGCTGGATGTCGAAGGGCCCCGCCCGAACGCGATCGACGCGGACGATGACGGCAACCCCCTGCTTCTCCTTGTCCGTGTCCTTCTCGACCTGCCGCACGCGGTCCCATACCCGCTCGCGGAGGTCAGGATCCTCGACGACCTGCGCCGTTCCATAGAAGCGGAGCGCGCGGCGCTCCCGCGTCGGGTTCCGAACGAGGATCGCGACGCGCGGATTCACCGCCAACGCCGCGAGGGTCTCGCGCTTCGAGCGTTCCCACCACGCCAGATGGTCTTTGTCCCAGACCATGAGGCTGCCTTTGAGCGCGAGGTCTGGCTGGCCGTCGTTGGACGTCGCGACCAGGCCGGTCGTGAGCCCTTGCTCGTGATCAGTCCGCGCGTTGTCGACGATATCGGCGAACGGCGTGAGATCGATCTCGGTGACCGCTGGGATGGGCGGAGTTGAGGCCATCTCCCGACGCTAACACCGCAGGATCGCAGACAATTTCCGTGTGGCGACCACATCGAGCGAGAAGCGCGTTGCGGAGCTTCGGGAGAAGATCGAGAAGGCCAACTACGAATATCACGTCCTCGATCAGCCCACGATCGCGGACGAGGCATACGACGCGCTCATGCGCGAGCTGCAGTCACTTGAGGCGGCGCACCCCGAGCTCGTAACTCCCGAGTCACCGACACAGCGCGTCGGCGCGCCGGCGTCGACGCGATTCGCGCCGGTCCAGCACGCAGCGCCGATGCTGTCCCTGTCGAACGCGTTCGATGAAGGCGAGCTTCGCGCCTTCGATCAGCGCGTGCGGAAGCTTCTTGGACGGGACGATGTCGGCTACGTGTGCGAGCTCAAGATCGACGGGCTTGCGATCAACCTGACCTACGTCGATGGGAAGTTCGTGCAGGGCGCGACGCGCGGCGACGGACTCGTAGGCGAGGACGTCACCGGCAACCTACGAACGATCCGTTCCATCCCGTTGACGCTGCGCGAGCCGATCAAGGGCCGAATCGACGTACGCGGCGAGGTCTATCTCCCGACGGCCTCGTTCGAGGCGACGAACAAGGAGCGCGTCGAGCGCGGCGAGCCGGCCTTCGCCAACCCGCGAAATGCGGCGGCCGGCGCCGTGCGACAGCTCGACCCCAAGGCCACCGCGAAGCGGAACCTCGCGATGTGGGCGTACAGCGCTGCCGGTCTCGACGTCAGCTCGCAGAGCGAGCTCCTAGAAAAGCTCGATCGGCTCGGTCTGCGCGTGAACCCGGACCGGCGTGCCGCCAAAACACTCGCCGAGGTGATCCAGTTCATCGCCGAATGCAAGGAGAAACGCCACACCTTGAAGTACGGGACGGACGGCGTCGTGGTGAAGGTCGACAAGATCGCCGATCAGGAGCGTCTCGGCTACGTCGCGCGCAATCCGCGCTGGGCGACAGCCTTTAAGTTCCCGGCGGAGCAGGCGACGACGACGATCGAGGACATTCTCGTATACGTCGGTCGGATGGGGACACTCACTCCGGTCGCGGCGCTCGCGCCGGTCCTCATCGGCGGTACGACCGTCAAGCGAGCGACCCTGCACAACCTGGACGAAGTGCGAAGACTCGACGTGCGCAAGGGGGACCGCGTGATCGTCCAGCGCGCCGGCGACGTGATTCCGGAGGTCGTGCGCGTCGAGACCGAAGCACGCGAGAAGGGCAAGGAGTACCCGGAGTTCGACATGCCGACCCGCTGCCCGGTGTGCGACGGGCCGGTGATCCATCCCGAGGGCGAGGTCGCGTACTACTGCGGGAATCCAACGTGCCCTGCCAAGAGCGGCCAGCGCATCGGGCACTTCGTGTCGCGCGGCGGGATGGACATCGAAGGGGTCGGCTGGGCACTCGTGACCCAGCTCCAGGAGAAAGGTCTCGTGAGTGATCCGGCTGATCTCTTCTTCCTGAAGAAGGAGCAGCTGGTCGAGCTCGATCGCTTCGCGGAGAAGAGCGCGAGCAACATCTACGAACGGATCCAGGCCGCGAAGCGGCGTCCGCTTTCGCGCATCCTCCTTGCCCTCGGCATCCGCCATGTCGGCGACACGACCGCCGACGATCTCGCGCGCTGGCTCGCCGATCGATTGCCGAAAGACGCCGATCTCAGCGCGGTCCTCGAAGTCCTTCGAAGCGTTTCGGTCGAGGAGCTGCAGTCCATCGAAGGCATCGGCGGCGTCGTCGCCGAGAGCATCAAGGAGTACTTCTCGCGGCCGGAGGAACAGGAGTTCCTCGACAAACTGGTGCGCGCGGGAATCTTGCCCGTGATGCCGGCGCCGCGTCCGTCGACCGCCGCCGGGCCCTTCGCCGGTAAGACCGTGGTCTTCACGGGGACGCTCGAGCGGCGATCGCGCGAAGATGCCGAGGCCCTCGTGCGTTCGCTCGGCGGAAAGATCACCGGAAGCGTCAGTCCGAAGACCGACCTCGTCGTTGCCGGTCCCGGTGCGGGATCAAAGCTCGAAAAGGCCAACAAAATCGGTGTCAGAGTCGTAGACGAGGAGACCTTCGAAGGTATGCTGCCCTAGCTCTCGCGAAGGGAAAGGGGCCACATGTATCAAGCGCCGACGCAGATCCGGCCGCCGGCGGCCCCGAACGCCGGGCAACCGGCAACCCCCGAAATTCCACTCCCGCCTGAGCCGCAGACGCTCGAGCAGACCGGCCTCACGCTCGGGTTCCTCTCCGACCTCGCGCTGAAAACGCTGTACCTGCGCGGTCAGATGACGATGGCCGAGATCGCGAGCTCGCTCGGCCTTCCCATGCAGAACATCACCGAGCGCGTGATGGAGTTCCTCAAGACCGAGCGCCTCGTCGAGATCCGCGGCGGCGCCGGCCTCTCGTCGGCGAACTACCAGTTCGTGATCATCGATCGCGGCTCGGAGAAAGCGCAGGAAGCGCTCGCGCGGAGCCAGTACGTCGGCAAGGCCCCGGTGCCGCTGCAGATGTACATCCAGGCGGTTCAGCGACAGTCCATCGCGAACCTGCACGTCACGCAGGATGATCTCGTCCGCGCGTTCGCACACATGGTCATCCCGCGCGAGACGCTCGCCCAGCTCGGCCCGGCCGTGAACTCAGGAAAGTCGATCTTCCTCTTCGGACCTCCCGGCAACGGCAAGACGAGCATCGCCGAAGTCCTGGCGACGCTGATGAAGGGCGACGTCGTCCTTCCGTACGCCGTCGAGGTGGACCAGCAGGTCGTGAAGGTCTACGACCAGGTCTATCACCGCGTCGCGCTCGACCCGGTTGTCGCGGAGCGCCTGCGTTTCGACCACCGCTGGGTCGTCTCGAAGCGGCCGATCGTGATGACGGGCGGCGAGCTCACGCTCGAGACGCTCGACCTGATCTACGACGAGACCTCGAAGTTCTACGAGGCGCCGTTCCAGATGAAAGCGAACGGTGGGATCTTCATGGTCGATGACTTCGGCCGCCAGCGCGTCTCGCCGAAGGACCTCCTGAACCGGTGGATCGTGCCGCTCGAAAAGCGCGTCGACTACCTCACGCTCCACACCGGCAAGAAGATCGAGATCCCCTTTGACATGCTGATCATCTTCTCGACGAACCTCGACCCCGCCGATCTCGTGGACGAGGCGTTCCTCCGCCGCATCCGCTACAAGATCGGCATCGAGGCGCCGTCGGTCGAGCAGTACGACGAGATCTTCAAGCGGATCTGCACACGCAAGAACATCGAGTACAAGACCGAGGCCATGAGCCAGATCCTCGCGCACTACCGCAAGAAGAACCTCGGCCTGCGCAGCTGCCATCCGCGCGACATCGTCGAGCAGCTCATCGACACCGCGCGGTTCCTCGGCCGGCCCGCGCAGCTGACGCCCGATCTCATCGAGATGGCGTGCGACAGCTACTTCGTGTCGCTCGATCCGAGTGGGAACCCGCCCGGCGCATAGCGCTAGACCAGGACGCTATCTCCGGGGTGATCTGGATCGATCAGGACGCGCACCGGCCCTCCGACCGTGTACTTGGTGCCCTCTGACGGATACATAAGCGGACCGCGCCCTTTACGGCGACGACCGAACGCGTCGTCGTAGGCGTACTCCACCCTCGCCGTCTTGCCCACGCGCGGAAAGGTGCCCGCCTTCACCCTGGTCACGGTCGCCATCACCGGCTGGCCGGCCGCCGCGATGCGGGTCATCGCCTTGAGTCGCCGATGGCCCGAGAGGGCGAGGTACGCCGAGTATCCGAGGCCGGCGACGCCGAGTGCGAGCAGTCCGGCGATCGGCAGCGTGTCGTCTTTTCCAAGCACGCGGCTCAGGGTGGGTTCATCGGGCAGGTACTGGATCGTGTATCGGCTTCCAGAACGAGCCTGATCGTAGGTCTGGCGTGGGACGTCACCTTCATCGGTGCGGATGACGCCGGCTTGATCGACGAAGGCGTATGTCAGGTAGTAGGACGGCCCGTAGCGGCCGCTCACAACGCGCTTCTCGACCACGATGCCCACGGCCGTCGCGCTCGTCGTGTGGTACCGGTACTCGTCGTACGCGCCCTTCGCGACGAATCCGGTGAACGCTATCAACAGCACGAGCAGGATCAGGCCCGTTTTCCGCTGTGTGCCTGGCGAGCCGATCCGGGGTCGGGCCACTGCCGCCGGAAATGCGTCCGTGGCTATGGACCGGCCATCGATGACGATGTCGTGGAAGTAGGTGAGTCCGTTCGTCGTGATGCGAAGCCGAGCATCGTGGCCCGGGAACGGGAAGGGATATTCGCCCGAGTGATCGGTGAATGGCATCGGTCGTTGCACGGTCTTCGCGCCGTCCACCACGAACGTGCGCGTCCCGAGAAAATAGCCGTGCACCAGATCGACGACGTGTTGCCCATCTTCGAGCGCGAATTCCCAGTGCCGTCTCGCCATCGCGCGAGGGTACCGGCGAAAGGCGCAATCTCGGCCATCCCACGACCGGCCGTGCCGCCTTTGCCACGACTTCTACATGTGGTCAGTACCCCGGCGGCCAGACATACGGCTGGAGCTGCAGGAAAGGGGGTCCGAGCTGGAGAACGATGTCCTCGTGGTTCGTGAGAACGATGGCCGTCAGATCGCCGTGCTCCGGCAGCTGATTCACGGTCGCCTGCACCGACTCGCCGCTACCGGCACGCTCTCCGTCGACGGTGCTCTCGCTGAGCGGCTGGCCCCACACCGCGAAGAAATCGGCCAGGGTAAATGCTCGGTTGTCCCCGGACTCGATGTGGATGATCCCGCTCGTGTCGTGCGTGTGCAGCCAACAGATCGACGTCGCCGTAATGCCGACGAACGCGGGCACCGTCTTGATCTGCCCGCGGATGAGGATCGTGAGATGCGCGTGCTCGTGGCGTACGAACACCTCGCTCGGCCCGCACGGTACGTGCGACGAGCGCGACGGGGTGGGCGAGGAGGTGGCGTTCTGACTGCACGAACTGACTAGGAGCGCGAGAGCCAAGGTGAGGAGCAGCCTCACGCGGCCTTTCGTCGCTGCCGTTGCGCCTTCTCGAAGCGCCGCGCCTGCGGTACGACGGTGAGCCACTCCGGCAACAGCACGCGGAGCGCGCGCACCGACACGATGACAGCCCGATAGAAGAGCCGTTGCGGCGCGCCGTATCGAAGCCCGAGCCGCCTGCGAAGACTCACTGGGAGTAGCGCCGCCGAGAGGGCATCGGTCGGCCAGTACACGGCCTCGGGGAGCCACGGGTAGGGACGGAGGACGTCGCGTGCCACGGCCGTCGCGACCGAATCGGGTCTGACCTCGGTGCCGAGCATCTCCGCCTCGTAGCGCTCGAGATCGGCATATGTCGGCGGGAAGAGATGCTCGGGCACGCCCAGCTCGCCGGCGAAGAATTTGCCTTCGGCCCAATACGCGTCGCGCTCCGCGTCGCTCATCCGCCCCATGACGGCTTCGTACCACCGCACCGAGGTCAGGACGAGCGTGGTCTGCACCCAGAGCATGAGGCGTGGATCCCGCGCGCGGTATGCGCGTCCATCCGCAGCCTGCCCTCGCACCGGGCCGTGACGGCGGCCGATCCTCGTGAGCGCGCTCTCCGCGGTCGCGCGTTCGCCGTAGACGATCGCGAGCGTTGTGTCCACGGTGCGAACGAGGCGCCGCAGGGGCGATCGGCGAAAGTCCGAATGCTGATCGACACCGGCCGCGACGAGCGGATGCGCGACCTGCATCAGTAGTGCGGCGGTGCCGCCGAGGAGAAGGAAGCTCTCGCGGTTTATGCGGCGAGCGACGCTGTCGGCCGCAAGGATCCCGTTGTCGCGCAACCGGTTAGTCCCGGCCGTGATCGTCGCGCGGCGTGAAGTCGAGCGCCGCGGAGTTGATGCAGTAGCGCAGGCCGGTCGGGTCCGGGCCGTCCGGAAAAAGGTGGCCCAGATGAGCGCCGCAATGGCCGCAGGTGACTTCGGTGCGCCGCATACCCAACGAGTCGTCTTCCTTTGTCGCCACGTTGCCCTTCTCGACGACGTCGTAGAAGCTCGGCCAGCCCGTCCCCGACTCGAACTTCGTGCCCGAGTCGAAAAGCGGTTCGTCGCAGACGACGCAGCGATAGGTCCCCTCGCCGTGGTGGTCCCAGTACGCCCCGGTGAACGGCGGCTCCGTACGCGCCTCCTGGGTCACCGCGTACTGGATCGGGCTGAGCTTGGCGCGACGCTCGTCGACTTTTGGATCGCTCGACATTTCGATTCACCTCGCTTTCGAGTCGGACGGTGACTACAAGTGTGCGCGTTATCCGCTGGTTCGCGGGGGGATTGTCCAGAGCCCGAGGATCGCCCCAGCCGAAAAGACGGCGATCAAGAGCAGAGTGGCGATCGCGGCTCGCCACCGCATTCCCGAGGTCAGCTGGCCGCTGAGGAACGGTTTGGGCCAGCGGCCGCCGATGACCATATAGAGAAAGACCCAGGCCGCGACCATCGCGACAGCCAGAACGGGGTCGACTTTCGGGACTTCGTGCACGGCTCTCCTCCCGCCGCCGCAGACTACGCGCGTGCTTCTGCGTTCGTTCGGCTACGCGTTCGCGGGCATCGCCTACATCGTGCGCACGCAGCGCAACGCGCGGATCGAGCTCGCCGTCGGCGCTGCAGCCATCACGCTCGCCCTGTGGCTCGGGTTGGCGCCGCTTGAATGGGCCGTGCTCGCGATCACCATCGCCCTGGTGCTTGCGCTCGAGTGGATAAATACATCTTTGGAGCTCGCGGTCACTCTGGCCTCGCCCGAGCGTCATCCATCGGCGAAAGCGGCGAAGGATGTCGCCGCAGCCTGCGTGTTACTCGGCGCTACGACCTCGGTGATCGTCGGCATCCTGGTCCTTGGGCTACCACTTATCTCGCGCTTAGCGGGCAAGTAGAGGATGCGCGTGCGGATCGCCGCCGCCTTTCTCGCAGTGTTCATCGTGGCCTGTGACGAGGGATACGAGGCCACCGTCCGGAACGATCTCGACCAGGATGTCAACGTAAAGTTCGCGTTCGACTCGGGCCAACTGGTCGATGAAGGTCGTGGGCCATTGCATCCAGGCCGTCTGACCTCAGTTGGCAAGGTCGGCGGGCCGGGCGAGCACCCCACGATTCTCATAAAGGCGTTCGACCTGCAGGGAAATCTGGTGTTCTGCAAACGACTCGAATACGCCGAGTACAAGAAGACATCCCAATCGTCTCCTCTCCCGATAAGACCGGGGGTCACTTGTAACTGAGACGCCGGTAAACTTCGGTAATGGCAATCGATCGCTCCGTCATCGAAAAGGCCGCTGGACTCGCGCGGATCGCCCTCACGGAAGATGAGGTCGAGCGGTTCACCGGGCAGCTCTCGGTGGTCCTCAAGGCGGTCGAGCGGCTCAAGGAGGTCGACACCGAGAAGGTGTCGCCGACCGCGTCCGTGCTGCCCGTCTCGAACGTGATGCGGGAGGACGAGATCCGTCCGAGCCTTTCGCGCGACGAGGCGCTCGCCAACGCGCCGAAGGGTGGACGCGACGGCGAGTTCTTCCGCGTGCAGCAGGTCTTGGAAGAGCGGCCATGACGGAGATGCCGCGCTCGATCCGCGAGGCGAGCGAGCTCCTGCGCGCCCGAAAAGTGAGCGCCCTCGAGCTCGCCGAGCTCGCGCTGGATCGATCTCACCGCGACCGTCATAACGCATGGCTGCACCTTTCCGACGATCACGCGCGCGAGCAGGCGCGCGCGGCCGATGCGCGCCTCCGCGCGAGCGACGGGCCGCTCCTCACGGGGATCCCGTGGGCGTGCAAGGACATCATCGGCACGAAGAAGATCCCGACCACGGCGGGCTCGCGCATCCTCGAGGGATACGTCCCGGTGTACTCGGCCACCGTCGTCGAGCGCCTCGACGCCGAGGGTGCCGTGATGATCGGCAAGACGAACCTCGACGAGTTCGCGATGGGCAGCTCGAACGAGAACTCGGCGTTCGGCGCGGTGAAGAACCCCTGGTGCGCGGAGCGCGTGCCGGGCGGCTCGTCCGGTGGATCAGCGGTCGCGGTCGCAGCGGGCGAGGTCCTCTTCGCCCTCGGCACTGACACCGGCGGCTCGATCCGCCAGCCAGCTGCCCTCACCGGCGTGGTGGGAATGAAGCCGACGTACGGGCGCGTGCCGCGCTGGGGCGTCGTCGCGTTCGCCTCGTCGCTCGATCAGGTCGGACCGTTCGCGAACACGGTCGAGGATGTCGCGATCGTGTGCGAGGCGATCTTTGGCAAGGATCCGAACGACGCGACGATGGTCACGGATTTCCCGAACGACGATCTTCGCCGCGATCTCGACAAGGGCGTGAAGGGGATGCGTCTCGGCGTGCCGAAGGAGTACTTCTCGGTCAAGGGCATGGAGCCTGGCGTCGAGCGCGCCGTGCGCGACGCCCTGAAGGTGCTCGAGCGCGAGGGCGCGAAGCTCGAGGAGGTCTCGCTCTCGCTGACCGACCACGGCCTCGCCGTCTACTACATCATCCAGCCGGCCGAAGCCTCCTCGAACCTCGCCCGCTACGACGGCATCCGTTACGGCCTGCGCGTCGAGGGACCCGACCTGCTCGAGACGTATCGCCGCACCCGCGGCAAAGGCTTCGGCCCTGAGGTCAAGCGCCGGATGATCCTCGGCACGTACGCGCTGTCGGCCGGGTACTACGACGCCTACTACGTCAAGGCGCAGAAGGTTCGGACGCTCATAAAGGACGAGTACGACCGCGTGTTCCAGAAGGTGGACGCGCTCGTCACGCCGACATCGCCGACGGTCGCGTTCCCGATCGGTGCGAAGGTGAACGATCCGCTCTCGATGTATCTGAACGACATCTTCACGCTTCCGGTGAACATCTCCGGCCTTCCGGGCATCTCGGTGCCGTGCGGGCTCAGCGAGGGACTGCCCGTCGGGCTCCAGGTCATCGCAAATTCGTACCAGGAGCGCACCATGTTCCGCGTGGCCGCCGCCTATGAGCGCGCGACACCGCACCACCTCGAACGACCGAAGGAGAAGGCCGCATGAGAGCCACTCGTCGTTCGCTCACGAACGCGAAAGTCGAGCGCATCCCCGCGAGCGGGATCCGGCGCTTCTTCGATCTGGTCTCGGGCGCCGAAGGGGTCATCTCGCTCGGCGTCGGCGAGCCGGACTTCGTCACGCCCGAGCGCTTTCGCGAGGCGGCGATCCGCTCCATAAAGGACGGGAAGACGAAGTACACCTCGAACTACGGGATCCGTCCGCTGCGTGAAGCCATCAGCGAGCACACCCAAAAGCTCCGGGGCGTCCGATACGACCCGGAGCGCGAGATCCTTGTCACGGTCGGCGTTTCGGAGGCGGTCGATCTCGCCCTGCGCGCGACACTCAACGACGGCGATGAGGTGATCATCGCGGACCCCTCGTACGTGGCCTACGTCCCGGGCATCGTGCTCGCCGGCGGCGTCGCGGTGCCGGTGTCGACCGAGGAGGAGTACGCCTTCCGTTTGCGGCCGGAGGACGTCAAGCGGGCGATAACGCCGCGCACGCGTGCGATCCTGCTCGGGTTCCCGAACAACCCGACTGGCGCGGTGTTGACCGAGGACGACCTTACGGGTCTCGCAAGGCTCGCCGAAGAGCACGACCTCTTGATCTACGCCGACGAGATCTACGACCGCCTGGTCTACGGCGTGGAGCACCGCTCCATCATCGAGCTGCCCGGCATGCGGGAGCGCACGGTCTACCTCGCCGGGTTCTCGAAGTCCTACGCCATGACCGGCTGGCGTGTCGGCTACGCGTGCGCG
>Ga0209472_1001952_pt1 | contig 11725 bp, 7 predicted proteins | sample GraSoiAngelo_130_FD_185887 | JGI IMG/M metagenome (GOLD analysis project Ga0209472, IMG submission 185887) | Grasslands soil microbial communities from the Angelo Coastal Reserve, California, USA - 14_0929_02_20cm (SPAdes) (version 2) | ecosystem: Environmental > Terrestrial > Soil > Grasslands ...
AGCTTCTTGTCCGCGTACGCGAGCGCGTCACGAGTGAAGAGGAACGTGTACGGGACGTCACGGTTCAGCTCGACGTCCACCGTGTGGAGCGCCTTCTTTCGCGCGGCCTGGCTGCAATCCGGGCCGTTGCGGTTGTCGAGGAGAGCCTGATCGACGACCGGGTTCGCGTAGAAGACGTCGTTGAACTGGTCCTTGCCCGACTGACTGGAGTGCCAGATCGAGTATGGGTCGGGGTCGGCGCCGAGGGACCACCCGATGATGAACCCCTCGTAGTCGGGTCCGGGCTGGGTGCGGTCCAGGAGCGCGTTGAACGACTCGAGCAACGGATCGATCTGGATCCCGATGTCCTTGTACTGCGCCTGGGCGAACTGGAGGATCGTCTCGCGGACGTTGTTCCCCTGGTTCGTCTCGATGCGCATCTTCATCGGCGAGCCGTCGGTCCACCGATAGACGCCGTCGGGGCCCATCTTCGCGCCGGCCTGCTCGATGAGCTGCTTCGCCTTCGTCACGTCGCGCGTGTACTTCGTCAGTCCGGTCTCGTCATAGGCCCACGACACCGGCGGGGTGTGCGCGTAGACCTGGGAACCGAAGCCGAAGACCACCTTGTTCACGATGGCCGGGGCGTCGATCCCGTAGGCGAGCGCCTGGCGGACCTGGACGTTCGCGAGCCAGGGCGCCTTCGCGGCCTTCAGGTTCCAGCCGATGTAGTCGTAGGTCGACGTCTTGTAGCGGTAGAACTTGAGGGCGTCGTTCTTCGAGACCTCGTCGTTGTCCGAGGGATTCACGGCCGTGGAGTACGTGACCTCGCCGACCATGAGCGCGTTCTTGATCGCGGTCGCGTCGGCGTAGTTCTTCACGATGAGCTCGTCGACGAGCGGCGCGCCGCGGAAATACTTGTCGTTCTTCGTCATCGCGACCTGCACGCCGGGTTGGAACGACTTGAAGATGAACGGGCCGATCGACGCCGGCGGGTTCATGTTGAACGGGACGTCGTCGATGTTCTTCGTCGTGTCCGTGGTCTTGTTGTCCCACTGCGCCTTGAACGCCTTGCTGGGGAGGATCCCGCCGGCGCCGGCGCCGCCGAGCGCCGCGGTCGCCGGGCAGAAGACCTTCGTGAACTTGATCGTGACGGTCTTGCCGGCGTTGCTGACCTGGATCCCCTCGATGTTGTCGGTCTTGCCGGCGCGGTAGTCGGCGGCGCCGACGACGTTGTCGAAGGTGCTGCGCCGGACCGTCTTCTGACTGCGCATGACCGCTTCGGCGGTGTACTTGTAGTCGTCTCCGGTGAACGGATCGCCGTTGCTCCACACGAGGTTGTCGCGGATCGTGTAGGTCAGCGTCAGCCCGTCCGAGCTGATCTCGAACTTCGACGCGAGGTTCGGCTCGGTCTCGCCGGTCTTGTAGTTCGAACGGGTCAGGCTCAGGTAGAACCACTGCCAGATTCCGCTCGAGGTCGTGTCGCCCGAGATGACCGGCTGCATCGTCTTCGGGTCGCCGGTCGATCCGATCACCACCCTGCCGCCGGCGACCGGCTGCTCCGACGGGCCGGCCGAAGCGCTCGTCGAAGGCCCGCCGGTGGGGGCGCATGCGGTCGCGATCAGCGTGAACACGGTCAGGGCCGCGATGACCACGCGTGGGATCCCCTGCTGCCGCACCCTCCTGCTCCTTTCCTGAGCGAGAAAACGCGAGTCTAGGCAAAGGCCGGCTCGGTCGCCGCCCTCATCTATACCCGCGTACGCGCCGCCCCGTTCGCGCGATCACGCGCGCCGAGCGGGCAAGCAAGAAGGATCGGACTAGCGCGACTTGAGGCGCGGGTCGAGCGCGTCGCGCAGGCCGTCGCCGATGAGGTAGAGGCAGAGCACGGTCAGGAAAATCATCGCCCCGGGCGACACGACGAGCCACGGAGCGCGGTTGAAGTACGAAGACGCGTTGGTGAGCATGTTGCCCCATGACGGCGTCGGCGGGACGATCCCCAGGCCGAGGTAGCTGAGGGCGGACTCCGCGAGGATGATCGTGCCGACGTCGATCGCCGTGAGGACGAAGATGAGCGGAAGGATGTTCGGGAGGATGTGGCGGAGCATGATCCGCCACGGCGTCGCCCCCACCGTCCGAGCGGCGGTGACGAACTCGCGCTCGCGAAGCGCGAACGTCTGACCGCGCACGAAGTTCGTGATGCCGGTCCAGAAGACCGCCCCGATGATGATGGTCAAGGTGATCGGGCTCGGCGCGAAGAGCGCCGCGAAGATGATGAGCAGAAACAGCGTTGGGATCGAGTTCAGCGTGGTGATGAACCAGGTGATGACGTCGTCGATGGCGCCGCGGAAGTATCCGGCGACGAGCCCGAGCAGCACGCCGATGGTGAGCTGGATGAAGGCGGCCATGAATCCGACGAACAACGAGACCTGCCCGCCGTAGAAGAGCCGGACCGCCTGGCTGCGCCCGACCTCGTCGCTGCCGAACACGAATCCCGGCGGGTCGAGGGTCGGCGCCGCGTAAGTGCGGAGGAGATCCTGCTTCTCGAAGGTCGTGCGGAACACGAGCTCGGCGAGGACCGGAGCGCCGATCGAGAGCACGATGATCGTGCCCAGTACCGCCGCCGCGATCATCGTCAGGCGATCGCGACGCAGGCGGTACCACGCGGTCGACCAGAGCCCCGCGGAGGCCCGCGGCTCGGGCGCGCCCGCGGCCCGCGCCGCGACCTGCGCGCGGACGGCCACTATTTCACCTTGATGCGCGGATCCACGATCGCGTAGGCGACGTCCCGGATCAGATAGCTCAGCACGAGGAGCGTGCTCGCGACCATCACGCCCGCCATGATCACCGGGTAGTCGCGGCTCCGCGCCGCGGCGTAGGTGAACTGGCCCACGCCCGGCCACGTGAAGACCTGCTCGACGACGAGCGCTCCGGAGACCAGGACGGCGAGGATGCCACCGAGTGCCGTGACCATGGGGATGAGCGCGTTGCGCAGCGCGTGGACGTACACGACCGTCCGCTCGCCGAGCCCCTTCGCGTGCGCGGTGCGGACGTAGTCCTGCGAGATGACGTCGAGGGTCTCGGTGCGCAGATAGCGCGAGTAGTTCGCGATCCCCGCGAGAGCGAGGACGAACGAGGGCATGATGATGTGGCGTATTCGGTCGGGGACGTCCCAGATGTCCTTGCCGACGGTGAGCACCCCCTGGCTCGGCAGCAGGCGCAGCGTGACCGACACGAGGATGATCGCCATGAGGCCGAGCCAGAACTGCGGGATCGCGTGCCCGATGACGCCGAAGACGCGGATGACGTTGTCGACCCAGCTGCCGCGCCGGAGCGCCGCCATGACCCCGAGCGGTATCCCGATGGCGAGCTGAAGGAAGAGGGCGGTGAACGCGAGCTGCAGCGTCGCGCCCATGCGCTCGAAGAGCAGTCCGAGCGCCGGCTGGTGGTACTGGAGCGACATACCGAAGTCGCCGCGCACGACCTTGGTGATCCAGCTCACGTACTGGATCCAGAGCGGCTGGTCCAGCCCGTAGTACGCGCGAAGCCCCTGGATGTCTTCTTCGGTCACGTTCAGCGCGCCGAAGGTGTAGAGGCGTACGGGATCACCCGGGGCGAGCCGCGTGACGAGGAACACGATGATCGAGATGCCGAGGAGCGTGGGAATCGCGTAGAGGAGCCTCCGCAGGACGTATTTCCACATCTGGGCTGAGACCTCCCGACGACAGAGGGGCGGTGGCCGAACGCCACCGCCCCAGGTCGTCCGATCAGCGCGTCGCTATTTCTTGATCCACCACTCGTGCACGTTCCAGTCGCCGTTCGGGCTGAACGAGCCCGTGAGGACTCCCCGCATCCTCGCGTCGAGGGCGAGGATCCGGTTGTCGGAGACCCCGAACATGTACGGCACGTCGTCGTTCAGGATCTTGTTCATCTGCTGGTAGACGCTCTGACGCGCCGCCTGCGTGCAGTCGGGCCCGTTCCGCCCCTGGTCGATCAGCTTGTCGACGGCGGGGTTGTTGTAGCCGACGAAGTTGTTCCCCGCCTTGGTGGGGCTCGCGACGTTGCTCGAGTGCCAGATCGTGAACGGGTCGGGATCGGCCGAGAGCTGCCAGCCGATGATCACGGCCTCGACCTCGGGGGATCCGCCCGTGAGCTTCGGGACGAGCGCGGTGAAGTCCTCGAGCTTCGGCGTGATCTTCACGCCGATCTGCTTGTACTGCTCGACGGCGACCTGCAGGAAGGTCTCGCGGGTCTTGTTGCCCTGGTTCGTCACGATCGTGATCGCCAGCGGCTTGCCGTCCTTCGCGTAGAAGCCGTCGGAGCCCTTCGTGTAGCCGGCCTGCTTGATCAGGTCCTCGGCCTTCGCCTTGTCGTACGTGTAGGCGTTCAGCTGGGCGGCCGGCGCCGACGCCCAGGCGGCCGGTGGGTGATGGGCGAGCTGCTTGGTGCCCTCGCCGAAGTACACCGCCTTCACGATCTCGTCGGTGTTGATGCCGTACGAGAGCGCCTGGCGAATCCGCTTGTCACCGAGGAACGCCACGTTCGCGTTGTTCGTCCGCCAACCGATGTACGTGTAGCCGTTGTTCGCCCACTTGTAGAGCTTCAGGTTGTCGGCCTTCGACAGATCGGCCACGTCGCTGGGCTGGATGAGGCCGGCGGTGACCTCGCCGGTCTTCAGCTGCGCCGCGAGCACGGTCGAGTCGGCGACCACCTTCTGCACCCACTCGTCGAGGAGCGGGACGCCCTTCCAGTACGTGTCGTTGCGGCTGAGGATGACCTGGTCACCCTTCCGCCATTCCTTGAACTTGAACGGGCCGCTCGCCACCGGCGGGGCGTTGTTCTCGGCCGCCTCGTCCACGGTCTTCGAGGGGTCGTTGTCCACGGTGTACTTGCCGAAGATGTGCTCCGGCATCGGAGCCGCACCGAAGACGTTCGCGAGCGCCGGGCAGAAGATCCGGGTGAACTTCACCGTGAACTTCTTGGGGTTCGCTGTATCGATCGTGATCCCGGAGATGCTCGTGGCCTTGCCGGTCGAATAGTCCTGGTATCCCTCGACGTCGTTGAACACGCTCTTGTTCGGGGTGACCTTGCTGCGCCCCTGCATCTTCACCCGCGCGAGGAAGTCATTCGCGATGATCGGCTTGCCGTCGGACCAATTCGCCTTCGCGTCGATGGTCCAGCTGAACGTGAGGCCATCGGAGCTGACGGTCCAGCTGCCGAGCCACGGCTTGATCTCGCCCGTTTGGTAGTCGGCGATGATGAGCGAGTCGTAGATCTTGCCGCTCACTCGCGACGACGTCGCGTCGTTGGACGTCGCGGGATTCAGCCGCTGGATGTCCGCGAAGTCTCCGTAGATGACCCGGCCACCGGCGACCGGCTTCTCGTCCGGCGCGGTGGTGCCCGTGGTCTGGCCTCCGCCGCCGGTCGGCGCGCACGCCGTCGCGATGAGCGTGAGCGCCGCGAGGCCCGCGATGAGGACACGGCTCGTGCGATGCTGCTGCATGCCCCTCTCCTGCTCCTTTTCCTGAGCGAGAACGTCGCGAGTCTAGGCAGGGCCCGCCCGCACGGCAGAACCCCCCACAGCTATACCGGCGGCCGGCCGGCCGCGTTCGGATGAAGCGGCGCGCGCGACCGCTTGCTGACTAGGCGCCCGGGAAGTGGCAGGCAGCCCAGTGACGCGGCTCGTGCTCGATGAACTCGGGGTCCACCTCCGAGCAGATCTGCTGCGCCTTCCAGCAACGGGTGTGGAAACGGCAGCCGGATGGAGGGTTCACCGGTGATGGCACGTCGCCGGTGAGGATGATCCGCTTGCGCTTCGACTCGACCGCCGGGTCCGGGATCGGCACGGCGGAGAGGAGCGCCTGGCTGTACGGATGGAGCGGCCGCTCGTAGAGGTCGACGCGGTCGGCGAGCTCGACGATCTTGCCGAGATACATGACCGCGACGCGGTCGCTGATGTGGCGCACCACGGACAGGTCGTGGGCGATGAACAGGTATGTGAGCTTGAACCGGTCCTGCAGCTCCTCGAGCAGGTTGATGACCTGCGCCTGGATGGAGACGTCGAGCGCGGAGATCGGCTCGTCGCACACGATGAACTCGGGCTCGACCGCGAGCGCGCGGGCGATCCCGATCCGCTGCCGCTGGCCGCCGGAGAACTCGTGCGGGTAGCGGTTCGTGAAGTACGGGTTGAGACCGACGACGCGGAGGAGCTCCTGCACGCGTTCGGTCTTCTCGTGGCCCTTCGCGAGGTTGTGCACCTCGAGAGGCTCTCCGATGATGTTCCCGACGGTCATCCGCGGGTTCAGCGAAGCGTACGGGTCCTGGAAGATCATCTGCAGCCGGCGGCGCATCTTGCGCATCTGCTCGCCACCGAGCTTCGTCAGCTCGACGCCGTCGAAGACCACCGCGCCGGCGGTGGGCTTGTAGAGCTGGAGGATCGCGCGGCCGGTCGTGGACTTGCCGCAGCCGGACTCGCCGACCAGACCGAGCGTCTCGCCCTTCTCGACGAAGAAGTCGATCCCGTCGACGGCGCGGACGGCGCCGACCTGACGCTGGAAGATGATCCCCTGCGTGAGCGGGAAGTGCATCTTGAGCGCCTTCACCTCGAGCAGGTTCTTCCCGCTTCCCGCGGTCGCGGTGCTTCGGACGCGCGTGAACTCCGCGTCCGAGGGCGGTGGTGTCGTTACGGCCATTGCTGCACCCCTCTAGTTCACCGGCGACGGCGGCGGGAGCGGCGGCTCCTCACCGTCCTTCTTCGTTTCGGCCGGAAGATCCGCGACTTCCTTCTTGATCTCCTCGATCACGCGGGTATCGCCGATCTCACGATGCCAGTCGGTGTCCACGAGCCACCCGCCCTCCTGCGTCCCCCAGCAGCGCGCCTCGTGGTCGGGCTTGGCGTTCGGGATCCGCTTGAGCTCCGGCTCCTTCTCTTTGCAGACGTCGCGCCGGTACTGACAGCGCGGCTCGAAACGGCACCCCGGCGGCGGGGCGATCAGGTCCGGGGGGAGACCCTCGATCGGGACCAGCTTCGCCTTGCGGTGTTCGTCGAGGCGTGGGATCGAGCGAAGGAGGCCCCATGTGTACGGCATCTTCGGGTTGGCGAAGAGCTCGGCGGTGTCCGCCTTCTCGACGATCTTGCCGCCGTACATGACGTGGATGCGCTGGGTCATGCCGGCGACGACCCCGAGGTCGTGGGTGATGAGGATGAAGGCCGTGCGGAATTCCCGCGCGAGGTTCTTCAGCAGGTCGAGGATCTGTGCCTGAATGGTGACGTCGAGGGCCGTCGTCGGCTCGTCGGCGAGGATCAGCTTGGGGTTGCACGAAAGGGCCATCGCGATCATGACGCGCTGACGCATGCCCCCCGAAAACTGGTGGGGGTAGTCGTCGAGCCGCTTCTTCGCGCTCGGGATGCCGACGAGATCCAGCAGCTCGATGGTGCGCTTGCGGGCTTCGCTCTTGTCCATCTTGAGATGCAGCTCGAGCGCCTCGGAGATCTGCCGGCTGATCGTGAGCACCGGATTCAGGCTCGTCATGGGGTCCTGGAAGATCATCGCGATGTTGTTGCCGCGGATGCCCCGGACCTCGTCGTCGTCCATCTTCAGGACGTCCTGACCGTCGAAGACGATCGATCCTTCCGTGATCCGCCCAGGCGGCTGCGGGATGAGGCGCATGAGCGAGAGCGCGGTGACCGACTTCCCGCAGCCGGATTCGCCGACGAGGCCGAGCGTCTCGCCGGCCTCGAGGTGGAACGTCACGCCGTCGACGGCGTGCACCACGCCGTCGCGCGTGAAGAACTGCGTGTGCAGGTCCTTGACGTCTAAGAGCTGCTGGGCCACCGCTCCCCACCGCCCCGCCAGAATTCCGCGCAGTCTAGCAACGCTTTAGATCTTCATCCGTGGATCGAGGGCGTCCCGGAGGCCGTCGCCGACGAAGGTGAAGGCCAGCAGGATGATCGAGATGCAGAAAGCCGGGAGCAGAACCGGCCACGGCGTCGCCTGGAAGACGATGAATCCTTCGTTGATCATCGCGCCCCAGGTGGGCGTCGGAGGCCGTACCCCGATCCCGAGGAAGGAGAGCGTCGCCTCGGTCAGCATGGCGCCCGGGATGGCGAACGCGAGCGAAACGATCACCGGGGCGAGCACGTTCGGGAAGAGGTGCCGGATCATGATCCGCACCGGGGTCGCGCCGATGGCCCGAGCCGCTTCGATGAACTCGCGGTGTTTCAGCGAGAGCACTTGACCGCGAATGAGCCGGGCGAGGCCGACCCAGTTCACGATCGCGAGCGCCACGAAGATGAGGAGGAGCCCGTCCATGGCCGTCCCGAGCTCCGTCCCGCGGAGCGTCGCGACGATGATGATCACGAAGAGGAGATCGGGGAACGCGTAGATGATGTCGGTGAAGCGCATGAGGAGGTTGTCGACCCAACCGCCGACGTAACCCGAGACCATGCCGATGCTCGCTCCGACGATGAAGATCACCGCGACGGGGACGAATCCGACGATGAGGCTCACGCGCGTCCCGTACATGAGTCGCGTCAGGATGTCCCGGCCAAGCTCGTCCGAACCGAGGAGATAGCCGGAGTCGGTGAACTGGCTACCGAACCACCTCGTCCAGATGGGCTCCATGAGCTGCTTCGGAGTGTTTTGCTGGATCGGGGAGTACGGGGCGATGATCGGGGCGAAGATCGCGACGAACGCGGCGAAGACGATCACCGCGAGCCCGGCGATCGCCGCCCGATTACGAAAGAGGCGCCATACCGCGTCGCGCCAGAGGGACCGCTGCTTGCGGGCGGCCAGATCGTGCTGGGCGGCCTGTCTGCGGGTGCTGACCGCCGTCGTCGCCATCAGCTGACCTTGATCCGCGGGTCGAGCGCGCCGTACACGATGTCGACGGTGATGTTCGCGATCATGATCACGAAGGCGTAGAGCAGCGTCGTCGACATGATCATCGGATAGTCGCGCTGGTTGATGCTGATGACGTACAGCCGGCCGATGCCCGGCACGTTGAAGAGCGATTCGATGATGAACGATCCGGTGATGAGGCCCGCGGTGGCCGGCCCGATGATCGTGGCCACCGGGATGAGCGCGTTCTTGAGCGCGTGCCCGACGATGACCGACTGCTCCCGCAGGCCCTTCGCGCGCGCGGTCCGCACGTAGTCCTGGCGGATCGCCTCGAGCATGCTCGCCCGCGTGATGCGGGTGAGGAACGCGCCCGGCGCGAGCGCGAGAACGAACGTGGGCATGACCATGTGCTGCCAGGTGCCCCAGCCGACGAACGGCAGGAGGTGCAGCGACGCGCCGAGGACGTAGATGAGGAAGATGGCGGTGACGAAGCTCGGAATCGTCGTACCGATCGTCGCGATCAGCAGGCTCAGATAGTCGAGCGGCGTGTTCTGCTTCAGGGCGCTGACGATGCCGAGCGGGATCGAGAACGCGAGGGCCACGATGAGGGCCTGGACGCCGAGCTGCGCGGTCGTTCCGATCCCCTGTCCGATGAGGTCGACGACGGGTCGTCCGCGAGTGAAGCTCAGGCCGAGATCACCGCGGAGAAGGTTCCCGATGTAGTCGACGAACTGGACCGGTATCGGCTGGTCGATGCCGTAGTAGCGGTTGATCTTGTCGAGCTGCTCCTGCGGGAGCGGGCGATTCTCGTTGCGATCGAAGGGACTCCCGGGTGCGAGGTGCGCCAGCGAGAAGGTGATGAGCGCGACGAAGAACATCGTCGGAATGATCAGGAGGAGTCGGCGAATGACGTATCTGAGCACTGCCTTGAGTCCGAGTGTATAGCCCGAAACGTCCAAAGTGCGTCGTGCAAAACAAAAGGGGGCCGGCTCGCGCCGGCCCCTTTTTGTCGACTCGAAGAGCGTTAGGTCTTCTTCGTCACGTAGACGTCGGTGAACCGCGCGACTCGAACCCGAGGGCGGTGATGTAGTAGTTCTTCACCCACGGCTTCTGGAGGATCTTCGTCGCGCCGTAGTAGATGAACGCCGCGGCGGCGTCCTGCGAGAGGAGCCGCGACGCCTGCTGGTACATGTCGTCGCGCTTCTTGGAGTCGCCTTCTTTGTCCGCCGCGAAGACCAGGTCGTCGAACTGCTTGCTGGTGTAGCCAACACGACCTGATGAGGCCTTCGAAGAGAAGACCGTCGTCAGCCAGTCCTGCTGGTCGTAGTAGTCCGGGCACCAGCCGAGAAGGAACATGAGCGGGAGCGTCTCGGGCTTCTTGACCAGCTGCGTGAACGTGGTGGAGTCGACCGGGTCGAGCGTGATGTTGGCGTTCAGGTTGGTCTTCCACTGCTGCTGGAACCACTCGAGACGCGTCTTGTTCCGGGCGTTCGCGGAGTAGGTGATCTTCACGTCGGCGAGGGCGGCCGTCGCCGCCGGTGCCGCCTGTGCGAGCGCCGCCTTCGCGGCGGCCGGGTCGAACTTCTGGAAGGTGTCGCCGGAGTCGTAGCCCGGGAGACCGGGTGAGATGAAGGAAGTCGACGGCTTGCCGATCTTCTGGACGTCGTTGATGTACGCGTCGCGGTCGAAGGACTTCGCGAACGCGACGCGGACGTTCTTGTCGTTGAACGGAGCCTTGCGGTTGTTGAAGCCGACGTAGTAGCTGCAGCCGTCCGGGCCGTCCACGACCTGCTTCTTGAGGTCGGCGTCGCCGTCGATCGTGCGGAGGTCTTCCGCGGCCACGCCGTAGAGATCGATCTCGTTGTTGCGGTACGCGGCGAAGGCGACCGCGCCCTCGGTGATCATGACGACGGTCCACTTCGCGAGCTTGGTCGGGGTGCGGTAGTTCGGGTTGCGGGTAAAGACCATCTTCTCGTTGTGCTTCCACTCGCTGAGGACGAAGGGACCGTTGCCGATGAACGTCGCGGGCTCGGTCCACTTGTCGCCACCCTTGGTGACGGTGTCCTCACGAGCTGGTGCGCCGACCCAGATGCTCGCGATCGCGTTGAAATACGGCGCCGGGTCGGTGAGCTTGAAGGTGATGTCGTTGCCGCTGACGGTGATGTTGCTCAGGAAGTCCGTCTTCGCGGATGCGAGCTTCGCCGGGTCGTCCTTCTTCGGGTCCAGCGAGTTCCAGGCTTCGCAGCCCGCGACGATGTAACCGGTGAAGGCGTACTCACCCGCGGTCGCCGGGTCGCAGAGGCGCTGCCACCCGTACTTGAAGTCGTTCGCGGTGATCGCCTTGCCGTCCGAATACTTGAGACCGTCGCGGAGCGTGTACGTGTAGGTCTTCCCGTCCGCACTGATCTTCGGCTGGTCCTTCGCCGCGGCGGGAATCACCTTGCCCGTCTTCACATCGGCCGTCATGAGCGCCTCGAAGACCCTCATGGTGACGCCGATCTCGTCGACGAACGACTCCTTTTGCGGGTCGATGGTGTCGGGCTCGCCGCCCACGCGGGTGGTGAGCTCGCCGTTCGGGTCCGCCTGGTCCGTCCCGCCGCCGGTGCTGGGGCCGCCGCCCTGCTGCGTGCAGGCGCTGACGACGAGTCCCAGGAGCGTCAGGAGGGTCAGGAGCGGAAGGATGCGACTGCGACTTGCGGTCAAGATCCGCCTCCCTCTCTCTTCTCGTTTGGGTTTGCGCGAATTCTGGGCCATTGTCAGTACCGACGCCACCCGGGACGGGTTCATCGGGCGAACGTCCAGCGATATACGTTCCACGAGAGCGGGGCCGAGGAGGGCGGTGGCTGAAGATCCGCGAGCGCCTGCGGGGCGACGTCGACCCGGAGCTCTTGATAGAGCGGCAGCGCGGGGAG
>Ga0209472_1001953_pt1 | contig 11722 bp, 7 predicted proteins | sample GraSoiAngelo_130_FD_185887 | JGI IMG/M metagenome (GOLD analysis project Ga0209472, IMG submission 185887) | Grasslands soil microbial communities from the Angelo Coastal Reserve, California, USA - 14_0929_02_20cm (SPAdes) (version 2) | ecosystem: Environmental > Terrestrial > Soil > Grasslands ...
CACAAGCAGATCTCGATGGCCGACCTGCGCGATCTCCTCACGCGGCTCGGCTTCGCCGACATCCGGTCGCTGCTCCAGAGCGGGAATCTCGTTTTTGGCGCGACGGGGCGAACCGCCGCCCAGCTGGAGCGCCTCCTAGAGGCGGAGGCTGCGAAGCGCCTCGGTCTTCAAACAGATTTCTTCGTCCGCAGTGCCAAGGAATGGAAGGGCGTGGTCGCCAACAATCCCTTCTCCAAGGAAGCCGCGCGCGATCCCGGCCATCTGGTCGTGATGGCTCTCAAAGACGCGCCAAAGGACGCTGACGTAAAGGCGCTTCAGGCTGCCATCACGGGCCGCGAAGTCGTTCGCGCCGGGGGCAAACACCTTTACATCGTTTATCCGGACGGCATCGGCCGCTCGCGCCTGACGAACGCGGTCATCGACAAGCAGCTTGGCACACGCGGTACGGGTCGTAACTGGAACACGGTCCTGAAACTCGCGAGGCTCGCGACGGGGTGATGTCCAGGTGAATCCCGCTGACCCTTACGACAGTGCGTCGGAAAGTGCCTCGATGAACAGCGCCATTCGTTCCGCTCTCCTGTCCCTCGTGCTCGCTCTGACGATCGTTCAATCGCTACGATCTCAAAATGATTATGCCACGCCCATCCTGGCAGGAATAAGCAATCACGGGGAAAACAAGGTCCAGCCCTATGTCACGGCGGGCGACAGGGCGTATTTGATCGGAACGCAGGATGGGAACTTCCCGGATATGGGCGAGCACGTGCCGGGCGAAATGGGCGGGCTATGGCTCCACCCGATCAAACTGATAGACGGTTTCTGGGCGACCGTAACCGATGTCGCGACCAATCGGGAATTCGCTCTCTCGGAGAGCGCCGAGTTCGTCAATTACCCCTTTGGCAATCGGTTCAGATATGGTGCGGTGTTGGACAGCTTGGAGATCGAGCGCTTTCAGTTCAGTCCGGACGGCCAGGAGGGATTGATCGTTCAGTATACGTTCAAGAACGCGGGCGCACGGAAGAAACGGTTGCGCTTTGACTTTTCAGTCAAGACGGATTTACGCCCCGTATGGTTTTCAGAACGACTCGGGATTGCGGACGCTCAGGACGTCGTTACCTGGCAAGGGTCGGATAACGTCTTCATCGCCCGAGACGTCGCCAACAGCTGGTTCTCGGTCTGGGGAGCCGCTGAGTCCGCAGATCCACAACCAATCGCAGATCCACAGCCGATACACACGAGTGGACGGGGAGTCACAGCGGCATCCCGATACAGTCTATCGGTCGACCCACAGAGTACCTCTCACCTGACGTTCATTATCGCAGGCTCGGCGACAGAGCAGAACGCAGCCGTAAACACCTACAAGTATCTGGCCAAGCACCACGCGAGCCTGCTCGAAAAGAAAAAGCGACACTATGCGTCGATCATTGAAAGAGCGAGAATAAGAATCCCCGATCACCGCTTGCAAGAAGTCTACAACTGGGTGAAGGTCAACACCGAGTGGCTCGTCCGAGACGTCCCCGGCATCGGCCGCGGTCTCGGTGGCGGGCTGATGGAATATCCCTGGTGGTTCGGCACGGAAACGTATTCCGTGCAAGCGCTCATTGCATCGGGCGATTTCGATCTCGCCAAGCAAACCCTCCGTCTGCTACGGAATCAGTCGATGAAGGCAAACGGCAACGGTCGGATCGTGCACGAGGTGACGACCAACGGCGCGGTTTCCAACCCCGGCAACACCCAGGAAACTGCCCAGTTCATCCTTACTGTCGGCAAGCTCTTCGACTGGACAGGAGACCTGGACTTTGCGAAGGAAATGTACCCGGCTATGACGCTGGGCCTTAACTGGCTCCTGACCGACATGGACCAGAACCACGATCTGTTCCCGGAAGGGTACGGGATCATGGAGGTGTATGGGTTGAATGCGGAATTGATCGATGTCGCCGTTTACACACAACAGGCGTTGCAGGCCACGGCCCGCATTGCCGGCGTTTTGAACGAGCCCGGCGCAGCACAGCGATATCGGCAACTGGCGTCACAGCTGGAAGTGAAAATCAATGAAGATTTCTGGCTCGAAGAGGACGGCTCGTACGCCGATTTCTACGGGACCAAGGCACAGGCTATCAGCGCAGCGGAGGGAGCAATCAGGCAGATAGAACTGAAGGGGGCGAACAACCTGACCCAAAGAGACAAGGAACGGATTCGATACTATGAGCACCTGAAGCTGAAATTCTCCGCCATGCCGACTGGAAGCAGGGGGTGGATCACCAACAAGAACTGGGTCATCACGACGCCGATGGAGACCGGCATCGCCCCTCGAGCCAGGGCGATACAGGCTTTGGACAAGATCCGCAACGAAAATGTCGGCGCGTACGGGCCCTTCCTGTCTGCCGCCGAAAGACAGGCAATGATGACCATCTCGACGGGCGTGCAGGCCGTCTCAGAAGGCAACTACGGGCGTACCGACGAAGCGCTGTGGTACGTGGACAAGATCGTGCAGACTTTCAATCGGAAGTCGCCAGGTTCGATTACCGAGATGATGCCCGACTATGGCTGCTTCACCATCGCCTGGACCAGCTACGGCATCGAGCTTCCGCTGATCCAGCATGTGTTTGGCATCCAGCCGGATGCGATCAACAAGACTGTCGTCTTTGATCCGCATGTGCCCACCGGTTGGGAGGATATGAGTATCGAGAATCTCGCTATTGGAACCAACATTGTTGCTTTCTCACGCGCGAAGACCGGCAGGGGAATCGAATACGCTATCGAGGCTAAAGAGAGCGGATGGACGTTTGTCTTTAAGGGGAAAGAGTTGCCTGGGGCCAAGTACTATGTGAATGGCCGACCTGTTTCCTTCACTGGCTCTGGGATCCGTATGAGCGGGAGGAGGAACCTGCTGGTGGTTCAGATTGATTAAATTGCAGCCGTGAGCGAATTCGTCTTCGGCACCCACAACGCCGCCTTCGTACAGGTCATGTACGAGCAATACCTGCGCGATCCGGCCTCGGTCGGAGAAGAGTGGCGGAAGCTGTTCGATAACGGAGCGTTCGCCGAGCTTCCGGTGATTCCGACGAACCGCGAGGACGTACTGTCGGGAGGCGGGATGCGGGATGCGGGAAGCGTCCCCGCCACGGCCCCCACGCATCCCGCATCTCCCATCCCGCATCCCGGCCTCTCGCCCATCACCGGTCCCGCCGCCCGCCTCGCGCAGAACATGGCGGACTCGCTGTCTGTGCCCACCGCCACCTCGTTCCGTGAGATCACCGTCGACGGGTTGGACGCACGGCGGCGTGAGCTGAACGCGCAGCTCGCGGCGGCGGGCAAGAAGATCTCCTACACGCACCTGATCGGATACGCGATCGTCCGGGCGGCGCGCGAGCTCCCCGTCATGACGCACGCCTTCCAGGACGTCGACGGGAAGCCGCACCGCTTCGATCCGCACGCGGTGAACCTCGGCCTGGCCGTGGACGTGGAGAAGAAGGACGGCAGTCACGCCCTGGTCGTCCCCGTCATCAAGCACGCGGAGGGCATGGACTTCGCGACCTTCCACACGACGTACGAGACGCTGGTCGACAAGGCGCGCACCAATAAGCTCGTCCCCGACGACTTCGCAGGCGCCACCATTACGCTGACGAACCCGGGCACCATCGGGACGGTCGCATCGGTGCCCCGCCTCATGAAGGGACAGGGCTCGATCATCGCGACCGGCGCGATCCGCACGATCGGGGGCGCCAAGGTCATGACCATCACCTCGACCTACGATCACCGGATCATTCAAGGAGCGGAGTCGGGGATGTTCCTGCGGCGGCTGGACGACTTGCTCCAGGGAGCAGACGGATTTTACGGATCGGTGTTCGAGAGCCTGCGACTCAAAGGGAGCGGGGAGCAGGGAGCGGTACCCTCCGCTGCACCGACAGGAACCGCTCCCCGCTCCCCGCTCCCCGGTGTTGTGGCGGAGGCCGGCGTCGAGGATCTCAAACATGTCGCCGCCGCGATGGCATTAGTGAAAGCCATCCGCAACTTCGGCCATATGGCGGCGCGGCTGGACCCCCTCGGCGCCGACCCGCCAGGCGATCCCGCGCTCGATCCCGGCCCCCTCGGGCTCACTGCGGAAATCATGGCCCGGATCCCGGCCGACCTATTGCGGATCTACGTGCCCGGGCGGACCCTGGCCGAGGCATACCCCAGGCTGCAGGAGACTTATTGCGGCACTATCGCCTACGAGGTCGAGCACATCGGCAGCCACCAGGAGCGCCTGTGGCTGCGCCAGGTCATCGAGTCGGGCGAGCACCGCAAACCCCTCACGCCGGAACGGAAGCGCAAGCTGCTCGCCCGCCTCACGGCGGTCGAGACGCTCGAACGCTTCCTGCACAAGGCGTACCTCGGCCAGAAGCGGTTCTCGATCGAAGGGCTCGACACGCTCGTGCCGATGCTCGACGAGACGATCGAGCTCGCCGGCACGAGCGGCGCCCGGCGCGTGGTGCTGGGTATGGCGCACCGCGGCCGGTTGAACGTGCTGGCCCACGTCGTCGGCCTTCCCTACGAGACCATCTTCGCGGAGTTCGAGGGCGGGCGGCACGTGGAGGGGACGCTCACGCCCGAAGGCGGCACCGGCGACGTGAAGTATCACCACGGCGCGGACGGCGTGTACCAGACCGCCGCCGGCAAGCCCGTCAACATCACGCTCACGCCGAACCCGAGCCATCTCGAAGCGGTGAACCCGGTGGTCGAAGGACGGGCCCGCGCCAATCAGACGAATCGCCGCGGCAAGGACGCCATCCACGACGGGACGGTGGCGCTCCCCGTGCTGATCCACGGCGACGCGTCGTTCGCGGCGCAGGGCGTCGTGGCCGAGACATTCAACCTCGCCCGGCTCAAAGGCTACACCACCGGTGGCACGATCCATCTCATCGCCAACAACCAGCTCGGCTTCACCACCGATCCGAAGGAGGGACGCTCGACCGACTACTCGAGCGATCTCGCCAAGGGCTTCGACGCGCCGATCATCCACGTCAACGCAGACGATGCGGAGGCATGCCTCGCGGCGGTGCGGCTGGCAATGCTGTACCGCGACAAGTTCCACGGCGACGTGGTGATCGACGTCGTGGGTTACCGGCGGTGGGGTCACAACGAAGGCGACGAGCCGGCCTACACGCAACCGGTGATGTACGAGCGGATCAGACAGACGCCCACCGCGCGCCAGCGCTACGCTGACCAGCTGACGCGCGAGGGTGTGATGGATGCAGCGCAGGCAGCGGCGGAGGCGGAGCAGGTCTATCAACGGCTCACGGAGATCCAGCAATCGCTCAAGGCGCACCTGCGCGAGGCGGGAGCGGGGGAAGAGCCGCAACGAATCTCCGGCGCGCAAACCGCTCTGTCGGAGCCCGACACCAACGTGTCCGCCCCGCTGCTCACGACGCTGAACGAGCAGCTGCTGCTCGTGCCCGACGGCTTCACGATCATTCCCAAGCTGCAGAAACAGCTGGAGCGGCGCCGGCCCGCCCTCGCGGAAGGTCAGATCGAGTGGGCCCACGCGGAGGCCCTGGCGTTCGCGTCGCTCCTCGCCGAGGGAACGGCGATCCGGCTGACGGGTCAGGACACCGAGCGCGGCACGTTCAGCCAGCGCCACCTTGTGCTACACGACGCCCGGGACGGCCGCCGCCATGCCCCGATCCAGAATCTTCCGGGGGCGCGCGCGCCGTTCGAGCTCCACAACAGCCCGCTCTCCGAGTTCGCCTGCCTCGGCTTCGAGTACGGATACGCCGCCGCGGCACCCGAGACCCTGGTCCTGTGGGAGGCCCAGTATGGTGACTTCACCAACGGCGGCGAGGTGATCATCGATCAGTTCATCATCGCCGGGCTCGCAAAGTGGGGGCAGACATCGCGCCTCACGCTGCTCCTGCCCCACGGCTACGAGGGCCAGGGACCCGAGCACTCGAGCGCCCGCATCGAGCGCTTCTTGGCACTTGGCGCCGACGGGAATATCCGCATCGCCAACTGCACGACGCCGGCGCAGTACTTCCATTTGCTCCGGCGCCAGGCGCGTCACGCCGAGCTCCGGCCGCTCGTGTTGTTCACGCCGAAGAGCCTGTTGCGGCTGCCGCAGGCGAGCTCGCGGCTCGAGGATCTGGCGACCGGACGGTTCCAGCCGGTGCTCGACGATCCTGCAGCGACGCCCCGCGCCCCCGTGCGCCGGCTCATCCTGTGTAGCGGCAAGGTGTACTACGATCTCACGCTCGCCCCGGCGCGGGCCCAGGCCGAGCACGTGGCGATCGCCCGGGTGGAGCTGCTCTATCCGTTCCCGCGCGAGGAGCTGGCGACGCTGATCCGCGAGTATCCCGACCTGCGCGAGATCGTGTGGGTACAGGAGGAGCCGCGCAACATGGGTCCCCAGAAGTTCATGCTGCCGCAGCTCCGCGAGCTCGTCGGGCCCGAGGTGACCGTACGCGACATCGGGCGACCGGAGCGGTCGAGCCCGGCGGAAGGCTATCCCGCGGCGCACCAGGCCGAGCAGGCAAGGATCGTAGCGGCGGCGTTCGCTCCGGTCGAGTAAGGCAGGATCTCGGGTGGTCGAAAGTAGGTCCTTCGTTTACCCCGGGGCACGGCCCCGGGGTCAACCCACTCGGGACCAATGTGCGGCCTCAAGGTGGGATTCGGTCCGGGTGCCGCACGCGCTGGCTGGCCAAGTAGGTTCGCGTCGCGCGAACATGAGAACGTGACAGCGAGCCGGCGTAGAAGCCGCGAGCCCAACGGAATGCATGCGCCGTCGGGCGCTCTAGGTTGATACGGCGCGCACATTCCGACTTGGCATGGCGGATAAACGGGCTGAGCGCGACGTCCGGAGGGTAACTCACCAGCACGTGCACGTGATCGGCAAGCACTGCCTGGGCATGGACGCGCACGCGACAGCGAACCGCTGCTTCTAGAACGACGACCGTGATGACGCCGACATCCGCGTGGCGAATCGATCGCTCTCGTCGCGAGGTGTGCCACGTGAGGTGGGCGTACAAGCCCAACGCCTTGTGGGGACCGCGTGCTCGCATCCTCAAGTCCTCGGGGTGGGTTAACCCCGGGGCGGCGCCCCGGGGTTACACGAGTGTCCCACTCTTCGCCGCCGGGTGCCATGGTGTGGCATCCAAATCGGGCAGCCCGGTGCCGAATGGCGCGGGCGGCTGGCCTCCGGTTTACGGTGCTTCACGTGGGCCACGACCGAACCCTTAGGGTCGTGTAGAAGCAACACTCCTGGTCGAGGCGCCACCCTACCTTCCGGTCGCCCCCACGCTAGTTTGTTGACTAATGGCTACCACTACGCCGCCGCGGGCGCGGCAGGCACGCGAGTCGGTCGTCATCCGCTTCGCCGGAGACTCGGGCGACGGGATGCAGGTGACCGGCTCGCGCTTTACGGTGGAAGCAGCCCTTGCCGGAAACGACCTCACCACCTTCCCCGACTTCCCCGCCGAGATCCGCGCCCCTGCCGGCACGACGTACGGTGTCTCGGCCTTCCAGATCCACTTCGGTGGCGTCGACGTCACGACCCCCGGGGACGCGGTCGACGTGCTCGTGGCCATGAACCCGGCCGCGCTCAAGGTGGACGTGAAGGATCTGCGGGTCGGCGGAACCATCGTCGTGGACACGGGCGCGTTCACCGAGCGCAACCTCACCAAGGCCGGGTTCCCGGCCAACCCGGTCGAGGACGGCTCGCTCGCTCCATACCAGGTGCTCACCGTGGACATCACACGGCTCACGGCGGAGGCCGTCAAGGCCTTCGGCCTCTCGACCCGGGAGGCGCACCGCTGCCGCAACATGTGGGCGCTCGGCCTGATGCTGTGGATGTACGGCCGCGATCGGCAGGTGACGACCGATTGGCTCCGGCGCAAGTTCGCGGACCGTCCCGAGCTCGCTCAGGCCAATGTGGCGGCGCTGAACGCCGGCCACGCATTCGGCGAGACCGCCGAGATGTCGGAGCACCTCGTGGGCTACACGGTGGCGAAGGCACCCGTCCAGCCGGGTCGCTACCGCGCCGTGAGCGGGACGGAGGCGATCGCGTGGGGGCTGATCGCCGGCATGCGCGGGGCGGGGATCGAGAAGATGATCTTCGCGGGCTACCCGATCACGCCCGCCTCGCTGCTGCTCCATACCCTGGCGAACCTCAAGGCGTACGGCGTGATCACGTTCCAGGCGGAGGACGAGATCGCCGCGATCGGAGCCGTGATCGGCGCCGCCTACGCCGGAGCGCTCGGTGTGACGTCGAGCTCCGGCCCCGGGATGGCGCTCAAGACCGAAATGCTCGGTCTCGCGATCGCCACCGAGCTTCCCCTGGTGGTGGTCAATTCCCAGCGAGCCGGCCCCTCTACCGGCATGCCCACCAAGGCCGAGCAGTCCGATCTGTTCCAGGCCGTGCACGGGCGCAATGCGGACGCGCCGCTCGCGGTGATCGCGGCGGCGACGGCGAGCGATTGCTTCGACGTCGCGATCGAAGCGGTGCGCATCGCCACCAAGTACATGACGCCGGTGATCCTGCTGTCTGACGCCTACCTCGCCCACGCGGCCGAACCGTGGCGCCTCCCCGACCTGTCGGCGCTGCCCCGCTTCCCCGTCCAATTCCGGACCGACCCCGCGGGCTTCCACCCGTTCCTCCGCGATCCCGCGACCCTCGCGCGGGCGTGGGCCGTGCCGGGCACGCCCGACCTGGAACATCGCATCGGCGGGCTCGAGAAGGACTACGATACCGGTCACATTTCCTACGACCCCGAAAACCACGCCCGTATGACCCGCACCCGCGCCGCCAAGATCGCCGGGATCGCGAACGACATCCCGCCGCAACGCCCGGCGCTCGGGGACGACCACGGCGCCGTCGCGGTGGTGGGCTGGGGGTCTACGTATGGCGCGATTCAGCAAGCGGTCCGCGAGGCGCGGGAGGACGGGCGCGACGTCTCGCACGTCCACCTCCGCTATCTGAACCCGTTTCCATCCAACCTCGGGGACCTGCTGAAGCGCTTCGACCGCGTGCTCGTGCCGGAGATGAATAGCGGCCAGCTGGTGCAGCTGATACGGGCGACCTACCTCGTGCCCGCGGAGGGGCTGAACAAAGTGGAAGGAAAACCGTTCAAAGTCGCGGAGATCGTGCAAGCGATTCAGGGGGTGAGGTCGAGCCTATGACGGTCACCACGATCACCGACGCCGAGCTCGCCCCCAAGGACTATGCGTCGGACCAGGAGGTCCGGTGGTGCCCCGGCTGCGGGGACTATGCGATCCTCAAGGCGGTCCAGAAGGCGCTGGCGGAGCTGGGCGCGCGGCGCGAGCGCACCGTGTTCGTGTCGGGGATCGGCTGCGCGGCACGGTTTCCCTACTATCTCTCGACGTACGGGTTCCACACCATCCACGGGCGGGCGCCGACGATCGCCACCGGGATCAAGCTCGCCAACCCCGAGCTGGACGTGTGGGTCATCACGGGCGACGGCGACGGCCTCTCGATCGGCGGGAACCACATGCTGCACGTACTGCGCCGCAACGTCGATCTCCAGATTCTCCTCTTCAACAATGAGATCTACGGTCTCACCAAGGGGCAGTACTCGCCCACGTCGCGGCGCGGGACGCGTTCACCCTCCACGCCGCAAGGCTCGGTCGAGAACCCGGTATCGCCGTGCGCGTTCGCCCTGGGCGCCGGGGGTCGGTTCGTCGGACGGGCGGTGGACACCCAGCAGGCCGACCTCGTGGCGTTGCTGAAGCGCGCGCACGCGCACAAAGGCGCGTCGTTCGTCGAGGTGTTCCAGAACTGCGTCGTCTTCAACGACGGGGTGTTCGATAGCTTCACGGCGAAGGACGCGGCGCCCGACGCGCAGCTGCACGTAGAGCACGGCAAGCCGCTGGTGTTCGGAGCAAATAAGGAGCGAGGCCTGCGCCTGAAGCCGGGAGGCCTCGCCCTCGAAGTCGCCCGCGTGGGCGATGGTGGCGTGCCGCTCGACGAAATCCTGGTGCACGACGAGACCAACCGCACGCTGGCGCAGCTGCTGGTCGGGCTCGAGCCGCCGCAGTTTCCCGTGGCGCTCGGCGTGCTCTACTGCTCTCCCGCCACCGCCTACGAGGCGGACGTCTACACGCAGGCGCGGGCCGCCGGGCTCGGACGCGAGGCCCCCGACCTCGGGACGCTGCTCGCCCGCGATGGGACGTGGACGGTCGAGTAGGTCCCGTCGTCTTCCCGTTTCTCCTTGGCCTCCCCCTCCTCGCGGGGGACGGCCACTGGTCGGCCGCCGCGCCCTTGCCGGAGCCGATCCAGGAGCTCAGCGCCGCGGTGCTGCACGGCAAGATCTACGTTGCCGGCGGGATCGACCGCACCGGCCGGGCCACCGCCGCCGCGTTCCGCTACGATCCAGCTGCGAACCGCTGGGAGCGTATCGCCGATCTCCCGGCCGCACGCCACCACATGCCGCTCGCCGTCGCGAGCGACACGCTGTACGCCGTGGGTGGGCTCGCCGAGCAGAGCTTCGTGCCCGAGAGCAGTCTGTGGCTGTATCGCGAGGATCGAAACCGCTGGGAGCCGCGTGCCCCGCTTCCCACGCCGCGCGGGGCCTCGGGCGCAGGCGTGGTGAACGGCAAGCTCGTCGTCGTGGGCGGGTGGGGGGTCGGGCGTCGGCTGGTCGGCGCGACGACGATCTACGACCCCGCGACCGACCGCTGGCGCGATGCGGCACCGATCCCGACGCCGCGCGATCATCTCACCGCGGCCGTCGCCGGCGGTCTGGTATACGCGATCGGCGGGCGACCGCTCAGTCCCGACCGGAACTACGATGTGGTGGAAGCTTACGATCCGGCGACCGATCGCTGGACCCGGCGGCGCGCCATGCCGAGCCGGCGCGGCGGGCTCGCGGCAGCGGTACTGGACGACGCGATCCACGTGGTCGGGGGAGAGACGAGGGGCTCCGTATTCGCGAACCATGAGGTGTACGACCCCGCCACCGATCGCTGGACGACCGGCGCGGCGCTGCCGGTGGCGCGCCACGGCCTTGGGGCCGCCGTGGTCGGGGGCAAGCTCTACGTGATCGGCGGCGGACCCAAGGCGGGGTTTTCACAGACCGACGCGGTCGACGTGTTCGTGCCCTGAGAGCGGGGCGCCGCTGAAGGCTGCGGCGCATCGCGCTAGACTTAAGGCATGCCCGAGCTTCAGGTCGCCCTTCGCTACGTCGTGTTCGGCGCGTTCGCCGCGAGCTTGCTCGTGGCGCTCGCTTCCTGGCTGGTGCGCACCAGGCGCATCTCGCCGTTCGGCGCGCTCGGCCGCACCTTCCGCACGGCGAGCGACCCATTGATCCGTCCGATTGAAACGCGCCTCGTGCGGGCCGGCGGCAACCCGGTGCACGCGGGATGGTGGCTCGTCGTGGCGGTGGCGGCCGCGGGTGTGCTTTTCCTCACGCTCTGGAACTGGCTGGTGGAGACGGCGTTCAGCGTGGCGGCCGCGTACTCCGCGGGCCCTCGCGCGGCAATCGCCCTTGCGATCGACCTCGTCTACAGCATCATCGTCGTCGCGCTCTGGGTGCGGGTGCTCGCGAGCTGGTTCGGCTACTTCCGGTACTCGCGATGGCTCCGGCCGGCGTACGCGCTCACCGACTGGCTCGTCGAGCCGATACGCCGCGTGCTCCCGCTGGCCGCCGGGTTCGACTGGAGCCCACTGGCCGCATGGCTCGCGCTGTGGCTGCTGAAGCGCGTGCTGCTCACCATCGTGGTGGGATGAAGGAGA
>Ga0209472_1001957_pt1 | contig 11711 bp, 9 predicted proteins | sample GraSoiAngelo_130_FD_185887 | JGI IMG/M metagenome (GOLD analysis project Ga0209472, IMG submission 185887) | Grasslands soil microbial communities from the Angelo Coastal Reserve, California, USA - 14_0929_02_20cm (SPAdes) (version 2) | ecosystem: Environmental > Terrestrial > Soil > Grasslands ...
AGAGATAGCTTGCAGAATTGCGAAGTCCAGCGAGCAGGAGATGGGACCTCTATGTTTGTAGCGCTCTGGGAGTACGAAGTCAAGCCTGGCTGTGAAAAAAAGTTCGAGGAAGCCTATGGCCCGTCCGGCGGCTGGGTCCAGCTCTTCCGGAGCGACGCGAACTACCGCGAGACGCGACTCTTGCATGATCCCTTTCCTCCTGCGATTTACCGCACGCTCGATTTCTGGGATTCGCACGAGGCTTATGACGAATTCATGACGACGCACAAGGACGAATACAAGGCGCTGGACGCCGCGGGTGAGGAATTGACAAGCAGCGAGGAGCGGGCCGGTTGGTTCGAGACGGTTGAGTCCTGAATTGGCATCAGCTATTTGTTGCGGTGTTCGACTTCCCCAGCCACATGGCGATGAAACCGTTGGGCGGAAGATCGGGTTGGAGAAATTGTCGCGCCGTTCCTTCGGAGCGGAGCAGGGCTTCCGCGGCAAGATAGCCGCTGCGGACGGCGCCCTCCATGGTGGCGGGCCAGCCGGTATTGGTCCAATCACCGGCTACAAACAAGCGGGGGACGGAGGTTTGCTGTTTGGGGCGCCAGCGATCGACGCCAGGCTCCGGCGAAAAGGTGGCGGCGGCCTCCTTGATCACCGTGGCTTTCGCTAATTCGGCGTTGCGTGCCACAGGTAGAGCGTTTCTGACTTCCCCTAGACAAAGGTCGATAATTTCCTGGCGGGGTTTCTGCAGCAAATCGTACGACGCGCTGATGACCAACTGCAGGTACTGTCCGGCGGAGTTCGCCGTTCCATTCGAATCGCCGTAGAGCGCGGTCTTATTGAAGATCCACTGCGTGGCCGTGTCCAGGAGCGTCACGAAAGGCTCCTTCATTACCGTGCGGTCAAACCAGAAATGGACGCCAGTGATGGGCGCGACCTTGATCTTGTCTAGATTGGAGAGGGATGGATCACTCTGTTTCACGCTCTGCGGCAACAGCTCCGCCAGCACAGCGTGAGGCACGGCGAACACGTAAGCATCGGCCGTCTCCTCTCGCCCTTCGTCGAGGCGAATTCCGGCGAGTTCGCCACTTTCCATTTTCAGGCCGCGTACCGGAGCGCGGAGAACCACTTCCCCGCCCCGGCGCTCGATTTCGGATTTGCAGCCGTCGTACAGATTGGCGAGCGGCACGGCGGGTACTCCCATGCGGTAGCCAGTGCTGTTCGAAAGAAAAACCTTCCAGAAAACATCAACGCCGAAGCGGGCGTCGGTGCGATCCAATTCTTCGTCAAGAGCGCTCACGAGGACCACTCGCCAGAAACGCTCGATGGCACGCTTCGTCTGGCCGCGGCGACGGAGCCATTCGAGCATGGAGATGCCGCCCTTTTCCTGGAGATCGGCGGGATTCCCCTGGGTCTGCAAGATGTCCAGCATGGCGCGCGCGATGGAAAGCTTGTCGAGAAGCGAAAGAGGCGCAAAGGCGGCAAACGAACCGGTCAGATGAAATGGTGCGGGCAAGAACCCGGCTTGCATCTTTCCCCGGCGGCCCTGCGGGTCGAGAAAGAGGAGCCGGTCGAAAAACTTGATTTTGCCGGCGGCGCCGATGCGGCGGTAGAAATCCTCAAGATTGGTGCAGCAACCAAGGGTCACATGCTGGCAATTGTCCACGTGCTCGCCGTCGGGCAACACGTAGGAGGTCGCCCGGCCGCCGAGGAAGGGACGCTGTTCAAACAGCCGTACGCGCCAGCCGGATTCAGCCAGCGCGACGCCGGCCGCCAGCCCCGCCAGCCCGCCGCCGATCACGATCACGCTTTTCAAGAATGTTCTCTTCCGTGGTGCGCCCGAAACGCGCCTTGGCGATGAACATCATTTTTTCCGCTTTGGAGAGACGAACGCGCTCGCCGAAGACGGCGAAATCCAGCAACTCGATGCGGCCTAGAAGCGCGCTGTAAGTATGCACCAGAAGCCAGAGCGCGCCGCGGCTGTCGGTGTCGATTAGTCCGAGCAAAGCGGAGCCTTCTTCATAAAGCTGCCAGGCACGCTCGGCTTCGAAGCGAAGCAATTCGCGAACGCCGAGAGTCGTTTCGCTGCGGCCAAAGTCTTTCGAAGAGACTCCATACCGCTGCAAATCTTCTTCGGGAAGGTAGACGCGGCCGAGTTTGTAGTCTTCGTGCACGTCACGAATGATGTTCGTCAGTTGAAAGGCAAGGCCGAGCTTTTCCGCCAAGTCCAGCGCTCGCGCGTCGTGGAAGCCGAACACATGGGTGCACGTGAGGCCCACCGTACCTGCGACGCGATAGCAGTATTCGCGAAGGCGGTCGAAGGTGGGATACGTCCGAACCATTAAGTCCATCTCAGCGCCGCTGATGAGATCGTGAAGGTAGCGCGCAGGCATTTTGTAACGCTGCATAGTGTCCACAAGAGCCGGAAGGACTTCGGCTTCACCATATACGGTTTCAGAAGGCAACGGCATGGCAGCGTTGCCATCAAAGAGCTGAGAGTGGCCGGTAACGGCCTCGTCGAACGCGGCGCGCCATTTCGCCAGACCACGCTGCTTCGCGAGGAGACTTTGATTTTCATCCGAGACATCGTCGACGAGACGCATGAAAGCATAAAGAGCAGCCAGGGCGTCGCGCTTCGGCTTCGACAGGAGAAAGAAGGCATAGTAAAAGTTGCTGTGCGAGGCGCGAGCGATGCGGTGGCATTCTTCGTAGGAGTCGGCAACACTGGTGCGCAACTGGGGCGCGGCATGCCGCGCCCCTGCAACTGCCAGAAGCGGGGCGCTCTCATTTGAATGCGCATTCCCACCTGCCAAGTGGGCCACGAGAGCGCGGCCCAAAAGAGCCGCCTGCTTCATTTTGTTGACGGCTGGACGACGGTGAAGCGTGTCGTATCCTATAGCTTCGATGGCATCGAGCACGGCCAAACCGCCTCGGCTGAACATCTCCACGTCCACGCTTAGGCGCCCATCCACCATTTTTGCCAGCGGCCGGCCTTCGGCGAAGAGGGCGCGGGTTCGGATAATGAGATCTTTCATCAACCCAACGTAACGTTCATCAAAGCGCCGTTCAACAATGTCGTTCTCGGAAAGCCCGTGCACCGCAGCACCATCGAGCGGAATGTATATGCGGCCAATGTCTAGGTCGCGCGAAACATCCTGCCAGAAGTTCGCGAGTTGCAGCGCGGTGCAGGTAGCATCGGACAGACGCTGACGCTGCTCGTCGCGGTAGCCGCAGAGATACAGGACCAGGCGCCCCACCGGATTTGCCGAATACAAGCAATAGCCCAGGACAGCATCCCAATTCGCGTAGCGCTTAACAGTCTGGTCCCGGCGGAAAGCTTTCAGGAGATCAGCAAAAGGCTGTCTGGGAATATCCTTTGCGACGATTGTCTCGCGCAGCGCTACAAAGACAGAATGAGAGGGCTTGCCTTCATAGCAAGCATCCAGTTCATGCTCCCACCAGGCAAGCAATTCCAGCGCGCGCGCCGCATCGGGAACTTCGTCTCCAAGATCATCGGCCCATCGGCAATAGGCATAGACATTGTAGAAATGCTGGTGCAGCGCTTTGGGGAGAAGCCACGATACTACGTTGAAATTCTCGTAGTGATGCGTCGCCAGCCAGCGCGTATAGTGCTGCGCCACTTCAGGCGAACAACCGGGTTCAGGCGCGTGCCGCGTGATATCGATTTCGCCCGAGCGCAACATCAGTAAAGAGATTCCTCGCTTCGTAGACCCGTCCGGAATGCAAAATGCGCTCTTCGCTCCCCACCGCTGGAGCCAGGATCCCGAAATAGAAAATGACGAGTGGGTTTGGCTCGCAACTGAAGACTACGGCCGCACGGCCAGCTTGATTTCGCCGCTACGCGACTTCATCCGCGCAAACGCCTGCGGCAAGTCGGCCAAGCGGATTTCTTCGGTGACGAAATCGCGCGCTGAAATATCCCCCCGCCTGATCGCTTCCAGCGCCTCGCGAAAGAAGCGCGGCGTATGGTGAAACGGCGAAATCAGCTTGATTTCGGAATAGTGGATCGCTGCCGGATCGATTTCCACGCGGGTGCCCGAAGGCAGGCCGCTGAAAAAATTCACAACACCGCCGCGCCGCACCATCGCGAGGGCCTGCTTCCAGGTGGCTGGATTGCCCGCTGCTTCCACCACGGAATCAGGGCCGAGTCCGTCCTCGGTAAGCGCTTTTACTGCGGCCACGACATCTTCCGTCTGCGTGACATTGAAGGTCGCCACTGCGCCCAGCCGCTTGGCGACGTCGAGCGGCGCCGCGCGCCGCGCCAACGCAATGACGCGAACGCCGCGCCTTGAAAGCATGCGAACAAACTTTAGTCCAATGGGGCCGCAGCCGATGACCGCCGCGGTGTCGCCGGTGCGCACTTCCATCTCGTGGATTCCACGAAGCACGCAGGCCAGGGGTTCGGCCAGCGCGGCGCTTTGATCGTCCACGGAGTGCGGCACTTCCAGCATGTTTTCCACGACGATACGGCCTGGGATGCGCATGTAATCCGCGTAAGCGCCATTATTGAACAACAGATCGTCGCACAGATTTTCCTGGCCGCGGCGGCAATGGTAGCAGCGCAAGCACGGCGCGGAATTCGCGGCGATCACACGCATGCCGATCCGCCAGCGGGGATCCACGCGCTTGCCCACGGCAACAATTTCCCCGACCAGTTCGTGGCCGAAGACAGCCGGAGGCTGAATCATTTTGGCGTGATAACCGCGCTTCCAAACTTTGAGATCGGTGCCATCAGTGAGCGCCAAACGGACGCGCACCAGGACTTCGTCAGCGGAGAGAGCGGGCACGTCAATCATTTCAATGCGAAGGTCTTCGCTGCCATAAAGCACAGCCGCGGTCATTTTTGAGGGCACCGTGGCGCGGGTTACAGCAGCTTTCACTTGTTCGCCTGCTTCCAGTTTCTTTGGCGTCGTCGTGCTCATGTGTGTGTGATTAAGATCTTGAGTGATTCGGCTGTCGGCTTGGCAGCCAGATCCAACCCTTCCTGGATTCTAGCCAACGGAAACCGGTGCGTCACGATATCCATCACCGGCAGTTTCTTCTTCAGCACAAGATCGGCCCCTGCTTCTTGGATGTCCACGGCCGCACTATAGCTGCCCAGGATTTCCTTTTCCTCGATGCCCACCGCCGCAGCGGGAAACTCAATGCTGGTTACCGGATCGTTCGCGGCGAACAACAGGACGCGTCCTCCGGGCCTTGCCGCTGCTAAGGCATCCACCACGACCGACGGATGAGCCACCGCGACCAACACCGCATCGGCACCCCGCCCTTCGGTCCGGGCTTTGATGTGGTCCACAAGCTTACCATCACTGGGGTCAAAGGACTCCAACGCTCCTAAAGTTAGGCTCTTGGCGCGGCGGACAGCCATGGGGTCGCTGGTATAGAGTTTCGCGCCTTGCAAATTGGCGACCATGAGCAATTGCAGGCCGATGGGGCCGCATCCGACGATGAGCACGGATTCGCCCGCAGTTACGCGGGCTTTCTGCACGGCCTTCAGAATCGTGTTGATCGGCTCGATGAAAGTGGCTTCCTCGAAGCTGACGTTATCGGGCAGGGCGACGATTCCGCGTTCGGCTACCCAGGGCATAGCTTTCACGTATTCCGCAAAGCCGCCGCCGTTGGGAGTGAATCCGCCTGTGAGACCGGTGCTCTTGTACTGTTTGCACTGGGAGAAGAGGCGGCGTTCGCAGTAGAAACATTTGGCACAGGGAATGTGATGAAAACTCATTACACGGTCGTCTAGCTTCCATTTCGTCACGCCACGGCCGGTTGCTACGATCCTGCCGGCTACTTCGTGGCCCAGAATCTGCGGCGCCGGAACGTAGGCGTGATAGATCTTCTTTATGTCGGTGCCGCAAATGCCGCACGCGGCAACTTTGATGAGGACTTCGCCTTCGGCCACTTCGGGAACGGGGACTTCCTCGAAGCGAACGATTCCCTTTTCGCGGTAGACGCCGGCACGCATAGTCTTGGGGATGGGGCCAAGACTCTTCATGGCTTCGAGCGTTGTGCCGGTGCGGCTCATCGCGCGGCCACCTTCAGAGAATCTTGTCCCGCGACAAGTTGGACCACTTCATTTACATAGATTTCCAGGAATCGGGCGAGAGCTTCGGCGGCGCTTCGGCTCTGCTTTCCAAAGCGAATAAGCGGCCACAGACTGCCTGGGCGCTTCGCCACTTCTGCTAGAACGCGAGGAATGCTCACCCGGTTATCCGATGACATTGTGCAGTTGAAATCTATCGGCAGATTCTCGTCAGCCCCGTCGCTGATGGCTCGAATGGCAACGCCACGAGCCCCCCGAGCGCAGCCCTCTTTCACCACATAAAAACTCTCCATCTCGACTACGTCCGCTTTTGTGGAAAGCTGCAATTTTTGCTCCGCTGTCGTCAGCACGTTTTTGGCTGTATAGAATGCGTCAACCGGTTTTGCGCCTTGCGCGACCGCCAGCTCGACGAGTTGTTTATCCGCTTCCAACCAATCCCGGCCGAGGTCCGCATGCACGAAATTCGACTTCAGAAGTCTCGTCACAACGATATCACTCAGCCTGTAATCGGAGCGCAGAGCTCCGGCTAGACCGCTTGAAACACAGACATCAAAATAGCGGTCGCAGTCGGCCATGCGCATCATAAGGTCCATGACGTTAGCCGAAATATCTCCGATACCCGTCAGAACCACGAAAATTTCCGAGTCCCCAATGACAGTCTTCCAGAGTTGGAGCCCAGGAGCCTTCTGGCGATCGAATTTTCGGCTCGCCCTCCACGGGGCGAATTCCGCTTCGACGGCGAATGTGACGAGGATGCGCATTATCCCTGTTCAGATTCCGCCCTAAAGGGCGGCCCTACAAAACAAAGCACCGGTTTCCTTCGGCTACGCTCAGCACAAGTTCCGGCCGGCTACGACGGCAACCGAACAGGCTGAAGCCTGTCCTACAAACGCTTACGCGGCGGCGCGGGCCATGCGCTTGACGCGGCCTTTGGCGATGTAACCGTTGGCTTCGTACCAGCGCACGGCGCGCTCCAGCGCCGCAGCCACAGGGCAAGCCTTAAAACCTAATTCCCGCTGTGCGCGCGAGCAATCCACAAACATCATGTGGCGCGCAATCTTCACTCCTTCAATCGGAATGCCCGGCTCACGCCCAAGCAGCCGCGAAAACACTGTATTGGCATAGGCTACACCCAGCGCTAGTCCATGAGGAATCTTCAAGCTCGGTGCGCGCAGACCCGTAACTTTCGCCAGCATGTCCAGCATCGCCTTGAGCGTCAGATTCTCTCCACCCAGCAGATAGCGTTCGCCAACTTTCCCCTTTTCGGCGAGCAGCAGGTGTCCCGCCGCGCACTCTTCCACGCCGACAAAATTCAAGCCGGTCTCCACGTAACCGGGCATCTTGCCGTTTAGAAAATCGAGAATGATCTTCCCGGTCGGGGTCGGCTTCCAGTCCCACGGCCCTACCGGCGTTGTGGGCATGGCCACAATAACCGGCAATCCGCTTTTCGCGGCGTTGAGCACTTCTCGTTCTGCCATCCACTTCGAGCGTTTGTAATGGCCGACCATTTCATCCAGCTTGGCGTCGGTGAATTCGTTGGGAAGCTTCGGGCGGTCGACTGCGATGGTCGCCACTGTGCTGGTGTAGATTAATTGTTCGACACCGGCGCGTTTCGCAGCTGCCAAAAGATTTTTCGTTCCGCCGACATTCGAATCGTAAATCTCCCGCGAGCGCCGCGCCCACAAGCGGTAATCCGCAGCTACGTGAAAGACGCGCTTGACGCCCTTCATCGCGCGATCGAGCGAAGCAGGGTCACGCAAATCCCCGGTCACGTATTCGAGCGACAAATCCGCAATCGCGCGGTTCGTACTCGAAGTGCGAAGGAGCACGCGGACATCATCGCCGCGCACCACAAGCTGCCGTGCTACGTGGCTGCCAAGAAAGCCCGCCGCTCCTGTAACCAGAGTAGTCATGCGATTCCTACGCCCGCTTCGTCAGCGCGGGATTCCCGTTCGAGGCGGTCGCCGCTCTCTTCTGTGTTTCGCGCTGGGGTTGGCCGGCTGCTCAGAGCCCGCTCAACAATCCGCGAAAAAGATTCCCACCACTTGCTCCCAATCAGCTTTCGCGCCTCGGCCGCTTTTTGCCGCACGGCTTCGGCGCCCACATCTGCAGAGTTCGATGCGCCATTCGCCGCCGTAACCACAATTCCATCAACGTCGGTGGAGTGGGCATACTGGATTAAGTTGGCCATTGCTCCCAGTTCCGGCTCCGCGTGAACGCGCGCATGCAAGCAAATCAAAAACCCGGAAAGCCGGGCCGCGCCCATGCCCTCCGCAGCCAATTCGAATACACCCGGCCGAAGACCTTCCGAAGCATTACGCCGCGTACCGGGTTCCAGTCGAACGGCTAGAAAGAACCGCGGCACAGGCTGAAACTCGTGAATCCGCCTGCGAAGAAGCGTTCCATCGGTTTCGAGAAAAACAAAGTGGCCCGTTTGCGTAATCGCTCGAACCAGGTGCGAAATGCCGGGATGACGCAGCGGCTCGCTTCCTCCAATCCAAACAACGGGAGAGCGGCTGCAATTAATTCCCCGAATTCTTTCGTGCGAAACGGGATGACTGGAATCGTGGTGCAAAATTTCTGCCGCATCCACAAACTGAATGGGGCCGGCTCTTCTGGAAAGAGCTGCCTTTGGCGCGAACCGAGCCATCGCCAAGTATGCTGTGAGCCGCAAAGGAAACTGCAACATGCGCTTTAAAACCCGCTGCGCAGTCGGAATTCGCCGGGCTGGAATTTCAGCGCCACATACTCATGCGCGCCGCGTGATTGGTTGGAATAGCGCGCCAGCGCATAGACTGGAAAGGAATTCCGGTAAAGGTGGTATTTCAAATAAAAAACGCCCGGGAAACCGGTGCCGGTGAAATCCGGCTCGTTCCAGGAGCCTTCCTCACGCTGCTTGTGGACGAGATAGGAAACGGCCTTGCCAATCGCAGGATCGCTGGCGTCCGTCCCTGCAAGCAATCCGATCAATCCCCAGGCGGTTTGCGACGCCGTACTGGGGCCCTGCCCTTTCGTCGACGGCGTTTCGTAACTGGCAAGCGACTCCCCGAAGCTGCCGTCGGCCTTTTGCACAGTGCGCAGCCAGACCACGGCGCGCTGGCAATAGTCGCGCGCGGTCAGCGAAACAGTTTCCAGGGCGCGCAACACCCCGCTGGTTCCGTAAATGTAGTTGACGCCCCAGCGGCCGAACCACGAACCGTCGCTGGATTGGTCCTTCAACAAAAATTTCACCGCGCGTTGAATCGCAGGATCGTCCGCGGGCCAGCCAAACCGGCCAAGACATTCTACGACGCGTGCGGTGACGTCGGCGGTAGAGGGATCGATCATCGCGTTGTGGTCCGCGAAGGGAATGTTGCAGAGGAACTTGTGGTCGTTGTCGCGATCAAACGCGCCCCAACCACCGTCGTGATTCTGCATACTGAGCAGCCACTGAATGCCGCGGCGAACCGCGCCTTCCATGCGTTTGGCGTCGGCGTACTTCACGCGCTGGAGCGCCATCAGCACAAACGCAGTGTCGTCGACATCGGGATAAAAATCATTGCGAAACTCGAACGCCCAGCCGCCGGGTTCCGCGTCCTTGTTCTTCACTTGCCAGTCACCCGGCCCAAGAACTTGCTTGGAGAGCATCCAGTCCGCCGCCTTCACCAGCGCGGGATGATCCGCAGGCAGTCCTGCTTCTTCCAAGGCGACCATGGCAATGCAGGTGTCCCAAACTGGCGAGACGCACGGCTGCATGCGAATGGTGTCGCCCTCTTCAATTTCAAACCGCGAGAATTCCTGGATTTCCCGCCAGGTCAGCGGATCGTCAGGGCCGTGTCCCAAGGCCATTAACGCAAAAATCGAATTCATCATCGCCGGGTAGATCGCGGCAAGGCCTTCGGTCCGCTCGATGTGATTCAGCATCCAGGATTTCGCTTCGCGTAAAGCACGTTGGCGCAGCGGTTTCCAGGGTAATTTTTCGTAGAGCTTCAACCCCCGATCCAACGCCAGGAAAACGTTTTTCCAAGAGAGCAGCTGCTTGCTCCAATCGAACGCCGCCGTCTTTCGCGTGGGGTCCTTGAACAATTCATCCACGCGAGCGCGCATCGGCAAGCGCCAGTCGGGCCGCAGCGTGGACAGGATGGCCATGGGAATCACGATGCCGCGCGTCCAGGAGGACATTTCATAAATATTGAAATAAAACCATTGCGGCAAGAGCATCAGCTCCGGGGGAATCGAGGGAACGAGATCCCATCCCACAGCGCCGACTAGCGCCAGATAGAATCGCACGTACGAATTCGTGTGTTCCAAGCCGCCGAGACGATGGATCGTCTCGCGCGCCTGTGCCATGTGACGCGCGTCTGTGGAGTCACCTGCTAGCTTGAGCGCGAAATACGCCTTGCACGTCGCATTCAGCTCGGAAGGTCCGCCTGGATAAATAGACCAGCCGCCATCGGCGAGCTGCCGCCGGCGCACATAATTCGCCAGCTTGGCGATGCGCTCCGGATCGGCCTTTCCCAGAACGTGCAGGTAATAGATGTAATCGGATTCGAGCGTGGTGTCTGCTTCGAGTTCGCCCTGCCAGTATCCTTGTTCCGCTTGAAGGGAAAGGAGGTGATTCGCGCCACGCTCAATGGTTTTTTCCAGGCACGCAGCCCACTCCTGCTCCTGCCAGGGCAGAGGCGCGGGCGCGACGGAGACTTCTTCACCCATTCTGGCGAATGAGGCCATCAATGCTCCCTCGGAGCGGAACTTCATGCTGGCACGGCCAGCAGGCCTATACGGCCAACATTAGAATCAGCTTAACCGCCGTGTTGCGTTTCGTTTCCCACAAAAACAACGCGCAGCCGTATTCGAGTAACACGAGTACTATTAAATTATCGCCGCCTTCGCCGTGACGGTCAACGGGTAAGATGCGGTAAACGCAACCCTGCGTTGTCAAATGGAAACACTTGCAGGCCCTTCCAGCATTCGTTGAACGAGGACGTGCAACGGCTCGGGCAGCGGCTCGCCCTCCCGCTGCGTAACAGAGGGCTTTTCCTTGAGAAGGCGCGCGGGAAGCCTTGTCCACGAAGGTCCTTCAGGAGAAAAACCGCCAAGAGTCTCGCGTAGCACCAGAGCATCGGCGCGGTCGAGCGCAGCGCGCGCCGAATCCTTGAAATCCTCTTTCGACGGGTCGATTACGGAGAAATAGAGGCTAGGCTTTAGGAACTGCAGCAACGAGTTGCTTTCCACGATGACGGGCGGCAAGTCTTGGCCGGCGGCCTCGATCGCCTGTTGCAGCGCCATTCTCAGAAGCGGCAGCGCCTCGGCAAGAAATCCTTGTTTGGTCCGCAACCAGAACGATTTCCGTGCTCCGGCGGCCAGAAAACGAGCACTGTCCGTTCCCGTGTCCGCTTGCGTTTCCCAATTGATGGCGCAGACGTGTTCATCCGGCGCACAATCGCAACTTTCGCCGTTCTGCGCGCAAACGCCGTGGCCATACTGTGTGATTTTGCCGGCGATCCAGTCAGCCCGCGGAAACGCAGAGATTACATCGCAGACCAGTTGCGTCTTGCCAATGGTTCGCGTGTGCCCGCCAACAACAACCAGGCGCCAACGGGGCGCTCCGTTTGTCTTACTTGCCACCAAGCTTTCCCTCAAGTTCTTTGATGCGCGCCGCCAGTTCGGGTAGCCGCGC
>Ga0209472_1001964_pt1 | contig 11693 bp, 7 predicted proteins | sample GraSoiAngelo_130_FD_185887 | JGI IMG/M metagenome (GOLD analysis project Ga0209472, IMG submission 185887) | Grasslands soil microbial communities from the Angelo Coastal Reserve, California, USA - 14_0929_02_20cm (SPAdes) (version 2) | ecosystem: Environmental > Terrestrial > Soil > Grasslands ...
TGGCGCGGCGGCCACGGTGCGCGCGCTCGAGCGGGTGGTCCAGCCGAAGCTGGCGTTCGAGCTGCTGGGGGTGAAGGCCGTGCGGGCGTTCGACGCGACGGTGGTGATCGTGTCGCTGTCGGCCCGGCAAGAGACGCGGGCTTCCCGGCTGGTCGGGGCATACCTCACCGAGACCGATGCGCCACGGGGCGCGGCTCTTGCGGTCCTGAACGCGACGAACCGCATTCTCGGGAATTTTTTCGCGACGCGATGAACGCCATGACGTGGAGGGCGACGCTCGCCGTTCTGGTAATCTGGGTCGCGGCGTGCGGCGGCGGCGCCGGCTCGCGCGCGGGTGACGTCGCGCCTGTCGCCCGGGATACGGCGGCGGCGCGCACCGTGGACTCAATGGGCGCGGCGATCGCCCGTGTGGAGCAGGATTCCGCCGCCGACCAGCAGGTGCTGGACAGCCTGCACCAAACGCTGCCGCGCGCCGACAGTACGCGGCCCCGCCGCGACTCCGCGACCGCGCCTCCGGTGAAAGGAGAAGAGGTCGAGCGCGAGGCCGTGCGGCTGTTCGGTGCGGAGGGCAAGGCAGTGATCGGGGCGGCGCCCCCTCCCGAGCCTACCTTCGACATCGACGTCTCGAGCTTCGCCATGAACCACCGCGTCCTCCAGTACCTCGAGTTCTTCCGGTTGGACTCGCGCGACCGCTTCGAGATCTGGTTGGCACGGCTGGGGCGCTACGAGGGCATGATCCGCGACCGGCTGCGCGCGAAGCGCCTGCCTGAGGACCTCGTCTACTTGTCGCTGATCGAGAGCGGGTTTTCGAACACTGCCGTGAGCCGCGCCAAAGCGGTAGGGATGTGGCAGTTCATGGCGAGCACCGCCCGGCTGTACGGCCTGACGGTGGACCCCTGGGTGGACGAGCGGCGCGACCCCTACAAGGCGACCGAGGCGGCGGTGAACTATCTCGCCGACCTGCGAGAGCGGCTGGGGAGCGTCTACCTGGCGGCCGCCGCCTATAACGCGGGCGTGGGCCGGATCGAGCGCGGCATTGCCCGCCTGCCGGGGGGAGGCCGCGGCGGGAGCGGCGGCGACCCCGATTCGGTGAGCGACCTCACGTTCTTCCAGCTCGCGGACCGCCGCTACCTGCGGCGCGAGACGCGCGACTACGTGCCGAAGCTGATCGCCGCGTCGCTGATTGCCAAGCAGCCGGGTCGCTATGGGTTCGACGACGTGCAGCCGATGCCCCCGCTCGTGTTCGACGAGATCACGGTCACGGACGCCACCGGGTTGGATGTGATCGCCCGACTCGCCGACACGAGCGTTGCGGCGATCTTGGAGCTGAACTCGCAGTTCGTCCGGGGCATCACGCCTCCCGGCCGGCCGGTCGTGGTGCGCGTGCCCCGCGGCCGCGGCACGCGGGTGGCCGAGCGCTACGACAGCCTGCCGGCGACCGACCGGATCACGTTCGTGGATCACTATGTCTCGCGCGGGCAGACGTTGTCGGACATCGCCAAGCGGTACCGGGTGACGCTCGCCATGCTCGAGGGCGCGAACCCGCGTATCCGGGCGCACGCGCTGCGTGTCGGCCAGCGCATCATCGTCCCCATGAGCGGCCGGATCGTGCCGGCCGGGGCGTGGTCTACGCCCCCCGAGCCCCGCTACCGGCGCGTCAGCCGCACGGAGGCGAGCCAGGGGAGCCACCGCGTCCGATCGGGCGAAACCGTGAGCGAGATCGCGCGCCGCTACGGCGTGTCGCTCATGGCCCTGCTGAATTACAATGGCTTGACGATCGCGTCGGTCATTCACGCGGGGGACGTCATTAAAATCCCGCAGAAATAAAGGCGTAGCACAAAGGCGTCGCGCGAAGACGTAGCACAAAGACGTAGCACAAAGGCGTAGGGCCACTCGACCCTACGCCTTTCGTGTTACGCCTCTGTGTAACGTTGTCGCGCGACGTCTCTGCTTGACGTCTTTAGCTCTTCCGACGGTACCCCTTCATAATGTGCGTCGCGTATCCATTCTGCGGATCCCGCCCCGCGTCGAGCAGCTCCTGCACCTTGCTCGGGCCGCGGTTGTAGGCGAGCAGCGCCAGGCGCAGCTTCGCTTCCGGGGTGCCCTCGTAGCGTTCCAGCAGGTCCCGCAGGTAGCGGAACCCGAGACGCAGGTTCGTGTTACGATCGTACAATTGCTGCGTCGTGAGCCCGGGCTCGTACAGCCGCGCGGTGCTGGGTAGCACTTGGGTGAAGCCGAGCGCCCCGACCTTGCTCTTCGCCTTGGCGTGGAAGTTCGACTCCGTCTTCACCAGGCGGAATGCCAGCGCGGGATCGACCCCCTCGCCGAGCGCGATATCGTAAATCGCGGCCGACAGGTCGGCGGCGATGTCGTAGTGCGTGGAATACTCGATGATGGCGTTGGCGCGCTCCAGCTGGAGCCGTGCCACCGCCAGCTCGCCGCGCGTCGCCTCGAGCGACTGTTCGAGCGAACGCATGTCGCCCGGCGCAGCGGGGGCCGTCGCCGCCGGCTGGTCGTCCGCCGTGGCGCGTCGTGCCCACCCGCCGATGCTGCTCACCATCAAAGCGCCGAGGAGGATGAGACTCCCCTGCAGCATCAGTTTCTGGGTCTTCGTGTGCATAGCCCTCTCAGGTCAGTCCGTGCGGCATGAGTAGCGCCGCGCCATCAATCCCCCGTCAATCACCGGCGGCCCGCCGCCAGTCGCCGTGCGTCCCACCCGTCTTCTCGAGCAGTCGCACGCGCTCCAGCTCCATCCCCCGATCGATCGCCTTGACCATGTCGTACACGGTCAAGAGCGCGACCGAAACGGCTGTCAGAGCCTCCATCTCGACCCCGGTCCGCCCCACCGCCCGCGCCGCCGCCCGCACCCGCACGCCCGGTAACGCCTCGTCCAGCACGGCATCCACCTCGACGTGATCCAGGCCCAGCGGATGGCACAGCGGAATCAGCTCCGCGGTCCGCTTCGCGGCGAGTGTGCCGGCGACTTCGCTCACCGCCAGCACGTCCCCCTTCGCCACCGCCTGCTCGGCCACGAGGCGATACGCCTCGGCCGACATCCGGATGCCCCCCTCCGCCACCGCCGTGCGCACGGTGATCGGCTTGTCCCCCACGTCCACCATGCGGGCCCGGCCCGCCGCATCGACATGCGAAAGCTTCATTTCCGCTCCGCCAGCTGATCCGCCAGTACGGCCGCCACGAGCTGCGGGTTCACGTTCCCCTGGGCCAGCTGGCGCGCGTCGAGCGTACGGGCAATCGCCTCCACCACCCTCGCCGTCTCGCCGCCGGCCCGCGCCTGGTCCCGCAGCTGCTCGAGCAGTCCATCCAGCATCGCCGTGAACCCACCGCGCGCCTGGAATGGCGCCTGACGCAGTGCGAACCCATACCGTTGGACGGCACCGTCAGCTACTGCTGCCTGGAACGCCTCGGCGGCGCGCCCCGTTCCGCCGGCGGTCTCCTCAGTTGCAAGGAGCTTGCCTATGCTTCCGTCCGCCGCCGTAACTCGTTCTGCAATATCGCGTTGCGACTTTAGGCCGAGCTCGCGCTGTGCGAACGCTGTCACGATGCTGTTGGCATTTCGTGCCACCCGCACGCGCACTACGCGAGATAGGATGGTCGGCAGCAGGGCGTCCGGCTCAGCGCTCGTCAACACGAACACCGTATCGGGCGGTGGCTCCTCGAGCGCTTTCAGTAAGGCGTTTGCTGCCGCCTCTGCTCCGGTCTGCGGTACCAGCCGTTCGGCGTCGCCGATCAAGAACACCTTGCGTCGCCCGAGCGCGGGCTTGAGCGCGAGGCGGCGCAGGATGAGCCGCACCGACGCGATCCCGTGACTCGCCAGCCCTGACGGGGGCTCGTACAAGGGCCGCTCCCGCCGTGTGGCCAGCTGCTCTGCCAGGGCCTCCGCCACCAAATCCACCTGCTTGTCGGCGTCCGCCCCCTTCTTCGCCAATTCCACCGGAACGAACCAATGCACGTCTGGGTGGCTGAGCTTCAGCACCAGCTTGCAGGGCTGACACTCGCCACATGGCTCGCCCTTCTCCCTTCCCCCGCCGTTCACCGGCTCTTCACACAGAAGGGCCTGGGCCAGCCACAGCGCCAACCGTTGCTTCCCCACCCCCCTTGGGCCTTCGAAGAGGAGCGCTTGTGGCAACCGGCCGGAGGCAACAGCGCCTACCAGCCGGTCGCGGATCCCCTCATGGCCGTACAGGGGGGGGATTGACATGGCGGAAATGTAGAGCGGGTCCGGAATCTGGCGGAAATGTCGCTTGAAAGGCGTTGTTGCGGCGCCATTTAGGTTACTTGGAGGGGGCTTGTGCTAGTCTAAAGGCTGTACCGTGCGAATGACTATCGCTGGAAGTGAGCACACACTCGCGAGATAGTGCCCGGAAACGCTCGTTTTTCGGGGTATTTTCGGGCCTGAGCGTGGTGGCTCGGCCCGTTCCATGCGTCGCACCGACCCCACATATGGTGACCCGGCGCACACCTGCGGCGGGCGGTTGTCAAACGTCAGTTACGAATTTCGGTGTTGCGGCGCCGCGACGGCTCCCACTCCCCCTTGTCCATTTGCGAGCTCGCGCGCGGCCTCGAGTTGGCGCGGCTGCCCGACGATCACGAGAACGTCGCCTGCAGCGAGCTCGAACTCGGGGTCCGGGCTCCCGATGTGGTCCGACCCGCGGCTGATCGACAGCACCAGGGCACCCGTGCGGGTCCGGAGCCCGCTCTCGGCGAGGGTCTTGCCGACCAGATCCGACGCACCGGCGAGGCGAATGCGACCCATCGCCATCTGGGGGAGGCCGGCGACGGCGCCGAGGCGGAGCGAGTCGCTGCCCGGCGCGCCGCCCCGAAACGCCTGGTAGTGGGAGGCTCGGATCTGTTCCACGAGGCGATCGGTTTCCCCGGGCGCGACCCCGTAATGCGCCAGCACACGCGCGAAGATCTCGATCGACGTCTCGAACTCCTCCGGGATGACGTCGTTCGCACCCAGCCGCAACAGCTCGGGGATCTCCACCACGTAGCGCGTGCGGGCGATGATGTGCACGCCGGGATTGATCCCGCGCGCGATCCGCACCATGCGCCGCGTCGCGGCGGGGTCGGAGATCGCGGCGACGAGCATGCGGGCCCGCTCGATCCCCAAGGCGTGCAGGATCTCCTCCCGCGTCGCGTCACCATAGAACGCCGGCTCGCCGTTGGATCGCGCCTGGCGTACGGTCTGCGCGTTCAGCTCGACGATGAGGTAGGGCGCCGCGATCGACCGCAAGGCGGCGGAGAGGTTGCGGCCGTTCAGCCCGTACCCCGCGATGATGACGTGATCGGCAAGCGGTTGCTCGCCTGCCGTGATCCCTGAGGGGCGGAATCCCGGCAGCAGGCGATCCAGGGGCACCAGCCGCTCCAGCCGGTCGATCAGGACGGGGCCGCCCTGCAGCAGGAACGGCGTCAGCAGCATGGTGAACACGGCGACCGCGAGGAAGGTCTGGTACGTGGTCTCTGCGACCAGTCCCATGCCCCGGCCTTCCCGCGCGAGTACAAAGGAGAACTCCCCCACCTGCGAGACGGCCAACCCGGCGAGCAGCGCGACCCGGCCCGCGTAACCGAGCACCGCCGGGCCGGCCGACGCGACCACCGTCTTGCCGCCCAGCACCACAAGCACGCCCCCCAGCGTCACGACCGGGTGCGCGCGGATGAAGTCGAACTGCACCAGCATTCCGACCGCCACGAAAAACAGCGAAATGAACACATCCCGGAAGGGCAGCAGCTCTGCCAGCGCCTGGTGACCGTAGTCGGACTCCGAGATCACCAGCCCGGCGAGAAAAGCCCCGAGGGCGAGAGACGCTCCGGCCTCCGCCGTGCCGAGCGCGGTGAGGGTGCCGAGCAGGATGATCGCGATCAGGAACAGCTCCCGGCTCTTGGTCTTCAGAATCTCGGTGAGCAGGGGCGGGACGACCGTGCGGGCCAGGATGGTGACACCGATCACAATCAGGGCGGCTTTCCCCAGAGCCAACGCGAGCTGGGCGCTGCCGCCGCCCGCCCGCCCTGCGAGAAACGGCAGCGCCAGCATGATCGGGACGACGCACAGGTCTTGGAAGATCAGTACGCCCGTGGCGAGGCGGCCGTGCGGGGCGTCGATCTCGCCCTGGTCCGTGAGTCCCTTGAGCACGAGCGCGGTACTGGAGAGGGCGATCAGGCATCCTAGAAAGAGCGCCACCCGCCAGGGGTGGCCGAGTGCGGCGGCCAGCGCGGCGGCGGCGGCGACGGTCAGTCCTACCTGCAGTCCCCCGCCAACCAAGACCTGCCGGCTCATTTCGCGGAGCCGGCTGAGCGAGAACTCGATCCCGATGGTGAAGAGCAACAGGACGACGCCGACTTCGGCGAGCCCCTCGACGCGGTGTACGTCGGACACGAGGCCGAGCGCGTTCGGCCCCAGCAGTACGCCGGCCACGATGAAGCCCGGTAAGGGAGGCAGCTTGACCCGGTGGAACGCCAGGATGACGAGCAGCGAGACCGCGAAGATCACCGCGAGGTCTTTGAGGACGAGAACCTGCTCCACGGTGCCCGCCTGGTTAAGGCGCTGTGTGACGGTGGATTACGGCGCCCGCCGTGATGTGGCGCACTACCCCGCCGTGCTATCTACGGTGGAAAAAACGACAGCGGAATGCAAGGTTGTAACCCCCCTATGAATGCCCCTCGGTTCCGACTGCTGCGCCCGGACGGCGAGGCGCGCGACGCCCGGCTGTCGCGCACCGAAGCCACGCTGCAGTCGACCGCGCGCCAGCAGGAAGCGGTGGCGCACCTGGGGCAGCAGGCCCTCGCCGGCGCGCCGGTTCGGGACCTGATGGATGCGGCCGTCGGGTTCGCCGCCCGGGTGCTCGAGGTCGAGTTCGCCAGCGTGCTGGAGTTCCGCCCCGAGAGCCGCACCCTGGTGCTGCGGGGGGGAGTGGGCTGGGGGGACACGAGCCGGGTCATCATTCCCGCGGATGCCGACTCCCACGCCGGCTACACGCTGCGCGCCGCCGGGCCGGTCGTGGTGGAGGACCTGGCGACCGACACGCGGTTCGCCAGCGCGCCGCTGCTCGTGGAGCGCGGCGTGGTCTCGAGCCTGAGCGTGCTCATCCACGGCAAGGACCGGCCGTTCGGCATCCTGGGCGCCCATCAGGCTCGCCGGCGCGAGTTCACCATCCACGACACGCATTTCCTGCAGGCGATTGCGAACGTCCTCGCGACCGCGATCGACCGTGCCGCCACCGAGCAGGCGCTCCGCCACAGCGAGGAGCACTTCCGCTCGCTGATCGAGAACGCGTCGGACATCGTCACGATCGTCGGTGACAACGGCGTGTTCCGCTACGCCAGCCCGTCGGTGGAGCGGGTCCTGGGGTACGGGCCCGTCGAGTTGCTCGAGCGGAGCGCGTTCGAGCTGGTCCATCCGGAGGACATCGCGCTCGTGGCGGAGGCGCTCGCCCGCGCGATTCAGCGGCCCAACACTCCCCAGTTGGCGGAGTTCCGGTTCCGGCACCGCGACGGCTCGTGGCGCGTGCTCGAGGCCGTCGGCCAAGCACGGGTCGACGGCGGCGGTGCGGCGCAGCTGATCGTCAACGCCCGGGACGTCACCCAACGCCGGCGCCAGGAGCGCGCGCTGCGCGAGAGCAAGGAGCGGCTGCGCGCGGTGATCGCCGGCGCGCCCCTGGTGCTGTTCGCGTTCGACCAGCACGGCACCTTCACGATGGTGGAGGGGCGGGGACTCGACGCCCTCGGCTTCCGGCCAGGCCAGCTGGTCGGGCGGTCGGTGTACGAGCTGTATGCCGATCTGCCCGAGGCGCTCGCGGACGTGCGCCGCGCACTCGCCGGGGAGACCTTCTCCTCCACGGTGGATGTGTTCGGGACGGTGTTCGAGGCGTGGTACTCGCCGGTGCGGGACGCCGTCGGTGGCCCGGTCAGCGGGGTGATCGGCGTGGGGACGGATGTCACCGAGCGGCACCGCGCCGAGGCGGCGTTGCGGCGGTCCGAAGAGAGCAGCCGGGCGCTGGTCGAGAACGCGAGCTACGGGATCTACCGGTCGACACCCGAGGGGCGGTTCGTCGCGGCCAACTCCGCCTTCGTGAAGCTGCTCGGGTACGAGTCCGAAGCCGAGCTGCGCAAGGTGCACGTGGCGCGCGACGTGTACGCCGATCCCGCGGAGCGCGAGCGGCTGATCGCGGCGTTCGGCGGAGATGAGACGGTGCGCGGAGCGGAGGTCGCCTGGAAGCGCAAGGACGGCACGCCCATCCTGGTCCGGCTCTCCGCGCGGGCGGTGCGGCGTTCCGACGGCCGGATCGAGTGCTTCGAGACGATCGCCGAGGACATCACGGAGCGGCGTGCCCTGGAAGAGCAGCTGCGCCAGTCGCAAAAGATGGAGGCGATCGGCCAGCTCACCGGCGGCATCGCGCACGACTTCAACAACCTGCTGACGATCATCCTGGCGAACGCGCAGCTCATCGCGAAGGCGCTCCCCACCGAGCGCGGCGACGCCCACGCCGACCTGCGCGACGTCATGTCAGCGGCGTTGCGCGGCCGCGTGATGGTGCAGGAGCTGCTCGGCTTCGCGCGACGCTCGAGCCTCGACCTCCAGTCGGCGGACTTGAGCGGGCTCGTGGCGGACCTCTCCGGCCTGCTGCGGCGCATCCTCCCCGCGGACGTCGAGGTCGTGATCGCCGGCGGCGTCGGCCTGCCGGAGGTGCGCGCGGACGTGCACGCCGTCGAGCAGATCCTCTTCAACCTCGCCACCAACGCGCGCGACGCCATGCCGAGCGGCGGAGTGCTGCGGATCGAGACGACGCGCGTCGAGCTGACCGAGGAGCGGCGGCTCGCGTGCGGCGCGCCCGCGCCCGGCGAGTACGGCTGCCTGTACGTGGGTGACACCGGCGTCGGTATGGACGAGGCGACGCGGCGGCGGATGTTCGAGCCGTTCTTCACCACCAAGCCGGCAGGGCGGGGAACGGGCCTGGGCCTCGCGACCGTCTACGGACTGGTGAAACAGCACGGCGGCGGCATCGAGGTGGACACGGCGCCGGGGAAGGGGACCCGCTTCCGCATCTACGTCCCGGTCGCAGAGCAGCGCGCCGCCGCGGCCAGCCGGGGCCAGCAGCGCGAGCCCCAGATCCGGGGCGGCACCGAGACGATCCTCGTGGTGGAAGACGACGATCAGCTGCGCCGCTCGGCCAAACGCATCCTGGAGGATGCCGGCTATCAGGTCGTGACGGCCGCGGACGGACAGGAGGCACTCGACGTGCTGCGCCATCAGGGCCCGTCGATCGGCCTGGTCCTCTCCGACCTGGTGATGCCGCGGCTGGGCGGCCGGGCCTTGTACGACGCGCTGCGCCGGGAAGGACGGACCGCCCGGTTCTTGTTTGCGAGTGGCTATTCGGATCCGGAGGGGCGGGGCGGCCCGCGGCTCGATCCGGCGCTTCCCTTCCTGCACAAGCCCTGGACGGCGAATGATCTGTTGCTGCGGGTGAGGGAGGTACTCGACGCAGATTGAGTCTTCAACCGCTCGGTGTCTCCGCCAGCAGCTGGAATTCCGTTGCACTCAACGAAAGGATGATCGAGTCCATTCCCATCACTCGCTCGCGTCCCATGGAGCGAAAGTGCAGCTTCTGGAGAACTCGAAGTGAGGCCAAGTTCTCGGGATGAGCGAAGGCGGTGAGACGATCCAGCCCGAAGTCGATAAACGCGGCTCGAACCCACGCTGACCCAGCTTCGGTCGCAAAGCCCTGTCCCCAGGACGGTCTGGCGAAGCGGAATCCAAGGTCGATCTTCCCCGGGTCTTCCAACACGATGAGACCAGAATCCCCGATCGGCTTTCCCGACGCGCGCTCACGGACGATCCATTTGCTGAATCCGTGAAGCGCTTGGTGTTCGATGTACCGCACCAGCCGTTGCGTCGTCTCTCCCATCGATCGGTCTGGGCCCGTCGGAATGAATCGCATCACCGCAGGATCACTGAACCAAGCGAACGCAGCCGCCGCGTCCTTCGTGGCGAACGGCTCGATGCAGAGTCGTAGGGTCTCGATCTTGTCGCGCATAGCCGGGTTACGTGAAAGGTTACGAAGTCATCTTGGCGTAGCGTTGGAGACCATGGTGCGGTAGAGGGGCAGCGCAGTGAGCTCGTAGGTGCCCTCGCGGCGCTGGGCGCGTGGGCCGACCTATCGCGGCGGGAGTTACAAGCAGATCCTTCGCGCCTGCGGCGCTCAGGATGACAGGCTCACTCGCTCCGCGAAACAGCAAAGATGAAACCACGCTCCGATGACGCCCCTCCTTTTCTTCTCAAAGCGCGACGTGGAGTGTCATCCTGAGCGAGCGCGCGGTACGCGCGCGAAGCGAAGGATCTGTTGTTGAATTTCAGCATCCTGCTGAGCACGGCTCACCCGTCCAGCACCTCCCTCACTTTGCGCGCCAGCGACTCCGGCATGAACGGCTTTTGTAGGAATGCCACGCCCGAGCGCAGCACCCCCTGGTGCACCATCGCGTCGTCGGTGTAGCCCGAGGTGTACAGCACGCGCATCGCGGGCCGCAGCGGCGCCAGCCGCTCGGCGAGCTCCCGGCCGCTCATCCCGGGCATCACGACGTCGGTCACGAGGATGTCGATGCCGCCGGCATGGCGGGCCGATAGCTCGAGCGCGGCGCGTCCGTCGGCCGCATCGAGCACCCGGTAGCCGCAGCTCTCCAGGCTCTTCCGCGCCAGAGTGCGCACCGGCGCCGCATCCTCCACCAGCAGCACGGTCTCGGTCCCGCGGCGCGGCTCCGGGACGGCCTCGGCCGCGGGGAGCGGCTCGGCCGCGCCCGCAACCCGCGGCAGGTACACTTTCACCGTCGTCCCATGGCCGGGCTCGCTGTACACCCAGATGTAGCCACCCGATTGCTTGACGATGCCGTACACCGTCGCGAGCCCCAGACCCGTGCCCTTGCCGACCTCCTTGGTGGTAAAGAAGGGCTCGAACAAGTGTTTCTGGGTCGCCTCGTCCATGCCGACGCCGGTATCCGAGACCGCGAGCAGTACGTACTGGCCGGGCGGGAGGCGGTGGTGGCGCTCGGCGTACTCTTCGGTGAGCAACACGTTCGCGGTCGCGATCGTGAGCCGGCCGCCCTGGGGCATGGCGTCGCGCGCGTTGACGGCGAGGTTCAAGAGCACCTGCTCGAGCTGGCCGGGATCGGCGCTGACGGGGCCCAGGTCGGCCGCGAGCTCGGTCATGAGGGCGACGTCCTCGCCGATCAGCCGTCGCAGCATCTTGTCCATGGTGGCGACGACGGCATTCATGTCCAGCAGCTTGGGAGCGAGCACCTGGCGGCGGCTGAAGGCGAGCAGCTGGCGCGTGAGCTCGGCGGCCCTGAGGCCGGCGTTCTTGATTTCCTCGATGTCTTCGCGCCGCTCGTCCTCGCGTGGCGTGGCGTGCAGCAGCAGCTGGGTGCAGCCGAGGATCGCCGTGAGGAGATTATTGAAGTCGTGGGCGATGCCCCCCGCCAGTTGCCCCACCGCCTCCATTTTTTGAGCCTGCCGGAGCTGCTCCTCGAGCTGGCGGCGCGCGGTGACGTCGCGCGCCAGCACCAGACGGGCGGGCCGGCCCCCGAAGCTGATCGGCTGCGATTCGATGTCGACGTCGATCAGCGTGCCGTCCTTGCGGCGGTGGCGGAAGCCGGTGAACGTCCCGGTGTCGTTGAGCAGCCTCTCC
>Ga0209472_1001965_pt1 | contig 11689 bp, 14 predicted proteins | sample GraSoiAngelo_130_FD_185887 | JGI IMG/M metagenome (GOLD analysis project Ga0209472, IMG submission 185887) | Grasslands soil microbial communities from the Angelo Coastal Reserve, California, USA - 14_0929_02_20cm (SPAdes) (version 2) | ecosystem: Environmental > Terrestrial > Soil > Grasslands ...
GATCGGCTCAGCGAAACCGACGTGTGCTGCAATACCCTCGCCGAAAAATGTATGAGCTGCGCGCAGGCTGGTGCGATCATAAAACTGCGACGGTAAGACCACATCCCGTGGCGCGTATTTTTCCTGCAAACTTCCCACTGCCGCCACTGAGATGATCCAACGAACGTTGAGCAAGCGAAGCGCATAGATGTTGGCCCGATAATTTATTTCGTGCGGCAGAATCCGATGACCGCGACCGTGCCGCGGCAAGAAGTAAACCTGACGCCCGCCTAATTTTCCCCCAATAAGCGTGTCAGATGGCCACCCAAATGGCGTGTCGATCTTGTGTTCAGTCGTGTCGCGTAATTCCTCCATCTGGTACAAACCGCTGCCACCAATGATTCCAATTGCTGGAGCCTCGTTTTTCGCGATCGGCATGCCGGGGATTTAAGACACGAATTACACGAATTGTCACGAATCTCGTAACGCTGCATGAAATTGGTGTGAATTCGTGAAATTCGTGTCGTGTTTTGGACGAAGGCGTTGTGGCCGTGTATTATTTTGACTCCTTCATGCCGAAATTTTTTATCAAAACTTACGGTTGCCAGATGAACGAGCGCGACGCGGAACAGGTTGCGCACTCGCTCATGGCGCGCGGGTACGAGCGGGTCTCAAAAGAGTCAGAAGCCGACGTCGTGCTTCTGAACACGTGTAGCGTGCGCGATATGGCTGACCAGAAAGCACTGGGGAAAATGGGAATGCTGGGGCGACTGGCTAAAGAGCGGCCGCACGTTGTGTTTGGGTTTCTCGGTTGCATGGCCCAGGCACGCGGTGACGAACTGCTCAAAGGTCTGTCGCATGTCGATCTTGTCGTCGGTACGCAGAAATTTCACCGAGTGGCGGATTACGTGGAGGAACTAGTGGCCAAGAAAGCGGCACGCACGGAGTGCGCGTTCTATCATTCAAGTCAGGCGATGGACGATTTGCGGTTTTCGATTGTTGATGTCGCGGAGGAACGTGGCTCGCAATCGACAATCCGCGATCAATCTGTCACGCCGGGACAGGCGACGGCATTCGTCTCGATTATGCAGGGCTGCAACATGCACTGCACATTCTGCATTGTTCCGCAGACGCGAGGGATGGAACGCAGCCGCTCTATTAACGATATCGTGAGCGAAGTGCGTGATCTAGTTTCGCGTGGCGTTAAAGAAATCACGCTACTGGGGCAAATCGTGAATCTTTACGGCCGCCACGAATTTCCGAAGATCGACAATAAATCTCCGTTTGTGCAGTTGCTCGAAGCCGTTGACGACGTCAACGGGCTCGAGCGGCTCCGCTTCACCTCGCCGCACCCGATCGGTTTCCGCGATGACTTAATCGACGCGATCTCGCGTTTACCGAAACTCGCCGAGCACGTCCATCTGCCGTTGCAATCTGGCTCCAACAAGATTCTGAAAACGATGCACCGCGCGTATACGGCAGAAAAATACCTCGATCTTGTGAGGCGAATTCGGCGGGCGCGAGACGGCATCGCGATTACGACGGACATTATCGTCGGCTTTCCGGGAGAAACAGAAGACGATTACAAGCAGACCCGCGATTTGGTTGACAAAATCCAATTTGATAACGCCTTCGTCTTTCGCTATTCGCCGCGGCGTGGCACGCCGGCTGCGGACATGCTGGATCAAATCGAAGAGCGCACCAGGGAAGAGCGCAATCAGGATTTGCTCCAAGTTGTAAACGTATCGAATCGCCGAAGTCTCGAACGGCTGGTCGGCCAATGTGTGGAAGTGCTCTGCGAAGGCCCCAGCAAAACCAATCCGGCCCGCTTAATGGGGCGAACGCGCACCAACAAAATTGTCGTATTTGAAGGCAGCGACAGACTGATTGGAGAACTGGTCAAGGTCCGAATCGAGCAGGCCAACGGGTTCAGCTTGTATGGCACGCCAATTAGGGAAGCGCATGTCTCCGGCGTGCTTTCGTTAGAGCGAAAGCCAGAGGCATGTGCTACTCTGGCAAGTTTTTGAGGTTCTCCGGCGCGCTCAATCACAAGTTAAAAACTTGCGCCACCTTATCCAAACTCACACCCCATCAGCGAAGCTCGCCGCATGATTTACGATCTCTCCTTGCACACCGTCGGAATCATCGCAGGAGTATTTCTCGTTTTAATGGGTTTGCTCGGATTAATAAAACCGAGCTTCGCTCGTGTGGTGCAGCGGCTTCCGCGCTCTAGGACTACGGGAGTTATCCTGCTCACCGTTTGTCTTGTTTGGACATTTTGGCTGCTCTACACGATCCAGATGGGCGAATTCTCCGGTTTTCGCCGGCCGCTCCTCATTGCGTTGCCAATCGGTTACGTGCTCGTCCTGCGTTTCGTCGACGAATTTCTCGCAGTACGCGCGCTTGGAATTCTTTGTTTGCTCGCGGCGGAGCCGCTGCTTGATGCCGCCTTTCTGCGCTACGAAACCAGCCGGTTGCTCATAACGGTGTTCGCTTATCTGCTGATTGTTGCCGGGCTGTTTTGGGTCGCGATCCCCTATGTTCTTCGCGATCAAATCAACTGGAGCACGCGCAGCGTTTTTCGCTGGCGCTGTTTGCACGCTATCGCCTTGATCTATGGCGGTGTGATTCTCAGGTTCGCGTTTACTCAGTATTAGAAACCATAGACGCGGTGCGCGACCGCCGATGACGCGGACAAGTTTCACTCCGGGATTTTTAGATTTGGCAGTTGTAGTGTCTCACGAATCTTTTCGGCATTCACAGAGCGCCGCTACAGTAAATGCGCATGAAGCGCATTCTGGTGATCCGTGGCGGCGCGATCGGCGATTTTATTCTCACCTTGCCGGCGCTCAAGGCTCTGCGCGACGCTTGTCCACATGCATACATGGAGATTCTTGGTTACAAACACATTGCGGTACTTGCCGAAAAGCGATTTTACGCGCAAGCAGTACGCTCGATCGAATACGGACCGCTCTCGAGCTTCTTCGCCAGGAATTCGGAATTGCCAGCGGAGTTGGCGAATTATTTCGCCAGTTTCGATTTGATCATTAGTTATCTGTATGATCCGGACCGCATCTTTGAAAACAACGTGCGCCGGTGTGGTGTTGAAAATTTCTTTTGCGGGCCAGCCAAGATCGTCCAAACCCTCGACCACGCCGCGCGCCAGCTTGCGCGGCCGATCGAAGAGCTGGGAATCAGAGTCACCGATCTTACTGAAAAAGTTTTTCCTTCAATAGGAGATCGACAGTTCGCGCGGCAGTTTCTCCAGAATTTGCAGCAACCGATTATCGCGATTCATCTGGGAAGCGGCAGCACGGAGAAAAACTGGCCGCTGGAAAAGTGGATTGCTTTGTTTTCGCGAAGCCGTGATTTCTCGATCGACAAAGACAAATGCGAGCGGTCCCGCGGACTGCCTTCCGTTGTCGTCATTTCAGGCGAGGCGGATAAAGCACAGACGGAGCTATTGGAACGCGAGTGGAAAGATCCAATGGTCCGTTTCGCCAAGAACTTACGGCTTCCCCACCTCGCCGCGGTGCTTGAGCGTTCGATCTTCATTGGGCACGATAGTGGCATCTCGCACCTCGCCGCAGCCGCGGGCGCAAATTGCATTCTGCTTTTTGGACCGACGGATCCCAATGTATGGGCACCCAGGAACAAAAACGTGCGAGTTCTTAGCGCGCCCGGCGGAAAGCTGAGCAATTTGGAAATCGCACGGGTCGAAGCCGCTGTCGCTAGCGCGCTGAACAGCTAATCAAGCGAAACGCCTGCTGCGGCAGCCGCAGGGTTGAGTTTACTCTTCGTAGCCGTCTGGAAACTTTTGATGCCAAGCCCACGCGGTCTCGATGATGACATCCAGCGACTGGAACTGTGGTTGCCAACCAAGCTCCTTTTTGATCTTTTCCGAGGAAGCAATAAGCCGCGGCGGATCGCCAGGTCTGCGCGGCTTTTCAATCGTGTCGATCTGTCGGCCGGTGATTTTGCGACATGCTGCGATTACCTCCTTAACACTCGAGCCGCCTCCCGTACCGAGATTGTAGAATCCGCTCGCGGTTGCGCCAAGAGCCAGAATGTGCGCGTGCGCAAGATCGACAATATGGATGTAGTCGCGAATACAGGTACCGTCGGGCGTCTCATAATCCGTGCCATAGATTTCAAGACTTGGTCTTTGACCGAGAGCGACCTTCAGCACGTTTGGAATCAAGTGTGTCTCGGGACGATGATCTTCGCCGAGGTCCTCAGTTGCACCGGCCGCATTGAAGTAGCGCAAACAAACAAACTTCAATCCATGGACTTGGTCGTACCACCGCAGGATTTTTTCGAAAGCCAGCTTCGATTCGCCATATGGATTGGCGGGACGCGCTGGCGCAGTTTCGTCGATTGGGACCCGATCGGGCGGACCGAAAAGCGCGCAGGTCGATGAAAAGATGATCCGTTGAACACCTGTTGTCAGCATTGCATCCAGCAGATTCAATCCGTTCGAGACGTTATTGCGGAAATACTTTGATGGATCCCGCATTGACTCAGGGACAAGCGCGTATGCTGCGAAGTGCATTACGGCATCCGGGCGCGTGTTCGAAAGCGCACGCTCGATTTGATCTCGGTCCGCCAAATCGCCTTGGATGAATTGGGCGCGCGAATCGACAGCGCGTCGATGGCCTTCGATTAGATTGTCGAAAATGGCAACTTCGTGCCCCTCATTCAGCAAAAGCTCGGAGCAAACGCTCCCGATATAACCCGCCCCGCCAGTGACGAAGATTCTCATCGGCGGGAAAATGCTGCGCGACTCGCCTTAAATCAAAGCGAAGTGCGAGTGGAAGACGATTGCGCGACGGTTTTGCCTCTCTTTTTCTCGAGGGCTCCGACCATCTTCCGTACGCAACTATGTTTGCAACGTGGCGCGAGGACTTTCAAGCTTTGTTCTTCAGAACCCCATTGCAAGATGTCGATGTTTACATGTCGGACGCCCCACTGCTTCATCTCGAGCCGGCTTGGCTTGTACAAATCAATGGTGTCGGTGCCGATCAACGCATTCCCATAGTCGTCGATAACATATTCTTCGTTCGTCTCGGCGATTCGAAACCGTGTTCCGAGCGGATATCGTGACCAGTCAGAAGCAGCACTCATCACGTGTCGGCCGGACAAATATTCGCCGAGCGCGTTACGACGGCCGCTTCCCCCCTCAAGACGGGTATATGCGGTAGTACGCACGTTTGGTATGCGACGTCCGTTGGTGAGAGTCGGCTTCGACTGCGTTGCGCAGCCAACGATTAAACAAGCTGAAGCTCCTGCGAGCGCTAGGTTAAGGCACCGCATTATCGGGCCCTCCATAGCAGCCCAAGTAGGGATGGGCAAGCAATAATTTACAAAAATTCCCTAGGGCCGCTGAATTGAGCTAGGTTCTGAGTGTGTCTCGCAAGCTGATTAATGATAGCAGCTAGAGTGCTAGCGCGTGGCTGTTTGGGTAAGCTCGCTCGTGCAATGAGGACAGCGCGTTGCCTTAATAGGGATCTTCATCGCACACGCCGGACACTCTTTCTGGTCGACTGGTTTTTCCGCTGGTCGTCTCAATTGATTGATCAGCCGGACCAGAAGGAAGATAGCGGTCGCGACAATGAGAAAATTAATTAGCAGCGTAATGAAGTTGCCGTAATTCCAAGTAATCGCTCCGGCCTTCCCGGCGTCCGCGGGAGTATTGAATGCGGTCGAGCCATCCTTGGCCGCTCGCAGAATGACAAATTTGTTTGAGAAATCGAGTCCGCCGGTAAGCACGCTAATCGGTGGCATGACCACGTCTTTCACCAGCGAAGTGATCACTGAACCGAAGGCCGCACCGATGATGACCCCGACCGCGAGATCAACTGCGTTACCTTTTACGGCGAATTCTTTGAATTCATTCCAGATCTTCTTCATACGACGATGTTGACCAGTTTTTTCGGCACTACAATCACATTGCGCACCGTCTTACCGGTGATTCGATCTTGAATTTTCGGGCTCGACAGCGCGGCGGTTCTCAATTCTTCCTCCGTTGCGAGGACTGACATTTTCATTCGATCGCGGAGTTTCCCATTTATTTGAATTACGATTTCAACCTCTTCTTCGGCGAGCAGTCGCTCGTTGTATTCTGGCCAGGGCTGCTCCGTCATGTCGCCGTGTGCGTCGCTGAATCTTGTATTCAGCCTTTCCCACAATTCGGATGCAATGTGAGGCGCAAATGGACTCAGCAAAATAAGTAAGGGGCGCATCGCTGATAATGGAATGATTTGAACGTTCGTAAATGCATTCACGAAAATCATCATTTGTGAAATGGCGGTGTTAAAAGAGAACGATTCGATATCCTTGGTGACTTTCTTGATCGTGGCATGAAGAACTTTCTGCTGCGCCTTGCTCGGATCGGCGGGTTTGATCTTGCTGGATAATTCCCACTCGCCTGCCTGGTTCTCAGTCATGAGGAGGCGCCAGACGCGCGCCAAAAAGCGCGCAACGCCTTCGACGCCGCGCATGCTCCACGGTTTGATTTGCTCCAGCGGGCCCATAAACATTTCGTAGCAGCGAAACGCGTCTGCACCGTGCTGATCGATAACGTCATCAGGATTAACGATGTTCCCGCGCGATTTCGACATTTTCTGATTATCCTCTCCGAGAATAATTCCCTGGTTCACGAGGCGCTGAAATGGCTCCGGCTTTGAGACGTAACCGAGATCGAATAGGACTTTCTGCCAGAAACGCGCATACAACAGGTGCAGAACAGCGTGTTCGGTGCCGCCGACGTACAAATCAACACCTCCCGGCTTGTCACCGCCCATCCAGTACCGTTCCGCTTCTTCGCCTACGAAACGTTTGTCGTTGTGCGGATCGCAAAATCGCAAGTAATACCAGCACGAGCCTGCCCATTGCGGCATGGTGTTTGTCTCACGCAGCGCCTTGTCGGAGTACCGGATCCACTCCTTTGCCTTTGCCAGCGGCGGTTCACCGGTGCCGGTCGGTTTGTAATCGTCGAGTGGCGGCGGGACTACCGGCAATTCCTTTTCACCCAACGCGCGATGTTTTCCATTTTCCCAAACGATCGGGAACGGCTCTCCCCAGTAGCGCTGACGCGAGAATAACCAGTCGCGAAGCTTGTAATTGATCGCGCGTTTGCCGAAGCCGTGTTGTTCCAACCACGCGGTGATTTTCTTTTTCGCGTCGGCGCTGGTCAGCCCATTGATAATTGGCGAATTGACTGCGACGCCTTCGCCGGTGAATCCTATGGCCGGTTCGTCGCGTGTTGGCTGAACAACTACGATGATCGGCAGGTCGAATTTTTTCGCGAATTCCAGATCGCGCTCGTCATGCGCAGGAACGCCGCCGATCGCTCCAGTCCCGTAACCGAGTAATACGTAATCCGCGATCCAGATTGGAATCTTTTTGCTGGTCGCGGGATTAATTGCGTACGCGCCGGTAAACACGCCTGTTTTTTCTTTCGATAGATCGGCGCGTTCGAGCTCGCAGTTCGCTCACGATACTCGCGCACAGCTGGCCATTGCTCTTCGGTGACAATTTGATCGACGAGCAAATGTTCCGGCGCCAGCACAAGGAACGTACCGCCGTATAGCGTGTCGGGCCGCGTAGTGAACACGCGCACGTGCGCGTCGTGATTCTCAATTTTGAAATCGATTTCCGCACCTTCGCTTCGGCCAATCCAATTGCGCTGAAGCAGTTTGATTCCTTCGGGCCAATCCAATTCATCGAGGTCATCGAGCAATCGCTCCGCATAGGCAGTGATGCGCAACATCCATTGCCGCATTGGTCTTCGAACAACCGGGAATTTGCCAACTTCACTTTTTCCATCCACGACTTCTTCGTTGGCCAAAACTGTGCCGAGCTCGGCACACCAGTTGACCGGGACATCAGCAACATAGGCGAGTCGAACGCTGTCCGGATCACTCCCGCGATACGTGGAAATCGGCTCAGCCCGTTTGGTGTCGGGATTGAACCAGGAATTGTAAATCTGGAGAAAAATCCACTGCGTCCATTTGTAATAGCGCGGGTCGGTCGTGTTGATCTCCCGTTGCCAATCGTAGGAAAAACCGATCCGCTTTAGTTGGCTCTTGAATTTCGCCACGTTCTGCCGTGTCGTGACAACAGGGTGCTGGCCGCTTTTCACGGCATATTGCTCCGCCGGCAGACCGAATGCGTCCCAACCCATCGGATGCAACACATTGAAGCCACGCATCCTTTTGTAGCGGGCGACGATATCGGTTGCGGTGTAACCTTCAGGGTGGCCTACGTGCAACCCTGCCCCACTTGGGTAGGGAAACATGTCCAGAATGTAAAATTTCGGCTTCGCCGGATCGAAACCTTTCTCGCCAGGGTTAAGCGCATGGAAAAGCTGCCGCTCTTCCCAAATGGCCTGCCATTTTGGTTCGAGCTGATCGAAGGGATATGATTTGCGCCGCTCGCTACTCATCGGATTAGAATCAAGAACCCAGGAACCCAAGAAAGGAAACTGAAATTTTACTCGTGGGTTCCGGGCTTCCAGATTTTATTTCAGGGTGATACGGCTTCTCGTGGCGACCCGCAACGCGCATAAGACGCGCGAGATCCAGCATATTCTCGGATCAGGCTTCAGCGTTCGCGATCTGCGTGCGTATCCGCAAATCTCCGAGATCATCGAAACCGGAACGTCTTTCGAAGAGAACGCGAAGCTCAAAGCGCTCGGGGTATCAACAAAATTGCCAGGACTCGTGATTGCCGACGATTCAGGGCTAGAGGTAGACGCCCTTGGCGGTGCGCCGGGAATACACTCGGCGCGGTATGCCGGCGCGAATGCGACCGACACAGAAAAGATCGACAAGCTATTGGAGGAGCTTGCACGAGTTCGCGCTAAGAATGACTCTCGTCGAGCTCGATTTCATTGTCTGCTGGCGCTGGCGCGCAACGGTGAGGTTCTGGGAGTGTTTGAAGGGACTGTTGAGGGACAAATCACTCAGCAACCACGTGGGTCGCATGGATTCGGATACGATCCGATTTTTGTTCCAAAAGGTTTCGAACGAACTTTTGGCGAGCTTGGACCTGCAGAAAAAAATCAATTAAGCCACAGGGCTCGCGCCTTGGAAAAATTACGCACGTTCTTAGTACCGCGTTCCGGTCAGTAAAAGTGTCGCGATGTCCCTCGTAGGACAGTAACGACTCCTGTAATCTAACCTCCGGGCGGCGGCGCAGCACCGCCAGGCGCAGGGGCGGAAGCTGCTCTAATCTGATAGCCGACCTTTGTGATTCCGACTGATCGAACCTTGTCGAGGACTCCGATGACATCACCGTAGATTGCCATCGGCGTGGCGCTGATTGAGATCTTGATGTCCGGATTTCCCCTGTGAAGCCCAAACAGGCGCGGCAGGACCTGGTCATCTGGCACGTACTGGTTGTCAAAGAACACAGCATTTCCTTCCAGCACTTTTATCGAGACAAAATCCTTTACACCACTTGACGGAGGCCCTTGGGCAGCCGGCAAATTCACGCGAATCCCCTTCATGTGAGTCTGGCTCAGGCTCACCATCATAAAGCTAGCAAGCAGAAAGAACATGATGTCGATCAACGGGATGATCTCGATGCGCGCTCGTTTATGCGGAACTGGCGAAGAGAGTCTCATATGTGGAATTTAGTACGACGCCCCAGTCATGGTAAAAGTGATGGGAATGTTGACCTTGGAAACTGTCCCGGGTCTAAATCGCCACTGCCGAAAGGCGCTGGTGGCGGCATTATCCAGTATGGGGCTTCCGGTGCTTTGCGAGACGGAAGCGCTGGTAACGTTGCCGCTGGCCGCGTCAACTTGCGCGACGATCACTCCACTCCCCGTAACGTGTCGCGAACGCGCCTCGTATGGGTACTGGGGCCGGGGCGCGTACAAGGCGAGGGCTTTCGCTCGCGACATCGACATCGGCCCAGGGGCTTTGACTGGCACGAATTTTTGCGCCGCCGTCTGTGGTTGGCGCGGTGGCGGTGTTCTTTCTTCGACGAATTCCGGCTTGATGTCTGGAGGAGGAGGAGGCTCGGGGATCGGAATATCTTCTGGCGGTGGAGTGGCCTCAGGCGGCGCCAATACCGCCTCGACGACCAGCGGCGGTTGAGGAGGGAGGTCCACCGGAGGTGCTTCACGTCTTTGAGAGACCGCAACCGCTGTGAGGTGGATCGCCAATGCAGCCCCAAAGGCGGTCCAGAAATACCAGCGCGGCGGCGGCTGGTAAATTAACGGTCTTACTCGCTCGGTTGCCATATGCAAATCATCGCGGTCCCGGAACCCCCTTGAGCGCTTCGCTCCTAATTTCAAATGAGATCTTATAAAAGCCAGCCGACCGGATTACATCAAGCGCATGAGTAACATTCAGGTGAACCGAGTCGCGATCGCCGCGAACGAACACCTTGGCCTCCGGGGCGGATTGGTGCACCTTGCGCAGGCGATCCAGCAGTTCCGTATCGGAGATTTCGTCCTTGTCGAAGAAGTAATGACCGTCCTTATCGACAGAGACGCTGATGTACTCGCGCTTGGTCTGCGTCTGACCTGAAACACCCGAGGGCAGGTTCACCTTGATCCCTTTCATGTGCACCTGGCTCAAACTCACCATCATGAAGCTCGCAAGCAGAAAGAACATGATGTCGATCAACGGGATGATCTCGATCCGCGCTTTTTTGTGAGGAATGGGTGAGGTTACGTGCATTACAGTACCTCAAATCGACGAGCCTTTCCCGGTGGTTGGGGCTGTTCCGGCGATCTCCATCTCACGCTCTGCGGTTTGCGCTCCCAACATCACCTCCAGGTTTGTGGCTGCCGTCTGCAGTTCAAACTCTAAGTTAGATACTCGGGAAGTGAAAAAGTTAAAGGGAATCAGAGCGAAGATGGCAATGCCAAGACCGCACGCCGTGGCAATGAGCGCCTCGGCGATACCGCCAGTGACCGCCTGCACAGCGAGCTCTTCGTTGCCGAGAAAACTGAACGACCTGATAAGACCGGTAATAGTGCCCAACAAGCCGAGCAACGGCGCAAGTGTGACCAGCGTGTCCATCACAACCAAGAACCGGCCAGCGCGCTTGATTTCGATGCCTGCGGCAACCTGCAGGGCGCCCTGCAGTGAAGCATGCTGGTGATTGAGCCCGTTCCAAATCATGCGCAAAACCGGGTCGCGCGAACCTCGGGCTAGCCTGGAAGCTTCGGCCGTATCACCGTTTTCAATCGCGGTGAAGACCTTCTCGATGCGTTTTGGATCGCGTCGAAACCAGCGGCCACCCCACCAAAAAATTCGCTCGATCACGACTGTGAGCCCAATGATCGACACGATCAAAATCGGCCACATAACCGGCCCGCCTTTGTGAAACTTGTCGATCAACCAGTTGCTGCCAAGCAGGCCAGGTTCCGCAGCGGGCGAAGCAGCTGGCGGGGCACTCGCAGCGGCCGTCGCAGCAGGACTCTCGGCACCGGCTGGTGCAGGGCTCGTCACTGCGCCTGGTGCTCCGGGCTGCCCTACTGCTCCGGGTTGTCCAGGGGCTGCCGGTTGCTGCGCTGCAGGTTGCCCAGGGGCTGCTGGTTGCTGCGCTGCGGGCTGCCCAGGGGCTGCAGCCTGCCCTGGCGGAACGTTAGTAGCAGGCGCCTGCTGTGCCGCGGCAGCCGGACTCGTGCCTGCTGCAGGCGGAGCTTGTGCGGGCGGCGGAGATTGCGCGAGTGAAATGAGGGCAAGCG
>Ga0209472_1001971_pt1 | contig 11668 bp, 8 predicted proteins | sample GraSoiAngelo_130_FD_185887 | JGI IMG/M metagenome (GOLD analysis project Ga0209472, IMG submission 185887) | Grasslands soil microbial communities from the Angelo Coastal Reserve, California, USA - 14_0929_02_20cm (SPAdes) (version 2) | ecosystem: Environmental > Terrestrial > Soil > Grasslands ...
CTCCCGCGGCCAACGTTGTCACATGCTGATCGATACAACTCACCGCCTTGCGAACGGCGCGCACCGCCCCACGCTCTGCGCCTATCACGTCGATCATCTCAAAGGGAGTGTTCCTGCCGTCGACCCCGAAGTCCTCGCCGCCGAGCTTCTCACTGACATCGACAGTTTCACCACCGCCGATGAGGTCAATCTCTTCCTCGGCAATCTTGTCCGGCAACTCGCTCGCAAGCGCATCGCCCGCCGTGACGCCATCGCTCTGGCCTACATCCCGCAACTCATCCTCACCAGCCAAACCGCCATGGCCAAACAACGAACAGGCGACGAACCGGAGGGCGCGAACGAAGCGGTGTTCGATAGCCTCATCGCTGGCCTTCGCCAAAGGAGCAGCGAACTTGCCTCGCGCAGTAGCCAGCAACCGGCCGGGGCCGCTGCCGAGCTCGGCAGGGATGAACCCCAGCGCGCGGCATAAACCAACAGCTAAGCGTCACATTGCGCCGTCCAAAAGAAGCGTTGTAGTGGCGGGTCTTAGACCCGCGCTTTTCGGCGCTCATCGAAAATGGCAATCCATCGCTTCATTGCGCCATCCAAATGGGTAAGGTAAAGTGACGCTCAGACCATGAACTACGGCACGCTTCCATCGCGCTTCTTGAATGCCGTCGACACTCATCCGAACCCGCGTGCCCAAATGGTTCGCCGCGATGGCCGCTGGGAAGCCATTGCGTCCCAGGAATTTCTCCGCCGCGTCGCTGGCCTCTCTACTGCCTTCGTCGAGCTTGGCGTGAAGCCCGGCGACCGCGTCGGTCTTTTCTCCGCTAACCGTCCCGAATGGCACACCGCGGACTTCGCCATCAACGGCGCAGGCGCCGTCACCGTTCCCGTTTACTTCAACGAATCGCCCGACCGCATGACCTACATCCTCAAACATTGCGGCGCCAAGGTCGTTTTCGTTGTCGGCGCGCCTCAATTGCATAAGCTTCTCGCCGTCCGCGCCAGCCTCCCTGACCTTGAACAAATTATCGTTGCCGACGGCGGCCACGACGTCCCCACGGAATGTCTCCGCTACGAAACTCTCATCGCTGCAGCAAACGCCACGGACGTTTCCTCCTACCGTTTGCGCGCTGCCCAGGTTCTTCCCGGCCAGCTCGCCTCCCTCATCTACACCTCCGGTACCACCGGCGAGCCCAAGGGCGTCATGCTCACGCACAGCAATTTTTGCTCTAACGTCTACGACGTGGGCCATGATTTCAGCCTCGATCCCGCCAAAGACGTCGCGCTTTCCTTTCTTCCGCTTGCTCACGTCTACGGCCGCACGCTCGATTACATCTACATCTTTCAATGCGCCGCTCTCGCCTACGTCGAATCCATCGATTCTGTCGCTCAGGCTCTTCTCGAAGTCCGTCCCACCATCATCGCTGCCGTCCCGCGCTTCTTCGAAAAAATCTATGCCCGCCTGGTCGAGCAAGGCTCGAAAACCCCTGGCGTAAAGAGAATGATTTTTGATTGGGCCATGAGCGTGGCGCAGCGAGCCACTCCCTGGCGCGCCAACGGAGCTCATGCAAGCCTCGCCCTGAAAGCACAGTGGAAGCTCGCTGATAAATTGGTCTACAAGAAAATCCGCCTGGGAACCGGCGGCCATTTGCGCATCGTCTCTTCGGGCGGCGCGCCGCTCTCCAAAGCGCTCGCGGAATTTTTCTGGACCATCGGCATTCCCATCTATCAGGGTTATGGTCTGACGGAAACTTCTCCGATCGTTTCCAGCAATTACCCCGTGAATCGCATGGGCAGTTCCGGCAAACCAATTCCGAATGTTCAGGTCTGCGTTGCCGAGGATGGAGAAATCCTCGTCAAGGGTCCTTGCGTCATGCATGGCTATTACAAGAACGCCGAAGCCACCCGCGAAGTTCTTAGCGAAGACGGCTGGTTCCGCACCGGCGACATCGGCTACGTGGACAAAGACAACTATCTCTTCATTACCGACCGCAAAAAAGATTTGTTGAAAACCGCCGCTGGAAAATTCGTTGCTCCGCAACCCATCGAAAACGCGCTCAAGACCAGCCCCTACATCCTCAATGCCATGGTCGTCGGCGACAGACGCAAGTTTATCGTCGCGCTTATCGTTCCCAATCCCACCACGGTCGCCGCCAAAGCCGCAGACCAGGGGATCAAGTTCGCCTCCAACGCCGAACTGGCCGCTCATCCTTGGGTACACGCCCTAATCGACGCCGAGGTCAGGCGCCTCACCGTCCATCTCGCGCAGTATGAAACCATCAAGCGCTTCGCTCTTCTCCCCGAAGATTTTACTTTCGACAATGGCAGCCTCACCTTTACCCTCAAACTCAAGCGCCGTGTCGTCGAGCAGCAGTACGCCGCTGTCATCGAATCGCTTTACGCCGACGTCGCCGAGCCCCGCCCGATCCTGCAGGGATGAATTCTGATGGCTCTCTTGTCTGTGTCCTCCGTGACCTCTGTGTTGAGGCGGGCCGTCCGATTTGTTCCCAGCGGCTCCGTAGGTCTAAAATATTTCTGAGGGCAACATGCCGGATAATCTGGTCATCGCGGGCCGAGCTTTCAAATCCCGACTGATCGTCGGAACGGGTAAGTACCGCAGCTTCCAGGAAATGGCGCGCGCGCATGCCGCTTCCGGAGTGGACATGGTTACCGTCGCGGTGCGCCGCGTAAACCTCACCGACCGCAGCAAAGAATCGCTGCTTGATTATATCGATCGCGAAAAGATTTTCATTCTCCCAAACACGGCTGCCTGTTACACCGCCGACGAAGCGATACGAACGGCGCGGTTGGCGCGGGAAGTTGGCCTCTCGAATTGGGTCAAGCTCGAAGTGATCGGGGACCAGCAAACGCTTTTTCCGGACACGGAGCAGCTTATCGAGGCGACCCGCGTCCTCGTCAAAGAGGGCTTTGTGGTTCTGCCGTATACGAATGACGATTTGATCGCTGCGCGCAAACTCATCGACGCGGGCGCTTCCGCCGTCATGCCACTGGCCGCGCCCATCGGCTCCGGCCTCGGCGTGCAAAATCCGGCAAATCTACGCATTCTCCGCGAGCGCATCACTGAAGTTCCTATGATCGTGGATGCGGGAGTTGGCACCGCATCGGACGCTGCTGTGGCCATGGAACTCGGTGCCGACGGCGTGCTCATGAACACGGCTATCGCCGAAGCCCAGGACGCTGTACTCATGGCCGAAGCCATGCGCGACGCCGTCATCGCCGGCCGCAAATGTTATCTTGCCGGCCGGATGCCCAAGCGCTTGTACGCGTCCGCCTCCAGCCCCATGAGCGGAGTCGTACGTTAATCGCTGTGGTTACTGAATTTCTTTATGCTTGGGCGGCTTTGCGAGCTTGGGCGTCGTCATAGCTTTCGCCGTAAATGGAGGGCACCTTTGCTCCCATGCATCGCAGATACGAAGAGAGTTGGCCGCGATGGTGAATGGTGTGGTGCAGGCCGAACATCACAAATTTCACGGCGGGCCACTGGAACATTCCGCGAAAATCGACGATTTTCACCAACTGCTCGCCGCTCACTTTTCCGAGAGCTTCGAAGTTTTTCGCGTAGCGGTCTTCGTACCAGGAAGCAATTTCAGCGGGCGTCTTGACGTTTTCCGGAATCATGGCGGGGTTGGTGTCGAACACGCCGTTGATCACCGTTTCGACGAAACGGTTGTCCGCTGCAGCAATGTGCCGAGCCAGTTCAATTGCGCTTCTTGACGCGGGGTCCGGCTTGTAATCCACTTTAGCAGCGGGAACGGCTTCGAGGATCTTCTTGGTGGTGCGGCTTTCTGTTTTCAAGGTCCCCATATACAAGTCATGCAGCAAAAAAGTTGCCTGCTCCGCTGTCATTGCATCGGCCATTGGTTTCCTCCTGAATGCGTTCTGCGTTCTGTACCGGCGCAGGGCGGGCACAACGCCACCCCCGTCTTTACTTGCCCGATTGGATGCGCGAGAGCGTTCTCCGTTGCGAGAATTAGGAATCGAATTTAGAGCGTTCGAATGAAGAAGTGCCACACTGGATGCGCGGGGCAGGTCGCTGTGGCACGGTAGGTGCGCGGTTGTACGGGAGTTTAGAACTTGTCTCCTAAGATCGGGAGACGAGTGGGAGCAGTAGTTGGTCTGCCACATGAATAACTCCGGATTTGCCCGTGATTTGCTCCGAATCCACACTGGAAAGCGGATCTCGGTGTCCGGAGAGTAGCTTGGCCCTAAGCATCGGGGCGCCGGAAGGTGTTAGTTTGTAAGCATGCACCTGCTCCTCTTTCTCGCCGTCCCGCTGTTCGCGCAGACACCTTGTGCCGACATGGCGCGCCTGCCTAACGTCACCGCCGCAATACAAACCGCAACTCACTGTCGCGTTTCCATCACTCTCCGACCTGCGGCCGATTCTGAAATCAAGGCCGAAATCTGGCTGCGGGCGGCTTCTGAGTGGAACGGCAAACTCCTCATGGAAGGCGGAGGCGGTTTGGTCGGTAGCATCAACACCGAAGGAATGACGCACGCCGTTCGCGAGGGTTATGCCAGCGCGTCCACCGACACCGGTCACACCGGCAGCAGTGGCAGGTTTGCACTCGGCCATCCCGATAAGATTACCGACTTCGCCTATCGCGCTGTTCACGAAACCGCCGTCGAGGCCAAAGCATTGATTGTGGCCTATTATGGACGTGGCCCGCGCGTGTCTTATTGGGAAGGCTGTTCAACCGGTGGACGGCAGGGACTGATGTCCGCGCAGCGTTACCCGGAGGACTTTGACGGCATCATCTGCGGCGCACCCGCTTACAATCAGACCTACATCTCCGCCTGGCGCATGCGCCTGTTGATGACTGCACTCAAGTCGCCTCAACACGCGCTGCCGGCCGCGAAACTGAAGCTGCTCAATGACGCAGTCCTTGACAAGTGCGACAGCAACGACGGCGTTAAAGACCGCCTCATCGAAGCCCCCTGCAACTGCAACTTTGACCCAAGCGTCCTCAAGTGCAACGGTACCGAGACCGAAAGCTGCCTCACCCCGCAGCAACTGGAAACTGTAAACGCCACCCACACCGACATGCGGAAATCCAATGGCGAAATCATCTACCCGCGCCTTCCCTTCGGTGGGGAACTCGGCTGGCGCCTTCCAGCCGGTGCCGCCGAGCCCGGGGCCATGGACATCGACATCTTCCGCTATATTGCCAATCAAGACCCCGCATGGGATTGGCGCAGCTTCGACCTCGAAAAGGACATCGACCGAGCACTTCTGCACGGGAACGAAATCCACGCCGTCAACCCGGACTTGGCGAAATTCAAAGCACGCGGGGGCAAGCTCCTCATGTATCACGGTTGGAGCGACGGAGGTTCCGGCGGCTCGATCTCCCCCTTGAATACCATCGCGTATTACGAGTCCGTCCTGAAATACATGGGGCCGAACCAGGACGACTGGTTTCGTCTTTTTATGGTCCCCGGGATGGACCATTGCGGGGGAGGGACCGGCCCCAATCAGTTCAATAAGCTGGCTGCGCTCGAACGCTGGCGCGAACAGAACGAGCCCCCAAAATCTATCACCGCCGCCAGAGTCAACGAAAGTGGCGTCATCGATATGACCCGCCCCCTTTGCCCATACCCGCAACAAGCTGTCTATAAAGGCAGCGGCAGTACCAACGACGCTGCGAACTTCACCTGTAAAGTTAAGGGCAATTGACCACGGCCCGATTGGACCCACGGCTTCAGAGCGGACGGTCGGCAATCCGGAAGGAATTAGACGAGGGGACGGAGATCTGAGTGGTTACAGAACTTGCGGCGTCTAGTCGTTCGATAGGAACGTCATGCGGAGAACTTTATTGGAAATGCTCCACCTCGACTCAGGTCTGATTCTGGTGAGGGATTTATGAGATGAGCGCTACAGTGTTCGAAAGAAGAAGTGCCAGGTGATGTCGACGGCGGCATGGACGAGGGCGGAGGCGAAGATCGAACCGGTCTTGCGCCACGTCCAGCCATAGAAAAAGCCGGCGATGGAGGCCAGGATGACGTAGCGCCAATTAGGAAAGCCCATGTTGGTGATGTGCGAGAAGCCAAAGACAATCGAGGCGATCCACCAACCGGTGAGATCGCTCTTGGTGGCACGCGCAAGGATGTTTTGGAGCAGTCCGCGGAAGAGAAACTCTTCAGGCCAGGCAGTGAAAAATAAAATACCGAGCGAGACCAGGGGAAGCGACCTCAATTGCGACCATTGCGGCTCGAATTCGATGAAGCGGATAGCGTGGCCCATCGGAATGGCGATACAGGCGAACGCAAGGAAACTGGCCAGGATGAAAAAGGTCCAATGGTGGCCCCAGCCGATGGAATAGCCGGTTGCATTGACGCGGCGTACGAGCACGAACGTGGCGAGCGCGACGTTCACGCACATCATCACCGTGAAAACATATGCCAGGCGGCCGCCGGGGAAGGGCCAAAGCCAGTGTGACAAGGACCATCCCCAGGGATTCGGCAACGGCTTCACCGCCACCCATATTCCGACGATGGTGAGGAAGTCCTGCCAAGCACCGGGCGGCCGATGTTCGGCGGAGGCGGCGAGCAGCAGCGGAATGAAAACGAGGCCGGCGACGGCGGCGGAACGCGAAAGCGCAAAAGTATTTGTCCCCAGCGCGTAAATCAGATAGACAAGGAACACAGCGGTGCCGAGCAAGTAGCCGCTGCCGGCGCCGAAGCGTGAGGCGAGACGATCTTCGACGCCGCGCGCGGCGAAGAGCAACGTCACCAGAAAGAAGAAGGCGAAGGCCGTGAGGGAGGCAGCGAACTCGCGGCCGCCGTAGCCTTGCCAGACGGCGTACAACGCCCCGGTTAGAGTGAGCACGGCCCAAAGACCGAGCATCGAGAACGGGCCGAGTTGGCGGGTGGCAGGCAAGCGAGAATTGTAACGCAGCCTAACGTGGCGCGTTGTCAGGCATAGTTGTCATGTTCGACGGTTATTACGACTTTCCCTTGCGCGTGGCCTTCTTCAAGGTACCGGAGAGCCTGAGCGACTTCATTCAACCTGTAACGCTTGTCGATGACTGGCGTTACCTTCCCCGACTCCATCAGATCGGACAGGATGGTCAGATCCTCCCTGGTTATTCTTGCAATAAACGTGACGAATTTCTGGCTTATGAACCATGACGCCACCAGCGCTTTGAGCGAACCACCCAAACGCGCCCACTGACCCTCGTGCGATCCTGCTCCTCCAATCCCCGCCAAGACGCAGATGCCATTGGAAGTTAAGATACGCCGGCGTTCTGAGAACGAATGGTTGCTGACGTTGTCGAAAATTAGGTCGTAAGGTTGCGCACTTTGGGTGAAGTCCTCTTTCGTGTAGTCAATGACGCGATCCGCGCCGATAGATCGGACCATAGCCACGTTCCGAGTACTACACACGCCGGTCACATCTGCGCCGAATGACTTGGCGATCTGCACAGCGAAAGTACCGACTCCTCCCGACGCACCATTAGTCAAGACCCTCTGCCCCGGCTGAATCTTTCCTTTGTCGCGAAGACCCTGCAATGCAGTGAGTCCGGCTACAGGTACAGACGCCGCTTGCTCAAAAGTTACCTTATTGGGCTTCATGACCAATCTCGACGCGGGAGCACACGCAAACTCGGCAAGGGCCGCTCGGCACGCTCCGAACACCTCGTTGCCTGGTTTGAACTGGGTTACGTTCCTGCCGACCGCTTCGACCTGGCCGGCTACGTCCACGCCCAGCCGTCCGCTCCTTGGTTTGCCCAGCCCGGTCATCAGGCGAAGAGGGAGCGGGCCTCGCATGAGGTGCCCGTCAACCGGATTGAGTGAAGCCGCGCGAACTTTTATCAAAACTTCGTTGTCAGCGGGAACGGGCTTGTCGACGTCCGCAATTTGGACTACATCCGGAGGTCCGTATCTGTCATAGACGGCGGCTTTCATGGACGCTTCCTCCGTGGTACCAGCTTGCTCCTTCCCTTGGTGAACAGGCCAGCCCTACTTGTATTCACCCCGTTGGCTTGACGTCGGGCGGCTCGAATCCGCAGCGTGCCCAACGCTGGCGGGCTTTTTCGCGTTCTTCCGGCGTCATTTGCTCCCACCGCTCGGTCATGCGGCGCCGAACATTGGAGCGCATATTGGAACCATGAGTGCCACGAATGCCAAGTCCTCCGAAGAGGATGCGGCATAGCGCCAGCATTCCGAGCGCTTGCCAAAAAGTGATCTGGCGCCAGCCGAAGAGCGGCGGCAGCAGCCAATTCCACAAGCGCAGCACTATTTCGCCGCCAATGGCGATAAACAGCACCATCGCCAGAATCGCCAGCGGAGCCATCCAAATCCATTTCCTTCTCATGTTCAGTCCCTCGCTTTCGTAAATTCGTCATAGATGCTTTGAAGTCGCTCGCGCAGATGCAGGACCGCGTAACGTTTGCGCGAAAGCAGGGTATTCACGTTCACACCAGCCTCGGCGGCCATCTCCTTGAAACTGCGCCCCTCCAGTTCGTGAGCGATGAATACTTCTCGCTGTTCGTCGGGCAGTTCGTCGAGTGCAAGTTCCAGTTCGATCTTCAGCACCTCGCCGTCTTGGTCCTCGACCGCTGCGTCACTGAAGGTTTCAGGCTTCTTCTTCCGGAAAAGGTCAGTGATGCGATTACGCGCCACGCGAAACAGCCAGCCAGTCACATGCTCAATCGGCATCAGCAAGCGGTTCGCTTCCACCAGCTCGTAGAAGACCTCCTGCAGAATATCCTCAGCATCGCGCGGGTCGGGCACTCGGCGCCGGATGAAGTTGCGCAGCCGGGATCGTTCTTCCGCGACGATTTTGGAGAGTTGATGGTCTTGCTCGGTCATCGCGGTGATGCTCCACGGCTCGTCCATCCATTATTGAAGACGAACGGCGGCCGCAAATATTGTAGAGATTCAACTGGCCAAACGGAGGCGTGCTATAGCTTCGGGGGGCAGTCCGATCTCGCCAATTGCAGCCCCTTAGTGCGCTATGACCGATGAATTGGGCGTCACTCGTAGCGCAACGTTTGGATGGGATCTACACGGGTCGCGCGGCGGGCAGGTAAGTAACAGGCGAGCAGCGCCACGGCAAACAGTAGAACGGTGACACCTGCAAACGTCGGGAGGTCCGTAGGGGTCACGCCGAAGAGCAGGCTGGCCATCAATCGCGTAAGCGCGAAGGCGGTTGCAAGCCCGGCGACAATTCCAATCGCCACCATACCGGCCCCTTGTTTCATCACCAGTCCAAGGACATCTCCGCCTTGCGCGCCAAGCACCATGCGCAGACCGAATTCCTTGGTGCGGCGCGCCACGGAGTACGACACCACTCCATAGATGCCAACAGTGGCGATCGCAAACGCAACGATGGAGAACAGCGACAGCAGCAGCGTCAAGAACCGTGGCCGCGCTTGCGCGCGAGTCAGTACGTCCTCCATCAACCTGACATCCGCCAAGGGCAGAGAAGGGTCAATCGCATTCAATTGCTCGCGCACAACAGCCGCCAATGAGCGCGGGTCGCCTGCCGGCGTGCGCATGACTACGTACATGTCTGAATTGCCCGCGCCCGCCGGCTGGCGGTAGGGCAGATACAATTCGGTTCCCGCCGGGCGATCAAGACCAGCGTTCTTGACGTCATCCACCATGCCGACGACGGTGCTCCAGTTCTTGCTTCCACCGGGCCGGACGCGTCTGCCGATAGGGTTCTGGCGGGGCCAGAACGTCATAGCCATGGTCTTGTTGACAATGACGACTTCGGGCGTGCCTTGAAAGTCGCGCGCGTCGAACAAGCGCCCGTCCATGAGCCGAATACCCATCGTTGCGAAGTAGTCTTTGCTGACCGCCTGGTAAAAATCCACATTCTGGATGGGACCATCCTGCGTTTGGACAAATCCCTCGATGTCCGTGTCGTTCATGTTTGGCGGGCGCATAGGCGCCAATCCGGAAACGAGCGCGGCGGATGGCATGCCCGGAAGATTCGTCAACCGTTCCTCGATCCTGGTCCAAAAGTCAGTAATCTTCGCGTTGTCCGTGTACGTTCCGCTTGGCAGCGAGACGCGCATGGTGATGACGTTCTCGGCTTGCAGGCCAGTGTGGACTTCCTGCAGCTTCCAAAAAGCTCGTAGCATCAACCCGCAGCCAATCAACAGCACGAGAGCCATCGCCAACTCACCAGCGACCAGGATGCGGCGGAAAATTTGCGCTCCGGACGCGGCCGTTGTGCTCCCGGCTGTGTCTTTCAGAGATTCGGAGATCCCGCTCAGGAGCAAAGGCGCAAGAGGCGCGAGTCCAAAGAGCACTCCGGTAATCAAACTCGTCCCCAAAGTAAAGAGCAGTACGCGCCAGTCCATCGAAATTTCATCCGCGCGCGGAATTCCGCCGGCATTTGTGAGCTGAACCAAGCGCACTCCTCCAAAGGAAAGAGCCATACCGAGAACAGCGCCGCAGAGAGCGAGCAGAATTCCCTCGGTGACAAATTGGCGCGCGAGACGCACCAGGCCGGCGCCTAGCGCGCCACGAATAGCAATTTCCCGGCGGCGGGCTTCGGCGCGAGCCAACAGCAGGTTTGCCACGTTCACGCTGGCGATCAGTAGCACGAAAACCACAGCGCTAAGCAGCATCAAGAGAGCGGGCCGAACGCTCGAAACGACTTCTGGCTGGAGAGGAAAGCTGACGATGGTGTGCGTCCTTGGATGGAAGCTATGAATCTTGGGAACTTTCTTTTCACCATAACTCTGCACGAGCGAGGCCAGCTCTCCCTGAGCTTGCGCCGCACTAGCGCCCTCTTTTAGGCGGCCCAGCAAGTAATAATTGTGGCTGCTGCGACCTCCCGGATTGGCCGGATCGAGTCGCACGGCCGTCCAGATTTGCCCCGGTTCTTGCTCACCCGGTGGAAATTGAAAGCCTTTCGGCATGACGCCGATGATGACGCACTTCAGGCCGTCGAGGTAGGTCTCGCGGCCGATGATGTTGGGATCACCCGCAAAGGCGCTTTGCCAAGTGCCATAGGAAATGTCTGCCACGACCTGAGCTCCAGGCGCATCGTCGGATGGCGAAATCAGCCGACCGGCAATCGGCGGTACGGCAAGCGTTTCCAGCAATCCGCCGCTCACGTATGCCGCAGTGACGCGCACGGGTTGCGTTTTTCCGGCGAGATTCGCGCCACCGGTAATCCAGGCATCCAGTGACGCCCAGGAGTGTGTATCGCGGCGCAAATCCAGGAATTCAGGTCCGGAAGTCCAAAACCGGTGCAAGCCGCCGTTCGGAAACGTCGGAAACTCGGTGTACACACGGATGAGCTGCTCGGGATGCGAGTATGGGAGGGGGTGGAGGAGGACGGCATTGACCACCGTGAATATTCCAGTGGTGGCTCCAATGCCGAGCATCAGACAGAGAACTGCCGCAGTCGTAAAACCCGGATTCTTGCGCATCATGCGGACTGCAAACAGGGAATCTTGCCAGAGCGTTTCCATCGGACACCTTCATCCGGTAAAGGTACGTTCGAAACGTGGTGCATGTTCCCGGCACCTGAGAATAATAGACGTTCCCGACGAGCTACAGTCTCTACCTATCGTTCGGTCAGGGATTGCGAAAGACCGCGGTCGTATCGTCGATGGACGGGCCAACGAAGTCAAGCGTCCACGGAAGGATGTCGCCGCAAAATGAGAATGTCCGGTTTGTGCAAAGTAGAAATGTC
>Ga0209472_1001979_pt1 | contig 11642 bp, 10 predicted proteins | sample GraSoiAngelo_130_FD_185887 | JGI IMG/M metagenome (GOLD analysis project Ga0209472, IMG submission 185887) | Grasslands soil microbial communities from the Angelo Coastal Reserve, California, USA - 14_0929_02_20cm (SPAdes) (version 2) | ecosystem: Environmental > Terrestrial > Soil > Grasslands ...
GTTTTCGTATCATCGGTGAGGACCACAGTCGTGCTTCCCTCGCCGGACTTCACGATCAACGTTTCTCCGGTCCGGGCAGTGATCATTCCTTTGACTTCGGCTTTGTCACCAGCAAACGCAGATACCGCTGCCAGACAGAACAATGCCATTAGACTTACTTCAATCATTCTTCGGTGCATAAGCTGCCTCTCTTTTCTCAGTTCTTGAATTCAGACGGAAATCTCCGCCCGTTTCAGTTCTCGCCCATACATGCCAGCTTTTCTTCAAACCTAGCCTCTGATCGGTTGTTCCCAACGACTGATGCTAGACCGGGCGTCGGGCGGTGCACGAAGGTAAGATGCTAGTCTCCTACCCACACAAACGCGTGATTCAAAACCGGTTTCCCATCAGCAACAGTGCGAATGCCGCGAAAGAAATCAGCAACTAGCTCTTCGCATTGCTGACACAAGATAGTCAACCGAGAGAGCAAACAATGCCACTGTCAGAACTATCAGTAAGTGCCGAAACCAAGTCTTACTCGGTTGAGGAGATCGCAGCAATGCCGAACGTACTCCCCGGAACCCTCGCACAGCCGTAGCCTTGGGCTCATTTCCATGATGATTTTCGAATCGAAAGGGGAGCATGCCGAATACGCCAACTCTGAGCGCTTGCCAATTAAGCAGACCAGAGAGTATGGAGTTTGTTTCGGATCTCTACTGATCTTGTTCCGGGCAATACCTGCTGCGCTTCTACGTAGCCGTGACAGATTTCGATCGCGCCCATTCAGTGACACCAATGTGTCAATAGGTGCACTTCACGTGAGCACGCAAGGGTGAGAAAACTCATATGGAGGAACAACGGCCCGACAAGGTCGGAAATCCTTTACCTTAAGGCGCCACCAGTGATCCAAACAAGATCCGAAGACGTGATCTGTCACACCACATTAGCAGTGGCCGCCGCTTCGCGGTGGTTGTACGAGCCTGAAACTGGATCAGAGCGCTCGAAAGCCGGGGAGTAGCTCGGTCCAACTAGAATCTGAAGCACAATCTGGCTCGACAGCTAAGGCCGCATATTCTCTGGAGCGGTCCTGCCCGAACATTAGCATGGCTCCGGTATTGACGATTGTGAAGATGGTGGCGGCGTTGTCCTGGAAAGGAAAAGGCCCGACCCCGCTGGAGAGACTGGGTAGTTTCGTCGACCGGGCCGAGCCAAGTTGAATTCAACATGGAAAGGTTCGCATGAAACCCAAACAACAGGAGGGAACCAGGAAAGCAACCTGCCGTCCAACGCAGGGCCATTGGCACCAGATGAATCGCAAGCAACGGCGGGAGACGATGCGGAGAATCCAGAGAGAAAATCTCAGCTTGGAAGTGGTACATCCCGATGCCGCCGGCATTGACATTGGCAACGAATTCCACTACGTGGCTGTTCCACCGACACGGGACGGCGAACCGGTACGTCGGTTCGGGTGCACCACAACCGAGTTGAAGTCGATGGCCGATTGGCTGAAGCAATGCCGGATTCGAACCGTCGCGATGCAGTCGACTGGCGTGTACTGGATCGCGGTATTCGACATCCTCGAGGAGGCTGGTTTCGAAGTGTACCTGGTGAATGCGCGGGAGACGAAGAATCTACCAGGGCGCAAAAGCGACGTGCAAAAGAGCCAATGGCTGATGAAGCTGCACACCTACGGCTTATTGCGGAATTCGTTTCGCCCGTCGCAGGAGATCCGCACGATGCGGACGTACTGGCGCCAGCGCAATGACTTGGTGCGAGGGGCGGCACGGCACGTCCACCGGATTCAGAAGGCTCTGACGCAAATGAATGTTCAATTGGCCAATGTATTAACTGACGTGAGCGGAATCACAGGACAAGCAATCATTAAGGCAATTCTGGCGGGCGAACGCGATCCGCATAAGCTCGCTGCGTTTCGTGATCCGCGGGTGAAGGCGACCGAGGAGGAGATCGCGCGCAGTCTCGAGGACAACTGGCAAGAAGATCTGGTATTTGTGCTTAAGCAGGAGCAGAATGCTTACGAGTTTTGCCAGAAGTCGGTTCTGCCTCGACACGTGAAGGTCCGAGTGTCGGTGGAACAGGCATCCGACTTTGGCTGGAGCAAATACACCGGTTGCGAGGGGCACAACCTTTGTATTGAAACGTTTGGAGCTTCGGCACCTCTTAAGCAGCTGCTGAAGAAGTTCGGCTTCAGCGCGAAAAACATTGTCGCTGCCGCCAAGAAGCAGATTGCGCAGCACCAAACGCGGAGTTGGAAAGAGCTTTTCTTCCTGGATTCGCTCGACAACACGGTGGCGGTTCATCATAAGCACGTCGGCGGCGGGGTGCATCTCGGCCCGGCTCATGTAACTCTTCCACGCGCCCGTCATCCAACTCCGGCAAGGTGCCTACGACTTAACCGCCGATGACAAGAAGTTCTTGATCAACCGCGGCGCCGTGCAGCGAGAGCGAGCCGCTTACCTTCGTCTGTTTCTAGATCGACCAGCTCCGTATGTCACGTCATATACCTGCCAGCTAAAGCTAAGCAAACTGTAAGGTCTGTCAGTTTTGTCCGTCGGGCTCCTTAATCTACGTTCCAATTGTTGTCAGTGACGCGGCAAGATGCCAGCGCTGCTGCCCGAGAGCGCCACCCGAGTAGTCGGGATCTGGGCCATCTCGCGTAGGTGGCGTGATGGCGGAAATGGAAGCTGTTGCCATGAACAGACAATTTTGGATTTGCGGGTTTGTCCTCTTTGGGGGAATGTTACTTAACGCTCAGGACGTATCCCCGGTGACCCGTGAGAACCTGGAGGGGGCGCTAGGTAATCGATCCGTGCTCTTAGTCGAGCTTGTACGACAGGCTGAAGCAGGCGATAACTACGCGCAATACTGCGGCCCTAACACCTACATTACCGGCAGGGGTGTGCTCAAGGCGGAAGCGGTGAGGTGGTGCCTGCAAGCGGCCCGGAAGGGGGTCCCCGAAGCGCAGAATCGCATGGGATATCTATACCAGCACGGAATTGGAGTGCCTCAGGATTATGGGGAGGCGGTGCGTTGGTTTAGCAATGCAGCAGAGCAGAAACTGCCAGCAGCGCAGCACAACCTCGCTCATATGTATCAATATGGTGAGGGCGTGCCGCTTGACTACGCTCGGGCGGCAGATTTATACGGCCAAGCCGCGGCCCAAGGTCTGGCACGAGCTCGAAACGAGTTAGGGATGGCATATGAGCTTGGCACTGGGGTTCCGAGAAATGCGACTGAAGCCTTTAACCTTTTTCATCTAGCCGCAGAGCAGGGTGAGCCGTCTGCGCAACATAACCTGGGAATGATGTACTTTGAAGGCCAAGGCACTGCACGGAATTATCCTGAGGCATTGAAATGGTTCAGCCAGGCTGCAAATGGAGGAATCGTTGAGGCGTATCGCAGCTTGGGGCATTTGTACGAGTACGGAAATGGTGTTCACCGAGATTACCTAAAGGCGGCGGAATTGTATCGTAAGGCGGCGGAGCATGGCATTGTGGCCGCGCAAGTAGAATTGGCCTACTTGTACATGACTGGGAAAGGCGTGCAGCGAGACTATTTCGAATCTGCAAAGTGGTTCCGGCGAGCGGCTGAACAGGGGCATCCAATCGGAGAGAATGGTATCGGTTATATGTACTGCCGTGGCGAAGGCGTCATACGGGATTATCGACAGGGAGCCGACTGGCTCCAGAAAGCAGCAGAGCAGAACTATCCGCTGGCGCAGCAGAATCTGGGAATACTTTACCAGAATGGTTTTGGTGTTCCGTTGAATTACGCCGAGGCCTATAAGTGGTTCACGTTAGCTGCAAACAGCGGCATGGCTGCCAGCAGGCGTGCCCTGGAGGCGCTAACGCAAATCATGACAACGACACAGTTGAGCGATGGCCATACCAGAGTTTCAGATTGGGTGTCACACCACAACAATCTCAAACTTGCAGCTCAGAAAGCTGAGGCGAGAAAACTGGATAGCTACGAGACCGCGGCACAGCCATAGCTAAGCACATGAACAACCACATGTCTAAGCGATCTTACAACAGCAATTCGCCTGATGAAGCGCGATTACCCGTTAGTTGCTTTTCAATGTGTCGAGGCTCCAAACGTTTCCAATACAAACTTATGTCCTTGACAACCGCTGTATTTGCTCCAGCCGAATGTCGCTGCGGCGAAGAAGCAGATTGCGCAATGCCAAGCGCAGAGCTGAGGAGAATCCCAACATGAAAGTCGCTGTAAGTGGGGATCATGGCGGATTCGAAATGAAGCAGCAACTGGCTAAGCTGTTGCGGGACGAAGGGCCATCAGGTCATCGATCTTGGCAACAACGTATATGACACGAGTAATAACCGAGGCTGTGCCATCCCGCTCGCATACAGAACAGCCCTCTAGGACATCTCCCGTCTGGCCGCCGCCTCGACAGCTCCCGTGTCGCCTCTCCTGGTCACGATGCTCTCCCCCGAAGAAATCATCATGCGCGTCAACAAGATCGTGTTTTGAAGATTTCCAGACACGCGCGGTCCGGCAAACACGCTGTTGGTCGCGAAACATCGCCCTCACGATGGGGCTCTGAGTGAAATGCCTGTTCTCGGAGTGGGGCACAGTACTATTGCTTCAAAACCAATTAGAAAAAATCTATGCATTTAGGGCTGCAAGGTGATTATGAATCTATTCAATAGAGTGACGCTCGTTGTTCTTCTGCTGAGTTTCACCATGCTCTTCGGTTGTCAGGATGACCTAGTTCCGCGCGACACGCCAAGCCTACTCATCCCCAGGTTTCTCAGGTCAGAGATCTTTGGCTTCGTGGCGGGTATTGGAACGACCTTTGCCGCTGTGCCGGACTTGATCGCAATGCTCAGGAGTCGGTCAAGTGCGGGCATGAACCCAAGGATGGCGGCAATCATGGGCCTGTTTCAGATCCTCTGGGTCTACTACGGCTTGTTGATTGTTTCGCGGCCGGTGATCGCGTGGAATGTAGTAGCAGTGTTGACTAATTTCCTGAGCGTCGGCGCGTACTTTCATTTTGTCCGCAGGGAGAAAAGGGAAGCGGGCGAGTGATCCCTATCTGCCACGGGCGTTGCGCGAGCGGAATCCAAAGTTCGCATTTAGGGAACTGCGCAGTATTTGGTGAAACATGGCTCTCTAATTAATCGGCAAAAGGAGTATGTCCCGTGGAACCTCCTATTTCAGCTCTACTTTTTGCTGTGCTGCTTTTCCTCGGCATGCTGATCCTGCTGGAGAGCGGCCGTCGGCTTGGTGTCAGGCGCCTTGCCAAAGAGTCGGAAGGCGAGCGGGGCGGCCTGGGTACGATCGAGGGCGCAGTTTTTGCCCTGTTTGGCCTGCTGATGGCATTCACTTTTTCTGGAGCGGCATTGCGGTTTAACGAGAAAAGAATGCTCATCGCAGAGGAAGTCAATACAATCGAAACCGCGTATCTGCGGCTGGACCTAGTACCCCAGGATGCACAGGCCGCACTTCAGGAACTGTTCCGCCGATATGTTGATTCGCGGCTGGAGACCTATCGCAAGCTGCCCGATATGCAGGCAGCCGAAATGGAGATGGCCAAATCCAAGAAGCTCCAAGAAGAGATCTGGATCCAGTCGGTGGAGGCTACGCGCCTCCCGCATTCTCATCCCGACGCGGGCAAATTGCTGCTTCCTGCGCTAAACAACATGATTGACATCGCCACCACCCGTGCCATGTCGCTGCAAGTCCACCCCCCAAGAATCATTTACGCACTTCTGTTCGGCCTAGGACTCATCTGTTCCCTGCTGGCTGGTTATCGCATGGCAAGCGGCCAACACCGAAGTTGGCTTCACATCCTCGGCTTCACGGTCATCACGGTAATCGTCGTGTACGTCGTCCTTGACGTCGAGTACCCGCGCACCGGTCTCATCCGCCTTGAGACGGCCGACCAACTGCTGGTCAAGGCTCGTGAGAATATGAAGTGATGGTTAGAAAGGTGAAGAGGCACTAGAGTAAGTCCCCGCTGCGTTAGGCCCGCCGATGGTTCCACTGTCTATATAAGGTACCTTGCTTCACCTTCAAAGACTCGCCTAACTTATAACCACTAGTTCCCCGCGTTCCTCGAATGGACGATTGACGGTCAGTTGGTAACGGCTCTGGTGTCCCCGCCGCGGCTCAGCTGATTCGCCTGACGATGAACCCTGACCCGCACGCGGCTGCGGAGACGTTCCGTCGCGGGGTCTTAAGTATTTTGCCCACAAAGGTTGCGAAGAAAGCCACCATCGAGCTTAGTCCCTCATCGTTCGTGCTCCTTGCTCAGTCTGATTCGGCAATCTGAGAGGACGACCAGCACACATCAGAATGTCCAGCCCACGGAGGTCGTGACTCCCAGATCGTTTTTTGCAGCGTTAACGGGAGGACGCGTGTCATAGTTCTCGTACAGTTGAAAATTCCAGTAAAAATTGCGCGCCAACTCGATTCGCAGGTTTGATTGCGAACTCAATCGCTGGCGTCCTGGGTCGGAGAGGCTCGGGAACAACAGCGTCCGCGTGATACCAATCAAAGACTCCGCGTTGTCACGGACCGGTTCAGCACCAGGCTGTGGAACGTAGCTCTCATGGCTATAGGCAGCACCAGCAATTGCTATCAATGATGTCTTGTCGGTCCGCAGCAGTCTCCGGCCGAAACCACCGCCGTAGGTGGAACGCAGTTTCAAATCCTGTTGGTTACTCTTCAGCAGGCCGAACAGTCCAGCGGCAATCCATTTGTTGGTGAGTGACCTTCCGTACCGCGAATCGAAGGTAAGGCGGTTAGTGTTCTTGCTGTTGGCTTGCGAATCAAATTGCGAACTGGTGGCGAGCTGCACTGAGTTCTTGGCAGTATCAAAAGCAGCATCTGCACCCAATGACGAGTTTGTGGAATTGCTGCCGCTCGCGAAGCTGAACCCGTAGTTGATGGAGCCGGTTAACTGGTTCCAGAAACTTCCTTCCCTTTGCTCGATGGCTATAACTTCCAAGGGTTTAACCTCAACGGTTGATTCCTCGGCGACAACCCGAACATTTTTAGTGCGATCACGCGGAGTTGCTGGTTTGTTAATCATCCCGGTCAAACGCTCCCCGTTGCTCAGTCCGACGATATAGATATCCTTGCTCTGCAAAGTCTGCACCTGCGCCCAGTCAAGATGGACTGAATCCTTCATGTAATCGGATTTAAAAATAAGCTCTCCATGCTGCAGGCCCTTGATCTCACCGGTAAACGTGTCGCCATTTTTCATGATGACCACATCATCCTTTCGCTTCCCGAACAAGGGACAGGCAAATACCACTAGAACTGCGATTAGCGCAATGCATTTGAGGAGAACAGGAGCTGAAAACCCCAGTATCTTCATTACTTGAGTGCCTTCCTGACCGGTTGACAGCGACCGAAGCATAGGTTGTGTCTGCTTTCGATTACTTTGCATTTTTCTTCGGAGGCTTAGGTGCAACTCTTGGGACAGGATCCAGAGAGCGCACCTGATTGGAGCTTACATGCGAATGCTAACGGAACAAGCAGCGCTGTTCTCACTGACAAAAGTGACAGTTTTCGTCTGCCGTGGCATCTGGTACCTTGCTCTGTAAGTGGCGGAGACACTATGAAATCGCTCTGTCTGAACCAATGGATAAGAATCGCAAGCTTGACCCTGGTGACGCTCGCTTTTTGCGCAATTTGGACGCAGGCACAATCGCAGGACACACAGACGCCAGACCTGCAGCAACTCAAGGACAAGCTCCAACAGCTGGACCGCGCCGGTTGATGTTGGTGTCAAACACAATTTCGGGAACCCGAGCGCGCCAATCAAAGGTGTTGCCTTGCCAGTGTTGGGCGTCGTGTCATTTCTAGATCACAACTGGAGCGACCGCTTCAGCAGTTCGATTGGTTATTCGATGGAGAATATCGAGAACTGCATGCGATAATCGTTTGCATTGAAGCCGTCACTAAAGTTCGTCCGTCTTCCAAACTGAAACTCACCGCCGATCGTGACTCTCGGAATTCGTGGTGTACGGCAAGAGCACCGGCAACACCCCAGACGGACGGCCGCGCGGGGAACCGTTTGCCCCGGGCGCCAATCCAATGCACGGGCGGGACTCACACGGCATCCACGCCTCGGCCGCATCGGTCGCCAAGATTCCCTATCGCGACGCCGCCGACGGCATTTCGCTTACAACCACGCTGATCCCCGAAGGCTTGGGAAGAGTGGGGGAAGATCGAATCACGAATCTGCGAAGCATGCTCGACGCCTTCTTCGGCGCCACGGGTTATCACATGAATGTGAATGTGCTGAATCGCGACACGCTTCTGGAGGCGATGGACCATCCGGAGAAGTATCCGCACCTGACGATCCGAGTCTCAGGATATGCCGTGAACTTCGTGCGGCTGACTCGCGAGCAGCAGATGGATGTGATCAACCGCACTTTTCACGGAAACTAGGCGCCTATGAGTGAGAAAGAGCAACTGAAGAATGTTCCGCTGCAGGCAGCTAGCCCTTTCGAACTGCGCGTGAACCTGGGCCGTGGCGTCCCGGAATCCGACGTTCGGACTGCATTGGCCACCGGGGAGATGGGCTTCCTCCATTCGTTCACTACCGGCTCGACCGTCGATGGCCCGGGTGTTCGCCTCGTTGCATGGACAAGCGGTTGCCAGTTTCGATGCCTGTATTGTCACAACCCGGACACGTGGAATATGAGCAACGGCATCCCAATAACGCTCGGGAAGGCAACCGAAGAACTTCGCAAGTATCGACACGGCCTGAAGGTCATGTCGGGCGGATTCACCTTGAGCGGTGGCGAGCCACTCATGCAGGATCGGTTCGCCGTAAAGCTGTTTACCGCGGCGCAAGCAATGGGCATTCATACCACTCTCGACACCAACGGCAGCCTGGGGAACCGCCTCACTGATGCAGAGCTGGAGAAAATCGAGTTGGTGCTGCTGGATATCAAGTGTTGGGACGCGGGACGCCACCGCAAGCTTACCGGAATGGAGGTTGACCCCGTCCTGAATTTCGCGCGTCGTCTGGCCGCCCGTGAGAGGCCTGTTTGGTTGCGCTTCGTATTGGTGCCCGGATTGACCGACGATGCTGACAATATTGCCCAGCTTGCAAGATTCACCGCCAGTCTCGGGAACGTAGAACGAGTGGACGTCCTGCCCTTCCATCAAATGGGCCGATTCAAGTGGAAGGAACTCAAACTTAATTACACACTTAACACCGTCAAGGCTCCGGCTAAAGAAGCGGTGGAACACGCTTGCGCACAGTTTCGTGCAGAGGGACTAATGGCTTACTGATCGACAGATTGCTCGATCGGGCCGAGCTGAAGACCTGATAGAGCAAGCACCTTAAATAAGAAGCCGTTTTTCATCCACCCGGGTTAAAACGGTGCGATCCTTGGCCTCCTTTCTGGGCGGACCTAGGCAGAGAGGGAGCAAGATAAACCAACGACTCGCATTCTTGGCCATCTGCGGATGAGGTTGGTGATGGATCGAAGCCGGGTCTTAGAATTGATGAAGTTAGGCCATCACATGGACACGAAAAACAAGTAGGTTTCCGGTCATTGAGTTTGCAGACTAACGACATCGTTCCCCATCGTGAATCGTATGTTCAGAAGAATCGTCATTGCGCTTGCGCTTTCGCTTCGACCAAGTCCCTCATTTCCCGCTTTTGTTCTTTACGCATATTTTGAAGTGTCTGCCGCTGATCGGCGGACAGGATGGGTTTTAACTTCTGGTCCGATGCGCGCACGATCTTTTCAAGCTTGTTCAGCTTCTCCTCGCTCGAAAGCACGGGGTTAGTCGTAATTTGTCCTGCTTCGCCTGCCTCTTGTTCCAGAATTGGTCTAATTCTTGTCTGCTGATCTGCCGTGAGATCCAAGATTTCAGAAAGGTGCTGTAGCTTTTGGCTGAAGTACTCGCCGGGGGCCCGGGACCAGTCGATCCCGGTCTTGATTGGTAGGATTTCGCGGCTCAGGATCGGTACTTCGAATGTCTTGCCGAACTTCGTGAATGTGATCGATTTGCTTCCGATCAGCACGATCACATTTTGTCCGAGCGCATACTCCACACCTTTGGAACTGCTGGGCGGTGTATACAAAACCATGTAGATCGTGTTACCGACCTTTAGAGAGACGTCATACTGCAGCGCGTCACTATCATGAGTTTGAGCGATGCTCCGGTGAACGTTCACAGCGGTGATTGTGCCGACTTGAGGCTTGGGTGAAGACGTTTGACAGAAAAGTGGAAGCGTTGCCACGCACACCAGAAGCACACAGAGTTGTCGGCCCACAAATACCTCCGCTCAGCTACAGCGATCATGCGTTTGTCATTTTCGGGGAGATTCCTGCCCCGGATGGACGTCCTCGATTTCTATTCGCTGATGATAAGCTTACGGGCAGTATTCGCCCTGGAAAACTGTCAACAATGACAGGGGACATCACGGTTGGGAACTGTCACCGCAGCCTCTTCTGAATCGGCGTGTATGGCCCCTCAGAGTTCATATACTTGATCAACAGAACCTCATTGCCTTTTTCCCCATAGATGACCTCGTCGGCAAGACTTTGGGTAAGAAGCACACCAAAGCCACCTGGACGAAGCCCCAGAGCGTCCCGATATACCTGATGCCGAATGGGATCGTCGGGTGGATTCGCAATGGCAGCATGGCGGATTTCGTCTAGCGAGAAACCTTCACCGGGATCTTTCACGCGACACATGACCACGTGGCGAGCATGTAGATAGGAGATCTCGACATACTGGCTAGGATCGAAGCGCCCGCCATGCTCAATTGCATTCAGCAGCATTTCACGAAAGGCCGCGGCGACATCGCTCTTTTCTGGTTCTGGCAAAGCAGCAATTTCATGGAAAAATTGCAGCAATCGATTTGCCGTTCCTGTGTCGCAACGAGCGGCAAGGCGGATCCAAGCCGGAGTCGCAGAAAGAACCTCGATGCCATCATCCCAGCACGGTCCTTCGGCCGCCAGTCGCACCATTTCAGCGAAGATGGTCCACGAAAGCGGTTTCGAGAAGTAGCTGAAGGCCCGTTCCCGCATGGAGGCGATAACATCAGCCGGTGTACTTTCGTTGGTGAGAATGATCAGTCGAGTATGGGGCCGGACCAGTCGAAGCTGGCGGAGCAGCTCGACGTCATCTTCTCCTGTCGTATTCTCACCGGTAAGAACCAGTTCGAACGGCTTTGATTCGATCACGGCAAATGCTGCCGCGTTGTCCTCTGCCCGCTCGATCTTCCAATCCGGCAGAATGGTTGCGATACCGGCGGCGAGCGCACTGTCGGGTCCGACCACAAGCGCAGTCTTTGGTGGGGATGAGCCAGAGCCAATGTGTACAGGTGAACCCAATGTTTTTCCCGAGGACACGAACTCGGTTCAGGGTGACCGACTTGATATTCCGCCGGAACTGTTATTACTACCAGTGTAAAGCTGCCCGTTCGGTTCGATAACATCCCAGTCATGATTGCAAGCTGGTGGTATTGAGTCTTCAAGCTTGGAGAGTCATCGCCTCATGGCTGGGAAGCGACCTGAGGTCGGTTCTTCAACGTCAAAGGACGAATCAATGACTGCCTCGTCGATTGCCTCACCTCCGGCCGACAAGGTGAAGTCGCGATTCTTGACGGGGCTTGCAAGTTCGGATCGAGCAACAATTCTAGCGGC
>Ga0209472_1001980_pt1 | contig 11641 bp, 10 predicted proteins | sample GraSoiAngelo_130_FD_185887 | JGI IMG/M metagenome (GOLD analysis project Ga0209472, IMG submission 185887) | Grasslands soil microbial communities from the Angelo Coastal Reserve, California, USA - 14_0929_02_20cm (SPAdes) (version 2) | ecosystem: Environmental > Terrestrial > Soil > Grasslands ...
TCCGTCGTCAACTCCTGTTTGAAACGGGGGCCGGCGAAGTCGAGCGGGTTCGAGCAATACGGGCACTGCAGCGGACATTTGTAGGTGAGCTCCGCGAGCAGCCAGAGTGGCTTAGCGTCCATAGACCACCAGTCCTTTGGCCGCGAGCGCCTCCACGAACGACGTGACGTCTCGCTCGAGGCCACTCGCACCGTACCGTTGCTCCAGGGTGGTCACGATGTCGGCGAGCGACCGCACCCCGTCGCACAACCCGAGGATCTCCGCTCCCGTGGGGTTCAGGGTGACGAGGCCCTCTGGGTAGAGCAGCACGTCGCGGCCGCGGACGTCGTCGCGCTGGAGCCGCGCCTTGGGATGGAGCCGCGGCACGGCCGCGGCGCTCGTCGGGTTCACCGGTCGCCACCCGGGAGCGGTCCCCGCTCCACCGCGTCCAGCAGACACCACAGCACGTCGCACTTGAATTCGAGCGCCGCCACCGCGCGCTCCTGCTGCTCCCGGGTGCGGAGCCGCTCCGTCACGAGCGCCAGGGCATGCTCGGCGTCGCGCGGCGCCTGCGACAGCCGGTTCTTGAAGTATTGCAGCCCGTCCGGATCGACCCACCGATAATGGCTCAGCATGGCCGCGAGACGCTCCTGCACGATCGACGGTGCGAACAGCTCAGTGAGCGACGCGGCGACCGCTTCGAGCCACGGCTGCGAGCGACAGAAGCTCACGTAGCCGTCCACCGCGAAGCGAACGCCCGGGAGGAGCCGGCGCTGCGCCAGCAGGTCTTCCCGGCTCACGCCCATCGCGTGGCCGAGGCGCAGCCACGCCTCGATCCCGCCCTCGTCCCCGGGGCGGCCGTCGTGGTCGATGATCCGCTGGATCCAGGTGCGGCGGACGTCCGGCTCGGGACAGTTGGAGAGGATCAGGGCGTCCTTGATCGGGATGTTGACTTGATAGTAGAAGCGATTGGCGACCCAGCGCTGCAGCTCGTCGCGGGACAGCTCGCCCGCGTGCATCCGGCGGTTGAAGGGGTGGAGGTGGTGATAGCGACGCTCCAGCACGTTGCGGAGCCGGCGCACGAATTCGTCGCGCGACCAGGCGCCTGCGTCCGGACCGATTCGCGACGTCGCCGCCGTCACAGCTCGACCTCCATACCGTCCTCTGCCACCTCGATCCCGGCCCCCTCCACCTGGGCCCGCTCCCGCGAGGCGCGACTCAGGATCGGATTCGTATTGTTGATGTGCACGAGCATGGTCCGTTTCGCACCGAGGCGCGGTAGCAGCTCCAGGCTGCCGCCTCGTCCTCCGACCGGGAGGTGCCCCATCTCGCGCGCCGTCGGCGTGGCCGCCCCCGCCCCCGCCGCCCGCAGCTCGTCGTTCGACCAAAAGGTCCCGTCAAACAACAGCAAATCGGCCCCACGAGCCACCGACTGCACCCCGTCGTCCACCGCCCCGGCACTCGGAACATAGGCGAGCGTCGCGCCGGTCCTTTGATCCGCGAGCCGTAACGCGACGTCGTACGTCGCCGCGGTCGCCTGACGGGCGTAGCGGGGCGGGCGCCGCGCCACCGACACGGCGGTGCATGCAATGCCGAGCTCCCGCCCCACCCCGTCCCCAAGTGTGATTGCCTCGCCCTCGGGCAACACTCGCGGCTCGACGCCGGCGTAGGCGGACAGGACACGCAGCACCGGCCATTCTCCATCGAGCAGCGCGACCACTCCCGCGGACGCGTACAGGGGGAACCGGGTCGCGGCCTCTCGCAACAGCAGCAGGCCCAACGTGTGATCGATCTCGCCGTCGGTACACACGACGGCGCTGATCGCCGTGCCGCGCGCACCGCGCGGCCACAACTCGGGTCGGGAAGCGACCTGCGCACGCAGGTCGGGCGAAGCGTTCAACAACACCCAGCGCGCACCGTCCGCGCTCAGCGCCACGGATGACTGTGTCCGGCCGGTTCCGCTGAGGCGCGCTTCCTGACAGTTGCTGCAGCCGCAATTCCACTGGGGGAGCCCGCCGCCCGCCGCCGAGCCGAGGATAATCACGCGCATGACTGGAAACTAAAGAGGCCGGGTTCGTCACCCGGCCCCTCCATCAGCCGAATCAACCTGGTTCAGGCGTTGCCGGCGTACGCGCCGACTTCCATCCCCAGCTCGACGACCTCGAATTCGGGCTTGGTCCACTTCATTTTGACTCCTCCTGAAACGTTGGTGGTCCACCACTCACGGTAAGCAGCACGCACGCGTCATGCCAGTCACAGATCGCCCGCGGAATGTGGCTTCAACTCCTTCTCCTACTTGTGATTGTCGTGCCGGACGACACAACCGGCGGGACCGCTGTGCAGTCTCTGCCCCTGGGTCATTTCACCCAAAGTGGGTGGAATCACGCAGCCTGGTCACGGTTGCAGCCCGAACTTGCGCAGCCGATAGCGCAGCGTATCGCGCGAGATCCCGAGTCGGCGCGCCGCCTTGGTTTGGTTCCCGCCAGCCTCGCGCATCGCTTGCTCGATGACCGATTTCTCCCACTGCCCCAGATCGACCCCCTGCGGCGGCAACCGGGGCGCGGCGGCGGCAGGGGCCGCGACGGCCGCCGATTCACGCGGTTCGCCCGGCCCGGCGTCGGTCGGGCTCGTGAGGGAGAGGTGCTCCACCTCGAGTGTGGGACCACGACTCCACAAGACGGCCCGCTCGATCACGTGGCTCAGCTCGCGCACGTTCCCCGGCCAGGGGTAGGACCGCAGCAGGTCGCGCGCCGCAGCGCTCAGCTCGCGCACCACCTTCCCGTACTTCGCGTTGAAGAGCCGTACGTAATGATCGGTGAGCAGCAGCACGTCCTCCCCGCGGGCGCGCAGCGGGGGCAGCTCGAGCACGATCACCGCCAGGCGAAAGTAGAGATCCTTGCGGAACCGCTCCTGGCGCACCGCGCGGTCCAGATCGCGGTTCGTCGCGGCGATGATGCGCACGTCGATCTTGCGCTCGCGCACGCTCCCCACGCGTCGCACCGCGCGCTCCTCGATCGCCCGCAGCAGCTTCCCCTGCACCGAGAGGTCGACATCGCCGATCTCGTCGAGGAAGAGGAATCCGCCCTCGGCGGCCTCGACGAGGCCGGTCTTCGATTCCTTGGCGTCCGTGAAGGCGCCGCGCTCATAGCCGAACAGCTCGGCTTCCATGAGCGACGCCGGCAAGGCCGTGCAGTTGACCTCGATGAAGGGCTTCGCCGCCCGCGGGCCCGAGGCGTGGATGGCGCGGGCGAGCAGGCCCTTGCCGGTACCCGTCTCGCCGGTGAGCAGCACGGGGGGCGTCTCGTCCAGCGCGGCGATCTGACGGGCCCGCTCCAGCACCGCGCGGATGGCCGGCGACTCCCCCAGGCTGGCCCCGAAACCGACGTCCGCGGTGGCGCGTCGGCGATAGTAAGACAGCTCCTGCTTCAACAAGCGGTTCTCGCGGGCGCGATCGGCCAGCAGCTTCAACTCTTCCAGGTCCACCGGCTTCTTGATGTAATCGAAGGCGCCGAGCTTCACGGCTGCGACCGCTCCCTCGATCGAGCCATAGGCGGTGAGCATGATGACGGGGATCAGGGGATCGAACTCGCGGATCCGCTTCAGCAGATCGAGCCCGCTCATCCCGGGCAGCCGCACGTCGGCAAAGACAACATCCGGCTGCACGGTCTTGAGCAGCTCCAGCGCCTGCTCGCCGGTGCCCGCCACCTCGGCCTCGTAGCCGTGGTCGGCCAGGAAGGCCCTGGCCGACCGCGCCAGCGTGTGCTCATCGTCGACGATGAGAACGGTGGAGCCGCTCACGCGAGGGTTCCCTGCGGCGCCGGGACGGGGTCGCGGCTGGCGACGGGCAGCCAGATACGCACCGTCGTACCGCGGCCCACCACACTCGTGATCTCCAACCGTCCACCCGCTTCCTCCACGTAGCGCTGAGCGATCGCCAGCCCCAGACCAGTCCCCTCCGACCGCGTCGTGAAGAAGGGCTCGCACAGGTTGGGCAAGATCTCCGCCGGAATCCCGCACCCCGAGTCGGTGATGTCGATGACGACGCCCGCCCCGCTCCCGCCCCCCCCGGCGTCGCCGGTCGCGACGTGCGCTCCGATCTCGAGTCGCCCGCCAGCGGGGGGAGACATGGCGTCGAGTGCGTTCGAGACGATCTCGGTCAGGGCCTGCTCCAATCGCATGGGATCGACCCGAACGTCGGGGACCGCTTCTGCAAAGCGCAGCACCAGCTCGATGCCACGGAGGCGCAGCAGCTCCGCAAAGCCCGAGAGCGCACCCTCCACCAGCGTCCGCACGCTCTCCCGCAGGGGATGAAACGGCGCCGGTCGCGAGAATTGCAGCAGATGGGCGATGCGGACGTCGAGGCGGTCCACCTGCTCCACGATGGCATCGAGCTGCTCACGCGCGGCCGGCGCGTCGACGCGGTGCCGGGCGAGCTGGGCGGCGGCCCGCAAACTCGCCAGCGGGTTTCGCAGCCCATGGGCCACCGCGGCCGCCATCTGCCCGATCGACGCCAGCTTTTCGGACTGCACCAGTTGCGCGCGCGACTGGCGCAACTGCTCGGTCATCCGGGCGAAGGCCCGCGCCAGCTCGCCGATCTCGTCCGCCGAGCTGGGCACGATGGCGTGGTCCAGGTCGCCCGCCCCGACGACCGCCATCGCCTGCCGCAACTGGTTCAGCGGGCGCGCGAGATCGCGCGCAATGAGCCATGACGCAAGGAGGCCCGCCACGAGCGCGAGCAACCCGGTCCCCCAGAGGACCCGCCGCTTCGCCTCGACGATCGCCTGCATCTGGGTGACGGCTCCCTGCACACTGAGCTCGCGTGCCTGGCGGTAGATCTCCCGGTTCACGCGCGCGAGCGTGGGCTGCAGCCGCTCGACGAGCTCGCGCCGGGCGATGAGCGCGGCCGCGTCCCGCTGCCCGGCATCGTGCAGCTTGAAAACGCGAGCCGCGACCGCCCGGATGTCGGCTTCGATCTGCCGCACGCCCTCCGCGTGCTTCACCTCGTCGGGCGGGAGGCCGGCGGTCCAGCGATCGAGCCAGTAACCCACCACCTGCTCAGTGAGCGGGAATTCCCGTTTGGCGGCGGGATCGCCGCTCAGGTAGCGCCAGATCACCTGCGTCTGGTTGAACATCGCGTCTTCGACGTCCGCGTAGGTGCGCGAGCGCGCCAAGCGCTGGCCCAGCGCCTCCAGCGTGGCGCGCTCGAGCGCATTCGTCCGGATCGCCTGGACACCGACGAACAGCGTCGGGACGACCATGAGGGCGAAACCCACCAGCAGCTTGCGTTGCAGGGTCACGCGCCGATCGCTCCGAGAACGTCCTCCAGAATCTCGAGCGTGCGGTCGATGGTCTCCTCATCATGCGCTAGAGAGACGAAGTTGTATGCCGTCCGCTTGAATAACAGGCCTTGCGCCGCACATGCGCGCGCGAGATTGCGTGAGACCGTTTCGCTTGCGAAATGGAGGAAGCACATTTCCGCGACCCCCCCCACCCCCGTCACCGCGTCGGCGTGCTTGCGGTGCAGGCGATGCAACCCATGCAGCAGCCGGGTGCCCATGCGGTGCAGGTGGCCGCAAACGTCCTCGTGCGCGAAAGTCTCGAGGGTCGCCTGCGCCGCCGCGAGCGCCACGCTCTCCGTCGCCAGCGTGGAGGAGATCCAGGTGCGGGCCACGCCGGACATCAAGTCCGCTCGCCCACCCACCACGGCCAGCGGAAAGCCGTTCGCCATCGCCTTCCCCAACACCGTGAGGTCGGGGCGGACCCCGTACCGCTCGGCCGCGCCACCGATCGCCAGCCGAAACGCCGTCTTGATCTCGTCGAATACGAGCACCGCGCCCACCCGCGTCGTCTCCTGCCGCAATACGTCGAGCCATTCGCGCGTGGGCTCGACCACAACGACCGGTTCGACGACGACCACGGCGAGGCGATCGCCGGCTTCGCGGATCAACGCCTGAGTCCCTTCCACGTCATTGAACGGAATCTCGGCGTACAGGGCGCGGGTCGTCGCGGGAACTCCTTCCCCGCCCTGCGACCAATCGAGCCAACCGTGGTAGCGACGCGCGCCAGCCGCACCGCCGCGGCCACCGCTTCGGCGCCGGTCTTCAGAAACCGCACGCTTTCGAGCCACGGGATCCGCATGGCGAGTGCATCGGCCAGCTGCTCCTCGAGCACCGGCGGCAGCGGGCCCACCACGCCCGCGGCGATCGCCTGCTCGGCCGCGCGGCTCACCGCGGGATGCCCATAGCCCAGCGCCACGGCCCCGAGTGCCATGACGTAGTCCACGTATTCGCGGCCCCGGGCGTCCCACACGCGGCACCCGGACGCACGCAGCATTCGCTCCGGGACGCCTGCGTCCTCGCCCGGCTCGGTGCCCCCCCCTCCGAACAGGGCGTCGGGACGCTTACTCCCGGTCGACGTGAATCCCGGAACGCGCCAGTCGCTCACCGTACTTGACCACCTCGATCGCCATCGCCCGGAGGAGCTTCGCTTCGCGCTCGTCGAGCGGCGTGCGGTGGATGACTTCCCGCACGGTGCGCAGCACTCCCTCGGCCTGGCGCGTCTTGAAGAATTCGATCACCCGCAACGCCGCTGCCACGTCCGCGAACAGGCGTTCCAGATCGTCGACCCGGGCGGGCGGCGCGTCGCGGCGGGGCGTCTTGAACGGGCGGGCGTCGGCGCCGCGCGCCAGCGCCAGCTCGTACAGCATCAGCACGACCGCATGGCCCAGCTGCAGCGAAGCGTAAGCCGGATCGGTCGGGATCGTGACGACGCGATGGCAGGCGTCGAGCGCCTCGTTCGGCAGCCCCTTGTCCTCACGCCCGAACAGCAGAGCGACCGCGCCCACCTCCGCCTGCGCGAGCAGCTCCGCCGCGGCCTCGCGCGGACGCTGCCGGTTGCGTTTGGCGCTGCGCTCCCGCGCCGTGAACCCGACGACGTGCACGCAGTCGGCGAGCGCCTCGTCCAGCCCCTCGTACTGCGTGACCCGCGCCAGGACGTCCCGCGTCTGGTGCGCGATGCCCTCGATCCGGTAGCCGTCGAACTCGCGGGGGCGCACGAGCCGCAGGTCGCGGAAGCCGAAATTCTTGAGCGCCCGGACGACGTGGGCAATGTTGACGAGATCCTGGGGCTCGTGGAGGACGACGACGACGCTCATAGAAGCGACGACCCAAATGCGGAATGCGGAGTACGGAATGCGGAATGTAAGGGCGGGCGTCGCGAGGCAAGCGACCGTCCCTTGCTATTCCGCATTCCGCATTCCCCATTCCGCATTGGCCTCATCCCACCAGCTCCAGTATCCCGAACCGCTCCGGATCCTGCCGATCCCCGCGCAGCCACACCCAGCCGTTCCCCCCGCTCCAGACGAGCTGGCCCGCCCGGCGCTCGCGGCCGGGGAGCATCTCGTTAATGATAAGGTCGAATCCGACCTGGCCTCCCACGTGTGCGTGGTGCCATTCGGGCCAGTCGACCGCGAGGGTGACGCTGTAGCCCTGATCCGTGCGGCGCCAGCCGCCCCGGACCGACCCTGCCACGCCGGGGCGGTCGCCCGCGCCCCGCACGCGCACCGACCCCGAGTCCCGCCCCTCGGGCACGACGAGGAGACCGCAGACGTCGCCGGTCTCCTGGTCGCGCAGGTACAGCTGCAGGCCATCCGAGTGAATGTCCTCCGGCTCGTTGTCGAGCCGCAGCAGCGGCGCAGCGCCGGGCGGCGGGCGGAAGCACAGCTCCGGCTTCGTCACCTCGACGGCGAGGTACAGCGCCGCGTCATCCCAGCCGGCGTATGCGACGCCCGAGAAGTCTTCAGGTCCGGCGTAGGGCTCCTCGCTGCGGCGATACTGGTCCTCGAGCTCGAGCCGCAGCGGCTCGCTCGTGTCGAACCCGTCGCTCGTGCCGTCGAGCGGTGGCGGCTGCTCGACGCGCAACGCCGCCGCGACGGCCGGCTTGGGTGGATCGAGCTCCACCAGCGGCTGAAACGGCGGCGCGGGATCGCGCGCGCCGGCGAGTCGCACGCGCGCCGCTCCGGAAGCGATCTCCCACCCCGCGGCGGACGCCGTGTGGTGATCCACGCCGCTCGCCGTTTCGACCTCGATGACACCGCCCTTCGCCCGCACACCCCGCACGCTCGCCGCGTGCGCGCTCGCCTCGAGCACCGCCACGAACCGGAGACTGCGCCCCCGCGCGCGCAGCACGTAGAACGGTGCGCGCGCGTGGCTCCCCGGCGAGCCCGGTCCTTCCATGCGGAGCAGCTCGCCTTCGAACAGCAAGAGCGCCCAGAGCTGTCGGCGTTCGGCCGTGATCTGAACGATCACGGGCTCGCTGGGATGCGGCACAAAACGCTCCACTCGAGACACGAACTCATTGGCCAGCTCCGCGTCCTCCCACCGCCCCGGCGCGGCGACGTCAGTCCGCCCCTGGAAATGCCACGGTAGCTCGCACACCTGCTCCTCGCGGCTCGCCAGCTCGACGACGTCGAGCACATACGCCGGGCCCGTCACCAGCGTGCGGGTCACCACGCCATAGCGGCCGCGCATCCACGCCCATTCGCCCGGGGCATCGAACGTCTCACACACGGCGTCGCCCGACTCCCGCGTCCCGCCGTCCACCCGCGGGGCGTTGTGCGCCAGCGTAGAGCGGTACCAGAAGAGATCCCGACTCACGTACGAGCCGGTACCGAAATCCGGAAGCCAGTGCACCCCGTCGGCATGGAGCGTGAGGTGCAGCCGGTCCGGGTGCCCGTGCCCGCCGCCCAGCGGGCCACACTCGAGGCTCACATAGCGCTCGCCAGCGCGCAGCACTGCGAGGCCCTGCGATTCCAGCAGCACGCTGCGGGGAGCCCAGGGCGGGACGTCGGTCGGCAGCTCGGGGAGCATCTCTAAGAGCGACCACGACGACAGCGAGATGCGGGATGCGGGATGCCCTAAAGGACTCCCTGACGGTCGCGGGATGCGTTCGACAGGAGCGTCGTGTAGATACGAATCGAAGATCTCCGGGACGACGCTCGGCACTTGGTAGAGCGCCTTCAGCCAGCTCGCCACATCCCGCATCCCGCTTGCCGCATCCCGCATCCCGACTCTGGCGAGCCCGATCTCCCACAGCTCGAGGTACATCGGCTGGGCGAGCGAGACCCCGAACCGCGAGTCCTTCCTGGCGGGGAACGTGAAGTCCGGAAGTGCGGTGAGCGCCGGAGCAAGCAGCGCCGCCGTGAGTCGCTCCACCAGCGCCGGCTCCTCGTCCAAGTCGACGCCCGCGGCGCGCGCCCAACCGGCCCCGGTCAAGAGCCCGCGCAGCGCGAACAGGTGGTAGTTCTCTCCTTCGTACCACAGCCCATCCCGCCCGAAGCCGCGCGCCAGGTGGGCGAGCAGCCCCGTCGGGCTTTCGATCGCCCGCGCGGCCAGCTCGGCGTCCTCGAACCACACGGCGATCGCGGCCAGGGCCGCGTCGTTCCACGTTTGGCGGTTCGAAAACCCCTCGTCGAACTCGCCGATCAGGTTCGCGGCCTCATCCGCCACCTGCCCGACCCCCCGCGCGGTCGCGTCGTCGAGCCGTCCCGACGCCCGCAACAGCACCGCGGCGGCGAGGTAATTCAGGACCCAGATCGATTCGAGATACGTCGAGAAGAACAACCGGCTCGGACCCAGTACGTTGTCGCGATTGGGATACGTCCAATAGGTTCGGGCGTACGTTCGAAGAATCTCGGACGCCCGCGACCCCGCCGCGTCGTTGCCCGCCAATGCCTGCAACGTCGCCAGGTGCACGGCCCGCTCCGCCACCCAGAGATGCTGGAACCGCGCCCAGTAGCGGTCGTGCCGCTCCCCAGACCACGTCTTGCCACAGCGCGGGCAGCGGTGTTGGTGCGGACTCCAGGGGTCGAATTCCAGGGCCGCGCCGTCGTCCGGGCAGATGCCTCCGTCCGCAGAGAGCAGGGCTTTGACGGTCGGGATGGGTGGCAGGCGCTCGAGCAGGGGCGCAGCCCGTGCGACGAGATGCGCGAGCAGCGCCTGGAGATCCGACGAACCCGCGATCTCCTGCCGTCTCGCCGCCAGCGCCTCAGCCGTCACCATGCGCGCACTCCGTCACTGGTCCAGTGCACCGGGAGCACGGTCGCTCCGGCCTCCTGCGCCGCGGCGATAGCGGGTCGCGGATCGTCGCGCGTGATGAAGAACATCGCTCCGCCCGCCCCCGATCCGGCCGCCTTGCCGCCGAGCGCGCCCGCCTGCGCGAGCGCTTGCTCGAGCCGCGCCATCTCGGAGGTGCGCATCTCGGCGTCGAGGGACTGCTGCTGGCGCCAGTTGGCGCTCACCAGCTGCGCCACACGCGCCAAGTCGGACGCGCGCAGCGCCTCGGCCATCGCGTGTGCCACGTCACGCATCGCCTGCAACGCCCCCGTCACCTCCCGGTCGCCCCGCTCGTACGCCCCCATGACGCGCGCGATGGTGGCGCCCGAGACGCGCGACCGGCCGGTGTAGCAGAGGACCGTCTGCCGCTCGAGCGCCGCGGCGAACGCCGGCTCCAGGGTGATCGGCTCGATCCCGACGTCAGGATCACGGAACGTGAGGCGCTGAAACCCGCCCAGCGCGGCTGCGAACTGATCCTGCTTGCCGCCCGGAATCTTCGCCTCCACGGTCTCCAGGTACCACGCCTGCTCCGCGATCTCGCGCCCGGACAGCCGCTCGCCGCGCGCGCCTGCGAGCGCCGCCACCAGCGCCACATCGAGCGCGCCCGAGCTGCCGAGCCCCGACCCGGGCGGAGCGTCGGATCGCGTGGTCAGCGTACAGGCGCTCTGCACGGGGAACATCCGCAGCGCCGCTTTGACGAGGTCGAGACGCCCATCGAGCACGAGGCCGCGCGAGTCGGCGCACTCGAGCTCCTGGCCCAGATCCTCCGATACCAGGCGGATCAGGGCGCCGCCCAGCTTCAGGTCGACGCGCGCCGAGAGACCGATGCACCCGTTCACGACGACGCCGCCTTCGCGCGCGGAGAACGGCGGCACGTCGGTCCAGCCGCCGGCGAAGTCGAGCCGCGTGGGCGCCGTGGCCCGGAATTCGCTCGGCAGCTCACGTCGCTTCACGGCTCGACGTGCCATCGCGCGACGGCCGGCAGCTCGCCCCGGACGTCCATGCGCACTCCCTGCACCCGGCGGTTCATGCCCTGAACGCCGCGGCCGTGATACAGAAACGCGACCGGAAGCGAATCGCGGAAGAAGCGTTGGGCCGCCGCAGGATCGGCCGGGGCGCGCATCCCGGCGAGCTCGGCGAGCGGGCCCAAGTACCCCAGTCCCGGGTCGCCGGACGTGCCGAGCACGGCGGCGTCGAAATCGCGGCGCCGGGCATTCACGCGATCGAGAAACGCGGTGAGCTCGAGCTGGCGGATCGAGACCTGCACCCCCACACGCGCGAGGCGCGCCTGAATCATCTGCTCGAGCGGCGCCTCGCCGCTCCCGACGGTCAGCAGCTCGAACGCGACCGCACGCCCGGCGAGCAGTCGCCGGGCCGAGTCGGGGTCGGTCGGCGAGGGTCTCCCGCGCAAATACCCGGGCACGTCCGGAGGCACCGGGCCGTCGGCCACGCTGCCGAATCCGTAGAGATATCCGTCCACGATTTCCTGGCGGTCGACCGCGAGCGCCACGGCGCCGCGGACCCGCACGTCGTCGAACGGCGGGCGCCGC
>Ga0209472_1001981_pt1 | contig 11641 bp, 7 predicted proteins | sample GraSoiAngelo_130_FD_185887 | JGI IMG/M metagenome (GOLD analysis project Ga0209472, IMG submission 185887) | Grasslands soil microbial communities from the Angelo Coastal Reserve, California, USA - 14_0929_02_20cm (SPAdes) (version 2) | ecosystem: Environmental > Terrestrial > Soil > Grasslands ...
ATGAGGATTATTCCGCGCTGGCCGAACGTGCGATTCCGCTTTGGCGAAAATGGAACGAAGAATTTGGCGTCCAATTGTATCACGAAACCGGCGTCATGTTCGTGCGCCGCCAGGAAATGCAACCGGGCGATTTCGAATACGAGAGTTTCAAAGTGCTGCAACATCGCGGAGCAAAGGTGGAGCGAATGAATGCCGCGCAGTTGCGCGAGCGATTTCCAGCCTGGAGCGGCGAAGCTTACCGAGACGGCGTTCTTGAATTGGAAGCGGGTTACGCGGAGAGCGGGCGCGTCGTTGCGGCATTGGTCGAGCGCGCAAGATCGGTCGGGGTCGAATTGCGCGAAGCCAAATTCTCTCAACTGGATGAAGCTGATGATCGCGTGAAAGGCGTGGTGCTCGACAATCGACATCGAGTCGCCGGAGACACGGTCATCCTGGCGGTTGGAGCGTGGACACCGTACGTATTGCCGTTCACAAAAACCTTTTTTCGGGCGAGTGGGCAACCAGTCTTTCATCTGAAACCTCGCCAACCTAAACTTTTCGAGCCTGAACGGTTTCCAGTTTTCGGCGCCGATATTTCGACGACCGGTTATTACGGATTTCCGCTGAGCCCCGAAGGCGTCGTGAAAATCGCGAACCACGGTCCGGGCCGCGAAATGTCTCCCGAATCTCCAAACCGCGTGGTCACTCCTCAAGATGAACAGAATCTACGCGAGTTTCTGTCATCGACTTTTCCGGCTCTAGCCGACGCGCCTATTGTTAACACGCGTATTTGTTTGTACTGCGACACGAGCGATGGACATTTTTGGATTGCGCCCGATCCAGAGCGTCCAGGGTTAATTGTCGCAACAGGCGACAGCGGGCATGGGTTTAAATTCGCACCGGTGTTGGGCGAAATCATTGCGGACGCTGCCGAAGGAAAATCCAATCCACTGCTAGAAAAGTTCCGCTGGCGACCGGAGATACGAGCAGGACAACAAAAAGAAGCTGCCCGGTTTAATCCGGATCTATAGCGGCGGTCTGCCAGCACCGTACAATCCGACGCGGCAGGACATCGACGTGCCCGGTGGAAGCGCCCTATCCTTCTTTCTGCGCGGGTTCTTTTTTTCGCTGTCGCTTGAGCAACGTGATCTGCTTGATGCGAGCAGAGTCGGACGGGCTCCAGGTCGCGACGTCGGGATCATCTTTGAACGCGTTGTGGACGAGCCGCCGCTCGTACGAATTCATCGGCTCGAGTTGAAGCGACCGGCCGGTAATACGAACGCGATCGGCCAATTCTCGCACGCGTTGCACGATGCGATCTTCGCGCATGGAGCGGTAATGTTCGCAATCGACAATGACCTTTTCGGCGTCTTTGTCTTTAGCCTGGAGGAGACGGTTCAGCAGAAACTGGATGGCCTCGAGTGTTTCCCCATCGCGGCCGATCAAGCGTCGGCTTTCCTCGGTGTAAATTTGGAGCGTCAAGTTGCCCCCTTCGTTCTTCATCTCCTCGATTTGGACAACGAAACCGAGGTAACCCAGCATGGTGTCGAGTAATTCCTTCGGCGTCATCATCGTTTCCGTTTTCCGGCGGGCGCAACTTTCTCGAGCGTCGGCATTGGTTGCTTCTTGTTCTGATAAAATTGCAAAATACTGAAAAGGTTCTGGGTCGTGTAATACAATGCCAGAGCTGCTGCAAAATTGTAGCAGATAAATAGGAAGATGAGAGGTGTGAACATCATCACCCGACGTTGGGTGGCGTCGCCGGTCTTCGGCGTCATTTGCATCAACCAAATCTGGGTGGCGGCCATGCAAAGCGGGATAATGTTGATCGGCACCGGCCAAGTCAGGAAGGGCAAATGCAAGTGCGCGACAGTGTCCGGTTGCGAGAGATCGCGCACCCAGAGGAATTTTGCGTTTCTCAGTTCCACGGCCTGGCCGAGCATTTTGAAAAGGCCGAAAAAGATCGGGATTTGAATCACCATCGGCAAACAACCGCCTACGGGATTGATGCCGTATGACTTGTAAAGTTTCATCACCTCCTGGTTCATCCGAGTGGGATCATCTTTGTACTTCTCGCGCAGCTCTTGCATCTTTGGCGAAAGCGCGGACATCTGCCGCATCGAGCGATTCGCTCTATTTTGGATCGGCCAGAGCACAAGCTTTATAACGGTAGTCAGGGCAAGAATGGCAGCGGCATAATTTCCGAGCCAGCTGTGCAGCAAGTTCATAAAATTGAGGAGAAACTGACACACGATTTTGAACATCCCGAAATCCATGACCTCAGCTTCATTGTGCGGGAGTTGCGCAAGCCGGTGGTAAAGTTTTGGACCGGCGTAGATCTCAAAGCGCGCGTTGTAGGTTTGCCCCGGCTGTAATTGAAAGCCGGGCATACCCATCGCACCTTCAATTCCGAGTAGTTTTTCGTCACGCGAGCGCTCAATGTCGAAGCGCCGGCCCCAAACGCCGCTGGCCTTGGCGGTGAGAGGCGCGAGCAATGTCGTAAAAAACTGATCACTTACGGCAACCCACTCCGCGCCCGCGATATTTTCCTGGTAAAACGGCCTCGCGGCGTGTTGTCCCATCCCCAGAAATCCGCTCCCACCGCCAAACCAGCCAACATCGATACCTTTGGCTTTTCCATCGATGCACCACACCAGCCGCGTATAAGAAGGATAATCTTTCGCGTGGATTGGAGCGGCGGACCCAAGCGCGACAAAATAACCAGCAGTTTGGTAAGGATTCGGGCCGCGATTCTCAACATCGACATCCATTTCAATGACAAAGTTGTCTTTCTCCTCCGGCGATTTCTCGAAGAAAAACTTCTTTCGAATTTTAATCTGCTCGGGCGTGGTGCGCTCGAATTGAACCGCCGAATTCGACTGCGGCGACGCAGTGAACTCGGGAAGCGCAGGCGCCGACGGCTGCTCAATGATCGAACCGATAGGCGCACACTCCGCTGAATTCAAGACTACGCGCTGGCCTTTTTCCGCGACTTGCTTGAGCAAAACCGCTTCTTTAATTCCACCTCCGCGATTTGTGAGGCGGAGTTCGACGTCTGAATTGCGCAGCGTTTCTATTTTCTCGGGAAAGCTTGGCGCTGTTTCCGCAGCTTTGGACGGGATTGCCGGAGCTGCGACGACAGGAGGCGTCGAAGCGCTACCGGCGCCGGTCGGGCTGGGAGAAATCTGTTGCGGCGCAGTCGGTACCGGAGCGCGCCTTGGTGGCGTCTGCTTTACCAGGTACAGTTCCCACAGCACGAGTCCAACCACACAAAGAGCAACGGCAATCCAAGCAGTTCGATCCATAAAAAGTCATGCCGAAGCGATTATTCACAAACGCACTGCCTGTTTGAGCGATGCAGCGTGATGTGTTTCCGCGACGGGACCGGATCATGACCTGCCCCGCCCCACGGTTGACATCGCGCTAATCGCTTCAACCCGAGCCAGCTTCCACGAAGAACGCCGTGCATCTCTACCGCTTCCAAAAAATACGCCGAACAGGTCGGGTCAAATCGACAGCCAAAAGCGGGACCGCAAATGAAGGAGAGGAGCGGCGAGAGTGTGAATTGGTAAAGGCGAATGAAAAAGCGAAGCAATCCGAGCATTAGAGCGCTAGAATAGAAGCGCGCTTTGCCAGACGCAACCACTCATCTTCCAGCGCGCGATAACTGGCATCCGCAGCAGCGCGCCGGGCGATGAGCACAATCCAAAAGTCTTCCCGCAGATCGTGCTGGTGCCTGCGGACGATCTCCCGCAGACGGCGTCGGACACGATTGCGTACGGTTGCGTTGCCGAGGCGTCGCGTTGTGACAAATCCGGCCCGAGACGCACCGGCATTTTGGACACTGAGCGCGGCAAGCAGCATCAACTTCCCGCGCTGCCCGCACCCCTCCTGCTTCACGCGCTCGAACTCCGAAGCGCGCGTCAACCGCTGGCTTTTCGCGAAGGAAAGCACGCGTCCTTCAGGCATTATTGAATGTTGACCTAACGGTTCGCGACCGCAGTGACACTTTTTGCCGGTACAGCAAAACCCTTCCCCCGAAGAAATTCGGGAGAAGACTCTGCAAACAATCCCGCTCGGAACTTAGGGAGTTGGCGACGAAGTAGTTGTGCTGGATTCCGTCTTAGTCTCGCTGCTGGGGGAAGACGTCGTGTTAATCGTCGTGTTTGTCTCCGTTTTGCTCGATGTAGCTGGAGATGGGTTCACCACTGTCGTATTGCTTTCTTTTTTTTCGGCGGGGGGATTAGTCACGGTCGTTTCCTTCTGTTCGCAAGCCGACAGCAATGCTAGCCCGAGGAGAAGACAAAGATATTTCTTCATATGCAAAAACGCGAATTTCCGAACGGGTTTAGCCGCGGTTAAGGGGTCGGCGACGGCGAAGTCGTGTCCGTGGGGCTCGTGGTCGTTGTTGTAGTTGTTGTTTCCGGAGTCGTGGCGGTTGGGCTTGCCGCCGGTTCGGTAGTTTCGGTCTTTTGCTCACACGCCGCGAGGAGCGCGGCACTGGCCAGGATGCAGATGTATTTTTTCATAGTGATAGTTGGAAACGGGATATTGCTTTAATTGATTAATCGGGGCAAGGCACTTTTTGGCCCTGTCGGAGTTTCTTTTCGATAGCAAATTGTTGATGCTTCGGGATTAAAGGGGAGACTCATACTTGAGGCCGTGGGCCTCGGCCACGGCCCGGCAGGTGAGCCGCCCATCGCGCGTGTTGATTCCACCGATGAGGGCCGGTTGTTTTTTGCACGCCCTCTCCAAACCCAGATCGGCTAGCAACTCAACATAACGGTAGGTGACATTCGTAAGCGCTTGGGTGGCGGTGCGCGCATAGGCCGCGGGCATGTTCGCGACAGAATAATGAGTCACGCTTTCTTCAACATAAATCGGATCAAGATGTGTTGTTGGTCGCGACGTCTCAGCACAGCCACCTTGATCAATCGAGATATCTACTAGCACGCTGCCTGGCTTCATTTTTTTTAACATTCCGCGCGTGATTAATTTTGGCGCCTTAGCGCCCGGAACAAGCACAGCGCCAATTAACAAATCGCATCCCGGCATCAAATCGTACAGGTTCGCTTCGTTGGAATAAAGCGTGTCCGCATTATTCATTGTGATGTCGAGAAAGCGCATCCGTTCGAGATCTACCTCAAGGATCGTAACATCCGCTCCGAGGCCGATTGCCATCCGCGCCGCGTTAATGCCAGAAGTTCCACCACCGAGTACGACAACACGTCCGGGCAAAACCCCAGGCACACCGCCCAGGAGCACGCCACTGCCACCATTGTGCTTCGCCAAAAAATAGGCGCCCATCACCGCCGACATTCGACCAGCGATCTCACTCATTGGCTCGAGCAGCGGCAACTTATTGCCAACTTGAATCGTCTCGTAGGCCACACCAGTCACGCCGGATTTTAGCAACGCTTCCGTGAGCGGCTTACTAGCAGCGAGATGCAAATACGTGAAAAGGATCTGCCCATTACGCAACAGCGGAAACTCCGCCTCCAGCGGTTCCTTCACCTTCACAACCAAGTCGGCGCGCAAGAAAACCTCGTTCGTTTGATCGACAATCTCTGCGCCCGCTTTGACGTATTCTTCATCTGGATATCCCGAGCCGACGCCGGCACTTCTTTGCACCACCACCGAATGCCCGCGTCGGGTGAGTTGATTCGCCGCCGAAGGCAACAACGCAACGCGCTGCTCCTGCTCTTTAATTTCTTTCGGGACGCCGATGACCATGAGAGAAAGGGAATCCGGATAAGTGATCAGTGAAATCGGTGAATAGTGATAAAACGAGGCGAAAATGCGCGACGAGCAGAATTTACCAATCCCCTACTCACGCGTCACTATCCACTAATTCAATGACGGATCGTCCGGTGCCGCCGCAAGCATTTTATACCACGGCCCCAGACGGCCCATAATATCGAACCAAAGTCTCGGCAGACGATCAAGCTTGAGGACAGAGCGACTGGGTTTTTGCAGGAGCCAGGCCTTCTGCTCCATTTCGGCCTCGAGCTGACCCGCTCCCCAACCCGCATAGCCTATAAATGCACAGATCGAGCTTCGCTTCTGACTAGCCACCTCGCTCGATTGTTCAAAAGCGACATTGTGGTTGAACTTAAGCCCCTCGCCTTTTTCCCATTCCAGCGCCGCAAACATGAGCTGGTTTTTCCCGACCGGCCCGCCCAGAAAAACAGGAACATCCGCCAGTCCCTCGGGTGGTGTTTCATCTACCAGATCCGCCACTTGTTTATCGAGCGGGCGATTAATGATAATACCGAGCGCGCCGTCATTTGGATCGTGCGCAGAAATGAACAGGACCGCGCGGCGAAAATTTGGATCGAGCATATTCGGGTGAGCGACGAGCAATGAACCGGCGAGACTCTGCGGCGCTTCGCCACCCAAATTACGCATAGAAAACTAGAACCCTCCAAGCGAGAACGCGCAAGGGCCATTCCGTTTGAAGACACCATCGACTGAGATTTAACCGGTGAGCGCGAAAGCTCGACATCTCCTTTGCAATCCCCGCAGCGCTTCGGATAAGTTCAGGCAAAAACTTGTTGCCACCAGCCGTAAGCTCGTTTACTAGCGTCAAAGTTTTCCACGATTGTTCTGGGGGGAACAGCCGCCCTTCACGTCCATCGGGCGTGGGGGGCGGTACTTTTTTTGCGGTAATTCTGAGCCGAATGAAAAAAAATCTGTGAGGGGGCCACGCTTTTCCTGGCCGATCGCCTTCGTCTTGATCGCACTCATAGTCGGGTCGATCGTAATGCTCGTTTTTCTGCGTCTGGAAACTTGGCCAGCACGCACAGCCAGAGAGGGCACCGCCGAGCTGGAACGCCTTGGCAAAGATGTTCGTTCGGCATTCGTCGACATCGCGCACTTACAACCGCGCATCACGATCAACAATCGCGTCTATATGGAACAAACAGTGCCTGTTAGCGAGCTGGTCGTTCTTTCGCGACAGATCGAAGTGGAACACGACTTCCTACATACTTGGCTGGGCAGCTCGAAGCGCGTAAGGCTGCACGGCACATTCACAGTTAAAGCCGGCTTCGATTTGCAGCAGGAGTTGGTCGTGGATGTTCGACCGGACCAAATCGTAATCCAGCTCCCGCACGCCCAGATTCTAGACGTCGCACAAGATCAGGTGGACGTCCTCGCGTTTGAAAACGGATTTTGGAATCGAATTTCGGGAGACGATGTCCAAAACGAGTTGGCGATCTTGCCTCAACTCGCCCGCCAGAAGGCGACAGAAGCCGGCTTGCCGGCTGAAGCAGAACGCGCGTTGGAGCAACAACTCAACGAGCGCGTTCACGCGCCACAGCCGTTGCGACTGATTTTCACTAGCAGGCTAAAGAAAGATAGCGGTATGCGCGATAGGTAAACCAGCGAGCAACTGCTATTCAACTGGTCACCATTCACTCGTCAGACCAGTAATTTACGGCTAAAGCAATGTCGTGCCGTGGAGAACAAGATTTTTGCTCGGTGTCCTCTTCGTCCTGCTTGGGACACTGCTCACAATTTCGTTTACACCATTCGCTGTTTCCAACGGGCTTCGTTTGTGGGTTTGGTGGCAGGCGCGGCAGGAAAGGCTTATTGTCCAGATCGACAGGATAGACGCGCCATTCCTGCGTCCGGTAGTGCTCCGTGGTCTCCATGTCACGAGCGCCTCCGAGAACGCATTTCGCATCGATCTCACTGCGACACAGGCGCGTCTCGATTTAAGTTTCAAGAGGATCTTACTGCGCAACCGCGGACACGCCCTTCGCAACCTTTCGATTCAGCAATTGCGTGGGGATCTGCGCCGGAGCAATCCAACCGGACGAGCCATAACCCAGCGTGGCTGGGTGACACTACACAAGTTGCTTCCCGAGAATCTCAGTGTCGCCAGCTCGGACGTACGTGTTGAAGACGGGCCGACAGTGATTTTACTGCGAAGTGGTTTCCTGTCCGCGAGCGAAATCGAGGCGGGTCATTTTAGCGCTAGCGAGATCATGGTTGCATCGCCCTGGTTTCGCCAAACTTTTTCACACCTGCGCGGTGCAACTCACTGGCAGGGCAATCGCCTGACGCTCGCTGGTCTCAGTTTAACGCGAGGCCTCGACATCCAATCCATCACGGCTGACTTGTCCCGCATCGGAAAACGACGTGTTGGCTTGGAATTTGATGTCGATGCGTTCGGTGGAAAACTTCGCGCAAGCATCTCGCATGAGTGGCGCTCCCCACACTCTAATTGGAAGATCGCGGGATCAGCTACTGACATTTCTCTCGCCCAAACATCGGAGGCAATCGGATTCACCGATCGTGTCGACGGTTTGCTCCACGCCTGCAATTTCACCTTTCGTGGAAACCCGCGCGACTCGGCTGGGGCGACTGCATCGCTCTGGATTGAACTGACGGAGCTGACCTGGCGCGCCCGCACGGCCGAAGCGATCATGTTTGGCGCTGCGCTCAACAATCGGCAGATCCAACTCCAACAGCTCTATATAAAACAAAAAACAAACCAACTCACGTTGAGCGGCGAAGCCTCTTTCCCCTCCAATTCATCGGACTGGTTGAGCCCGGATTTTCGTGGAGACATCTCTGCTTCGATCAATAACCTTGGCGATTTCGCCAGTCTTTTTGGCGCCGATCCGGATGATTTCGGCGGAGAAATCGCCATTGACGGAGCGATGAACGCCCGCGATCGCAAAATCGGCGGTGAGCTCACCGCGAGCGGTGCATCACTCAGTGTCTTCAAAACCTCGGTCGATTCACTAAGCGCGAAGTTAAATTTGAAGGCGACGGAGTTGGAACTTGAAGAGCTGGAGCTAGAACGAAAAAGCGATCTCTTGCACATCCAAGGAAAAATCGACCTGTCACACGAGCACAATTACTCCGGGACATTCAACGCGAGGGTCGGCAATTTGGCGGAATATTTATCGGTCTTTCGTGGCCCCGGTGAAAACAATACCAAACCAACGCCAGCCGATATTCATGCCAGGATTGATTCCGGCAGCTGGGACGCTCGCGGCACCATCGGTTTACCCGGTTCGAGTTCGATTAATTTCACCGCCAAATTCCCTTTGCCTGTCGGAATGACCTGGAACGCATTTTTGGCCGCTCCGGTCAATCTTACGCTCGATTTTCCGTCAATTTTTCTCGCTAACGCGCCGCAATTTTTTCATCCGGAGATTTTTCGCGACGGCATTCTGAGTGGAAAACTTTCTCTGTCCGATACATTGCAACATCCCCGCCTCATTGGCGACGTGCAGCTACTGAATGGAAAATTGCAGAATGTTTCCCTAAATCTGACCGAAGCGAGTGGTTGGATCACGTTTAATGAAACTCGCGCGTCGCTCGATTTTTTCACTGCCGCGACAAAAGATGTCGATCTTTCATTTCGTGCAGAGATCGATTATCAAGACACGAATGCGCTCGCGATCAGGATAGCCGGCTCAGTGCCGATCTTTGATTTGAGGCGGCGCGCGATCAGCTGCGTGAGCAAAATCGAAATCGAACCTGTCGCAGAGATGCTTGCCCCTATTGTCACAGAGCTTGAATTTCGCGGAGGAGTCTTCCGGTCCGATTGGACGATGAATTTGAAAGAGCCGGTGGGCATTGAATCAAACGGCGCTTTGATCTTGAACGAAACAGCGCGAACATTGCCGCTCTGTTTGGGGGGGGGCCCAGACGAGAAGACTTTATTGCTTGGCGCGCATCCCCGTCCCAAGCCGGTTAATCCGCAAAAACGTGCGAAACGGCCTTAGGTGTTTCGCCGTGCCGGGTCTGGTCTAATCAGCCAGCGCGAAAGTCTTTCCTCAAGATCGCGTGTGAGATCGACACAGAAATCGGCGCCAGTATTCATGCGCAAGGAATCACCTGCTGCACGATCAAATAGCAACTGAACTGGGCGACGGCCCGGTGAGCTCGCCAGAATCTCGCGGACCTCGCGCAATTCGTTGCTCGTGGTCGCGGAAGAAAATTGCAAAAACACCGTCGGGTCTTGGAATGTGCTTGCCGAATTTTTATTCGCAGCCGCTTCATGAGTTTTTTCTGCCGTCGGCATCGTCACGTTTTCGGCCGTGGCCCGAACAGTGTCGTCGCGTCTATCAAGCGTGCCTCGGATTTCTATAACGCGTCCTGGCGCGAGCGCGTCCGCGACCTTCATATAAACCTCATTCCAGAGAACCACTTCGAGTGTGCCGCTCAAATCTTCGACCCATACGACGGCGAACGGCTTACCCTCTCTCTTTGTAAATTTTTTATCGATCTGGACAAGTGCCCCGGCAATTTTGAATGACGCGCGATCGTCGAGATCGCCTAAAGAAGCAATTGTCCGATAATTTTTCGTTGCGAAAGCATCGACATACGCGTCGAGCGGATGTCCGCTGACGTAAAAGCCGAGTAGCTCTTTTTCGTAGGAAAGCTTTTCATGCTCGCTCCATGGGGTGATCGATCTTGTTCTCGAGGTCGTCGGCGCGGTTGCCTCATCGAACAACGAAACTTGACCAGCAACGCGGTCCCGCTGGGCGACGGCGGATGCAGTCAGCGCCTCATCGATGCGGGCAAAAAGTTCAGCGCGATCGCGGCCAAGAAAGTCAAAAGCGCCGCCTTTGATCAGGCTTTCCAACATTTTGCGATTGGCAATGCGTGAATCCAACCGGCTGCAAAAATCTTCCAGCGAACGAAAATTTCCTCGTTCTTCGCGCTCACGAATGGCGACTTCCATCGCGCCCGTTCCAACATGTTTAATCGCAGCAAGGCCATAGCGAATGGCATTGAATCTGGGAGCGGTCTTTGTGTCGTGATTATTGGGGCCCGGAGGCCCCTCCCCCATTTCAGGAATAAATTTCAATCCGCTGCGGTTGACATCCGGCGGCAGAATTGCGATGCCCATGCGTTTGCATTCGCCTACGAAGACGGAGATTTTTTCGGTGTTATTGATCTCATTGCTGAGCAGCCCGGACATGAACTCCACTGGATAGTGCGCCTTCAAATACGCGGTGTGATAACTGATCAAGCCGTAGGCGGCGCTGTGGCTCTTGTTAAATCCGTAACCGGCGAATTTTTCGAGTAAATCGAAGATCGCATTTGCTTTTTTTTCCGGGATTTTGTTGGTGCGCGCACAGCCCTCGATGAAATTTTGTCTCTCCTTCGCCATCTTCTCCTTGTCCTTTTTCCCCATGGCGCGCCGGAGAAGATCGCCTTGCGCGAGTGAGTAGCCGGCAAGTCTGCTCGCCGCGGCCATGACCTGCTCCTGGTAAATCATGACGCCGTAAGTTTCGGCGCAGATTTCTTGGAGCAGCGGGTGTTCGTATCTGATCTTCATCAGGCCTCTTTTACGTTTGATGTAATCGCCAATCAGATCCATCGGCCCTGGTCGATAAAGCGCGATCAACGCGATGATGTCGTCGATCTTCCGCACGTCGAACTGCTTTGCCGTGCTGGTCATACCTCCGGATTCCATTTGGAAGAGGCCGATCGTTTCGCCGCGGTTATAGAGCCCAAATGAATCCCCATCATTGAGTGAAATATTCTTCAGCGAAAATTCCGGCTCCCGTTTGTGGATCAACGCCAGCGTATCCTCAATCACGGTCAAGGTTTTTAACCCAAGGAAATCCATCTTTAGCAGCCCGAGGTCGTTCAGCGGTCCCATCGGATATTGGCTGATGACATCGTTGCC
>Ga0209472_1001983_pt1 | contig 11636 bp, 10 predicted proteins | sample GraSoiAngelo_130_FD_185887 | JGI IMG/M metagenome (GOLD analysis project Ga0209472, IMG submission 185887) | Grasslands soil microbial communities from the Angelo Coastal Reserve, California, USA - 14_0929_02_20cm (SPAdes) (version 2) | ecosystem: Environmental > Terrestrial > Soil > Grasslands ...
CTCCGCCTGAAAAACGGCTCTGCTCGGGATGACTCCAACACGGCCACAGGCAGTCAGAAGGCAGACTGCACCGCCGAGCTGCGCTCGGCCTGGACGGGTCAGAGACCCGTCCCCACACGAACCCGTCTCCACACGAACACTGAAAAAAGAAAAACGGCAGGGCCGATCCCTGCCGCTCACCAGAAAAAACGTGGCCCTACTTGCTGCGGTTGACCGCCTTCTTGAGTTCGGCCCCGGCGGAAAATTTTGCTACTTTGCGGGCCGCAATCTTGATTGTGGCTCCGGTCTGCGGGTTGCGCCCGTTGCGGGCTTTTCTTTGCGAGACGGAGAAAGTGCCGAAGCCGATCAGCGCTACCCGGTCTCCTTTTTTTAGTGCAGAAGTGATGCTGTCCACTGTGGTATCGATGGCGCCGGCGGCTTGCGTTTTATTGATGTGGCAACCGGCTGCAATTTTGTCAATGAGATCAGCTTTGTTCATCGTGGCTCCTGTGCGGGCTTCCTTGTCCCAGGGTGGGGTAAATGAGCAATTTTGTTGAGTGGAAACCCGGCCCAGCTATTTAGCTACCGGATTGGGCGAATGTCAACTGTGAAAATCCGCGCCGGATGCCTGTTTTGGGTACTGCCTTCCCGGAAAGGCTTGTTCGAGGCCGAATGTGCCGACGGGGAGATTGCGTTCGGGCAGTAACGACTAAATCCGGCTGTCCGTGAACGCGATTTAGGCAGCGCGAGGCGATGGCGTAGAAGGCTCATCTGGCGAGGCTTCCGCCGGTACAATGCCATCCTCGACCCTAAACTGTTCTGCTTCAGTGGAGCCGGCTAGAGCTGTGGTCGAGGAATTCCCGCCTGCGATGACCTGCGTGACCATATCGAAATAGCCGGTTCCGACAAACTGCTGGTGCTTGACGGCTTCGTAGCCGAAATCCCGCTCGGCGGCGAACTCTCGTTCTTGCAGCTTGGAGTACGCTGCCATGCCTTTTAGCCGATAAGCTCGGGCCAGCTCGAACATGCTGAGATTTAGCGAATGGAAGCCCGCCAGCGTGATGAACTGGAACTTGTATCCCATGGCTGCCAATTCCGTCTGGAACCGCGCGATGCTGGTGTCATCCAGTTTCTTCTTCCAGTTAAAAGACGGCGAGCAGTTGTACGCGAGCATCTTGCCAGGATGCTCAGCTAAAACCGCTTCTGCGAATTGTCGCGCTTCCTCCAAGTTTGGCTCGGAAGTCTCCCACCAAAGGAGATCAGCATACGGCGCGTAGGAAACACTACGGGCAATCGCGGATTCCAACCCACCGCGAATGCAGAAGAAGCCTTCGGCGGTGCGGTTACCAGTGAGGAATTCGCGGTCTCGCGGGTCGATGTCGCTGGTCAGCAGGTGGGCGCTGTTGGCGTCGGTACGCGCCATAATAAGCGTCGGCACGCCCATAACATCGGCGGCCAGCCGCGCAGCGACGAGCTTCTGAATGGCTTCGCCCGTGGACACGAGCACCTTTCCGCCAAGATGGCCGCATTTCTTCGCCGAGGAGAGCTGGTCTTCGAAGTGAACACAGGCCGCGCCTGCCTCGATCATGGCTTTCATCAATTCGAACGCGTTCAGGTTCCCTCCGAAGCCAGCTTCGGCGTCGGCGATCAGGGGAGCAAACCAATAGATTCCGTTCTTTCCTTGAGCATGGTGAATTTGATCCGCGCGGGTCAACGCCTGATTGATGCGCCGGACGACATTGGGCACGCTATCCACTGGATACAAGCTCTGGTCGGGATACATTTGGCCAGCATCGTTGGCATCGGCGGCCACTTGCCAACCGCTCACATAGATAGCCTGCAATCCAGCTTTGACCTGCTGAATGGCTTGATTACCGGTCATGGCGCCGAGCGCAGGAAGGTAGGATTGGCCGTGCAGCAGCTCCCAAAGCCGCTCCGCTCCGTTGCGCGCCAAGGTGTACTCGATGCGCAAAGAGCCGCGTAGCCGCTCGACGTCTTCGGGGGTATAGGGCCGGGTAATTCCCGCCCAGCGCGGGTTTGCCGCCCAATTGAATTGATGCTTCGATGCTTTGCCGTTCTTAGCCATGATTTCCCCTTCCCTTGTGTGCCTTCGTGGCCTTCGTGGTGTCTTGAATTTTCAACCACTAAGGACACGAAGGAGCACCAAGGGCTTTGGTCACACCGGATCAAACTCCTCAGCCTTGATCATTGCCTCACTAATCCTTCGTGCTTCGCGAAAAGTATCGGGCGAGCCCAAATCTCTTCCCGGATTTGCCAGGAGCTTCTCCAACTCCTCGTCGAAGATTTTGCTGATCAGCTCCGGCGTATGCACGACCACCTCGCCCGTATCGTCCGCCACATTCCCGTTGTGCCGCATGCGCTGCGCAATCATCAGCCGGTAAATGCGGTCAGTGGCGAGATCCTCCATGTAGCCGTCAAGCAAACTCGCTCCCTTACCGTTTAGCACTCCGTTGCGATAACGAATTACCGTGCGCACAGCGGCCCGCGTTCCTACCAGCGTGCGCTGTCCGACATCTTTCGGCACGGGCCGCAAATCCGGATAGCGCTCATCGTGCGGCCGCCGTGCGTGCAACTGGTTGGGATACGGAAATTGATCAATCGCGATCTGATTTTGATCTGGATGCCCGGTCCATGCGCCATCCATCAGGCAATCGGCTTCATTCTTTTTGTCTTTGGCGAGAACTTCCAGCGCACGCGCGTTCAACTCAGGGTCTTCGCGGCTGGGATACAGCGCTGTCATGCCGCCGATTGCCAGCACTCCTCGTTTGTGGCAGACCTCCGGCATCAGCTCGCGCAGATTCTGGAAGAAAGGCACGTTGTGTGGAATTGTGTTGCGGTCAGGGAGCACCCAATCAGGATCGTTCAAGTTGAAGTGAATCAGGCTGGCCATGTAGTCCCAGCGGCCAAGATTGAGTCCCAGAATGTGGTCGCTGAGCTTGTAGAGGAACTCCTCCATCTGAAACGCCAGCGGATGTGACTCCACCAGGGCCATGCATTTGATGTAGTCACGCGGCCAGCCGCGAGCCTCTGCAATCGCCTGGAACAGATCACGCCACCAGAGCGCTTCATCAGCCGATTCGGACTTCGGAATGTAAAACGCAAGCGGATGCTTCAGCTCCCCGGGATCGACTCGGAAGGCGATTCGCGTCACGTCAAACAGCGACGCTGAAGTCAGCTCGTCACCAAGAATTCCACCCTGATGAATGTGCAAACCGCGCGGGCGAATCCAGATCACTGTCGGACTTGGCTTGATGCCGACCAACTTGTCACGCTTTTTGTCGAAGTAGGTGAGCGTACCGCGCAGAGCCTCAAGAATATTTTCTACGCCCAGCCGCTGGTGCTCCCACTCGTTTACGGTCGAATCTTCGAGATCCAGCATCACCCCAGGTGCGCCCGAATTGAGCATTTTCACCACGAGCTCGGCGTCATCGGCCGGGCCGGTCATCTGATTGCGCTGATCCTGGCACCATTCTGGCAATTCGATCTTCCAGCCATTGCGGATAGCCATGCCAGGATAGTGATGCGTGGGCTTTTCTCCATCGAGTGACGCAGCCAACGCGCGTTTGCGTTCTGCGATCAGAGATTCCTGCCACGGAGAAAAGCGCCGGTGCAGGGGCGCGAAGAACTCGATAAACTCGGCAGACAGGTCCCGCTCCCGCGAAAACCCGCTAGACGGTTGGTTCAGGTGGAATCCCACTCCTGAAAAGCTGGCGGAAACAGTGCTCATGTTCACCTCGGCTGCTCCTTCCGAGCCGCGTGCGGACGGCTGAGATGCCAAGAAATGTAAGAAGGTCATCCGAACGAACTAGGAGAGTTCCTCGAAGATCGCCGGGATTTTGCTGTAGAACAGGCCTGCATGCGCTCCTTCTCCGGCTGTGTTTGCCCCACGCAAGCACACTCCACCCTCTCGGTCGGGTCGTCCTCTCCCAGCCCTGCGCCGCCCTTCATGGCGTACGGGCCGATTCTTGGGCAGTTTTCGCCCGCAGTCAAACGGAACGTTTCTATCAGGCTGATAAATAATTTGAATCATACGGCACCTGATTGATAATAATATGTGTTCAGCACCAGGCTGAGGGCATCGAGCCAAATGGAAATTGACCAACTTGAGACCTTTATTGCGGTTGCGACATTTGGCGGCTTTCACCGCGCGGCTGAAACGCTGCGCCTCAGCCAGCCCGCTGTGAGCGCGCGTATCAAAGCTCTGGAAGAGTCTCTCGGTTCGACTTTATTCGCCCGCTCACGCAATGCGCTGACGTTGTCGGATGCCGGCAGAATTTTGCGGCCGTTCGCGGAGCAGCTTCTAAAGACTGCCTCGCAGGCACGCCAAGCCGTGCACGAACTCAAACCGGCCAGTGGCGGCCCGTTGCAGATCGCAGCGGCGCTCTCCATCTCGGTTTACTTCTTGCCCGATGTGCTCAAGCGATTCCAGCGTGCTCATCCAAAAGTAATAATCGCGATTCGCCCCGGCCATTCGAAAGAGGTATTGGAAATGGTTCTGAACGAAGAAGCCGAGATTGGGCTGGCCCGCTCGCTTCAGCACCCAATGATTGAAACTATCAGCTTGCGGGACGACCCCTTGTTGCTGGTCGCGCACCCTGTGCAAGGCCCAACCCGCGCGCGGCATGCGCGCCTGGAGCAAGTGGCGGCGTGGCCTCTCATTTTCTACGAACGCGGATCGAGTGACTGGACGCTCACCCACAGCCTTTTCCGTCGCGCGGGCCTGGTGCCTAACATAGCTTTCGAAGTCGATACCATCGAAACTGCAAAGCGAATGGTGGAACGCGACCTGGGAAGCGCATTTCTCCCTCAGCTTGCGGTTGGCCGGGAAATTCGCGCCGGCAAGCTGCTGGCGATCAAACTGCTGGACGCTGAGCCATTAAGACGCAGCCTCGACGTGATTCATCCCCGGCAACGGCCCCTGCGCGGGCAGGCGCAAGCATTTTTACGGACACTCAAGGAAGTCGCGGATGCAGATCCGGCTTCTATTGAGGGCGGTCGTTCCCAATCGCGCAGGCGAGGGAAGTGAAAGTCAGATCTCTCGCACCGTGACAGCCATATTCGGAATGGATTCTAGGACCTGTGCTTGAAATGGGAAAGTCAGCCAGAAAGCTGAGGAAAATCGCTTGACAATGGGATACGGCGTGGGTCGGCTCCCCCAAATTCTGACAAAACTTACCTTCGGTGTTATGATTCGCTCGCTTCATTTGGCTCCGTTCGCTCTCTAGTTGTCCGGCCCCTAGATCCAAAAAATTCAGCGTTGGAGGATACTTTTGAAAAGCACTGGCACACTGCTTCTGGGATTTCTTTGCGCGTCTTTTTGCTTAGCGCAAAACACACCGGCACCCGCTGCCCGTACTGACGTCTACCATGTCCACTTCGCCAAAGCTGCTCTCGGCAAAGGCGCCGAGGAAGGCGACTTGCTCAAGAAACAAAACCCAAATTCTCCCATGCCCGGACACTACATCGTCCTGCGCCATCAGGACGGCGAAGACTGGGACTACGCCGTAATCAACCATCTCGGTACTAAGGCCACCGTGGATGCCGCCGGCACTCCGGCTCCGGCCGCCGCGCGCGACCTGAACGCCTGGCATACCGATACCTTCGTCAATGGACCCGCTTGGCCTGAGTTTGCCAAAGCCATGGGGCTTGACGATCCCGCAAAGAGTGTAGGCTCCGTCTACGTTGTTTCAGTATTTCGCGCTGCACCCGGGCATCGCGATGAGCTGGAAAAATCGCTGGCGCAAGCTCCCGGTGGCGGCCAAAACGTCGCCGGCAGTGTCCTCATGCAGCATCTTGAGGGCGGACCCTGGCAGTTCCTCACCATCGCCCGCTACAACTCCTGGCAGGATTTCGCCACGAATGAGAAAAATAGCGTCGCTGATACCTTGAAGCCTGATGGCGGCTGGCTAGCCCTCCGCAACCACTCCACATTCCACAACGATACCCTGACCGACCGCATCGCCCCTTAGCGTGTCACGGAAGCGTCAAGCAAAGCCCGGCCCTGACTGGCCATCGGGGCTGTTCTATTTTTCGAAATGAATTCTTCCCGCAAACTAACTCTGCGATCTTTGTTGTAAGATGTTGGCCTTCCCTTATCTCTCAGGCATGGCCGAACTTATCTGGGACGGCAAGTACGACGAGCACGGCCACAAGCGTGCCCCGGTTCGTATCGAGCTGCCTTTCAAACCGTCGAGACCGTCAACGAGAGCGCACAGGACCGCCCGCGCACGCTGGAGCTGTCCGCCACCGGCGCCGACCGCCCGCGCAGGTTTCGCTTCGTGTCAGCGCATGCCTTAAGGCGTGCCGAAACGAACACTTAACTCTTTGTCATTCCGAGGGCCTTTAGGCCCGAGGAATCTGCTGTTGTAATCGAAAAGCAGATTCCTCACGCCTGAAGGCGATTCGGAATGACAATCTATGCGCACATCGCCGACCTGCGCCTGTTTGCACGCTGAATACCCGCTCCGCGCTACTTCCGTTGTAAACTGTGCCTTCCCCAATTGTGGGTATGTCTCTCGATCTCAAGCCGTCGCACGCCTCCGTCAAGGCCTACTACGATACTCTCCACCAATTTGGACAGCTCTACATTGACCACGAAGGTGCGGTCCGCAGCGCGTTCCAAGACCTGCTAGCGAAGTGCGGGCGCAAGGCCAAGCCGCCGCTGACCCTCGTTCCCGAATATCGCATCGAGCGCGCCCGGTCTTCGGTAATCGTGGACGGAGCTCTCGTGGACCTCTATCACCTCCCCCACGGCTACTGGGAAGCGAAGGACGAGAAAGACGACCTTGCCCGTGAAGTCGAGCGCAAGCTCGACAAGGGCTATCCCCGCGACAACATCATCGTGAAGATGATCCGCAGTACATCCTGCGGCTCATCGGCCAGGTCATCACCGTCAGCCTTGAAGCCGTGAAGATCGTCGGCTCACTTCCGCCGCTCGGACTGCCAGAAGAGAAAAGTCCCACTTCACCCGCAGTTAATCTTGAATCGCGACCTGGAAACGCTTCGAGCGTCACGAAACCGGGCATCTTCTCCCACGTTAACTTATTTGGTTCTTAACATCCGAGGAACCTCGTGAAGGAAAGAAGCAACAGGAAAGGGCAGCCGGCAAGCTGCCCCACGGACTACCAATCACTACACACTAACCACTGCCCTTTAGCGTTTCCACCACGCGATCAAAATCCTCCAGCGTCGCGTACTCGATCACAATTTTCCCCTTGCCGTTTCGGTCATTGATCCGCACCCGGACGCCAAGTGTCCGCTCCATCTGCATTTGAATCTCGCGCACATTGGGATCCTGCCAGCGCGCTGCGCCTGCCGCCGGATCTTTTGGCATCGGATTGTTGGTGTGGTCAACCAGGTCTTTCAATTGCAGCACGGACATCTGCTTGCGCACGGCTTCATCGGCAATTCTCAGGATCAGCTCCGGGTCTGTCAGTTGCAGCAGCACACGCGCTTCGCTGAACCCCAGCTTGCCTTCTCCAAGATAGTGCTGCACCATCGGCGGCAGCTTCAGCAGCCGCATGTAATTCGAGACCGACTCGCGCGCCATGCCGGTTCTTTGCCCGATTTGCTCCTGCGTGAGCCCAAATTCCCGGCTCAACCGTGCGAATGCATTCGCCTGCTCGAGGCAATTCAGGTCCTGGCGCTGCAGGTTTTCCACGACCGTCATTTCGGCCGCCTGCTGGTCAGAGACGCTGCGCACGATCGCGGGGATCGTCGGCTTTCCCGCCAGCTTCGATGCCCGGCAGCGCCGCTCCCCGAGAATGAGGACAAAACGTCCGGCTGGCGTTGCCCTGACCACGACCGGCTGTACAACTCCGTTCGCGCGGATCGAATCCGCCAACTCCTGCAGCGCCTGACTGTCGAAGTGCTGCCGCGTCTGGTACGGGTTCTCGTCAATCTGCTCGAGCGGCACCTGCATCACCCTGCTGCCGCCCGCCGCCGCAGCCGCCTGCACATCCGGCAGCACCGCGGGCCTTGCCCCGTCCGGTGCAACTGTGCTCATAGGAGCCATAGCTGCGCTGCTGGCTACGCGCGCCCCGCCAGGCAGCAAAGATTCCAACCCCCGTCCCAAGGCTCTTCGCTTATCCGGCGCCGCGCTCGGAACCACCACATTCTCTGCTGTTATCGTCATCGTCTCTCCGATTTTGTCATTATGAGCTCTCGAACTTTGCCATCACTCTCCAGACGTTGTCATCCTGAGCGCAGCACGAAGTTCGCGAAGCGAACTTCCTGCGGAGTCGAAGGACGCCATCTTCGCCGCCATAACAACGAACCTAAAAGGGAATTCTCCCTGATGCCTGGTACTATATTGACTATTATCAATCTCATACATCGATGGATATCGATCTAAGCGCTCTTGTCCATCTCCGCGGTTGTCGGGATCTCCTCTACATTGCCGGATTGCTCTTGCGAAACTTGTGCTTCGGCCTCACCCGCAACGACGGCAGCTTGCTCATCCGCTGAGTTCGGCGCGACAACTTCGGTCGGGCCAAAGGTTTGGCCCGATACTGCCTCGGTCATCGCGAGCCCCACCACCGCTACGACATCATCCGTTGCCGGAACATGTAGTCCTGGATCAGCCGAATCCGCAATCGACTCCTGCGCGGGTATCCCGTGCGCAATGATCTCCTTGGCCAGCCGGATATAGCTCTCCGCGCCCTTCGACCGCGGATCGTAGAGCAGCGCCGGTTTCCCATGGCTAGGCGCCTCCGCAAGCCGGATATTGCGCGGTATGGTCGTGGCACATAGCTTTTCGCCAAAAAAGCGTTTCAACTCCGCCGTTACTTGCTGCGCCAGGTTCGTGCGCTCGTCAAACATCGTGAGCACTACGCCCTCAATTCCCAAATCGGGATTGAAGCTCCCGCGAATGCGCTCAATCGTATCCAGCAGCTCGCTAACCCCCTCGAGCGCAAAGTACTCCGCCTGCATCGGAATAAGGACCGCGTCGGCTGCCACAAGCGCGTTCAGCGTGAGCAGATCGAGCGCCGGCGGACAATCGAGCACGACAAACTGATAGCGTGCGTAGAGCGGCGCAAGCGCATCACGCAAGCGAAATTCCCGCCGCTCCGTTTCCACCAGCTCGAGGTTTGCACCGATCAGGTTCTTGTGCGCCGGAATCAGCCATAGCTGTTCGAGAGCAGTAGCTTGCACCGCCTCTTCGGCCGAGGTGGCCCCAACCAGCAGATGGTATGTATTCAGTCGTTCCGGGTCTTTGACCAAGCCGAGGCCGCTGGTCGCGTTCGACTGCGGATCGCAGTCAACCAGCAGCGTATTCACTTCGCAGGCGGCGAAGGAGGAGGCCAAGTTGATGGCAGTCGTAGTCTTCCCGACGCCACCTTTCTGATTGGCTACGGCGATGACGCGTCCCATCTAATTTTTAGGAGAATGCAGAGTGAGCGCAGGATACTTCCAATCATTCCGCGAAAGCAATGCCAGATTTCAGTGCAGGGAGTTATTAGTACATTTTGTTGGAGAGGAATGAGGTTAGGCGTTCATTTTGGCTGATGTTTCCACAGTGTTCCACGTGGAACATCGAGGAAACGTGGACTGTGCCAAGGTGTTCGTAAGAAACTCGGTCCGACCAGATGTTCCACATGGAACATTCGCATAATTTAAGGAATGCACTTTACCTTGGCCCGCATGGTTCCGCTAATTTCGCTGCTCGCGCAACATTCCACGTGGAACATCGGATGGAGTCATGCTCCGTGCCCACTCGCCGATCCTAATACGTGCAAATATCTTGTTAGACGGCGACTTTTGTCCCACTTACCGTTAACAGCATGGCCAATTCTCCAGCGCGCCGACAGTGTTCCAGTAGTCTTATCCCACTGGTGTAGAAACTTGGCACTTAATCAACATGGTTCTTTATCTCCAAGCAGTAGGACACGCTTACTAGACAGTGGGATTTGGAGCGGCTCTGACCAGCGGAACACGTTCCCAACTTGACGTGCGGACTGGAGCTGACGTTCGCCAACGAGCAGCGCCAGGACGCCCCCGGAGACAACGAGGCGGGCAGCGATCGGCAAGATGGCCTCGAAGCACTCGACGGCGCGCAGGATCACGATGTCGGCTTGCCCGAAAAAGTCTTCAGCGCGGGTACTCACAATATCGATATTCGTCAATGTAATGGCGCGGGCAACTTCCTTCAGGAAGGTGGTTTTCTTCTGATTCGATTCAATCAGTGTGAGGTGAACCTGCGGCGCCCAGATCTTAATGGGAATGCCAGGAAATCCGGCGCCAGAGCCGACGTCGATAACGCGATTGTTAGTTGTCGGTCGTTGGTGGTCAGCAGGAGGCTGGCTGTCCGCCATCGGCGCGGGGAATAGACGTCGCGCGGCAAATAAAGACTCGCCGAAGTGGCGGGTAACGATCTCTTCCGGTTGGCGCACGGCGGTAAGGTTGATGCGGGCATTCCAGCGCAGCAGTAGATCGATGTATATCGATATTGAATCTAATTGTGAAGCAGAGAGGATTGCAGCTTGCCCCGTATCGGCTGCGCCCTGCGCCCGTTCTGGACTCGATTGGACATCCACGCCACTGCCCGCCGCCAGAAACGGCCGCAGCAGTTCAGCGATGCGCTCGGGGTGCATGGTTGATCGAAATTGTAGATGGCCAATTGCCGATTCGCGCAGCTTTGTGATGTAGATTGCTATCCGGTGAAGTACGCCCCGCTGCTCGAACGTGCCTAATCCGCGGCGCTGGGGCTTGCTGTAATCGGTCCTGCTTCTCCCGGCCGGGTGGCACGTTTGCGGCCCGCCCACAGCCGTAGCCGATCCATATAAATGTAGACGACGGGAGTGGTGAATAACGTCAAAGCTTGGCTGACGATCAATCCGCCGACAATCGTAATTCCCAATGGCCTGCGCAATTCCGATCCTGTTCCTGCGCCCAGCGCCAGCGGCAATCCGCCAAGCATTGCGGCCATAGTCGTCATCATGATCGGACGGAAACGAAGAATGCAGGCTTCGTAAATCGATTCGGTGGAATTTTTGCCAGCGGTGCGTTCGGTTTCGAGCGCGAAATCGATCATCATGATGGCGTTCTTTTTCACGATTCCAATGAGCAGAATGATGCCGATCAGCCCCATGACGTTCAGTTCGTTATTGGTCAGCTTCAGCGCCAGAATCGCGCCCACTCCGGCGGATGGCAGCGTCGAGAGAATGGTAATGGGATGGATATAACTCTCGTAGAGCACTCCCAGAACGATGTACACCGTCGCCAGAGCCGCCAGGATCAGAATTGGCTCGTTGGCCAGCGACTGCTGGAATGCCGCAGCCGTCCCTTGAAAGCTGGCTTTTATGGTGGAGGGAAAGCCAATGGAACGCTCCGCATTCTCGATTACCTGCGTGGCCTGCCCTAGCGAAACGTTCTGCGCCAGATTGAACGACAAGGTCACCGAGGGATATTGCCCCTGGTGATTAACCGCCAAAGGCGTGTTCGACGGCCCAAAACGAGCGAACGTAGCCAAAGGCACAGCAGTCCCATTCGAAGCGCGCACATAAATGTTCTCCAGCGCCTCGGGACTTCGAGCAAACTCCGGCGCAACTTCCATCACCACGTGATACTGATTGAGTTGCCGGTACATGATCGAGACCTGCCGCTGGCCGAAGGCGTCATATAGAGCGTTATCAATA
>Ga0209472_1001985_pt1 | contig 11630 bp, 13 predicted proteins | sample GraSoiAngelo_130_FD_185887 | JGI IMG/M metagenome (GOLD analysis project Ga0209472, IMG submission 185887) | Grasslands soil microbial communities from the Angelo Coastal Reserve, California, USA - 14_0929_02_20cm (SPAdes) (version 2) | ecosystem: Environmental > Terrestrial > Soil > Grasslands ...
CCAGGTCGCGGCTCCGACGTGTTCGATCACGATGTCCACGCCTTCTTTATTTGTGATCTTTCTGACCTCTTCAGAAATTTTCTGCTTGTAATGATTGATTCCGTAATCAGTGCCCAAAGCTAGCGCCTTCTCCAATTTCTTTTCGTCTCCGGCGGTCGTAATCACACGGGCGTGAAACAATTTTGCAATCTGTATAGCCGCGATGCCAACGCCCGAACTGGCTCCCAGCACAAGCACCGTTTGACCCGTACGGATGCCGGCGCGGCCAACCAGCATGTGCCATGCCGTCAGAAAGACGAGCGGCACGCTCGCCGCCTTATTGAAATCGAGGCTGTCGGGAATCGGAATTACGTTTACAGTAGGCACAGCGATAAGTTCGCAATTGCCACCGTCTACGCGGTTGCCAAGCACGGTGAATTCGGGGCACTGATTCTGCAATCCGGCGACGCATTTCACGCAATGATTGCAGAAGTGCATCGGCGCGAGGAGCACGCGTTGGCCGGCCTTGAACCCAGTTACATATTCGCCGGCCTCGACGATTTCTCCCGCAACATCGCTGCCCAGGATGTGCGGCAGGTTGACGCCAGGGAGACCCTTGCGGACCCAAATATCAAGATGGTTCAAGGCGCAAGCTCTGACGCGAACAAGCACCTGATCCTTGCGCGGTTTCGGATCAGGAACATCTTCGTAGCGCAAGACTTCCGGACCGCCGAATTCGTGAATGCGGACGGCTTTCATGTATCCTCCGACACGAAGTCAAACTACCACATTAGACCTGCGAAGATTGCCCATCAGGCCACTAGGTCCCTCGGCTTCACTCGGGATTTCGGCAGCAGGCTCCCGCTCCGCTCACGCCTGCTAAACGCCTCAAGTTCGACCCCGCCGCCCGCCGTGTTCCGCTCACTGAAGTAAACCTTGACAACTGGGTCTGATCGAGCGAGCATTGGTTTGCTTGGCGAGCCGTGTCCGAAGTATCCGACTGGTTCTGACGCTAGTAGCCCCGGAGTGATGACCCGGGGCTTTTGCTTTGTCAATTGACTCCCTGCTGTTAACCCGCTGATAATCGAACTGGATGGACATTTACGAGCAGATCGTAAAGCTTCGCGAGGAGGGCCGGCGCGGCGCCGTTGCCACCATCGTTAACGTGCGTGGGTCGATTCCTTCGTTCAAAACCGCCAAGATGCTGGTGCGCGATGACGGGTCGATTGTTGGGACAATCGGGGGTGGCTGCGTCGAGGCTGAGGTGTGGCAGGCGGCGCGGGAGGTGATGGAGTCCGAGAAGCCGCGCACGCTGACTTTCAATCTCAATCAGGATCCCAAGTACGATACCGGCCTGGTCTGTGGCGGGACCTTGGATATTTTTATTGAGCCAGTCCTGCCTCCAGCATCACTTTATATATTTGGCGCAGGCCACGTATCAGTAAACCTTTACAAGGTTGCCAGGGACGCTGGTTTCGACGTGACCGTGGTTGATGATCGCGAGGCCTACGCGAACCGTGAGCGTTTTCCGGAAGCGAAAGAGGTCATCGCTGAGGATTTCGAGCAGGCGATGGCGCGGCTCATTCCATCTGAGTCGTCTTACATCGTGATTACCACCCGCGGTCACCGCGACGACATGCGCGTGTTGCGCTGGGCGGTGCAGACGCAGGCGCGCTACATCGGGATGATCGGGTCCAAGCGCAAGACGATTGCTATTTTCCGCGAGCTAACCAAAGAAGGCATTCCTGCGCACCTGTTCGAGCGCGTGCACGCACCCGTTGGATTGGATATTGGCGCAGTGACGCCGGAAGAGATCGCAGTTGCAATCACGGCTGAACTGATTGCCATCCGGCGGCATGCGGAGCGAGCTCTGCCGCACATGAGCTGGTTTCATTCGCGCAAGATCGAGTCCGATGATACCGAAAGCGCCGGGGAAGCTCTCGAAGACACTGAACTCAATTCCTGATTTCCGATTTTCGTTTGCCAATTATTGATTTGTGATGTCGGCCTCTTCAAATCGGCAATTGGAAATTGGCACTCGAAAATACTCCCTTTCTGCTATCTTCCTCACATGAGCCGGGCTCCGAGTTGGTGCGGCGTGATTCTTGCTGCGGGGGAATCTTCCCGCATGGGCAGGGACAAAGCCCTGCTACCCTGGCCTCCGAGCGGTTCCGCTCCGTCCGCCAGCACTGAGACTTTTCTCTCTTCCACAATACGCACACTTAGCCAGGAGAATGACCTGGTGATCGTCGTCGCTGGGAATAACGAGGCGCAGCTCGCACCTATGGCGTACGCGCACGGCGCATTTTTGCTCAGAAATCCCGACCCCGAGCGTGGGCAGTTCAGTTCCCTTCAGGTTGGCTTGCATGAAGTGTTGAATCGCGGGCGCGATGCAGCGATGATTACGCTCGTCGATCGCCCGCCGGCGAGCGCGGCAGTGTTGAGCAAGTTGCGAGCGGCATTTGAAGCCGCGCCGCCATACAAATGGGCTGTTGTCCCAGAACACGGCGGCAAACATGGACATCCCATTCTTATCGGGCGAGAAATGATTGAAGCGTTCATCAAAGCTCCCGTGACCGCGACGGCTCGCGATATCGAACACCAGAATCGCGAGCACATCGAATATGTTGCTGTAGATGATCCGAGCGTCACCATCAACGTGAACACGCCGGAGGAGTACGCGGCGCTCACGCAATCGGCTGCGCAGAACAAATGACCTCACCAGGATGAATCCCAACACTCTAAGTCCTACCGCCTCGGCACAAGCGGTCGAGTTCGTAAATTCCGTGTTACAGCTTCAACTCCAGGTCGTAGTTTTCGACTGCGACGGCACGCTGTGGTCCGGCGACGCGGGCGAAGGGTTCTTTGATTGGGAACTGCAACAGAATTTGCTCTCGGACGACGTTGCGCACTGGGCGCGGCCGCGTTACGCAACATACAAATCGGGCAAGGTGACTGAGGAACAGATGTGTGGCGAGATGGTTACCATGCATCGCGGACTGACGGAGGCAGAGGTTCAGCGCGCTGCCGATCGGTATTTTGAACAGCATTGTATAAGCGATATTTTTCCGGAGATGCAGGTTTTGGTTCACCTGCTACAGGGAGCCGGATGCGAGGTTTGGGCGGTTTCTTCGACTAACGAGTGGGTGATCCGGGCGGGGATGCGGCATTTTGGCATTCCGGAAGAGAAGATTCTGGCGGCAGCAGCACGGATCGTAGATGGCAAGATCACGGACCAACTGATTCGTATACCTACCGGCGAGGGAAAATCGAGGGCCATTCATCAAGCGATTCGCCGCGCCCCGGACGCAGCCTTTGGAAACTCAATCTGGGACGCGGCCATGCTGGGGATTGCGCGGCGGCCATTTGTGATAAATCCGACACCGCAATTACAAAAGATCGCGAGTGAGCGGCGCTGGCCGGTGTATTTCCCGGACTCGATACGAGCTGAAATCAGAGATGACTAGCCACGGATTTACACGGAGCTTCACGCATAGGTAGTGGGCTACTTTGAATTTAAATTTACGGCGCCCCTTCCGATGAAGAAGCGCGGCGCTACTCGCCAGCGCGTTGCATCGGTTGCGATCTGAAAGTTGTGACGGGTGATCCAGACCCCAAGCACGTCAGCACCAGTTTTGTGGAACGGCAGAATTGGACGGTACGCACCACGATGCGTCGCTATACGCGCCTGAGCAATGGATTCTCACGCAAGTTGCAGAATCACGCCGCTGCGACTGCGCTAAACTATTTCGCCTACAACTTCATCAAAATTCATCGTACACTCCGCATGAGTCCAGCGATGGCCGCTGGCGTCGCAGATCGGCTCTGGGACGTGGCAGACTTGGTTGCCCTCTGGGAGTCATACGAGCGGAGGGCGGAAAGAGCGGTAGCATGAAGAAAACTCCAGACCAAGTTTGCGCTGAAGCGCGCAATATCAAGTTGACAGTAAAACCTCTGCCGGAGGATGAATCCTACGTTCTTATCGAAGGGGATAAGGCAGCGTTCCACTGGCTCTCTGATTTGTTGGCCGCCCATGCGGACTTCGGTAAGGATTGTGGATTTCAAATGGCACCGAACGGCCCCGGAAATTCTTTTTTTAAAAAGGGGTCAAAGTTGGGCGTGTATTTACATCGTTTGCCATGCGTGGAGAAAAAGAGTTCAAAGTAGCCCACTACCCACGCATACGGTTTCTTGCTTGAATCCGTGTCGATCTGCGACAATCTGTTGCTAACCATTGACTTCCTTCAGCGCCGCCGCCAGCGCATCCATGGCCAAGTGGCTGGCATGAGATGAAGCTTCGGGCACGCCGCCGATCGCTTGTACCAACTCTTCCCTGCGCAGTTTGCGCGCTTCTTTTAGAGTCCTTCCCTGCACCAGTTCCGTGAGCAGCGATCCGCAGGCCATGGCGGGCACGCATCCCTTGGCGAGAAAGCGAATTTCCGCGATGCGGCCATTCGTAACCCGCAATGTGAGCTTAAGAATGTCACCGCAGGCAGGATTTTCGAGCTGGACGGATGCGTCGGGATCGGTGATCTCACCAGCATTGCGCGGGTTTTGAAAATGATCGAGAAGCTGGGGAGAATACATCTGAAGATTGTAACTGTATCGTCACAACGCGGGTTCGGGCTGATATGGACAGCCGAGAGCCCGCCCTGAGCTGAGCGAAGGGGCGGCTGTCGCTCCGCATTCAGTGCTTGTAAGATAAATTTGTGTCCGCGGATTACAGCCCGCAACGAGTTGTAAGCCTGCAGCCTAGCGCGACGGTGATCCTGGCCGCTATCGGAAAGCTGGACCGCGTGGTGGCTTGCACAAAGTACTGCACTGATGTGCTTGCGTGGGGGCGGGTCTTCGACCCGCCCAGACGGGGCAAAGCCCCGTCCCTACACAAGCCGAATGGCCGCATCATCGTGGCTGATTCCTGGACCGCTCAAAGTGAGCAGATTCTGCGCGCGCGGCCCGATCTGGTGATAGCCTCGGTCCCTTATCAGGAGAAGGCGGTAATCGAAATCTTGAAATCTGGTGCGCGCTTTCTCGGATTTTCGCCAAAGACTCTGGAAGATATCTACACCGATATTGCTTGTATTGCCGGAATCATGGGTGTTCCAGAGCGCGGCGACCGCGTTATCGCTGAGATGCAGCAAGAAATAATAGCGGTGCGCGCCGAGACAAATGGCGTTGCGCGTCCGCGAGTCTACTGCGAGGAGTGGGGCAAGCCGCTCATCACTTCGCAGAGGTGGGTCGCAGAATTAGTGGAGGCCGCCGGTGGCGAGTTCCTGGGCGAATCTGGGGCGCAACGTTCAGCGCAGGCCGTCTTGTGCGAAGATCCAGATGTGGTAGTGGTCGCGTGGTGTGGCGCGGGCGAACGCGTTCCGCTAGAGAAAATTATTCGCGACAGGGGATGGAATAAAATGCGTGCCGCCCAAACCGGCCGCGTGTACTGCATTCGCGATGAATTCTTGAACACCCCAGCTCCCACGTTGATTTATGGGCTTAAGGCGCTCGCGGCAGCCCTTCATCCCGAACTTTTTCCACAACCAGACGGTCTAAGATGTATTGCCGCATGTGCCAAATCCTCAAGAGAAGCTCAGCCGTTATAAGAACCTATGCCCACGGGATCCAAGCTCGAAGAAATAATGAATGAACTGGATAGACTGACTCAGGCCGCAGGATCGGTCGAAGACTATATGTGGGAGATCGTAAAACTGCTTCATGATCGCATGCTGAAATATAACTGGGTTGGCTTTTACATGCTGGACAGATCTTCCAGTTCGCAGGCACCCATGTTGGTGCTGGGGCCCTTTCAGGGCGCGATGACGGTGCATACGCGCATCCCGCTGAATATGGGAATCTGCGGCGCTGCCGCGTCGACGGGCAAGACAGTGGTGGTCGATGATGTGAAGCTCGATCCCCGCTATCTGGCATGTTCTACCGAAACGAAATCGGAAATTGTGGTGCCTATTTTTGTCCGCGGCAGGGTCGTGGGCGAACTCGATATTGACAGCCACTTCCCTGCTGCCTTCGCGGGTGAAGACCGCGAACTGGTTGAATACTGCGCCGCGTTGGTTGGCAAACAACTGGAAAAATCTACCGCCTGAGCCTGGAAGGATTTCTCCTTCCCGCGAGAATAAGATCTCCTGTGAAACGCGTGGTTGCTGCTTTGATTTTGAAGAACGGCAAGGTTCTGGTGTGCCAGCGGACCCGGCATCAGACCATGCCGCTAAAATGGGAATTTCCCGGCGGCAAGATCGAAGAAGGCGAGCAGCCGCGGGACGCGCTGCGCCGCGAACTCGATGAAGAGCTGGGGATTGACGCGCGGATTGGCGAAGAAGTCGCACGTATTCGCCATGCGTATAAGAACGGCGGCACAGTCGAGTTGCGCTTTTATGTGGTACAGGATTTCAAAGGCAAATTAGAGAACAGGATTTTTCGCGATGTCCGATGGGCCAAGCGCTCAGAGTTGCCGTCGTATGATTTTCTTGAAGCAGACCTTGGGCTGGTGAAGGATCTTGCCAAGGGAAAGATTGTCTAGGCTGTTGTCCCTACTCAGGAAGGATTGTTGCTCCGCCTCTTCAGAGTGGGACGGTCGTTGTCATCATCCCCGGATTTTCCATTACCCTCGTCTGGTTTGGAACCTCCACGACGGCGAAGCGTGGGGCGGCCACTATCAGTTCCATTATTGATTTTGTGACGGTTTTCGATTTGGGCGAGGCGCGCTTTTACTTCCTCGAATTCGGAAGTATCTACCTTGTACTCGTCGCGCGGGGGCAGGAGCGTGTTGATCTCCCGTTGCGATTTCTGAATACGGTCTGGCGTCTGGGGATGGGTTTGGAAGGCCTTAGCTAAAATCCCGGGCCGTTCTTTTTCCAAGGTCTTTACTTTTTCAAAAAACGCAGTAAAAGCCTGGGGATCGTATCCGGCTTTGTACATGTATTCGAGGCCGAGATAATCGGCCTCGCTCTCGAAGCCGCGGGCGAATTTCAGAAATCCGAGCGGGAGTGCCAGGCCAGCGATGTTCTGCGCCGCATAGCCGATTCCCCCGCCAACAAAAATCAGCGGGATGGACGCAAAGTTCATAAGCTGACCGCGGGTATTTTGACGGGCTGCGTGACAAGCGGCTACGTGAGCGATCTCATGCGACATCACTCCGGCAAGCTCAGCTTCGTTATCGGCTGCCAGGATCAGACCTGAATCGACGAAGAAGAAGCCACCGGGCAGAGCAAAAGCATTGATGTCCTCGGCATCGACAACTTTGATGGTGAATGGCACCTGGGAATCGGAGTTCCTCACCAGATTCTGTCCAAGCCGGTTGATGTACTCGGTGACGACAGGATCTGTGACGAGCTTGCTCGTGGTTTCAACTTGTTGGGCATAGTCTCTGCCCATCGCGATCTGGCGTTCGATGCTGTACCAGTTGCCCAGCCCGCGTCCGCAACCTACTTTGCGGCTACCGATCGCATCGAGATCGCGGATGCCGCCGTCATGATAAGTCTTCACCGGATAAGCCGCCGAGGTGACGTTTGTTGATGTGGTTTGAGCAGCCACAACTGCCCTGATACCGAGGAGAACAACTAACGCGAAGGAAAGCCTGGAATAATGCATGACCCGAACCATCGCGGTTCCGCCATTCATTATATTTAGAGTGATCGTGGGAAAAAAGAGTTATCTGATGCTCAGAGGCTACTTGCACGATCTGCAACCAGCCAGCCACACAAGGAATCGCTGTGAGCTCAACTCGAGATTATCTACCAGCCCGCAACGTCCACAGCCAGGCAATGCTCAGAATTGTCATGATTACCGTCGTGGACCAGGCGATCACATTGTAAAGTCTTGAGTTCACGTACTCTCCCATTAGTTCCTTCTTGTTCACCAGCAGCAGCATGAAAACCAGCACCACTGGGATCGCAATTCCATTCACCACCTGCGACAGGATGGAAATCCGCACTAAAGGAAGATTGGGGATCAAAATTACGCCGGCACCAGCGGCGATCAAAATGGTGTATAGCCAGTAAAAAACCGGGGCTTCGCTGAACCGCTTCCCTACTCCGGATTCGAAACCCAGGCCTTCGCATACGGTGTATGCAGTCGAGAGCGGCAGGATGGAGGCCGCGAACAACGAGGCATTAAACAAGCCCATGGCGAACAGAATATATGCATAATCGCCCGCTAGTGGGTGGAGCGCTTGGGCGGCATCTTTAGCGTCGGCAATTTTGTGGTAGCCGTGCACATACAGAGTGGCTGCGCAAGCCACGATGATGAACCAAGCCACGATGTCGGTGAATATGCAGCCGGTGATGACATCCAGGCGTGAAGTCTTGTACTGGCGCCGTGTCACTCCTTTTTCAACAATCGAAGATTGCAGATAAAACTGCATCCAGGGCGCGATGGTTGTGCCTACGGTGGCAATGAACATGAACAAGTAATCCCTTTGTAATAGCTGGTGCTTGGGAGGGGGCACGACGGTGGCAATCAATGCATCCTTCCACGCTGGTTTGGCCAGAATGCCAGCAAAAATGTAGGTGAAATAAAAAAACGAAGCCGCAAGAAAAACCTTCTCCACAGACTTGTACTGTCCCTTCACCACAATAAGCCACACAATAACGGCACAAAGCGGGACCGTGATGTTCTTGGAGAGGCCAAACAGCTCTAGACTGCCTGCAATACCTGCGAATTCTGCAAAAATGTTGCCGAAGTTCACTATCAGGATGCCCAGCATCATGAAAAAGGTGATGCGCAGACCAAATTCTTCACGAATCAGGTCGCTAAGCCCTTTTCCTGTGACCGCACCCATGCGGGCGCAGATTTCCTGGACAACAATCAATGCGATAGTGATCGGAATGAGCGACCATAGCAGGGCGTGTCCGAATTGTGCACCGGCGGAGGAATAGGTCCAGATGCCGCCAGCGTCATTGTCGACGTTCGCGGTAATAAAACCCGGCCCAACGACAGCGAAAAATATCAGGATCCGGGTTTTCCAACGTCTTAGGACTTTCATTCGCACGGTTAGAGCACGGGAGGCTGAAGCGACCGACCAGAATAAATGCAGTTATGGAATCTGAACAGGTAGAAACGAGAATCGGTGCATCCGAATACAATATCGAACAAAGGGGAGCTACAGTTTCGCGCGCAGCAGGCTGATAACGTCATCCGAGGTAATGACGCCCGTCAACTTCTTATTTTCATCCACAACCGGCAATGTCACCAGGTTGTATTTGTCGAACAGTTCGGCCACTTCACGTTCGCTGGCGCCCGCGCGAGTGGAGATGAGAGGCTCCTGAGTCAGAGCCAGCAGGGGCGTATTGGGTTCAGACAGCACCAGTCTTGCCAGCGGCACGGCGCCGATTAGCGTACCCAGAGAATCCACGATGTAGATCGTACTTACAGTTTCTACACCGCCCCCGAAATTCCGCAGCGCTTCCACGGCGTCGGCTGCGGTGTTGTCTGGCCTAAGCGCCAGGTACTCGGTCGTCATCCGACCGGCAGCGGTATTCTCCTTGAACTCAAGGAGCTCAACCATCTCCTTGCGCTCTTGTGGCTCCATTTCGAGCAGAATTTCTGAAGTCCGCTCCTCAGGCAGATCCGCCAGGAGATCGGCAGCGGCATCGGGCTCCATCTCCTCCACGATATCGGCGGCGCGCTCGGAATCGAGCGACTCTACGATCGCCTTCTGTACTTTAGGGTGAACTTCTTCCAGGGCTTCCGCGGCGACCTGTTCGTCCAGCGTCTCGAAGACCGCTTCGCGCTCGTCTGGGGCAAGTTCCTCAACAATGTCGGCGATGTCAGCAGGGTGGAGTTTCGCCAGACGCTCGTGAGAAATCTTGAGCTTCACGCGCCGGGCAGGATCGGTTTCGATGAGATCGACGAAATCCCAGGGAATCTCGCGCGGGGGGATCTTCTTCAACAGCGCATTCAAGGCGACTGCCGGCACTACTCCCTTCAAGAGCCGGCGAATTGCTCCTCGCGGGCCGACATCCACCGAGCCGACTTTCAATACAGGCCGGTTCTGCACAAGTTCCTGGTGCAGATCGACATCATTGACCCGCACCACCTTGCGGCCGAAGACATCGATCACCTGCTGGTCGAGCAGGTCGCGTCCGAGCAGCAGCCAGCCTTCCGATCCATCGCTCGTTGCCCACTGACTGCAAGAGACGTCACTGCGTACACTGGCTTCGATCGACGTAATCGAACTCGACGGGAGCATGCGATCGCCGGATTTTGTGCGGACGATCAGCATGGCGACTCGCGCGCGATCCTCCTGCGGAATCATGGCCAGTTCGCGTACACGCCCGCACCGGGTTCCGGCGGTATCAAAGACCGGAGCGCCGAGCAATTCTGTGAGCGCGAGCGTGGACATATTGCGAGAATACTCAAGAGCCAGGACAGAATCCAGATAAGTTTTGACCGGGTTTGCCGGCCGCTTGGCTCTGGAAGATGGCTCAGGTAGTTAGTGGGCGGCACGGCAGGTCGCCAAGAGCAATTCCCAGCGCTCAGTCCAAGTCCTCAGTATCGTGACAGCCATTTTTCAGCCCCGCGTTGACATTTCCACAGGGGAAGTTCAAACTACCGCATTCGCGGCGTTCCCCGATTTTGTTGGTATGGCATAGTCGGAAGGAGCGTAGCGGCGGATTTCCCGGGTTGCGCCTATTAAAAAACCTTTTGCCATGACCGAACACCGGGTCTCCTATACGCTGGATTCGACGCTGGAGACCGTCGATAGCGCGGAGCAGGCAGCCGGAAAAGTGGCCACGGAAGCCGGCTTTGATGAAGACGAGGTCATGAGGATCTCCATGGCGGTGCGTGAAGCGGCGGTGAACGCGGTGCTTCATGGCAATGCTTACGATCCCGGCAAAAAAGTCAGTTTGGTACTGGAGAGAACAGCCGTCGATCTGGTAATCACGATTCGTGACCAGGGTAAGGGGCTGGACATGAGCAAGATCCCCGACCCCTTGGCGCCGGAAAATTTGCTTAAGACTTCCGGTCGAGGAATTTTTTTGATCCGCTCGTTCATGGACGAGGTGCAGATTCATCCGTCGCAAACGGGCACCGAAATCAAACTCATCAAGCACGTCCACGGGCCATCCGAGGGCGGCAAGGAGGCTTCCCAGTGAGCATGAAGGTCAGTACTCGTCAGGTGGATGGGGTAACAATTGTGGATTGCAGCGGCCGAATCACGCTCGGCGAAGGCAGCGTAATGCTAAAAGATACCGTGCGCGAGCTGCTTTCCAAGGGCCAGAAGAGGATTCTCCTCAACCTTGGTGATGTGAATTACATTGACAGCTCGGGAATCGGCGAACTGGTCAGCGCCTTTACCACGGTGCGCAACCAGGGCGGCGAACTGAAGCTGCTCAATCTGACCAAAAAAGTTCACGACCTGCTGCAGATCACGAAGCTGTATACCGTCTTTGATGTGAAAGACGAAGAAGCAGCCGCCGTGAAATCGTTCGCGTAATTCCCTTCTTTGTGGCGACGGGCCGGAGTGTAAGCCGGCCCGCTGCTCCTTTTCTATTTTGGGAAATCTTGCGGGAAGTTTTATCGTTTCCTGGATCTGTTGGATGCGCTTTGTCCTAAAATCTGGCTTGTGAAAAGATGCTACTCCAGTTGCTAGATTTGGAGGACCCAAGTGCGCCGAGTCTCCACGCTTGTGTTCGTCGCCC
>Ga0209472_1001989_pt1 | contig 11613 bp, 13 predicted proteins | sample GraSoiAngelo_130_FD_185887 | JGI IMG/M metagenome (GOLD analysis project Ga0209472, IMG submission 185887) | Grasslands soil microbial communities from the Angelo Coastal Reserve, California, USA - 14_0929_02_20cm (SPAdes) (version 2) | ecosystem: Environmental > Terrestrial > Soil > Grasslands ...
CTTTTCCACAGAATCTTGCACCGGAGTGTTGAAAAGTTTTCACGATAGCCCATCGCTGTGCGACTTGGTATGTATTCCTCTGCGTGCTTCGCGGGGTTTCTTTGCGGTCTCCGCGGTTAGAAGCTTTTAACCGCAAAGAGCGCAGAGAATTCGCGGAGAGCGCGGAGGGATTAATCGTAAGACGAAGTATGATAGCCGCGGTCGGCGGCACGGTGGGATTATTCGGTGTAGCTAGGTGGCCACTTCTTCCAGCAGCTTCTGATCGATGTCGAAATTCGAGTGTACGTTCTGCACGTCGTCGTGTTCTTCGAGCGCTTCGACCAGGCGGATCATCTGCGTCGCCTGCTGGCCTTCGAGCTTGATGTAATTTTGCGGAATCATGGCAACACTGGAAGACGTCGGAGTGATACCGGCTTTCTTGACCGCTTCCAGCACGGCTTCATAAGACGAAGGATTGGTGAGGACTTCCCAGTTCTCGCCATCATCGCGCAGATCATCGGCGCCAGCGTCGAGCACAACGCCCATGAGATCGTCCTCTTTGGCCGCTGATTTTGGAACAACGATGTCGCCTTTCTTGTGGAACATCCAGGAGACGGCTCCCGCTTCAGCCATATTGCCGCCGTTTTTGCCGAAGACGTGGCGAATTTCGCTGACCGTGCGATTACGATTATCGGTGTTGATGTCGATGAGCAGCGCTACTCCGCCCGGACCGTAGCCCTCGAGGGAGAATTCTTCATATGTTGCGCCGGGCAACTCGCCTGTGCCGCGCTGAATGGCGCGTTTGATGTTGTCGGCAGGCATGTTTTCGGCTTTGGCGGCGGCAATTGCGGTTCTCAGGCGCGGATTGGTATCAGCATCTCCGCCGTTTTTCGCGGCGATGCTGATTTCCTTAATAAGGCGAGTAAAAATCTTGCCTCGCTTGGCGTCGAGCGCGCCCTTTTTATGTTTGATTGTGGCCCATTTTGAATGGCCGGACATGGGTATACCTCGTATCTAATGAACTTTGATGGCGCTGATCGCAGTAAGTTGGGCTCGCCCGTAAGAGGAGATCACAGGATGCCTCGAAACCGTGCCGGCGAAAGGGGATTATAGCATGGTGGCAGGGCACGGAGCCGCGTGCACTCCACCTTGCGCGTGACTCCGGCAATGGAATCTGGGATTTCGGATCACGTGTGGAGCATTGAAGAAATGTGCGCTCTGCTGCCAAAAGTGAGCAATGCGGCGGCGAAAGCAGAAAAGAAACTGGTTCTCACGGCACTAGGGGAATAGTAACATTCGCACCAAATGGAAAAGCCCGATTCGCGGCCGGGCTTTTCCTAAACTTTATCGAGTGGGTGTACTCATGCAAGTCGTAAGGCAGAGTGCGCCCAAAACGCAAGCTGAGGTGCATCCATGCGTTTGGACATTCTGCTCGGTGCGGTAACAACGCTCATGGCGGTTTTGGGAGGAATCGTGGCCGTCTGGCCACCGAAAACACGGCTGAGGGAAATTATCTACGTTGCTTCGTTCATTGTGTTCGGCATTACGTCAATGATCTTGATTATCAAACAGTCAAATGAAACTGCAAGAACGCAGAAGGGCATAGAGGAGAAAGCTGATCGTGAACAGAAGGAGTTACACGGCAAATTAGATCAGAGCCTAGTCTCTGAAGAAATCATGAAAACTAGGTTGGCCGACTTCACGACGATTCTCGGCAAATTTGCCGAAAGTAACCAGAATCCGGATATCAAACAACTAGCCGCCGCGATTGCCAAATTCGCAAGTGGTCTGACACCCCGTATCTTATCAGCCACGATCCCTGTTGCTCCTAGTGCCGATGGGCCGTTTCAAGTTCCTCACAAATTACCCTGCACTCCTGCCTGGGCCGATATTCAGATGACATCGGGCGGCAACATGTGGTTCCAAAAACCTAAGTATGATGACCGTAACCTTTATCTCATTCCTTCCGCAGGTGGAATTTCCGCCGATATTTTTATCGCCTGCAACCCATAAAGCTTATGGCTGTCTTGACAAGAGCCTTATCCTGAATGCACTCGGAGAATTCGCATGAGTGGAGAGCACTTTACCATTGCTAAGAATTACAAGGTCTTTAATGGTGACAATTCGACTGGCGAGCCAATGGATGAAATGACGGAGCAGCAATTATATGCTTGGTTGCGAAGCCGTGGTTTCTCAGAGAAATAAGTAACCCACATCATCGAGCAAACCGATGATGCAGAATCAACTACGATCACGCTGCCCTGATGCTGTGGAAATCAAACTGACCCACTACCCCGTTCCTCGGTAATCATCGCCAAATCATGCGCTTCCCGTATAATAGCCGTTTCATGCCCAGATATTCGATCGTTGTACCCCTGCACAATGAGCAGGAGAATGTGACCGATCTCTATGACCGCCTGAAAGCTGTGATGGAGATCAACGGGGAGAGCTTCGAAATTGTGCTGGTTGACGACGGGTCAACTGACCGGAGCTTTCATTTGTTGCGCGAAATCGCAGCGGTGGATAGCCGTGTGACGGTGGTGAGGCTGCGCCGCAACTTCGGCCAGACTTCCGCGCTGGCGGCTGGCTTTGACCATGCGCGCGGCGAGTACATTATCGCCATGGATGGTGACCTGCAACACGACCCGGCCGACATTCCGATTTTTCTGGAGAAAATTTCCGAGGGTTACGACATCGTCAGCGGCTGGCGCAAGCAGCGGATTGACAATCTCTGGCTGCGCCGCATTCCATCGCGCTGCGCCAACTGGCTGATGGCGAAATTAAGCGGCGTTGACATTCACGATTTCGGCACGACCTTTAAAGCGTATCGGCGAGACATTCTCGAGCAGATTCCTTTATATGGTGAGCTGCACCGCTTCATTCCGGCGCTGGCTTCCTGGCACGGGGCGTCGATTGTAGAAGTGCCCATTCGCAACGTGCACCGCGAGCGGGGCAATTCCCATTACGGAATTTCGCGGACGTTCCGCGTATTTTTCGACCTGATTACGATTCGTTTCTTGCTGCGGTATCTTTCGCGTCCGCTTCATTTCTTCGGTACGGTTGGGATGCTGAGCATTCTCTCCGGTTCTGGAGTCGCGGGCTGGCTGCTGGCGCAGAAATTTCTGAAGCACTCAGAAGTGATGGCGCAGCACGGGCCGCTGATGCTGTTCGCATCCGTGCTGCTGCTGGCTGGCTTCAATATGCTGGCGATTGGTCTGCTGGGCGAAATGCAGGTGCGGCATTATCATGAACCTACTCGCCGCGCGCCCTATTCGGTTGACCGCGTGCTTCGCGCTCAAAGCGAAGAGCACAGCGTTTCGGAGTAAAAGCTCTTAACCGCAAAGTTCGCCAAGAATTCGCAAAGAGCGCAAAGACAAAGAGATCACTTTCCGAACGCCTCTTTATTCACCACGTAAGGCATCTTCGTAACATCTCCGCCGTAATTTCCTTCCAGCACATCAATCAGCCCTTGCACACAACGACCTGCCATGCCTTTATTAGGATCCATCGAGAGCCGAGTGATCTTTCCGGCGCTGGCGAAGTGCGGATACAGCCGGCAGCGATCCTCAATTGCTGGGTCGCGCAGGGGAGAATCCGCAGGCAGCGGCTCTTTCTCGTAAACATCCAGCGCAGCGCCGGCAATCCAGTTTTCTCTGAGAGCCTTGGCTAGCGCAGCCTCGTCGACCACCGGCCCGCGCGAGGTGTTCACCAGAAAAGCCGTGGGCTTCATCATGCGCAGTGTGGGTTCGTTGAAAAGATGATAAGTCGGCGTTGCACTCTCGTTTTCACGAAGGAGCGGCACATGCACGCTGACGAAATCGGCTTGCTTCAGAGCATCTTCGAAACTGGTGTACTTGATCCACGTCTTGTCTTTTTGAATGCCTCGCTCATGCCGCAGGTCCATGGTCTCCTGAATCGCCATCACGTATTCCTGATTCTGATAGGCCGGGTCGTAGCACAGAATATTCATATCGAAGCCGGTGCACTTCTTGATCATTGCTAACCCGATCCGGCCGGTACCGATGACGGCGATTGTCTTTCCAGTGACTTCATCGCCCAGAAATGGCAAGTAGGGATGCCAGAAAGTCCATTTGTTCTCGCGCGTGAGATGCTCGGCTGCCCACATTTTTCGCGCCATCGCGCCCAACATGAAGAAGGCGAACTCCGCCGTGGCTTCCGTGAGAACGTCGGGAGTGTTGGTGAAGGGAATTTTGTAGCGGTTCGCATCGGCTCGATTGATGTTGTCAAACCCGACGGCAAATTGCGCCACAACCTTTAACGTGCGGTCTCCGGAGGCAAAGACCTCAGCGTCGATGGGATCGCGCAGCGTGGTAATCAGGCCATCGATTCCAGATTTGACTTTTTCGATGATCAGCTTCTTGGGCGGGGCTTGCGGATCGGGATAGACCCCGACTTCATAGCCTCGCTTGCGAAGGAGTTCGATGGATTCGCCAATATCGCAGGTAGCAAAAACGCGGAATTTCTTGCTCATAGGTTTTGTATTTCTAGCAGGCTGCTGAGAAATGAGAAGAGCAGATTCCTCGCGGGCTAAAGCCGCTCGGAATGACAAAAGTAGAAAGCTCAAAGTGGCACGAGTGAACTCGTGCCCTTCCCCATTTCGCTCCACAGCCGAGTTTTTCAGCAGCCTACTACGTGGTTATCTTACTGGGAACTGAAAACTGGAAACTGAATTTCATAACGAAGCAAATCTTCTCTCAGTGGATTTTCGTTCGATCATGATATTCCTCGCAGCCTGCGCGAGTGCGGTTTGCAATGCCTCCAGGTGACGCTCTTCGGTCAGATAGCTGATCACCATCATGCGCAGCACGCTGTGGCCGTTCACGATGGTTTCAGAAATCCAACGCTGGCCGTCGCGGGTGACCTCGTCCACAATGCGACTATGTGCTTCAGCGAGCTCCGGGGCAGACAGGCTTGACGCTTTGAGCCGGAAAGTCACAATTGGGAGCGTATGCGGCAGGGTGATCTCAAAATCGGAATTACTGACCCACGCGGCAAAATTTGCAGCGAGTTTGAGCTGGCGATCGATTAGCTCTTCGTAAGCTTTGCGGCCGTGCACTCGCAGCGTAAGCCACAACTTCAACGAGTTCATGCGGCGCGTCCACTGCACGCTGATGCGGGAATTATCGGGCAGCGTCGCTCCTGCAGCTTTCGGCATGTATGGTGCCGCCACAGAAAAAGCGCGTTGCAGAATTTCTGGATGGCAGGTGAGTATGACGCCCGCCGCGAATGGAACCGCCGGCCACTTGTGAGGATCAATGGTGAGGGAATCGGCGCGCTCGATGCCGCGCACCAAGTCGCGATGTTTGTCGGAGAAAATCGCTGCCGCGCCGTATGCGCCGTCCACGTGGAGCCAGAGATCATGACGGCGGCAGATTTCGGAAATTGCAACCAGATCGTCTACCGTGCCGGAATTCGTGGTCCCCGCAGTCGCGACTACGCAGAACGGTTTCCTGCCGGCGGCATGATCGGCGGCTACCGCCTTCTCCAATTCATTCGGATCGAGCTGTGCATTCACGTTCACCGCGACTCGACGCAATGCTTTACGTCCAATTCCGAGCAGGCCGGCCGACTTGTCGAGCGAGTGATGCGATTCGGCAGACGCGTAGGCTACAGGCTTTGCCCCGATCATGGCAATGCCGTCGTCTATGGATTCCGGGAATTTCGCCGCCAGAGCCAAAGCCAGGCCACTGAAATTGGCTTCATTGCCGCCGCTGGTGAAAGTCCCGTTGAATGCGCCGGGCCAGCCCACGCGTTCGCCGATCCAGCGAACTGTCTCGAGCTCGATTTTCGACGCCAACTGCGAGCGCGCCAACGTTGCAAGTTGCGGATTCAGTGCCGCCACCAGCGCCTCGGCCAACACGCCCATGTAAGTTGGCGTGGGATTCATTAACCCAAAGTAGTTCGCGCTGGGGACATTGAAGCCTTTGTCCACCATCTCACGGCAGATTTCATCCAGCACTTTGGCCGGATCTTCGCCCATTTCCGGCAGCGCGTTGTCTAATGTCCCATATGTACGTTGGTCCGCGGGAAGCTGAACGGGGCGGTCGGGAAGGGAAGAGAAGTAAGCGTCTATTTGATCGATCAGACGATAGCCGAGCTGGCGGCGGGTTTTGGAATCAAATTCGAAGTCCATATCGCATTATCCGCTGATGCATCACGGGGGAGGAGCAACAGTTCGCTTTAGAAACTTGCGGTGCAAATTCTCAACGGGATGTGCCCGCGCGGCAAAACAGAGATTCCTCCTGCCTCGCTGCGCTCAGCGTCAGAATGACATCCGTTTTTCTCAGTGTTGCTGTTCGTGCTTCTTCTCGTCGTCCTCCGCCGGAGGCTTCTCTGGCCGCAGCAGTGGAAACAGAATCACATCCCGGATAGTATGCGAATCGGTCAGCAGCATGGCGAACCGGTCCACGCCCACGCCGACGCCTCCTGCCGGGGGCATTCCGTAAGAGAGCGCACGAATGTAGTCTTCATCCATCTGGTGTGCTTCTTCGTCGCCACGTTCGCGCTCCTTGAGTTGCTGCTCGAAGCGGCGGCGCTGGTCTTCGGGATCATTGAGTTCGCTGAAGCCGTTGGCGATTTCCATTTTGCCGGCGAAGATTTCCCAGCGCTCGGTCCAATCCGGCTCGTCGGGTTTCTGTTTAGAGAGCGGCGAAACAGCCGTAGGGAATTCGTAGATGATGGTTGGCTGCGTCAAATGCTCTTCCGCGGCGGCTTCGAAAAGATTGGCAATCGTTTTTCCAGGCGGCTCGTTGGGATCGTACGCCACATGGGCGTGCGCAGCATTGAAGCGCTCCACCAGCTTCTTGACTGAATCATGGCTCGCGAAATCAGACAGCTCAGGCTTTGCGCCGGCGCGTTCCGGCCAATAATGAATGATTGCCTCGCGCATCTTCATGCGCTTCCAGTTCGATTCTGACCAGTCGATTTCCACCTCGCCCCATTTCGTTTTCGTGCCGCCGGTGACGTCTTTCGCAGCCTGGATAATCAACTCCTGTGTTAGGTCCATCACGCCGCGATAGTCGGTATAGGCCTGGTAGAACTCCAGCATGGTGAATTCAGGATTCCAGCGCCAGCCCAGGCCTTCGTTTCTAAAATTGCGGTTAATCTCGTACACGCGATCCAACCCGCCGACCGTCAGGCGCTTCAAGTAAAGTTCCGGCGCGATTCGCAAGTAGAGATTCATATCGAGGGTGTTGTGGTGCGTGATGAATGGCCGGGCGACGGCGCCTCCGGGAATGGCCTGCATCATGGGAGTTTCTACTTCGATAAATCCGTGCGCATCCATGAAACGCCGCATCGATTGCACCAGTTTGCTGCGCTTGAGAAACACTTCGCGAACCTCGGGATTCATAACCAGGTCTACGTAGCGCTGGCGGTAGCGCAGTTCGACATCTGTCAGTCCATGCCACTTCTCGGGCAAGGGAAGCAAATCTTTGGATAAAAACGTGATCTCTTCCACGTGTACCGTCAGCTCGCCGGTGCGCGTGCGGAACAAATATCCGGTAACGCCAATGTGATCGCCGAGGTCGAGCAGCTTGTAAAGCTCAAATCCTTTTTCGCCAACCGCATCTTTCTTCACATAAATCTGTAGCCGCTGTCCTTCCTGTTGCAAGTGCGCGAAACCGGCCTTTCCCATTAACCGAATGGCCATAATCCGGCCAGCCACGCGCACATTTATTCTGGGATTTTCCAGTTGTTCTGTGGTTTTCTCCGAATACTCGGCCAGGACCTGCGGGATGGTATGAGTGAATTCGTATTTTGTGGGATAGGTCCGCTGGCCGAGAGCTTCAATGCGTTTCAGCTTCTCGCGCCGCAGTTCGTAAATATTTTCGTCAAGTGCCAAGATGCTCCTTTTTGTACAGGGTGAAGCAGCGATTATAACTAAGCGTCTTGGCCGGGTAGACGGCGTCCTGCCCAAGGCATTACTATGGCAAAAACCTGGGGCAAGCCGGTCGCATCTATAGTCGAGACTCTCTGAATTGCTCCACCAGCCGCATGCGATTCGTAAAACCCTCGATCTGTCGCATCCTGCTGCTCACACTGCTGGGCATCTGCGCAATTCTGCAGCGCGAACCCGCGGAGGCCGAGCTGCGCTGGCAGGATGGAAAGAAAGAAGCGATACGTGTGCGAATTGTAGCGATGGCGTGGAATCACCCACGTTCATCGTTCTTCTCAAATGAAGAGGTCTTTGTCGCGGAGAAAGCGTTGAACCAGAGCGAATCGAGGCTGGTCAAGCTGGTGTATGGGTTTCTTCCATATCAGCCGAGGCTTTCGGACAATGGCCTCGACTATGCCACCGTGCATGAGATTCGCGCGTTGCGAGACCCCGAGTGCGATGAGACGCTTGCGCAAATGACGTCGCCGCACGGACCACGATCAAGCCTGAAGTATTCTACTGACTCTCCGATCTTGAATGTGGAGCGCCGCCGCGCACCGCTTCCTTGCTATCTCACAACGGCTGACGATTACGGCAAAGCTTTGCGGGAACCGGTGAACGACTAATAGGTCATTTCTTCAGCAGGTCGCAGTTTGCCCGGCATTCAACAGCCTGCATTTCGATTTCGGCTTTCTTGTGTGGAATTTTCGCGGTGGAATCCGGCACGACTACCAGCGATTGCCGTCCATCGGCTAAATTCACCGTGCACTCGAAACTGAGCGACTGCACTCCTCGCTGCTTGCAGGAAGTATTCGCAAGAGCTGACCCGAGCGTGTCCGGCTTGTCATAAATTTGGTCGGTAGATTGCGAGGGCAGCAGCGCGATGGTCATTGGTACCGGAGCTTTGATTCGCACGCTCACCTGCTGTCCGTCACGCTCCGGCGTCAGCAAACTGTAAATCTTAGGGACGGATGTAAGCTCGTACTTTTCCTTCAGCAACAGCACCCATTGAAATTCCGGCTGCAAGCAGTTCTGCACACACAACCAACTGTGATATGTGATCCGAAGATCATTAGGCGAGACCAACTGACGCGCTCCCTGACCCAGCATTGCATCGATTCCCTTGTAAATCGCCCGATCCTGCGTGCGCTCGTCGCGGACCAAAAGCACCATGGGGTGGTTTGGCGGAAGATGGCATTCGTAGGTGGTGTTGACAACGTGCTCACGTATGCAACGGAATTCCAGCTCGGAAATTGTTCCGGGATGCTCTTGCGCCTCATTCCATTCTTTGCTGAATGCCATGGCGATCGTGACCGGCTGCTTGGCCTCGATGTTTACGTGCATATTGCCGCCGTCATTGCCCGCCCGGTAGACACGTCCCGCGTGATAATCAGCGGGGTAGAGTTGTGCGAATTCGTCGCTGGCGCGAACCCAGTCGAAAACTTTGTCCTGTGCCCAGCAGGACGCGGAAAATAGAACCAACAGCCCGAGCACGATCACGTTTCGCATATTTGCCTAGCCGATATCTAAGGACAACGCAGCTTGCGGCTCAAGCGGATTCGTGGGTTTGTTGTGACGTAAGTAACTGGAAACGAGCGAGTTAGGACGGTAAGTCGCGAGAATCCGAGCGGCCCCCTTGCACCTCGATGTGTTACCGTGGTACCTTGGTACGCATGGAGAGCAATTCTCTGCTGGTTGAACGAGTGCAAACCGGAGTGCGAATCGAGAAGCGCCTGGTGAAGGTTTTAAAAGCCTTCGCCGAATACCACGACCTAACGCTGGGCGATTTGCTGGAGGGCATCGTCCTGCATGCCTTTGACGGCAAATGCCCGTTCAACCAGGCCTCATTGGAGCGAATTCGCGAACTGAAGAAGTTTTACGGGCTGGAGCTTGATTCCACGGCAAGCCATCGTCTGAAGGAAGTGCGTTCAAGACAACGGAAAGCCTAAGAGACGAAGTGATCGTGACAATGAGCGAACTAATCTGTAACTTCGAGCAGGGGAAGCTTGAGCAGTTTCACCATTCTGATCACGTCAGAATGGCCTTCGAATACCTCTGTCGCTATCCGGCGCTGGAGGCATTAGGAAGATTTTCTGACGCCCTCCGGCGATTTGCCGCAGCACAAGGTAAACCGAATCTTTACCACGAAACCATCACATGGGCCTATGTGTTGATCATTCGCCAACGCATGGCGCAGAGCGCGAATCAGGAATGGGACGAGTTCGCGCAGAATAATCCTGATTTATTTGTCTGGAAGAAGGGAATCTTGAGCCGCTACTACAGCGAAGAAGTTTTGAACTCGGATCTTGCCAGAAAAGTGTTTATTTTTCCTGATAAACAAGAAACGTGAATTGGGACCTGCTAGTTGAAGCCAGCGAGTCCCGGCTGTACTATTGCAACTTGGACTCGATACGCAAGGAAGGTAGATGCCGCAAAATTACGTTCCCATTTTTATTTTCGTCGCGCTGATTGGTGTTCTCATTCCTGTGACCCTGTTCGCGGCGAAGCTGGTGCGCCCGGAAAATCCGAGCAAGGCGAAGCTGATGCCCTACGAATGCGGCATCGATCCTGTCGATTCCGCTCGCGGACGCTACACGGTCCGGTTTTACATCGTTGCCATTCTTTTTGTTGTCTTCGACGTGGAGACGATTTTCCTTTTTCCCTGGGCTGTGAAGTTCAAGGCGCTTGGCGTGTTCGGGCTGATTGAGATTTTGATTTTCCTCGTGATCCTGATCGTCGGTTACATCTGGATTTGGAAAAAGGGCGCGCTGGAGTGGGTGTAGGGACCCAAATTCACACGTAGGGGCGGGTGCCCCCACCCGCCCGGCCGAGCGAAGCTCGGCCTTTCAGGTCAGAGGCCCACGAGTGTGCGGGTATCCAGACATAGCCAATTATGTCCAACAATGCCGAGACTTTTGCCGCCAGCCGCTGGACCAAAGGCAATCTTTTCTTCCCCACCCGTATCACTGTGACTCCGCAGCATGTGAGCCGGGTGAAGCCGCGCTTTTTCGGTAGCAGCGAGGAAAGCATCGCCATCGGCAAAGTCGCTTCAGTCCAGATTTCAACCGGAATCATCTGGTCAGAAATCCGCATTGACTCTTCCGGCGGTTCCGACCCGATCACCAGCCATGGCCACCGCAAAGCGGATGCACAGAGAATTCGTGATTTGATCGAGGCCTACCAGACGGGGCGACCGGAATAGCTCGCTCGCCAGTGATAATTCGCTGGCTGTATTGCTGACTAGATTGAAGTTACGCGTCAACAAGGCGGGCGTATTTAGCGTGGCGCTGTCGGTATCGGCGTTTGTCCTCGCGTGGAATTCTGCCACTGCAGCGTACGTGAAATGCATCCCATATACGCTGTTGCACCTTTCTGCGCTAGCCTGCAGTATCGTTGCCGCAGTGCGTGGGAGTAGGAACTGGCTGGGACTCTCTGTGATCTATGCACTTCTCACTGCCCAGGCCGTCTTTGCGCTTCTTGTTGAATGCTGAAGGGCTTTGTGACCGTTCGGTAGTGTCTTAAACTTGAGCAACACGTTATTTAAGACAGCGCCCGGCTATCAGCCCGGGTACTAAATTCGATGTTATCCTAATACTATATGGGGCTGCCGAACCTGCTGCGCAAGATCTTCATGGTTGACCTGATCAAAGGCCTGAGTGTCACCTTCCGCTATCAGGATCCCAAAGAGATCTACACCGAGCAGTATCCGCTACAGAGGCCGCAGGTAGCCGAACGCT
>Ga0209472_1001992_pt1 | contig 11601 bp, 9 predicted proteins | sample GraSoiAngelo_130_FD_185887 | JGI IMG/M metagenome (GOLD analysis project Ga0209472, IMG submission 185887) | Grasslands soil microbial communities from the Angelo Coastal Reserve, California, USA - 14_0929_02_20cm (SPAdes) (version 2) | ecosystem: Environmental > Terrestrial > Soil > Grasslands ...
TCCCTTCTCTCCTGTTGCACCTGATTGCTGACTTGCTGGACGAGTGCTCTGTCTTCGGGATGCGTTCGTTGTAGTATGAAGTCCAGCGTGGGTTTGTTCGCCTGATCGCATTCAAAGATCCGGTAGGTTTCGTCTGACCAGTAGATTCCCTCTCTGTCCACATTCCAGGCGAAACTGCCGCAGTGGCTCAGTCTCTGCCCTTCAGCTAGATAGGCCTCGCTCCGCCGCAAATCGGCAGTCCTTTGCGCCACCTTCATCTCGAGTTCGTTGCGGGCCTGACGGAGTTCCGCCACCTTCGCGTCGAGCTCGTTGCGCAGACGCGCGTTCTGAAACGCTGCCGCAGCGTGGTTGGCCGCCACGGAAAGCAGCAACTGGTCAATCTCGCTGGGAAAGTCGGCGCGAGCGCACGCCGCAGCGACCAGACCACCCTCGGCATTGACGCCAATGGGAATGACAATACCGCGGCATGGCTCCGCGCCGCCAAGGTCAGAAACGATTTCCTTACTAGAAAACTGGCCCACGCCGCCCACGTGGATTTGCAGCCATTCGGGGAATCCTTTCCACGCGTCCCCCCGCGTCGCTTCGATTGCGGCGCCCCCTTTGGGATCGCACAAACGCACAAAAGCGAAATCCAGGTGCAGCGATCCGACCAGCACATCGGCAAGCCCGGCGGCAATGATAGGCGGTTCTCTCCCCACCCACGCCGCCGGGATTGTAGAAAGCGCTACCAGCTCGCGGAGCGCCGATTCAAGGGCTCGATCCGGACGGCACGGAATTCATGCTTGTATTCGACGATGGAAATTTTTCAGAATCGGAAACGGTCCTGTTGAGCGATTCGATGGCGCACCTGCCGCCCGAGGTGCTGTCAAAGAACTTCGGCGTTGCCGAGGTGGCTTTGAAGAATCTCCCCAAGCAAGAGTTATTCATTTTCCAGACTGCAGCTCCCGGACCACTGGAGGCGGACCAGAAAGCAGCCGCAGGAGCACTTGGGAAATCGTCGAACGATTTCGCTTTTCGCACGATGGAGATGCCGCCGACCAAGCGCACGAAAGGCGGAGAGGTGCGCATCGTTGATTCGAACACCTTCAAGGTCTCAACTAACGTTGCCACGGCAATGGTCACGGTTCATGCGGGAGGGCTGCGGGAACTGCACTGGCACCCCAATGCCGACGAATGGCAGTATTACATCTCTGGCAAAGCAAGAATGACTGTGGTATCAACAGGTAACCGCGCTCGCACGATGGACTTTCAGGCGGGAGACGTCGGGTACGTGGAAAAAACCCTGCTGCATTACATCGAGAATACCGGGGACACAGACCTGATCTTCCTGGAGATGTTCAAGAGCGGCTTCTATCAAGACCTTTCGCTTTCGGAGTGGTTGGCCCACACCCCGCCCGAGCTGGTAAAGGCACATCTCAACATCGACCAGGCGACGCTGGATGCGATCCCAAGAGACGAGTTGGTAATCGTGCCGCGTTAGTCGAAAACGGCGAAAAGAGCCAAGACAAATGAGGCCGCGATTTCGTGCTCTCAAACAATAACAATTTGCGGATAACGCTCGCTGCTGCAACTGCACAGGAGGACTCGCCATGACTCCCAACAATAGCGACTCGAATCAATCGCGCTTCGATTCTTCCGAACAGTCGCCGGCAAAAGACAGAATGCTCGCAAACCAGGACCCCGGCGTGAGCAGGAGAGAGTTTCTCGGCATGACTGCTGCATCCTTATTAGTAGCCGGAAGCCTAAGTGATGCCACAAAGCCGGAGAGTAGAAACGGGGTTCCCCATCGAACGCTCGGCCGCACCGGTGAAAAGGTTTCACTGGTCGGACTCGGCGGGTATCACCTGGGCAAGCAGAGCGATCCCGAGGAAAGCATTCGCATCATTCGTGCAGGAATCGATGAAGGAATCAATTTTCTCGATAACTGCTGGGACTACAACGACGGAGAGAGCGAAATTCGAATGGGCAGAGCGCTGCGCGACGGTTATCGCCAGAGAGCCTTTTTGATGACCAAAATCGATGGCCGAAATAAGACCGCTGCTGCAACTCAAATCAATGAATCCTTGCGGCGGTTGCAGACGGATCGAATCGACTTACTGCAGTTCCATGAGGTGATTCGCGATTCCGATCCGGATCGGATTTTCGCCAAAGGCGGAGCGATTGAAGCTGTCCTGGAAGCCAAAAAAGCGGGCAAGATCCGTTTTGTCGGTTTCACCGGCCACAAGAGTCCAGATATTCATTTGAAGATGCTGGCCACCGCCGCACAGCACGGCTTCACGTTCGATGCCGTCCAGATGCCTCTCAACGTAATGGACGCCCACTTCAACAGTTTCGAAAAGAAAGTGCTACCGGTCTTGACCAAGGATGGCGTCGGAGTTCTCGGCATGAAACCCATGGGCGATCCCTTCATTCTCCGCAGCAAGACCGTTACAGCAGTTGAGTGTCTGCACTACGCCATGAATCTTCCCACCAGTGTCGTTATCACTGGCTGCGATTCGCTCCCGATCCTTCAGCAAGCTGTCCATGCAGCTCGGGCTTTTCAGCCCATGGACTCTGCCCATGTCGCGGCCCTTCTTGCAAATACGGCAAAAGCGGCGGAGGCGGGCCAGTTCGAACTTTACAAAACTACTCATCATTTCGACGGCACGGTCGCCAACCCGCAGTGGCTCGGCTAGAGGGAAAGAACGATCCTGGAACAAACAGCGGGTGGGCTGGAAACGATGGAATTGTTAGGAACGAATCAAAAGACCGGCAAGTATACGAACATCCTGCTCCTCATGGCTACGCAGATATTTCTCGCAGCCGTGGGCTGGGCGCAAGCTATTTCGTTGCCGGAACCACCGCAGGTGCGAGCGAAGAACCACGTTGTATCGCTTACGCTGCATGCAGTGAACGAGAATGGCCGTGATGCCTTCGCCTTCAACGGTGCAAATGTGGCCCCGGTGATCCGTGCTTCCCCTGGGGACGTTCTCAAAATCACTTACGTCAACGACCTGCCTGTCAAGTCTCCGGAAACTTGCGCGGTGAATCCCTGCATGGACATGACGAACTTGCATTTTCACGGGCTCACCGTCTCGCCGGACGCGCCGCAGGACGACGTCCTTAGTATGCTGGCCACGCCTGGCCACATTTTGCACTACTCGGTTGAGATTCCGCGCAATCATCCTCCAGGTCTCTTCTGGTATCACACTCATCCACATGGTGAGAGTCACCGCCAAGTATTGGACGGAATGTCGGGAGCGATCGTCATCGAGGGAATGCAGCGTTATGCGCCCGAAGTGAGGCGACTCCGTGAGCGTGTGCTCGTTGTGCGCGGCCGTTCCATAGAGCATGATCCGAATGCAGCTGAACTCAGGCAGGACGTTGAAATCCCGGCTAAGGGATGTGGCGGAGAAGCGGAGGCAGTCGAGGAAATCTTTACCGTGAATGGGGCAGTTCGCCCGCGAATCGAAATTGCGCCTAACGAGCGGCAGTTTTGGCGCATCGTGAATGCCTCAGCGGACCGCTATTTGGACTTGCAGCTTGATGGACATACATTTGAAATCGTGGCGCTTGACGGGATGCCACTCGCATACCACGAACCTAACAACCCGACGCGCACCACGAATCACCTGCTGCTGGCACCAGCGGGACGGCTCGAAGCGATCGTTACCGGTCCAGAGCCTGGAACACATAGTGCTCTGCGTACGCTTTGCGTAGATACGGGTCCCGTCGGGGACCCCAATCCGGGGATGGTGCTGGCAGATGTGGCGCAGCCAGGTTCGGGTCAGCCCATTACGCACGTAGCTTCTGAGCGGGCGCGTGCTATCGATGACCGGCCGCCCGTCTACAAGCCAGTAGACGTTGAGCCGCTGAAGAAGACGGCACCGGAGTTTACTGTCACCTTTACCGAAGATAAGAAGGGCTTCTACATCAATGGCCGCAAGTTTGCGGCGGATGCAAGCCCGATGACAACCGTTCGCGTCGGTACTTATCAGCACTGGCGTATTCTCAACCAAACTGGGGAACTACATCCTTTTCACATACACCAGGTACATTTCCTGGCTTATGCAGAAAATGGCGTGCCGCTCGCGCATCCTGCGTGGCTGGATACCGTGAATGTTCCGTATGGCCGCTCCGTTGATGTGATTTTGGACTTCACCGACCCCGTCATCAAGGGCATGTCGGTATTCCATTGTCATTTGCTGAATCACGAGGACAAGGGAATGATGGCCAAAATCTTGTTCAAGTAGTAGTAAGGCGTGCCGCTCGCTAATTGCTTGGAGGGTCCTCAGCTCCCATAATCAAGTTTCTGGCCCCGCCGAGAATGGTGCCCCAACTATCCTGTGCCAGCTTGGCACCGAACGCGGCTTGCCTAACGCGTTGGGGTGCGTTCTGATCTGCTGGAACTTCCTAGAAGCTTGTTCGCCCTTAGTTGTTCTGATTGCCGACTCAGCATGTCTTCGTTGTGGTGGACGAAAACCAGAACTACGGGCATGTAGTCGGAAACACCGGAGACATGCCGTATATGAATTCCTCGATACGAGACTATGGGCTGGCGACAAATTATTACGCCGGCGACCACTGAGCTACGCGCCTACGTATGAGGCCATTTGTAACGCGTGGGCCGGCTTTGCGGCAATGTGGTCGCGCTAGATGGATTCCCCACAGGGGAAGGCTCTCAGAGTGGGGGTTGAGTTGCAAAGATTGCCTCGCGGCGGCGACAATCGGCATTGTGCAGAACGCGCAGCCATCTTCTTCTATTGCCGAGAACCCATTTCATGTTGGGAGCATGGTGATTGCTACTCTCGGCAATCCGCGAGAGAAATTCTGGGGCGCGATTCTGGCGCTTACGCCTGAAGGCTTGAGCCTCTGTGGAATTGAGCTGGCATCGTTCGATGATCTGGTGTCGATGGTGAAGGAAGGAGATCCTTTCTCGCCGGCGGTTGTGTTCTTTCCCATGCACCGCATCGAACGGATCGAACTCGATTTGGCGGATGGCGACATTCCTTCTCTTACCGATCGCTTTGCAGCAAAGACAAATCTGAATGCGGCCGAAGTTCTCACCCGCCACCGGGCTCATGTGCGTTCATCAAGAGAGGCGCCGTGAAACAACTGCTCTCAGCACCGAACCAGTTGACCCTCCTGCGCATGGCATTTCTGCCTTTCATTGTGATCAAGCTGGTCGAAGGCCACTACGGCTGGGCGCTTGCGCTGTTTATCTTTGCCGGCCTCAGCGACGGCCTGGATGGCCTGCTCGCTCGCACTCTCAAGCAGCAAACCGTGCTCGGGCAATATCTGGACCCCATTGCCGACAAGCTTCTGCTCAGCACGATGTTCCTGGTGCTCTCGATCCTGCACAAAATTCCGTGGAAGTACACGGTTTTAGTCTTCAGCCGCGACATTTCGATTCTTAGTGCGAGCGTCGTCTTGTACGCCATTGCAGGTTTGCGCGACTTTCGTCCCAGTATTTTCGGGAAGGTCAATACGTTTGCTCAGGTGGCTGCGGTCTTCTTTGTCATGCTGTTTGAATTAGACCGGAGCCGGTGGGTTTGGATTACGCGCACCACGTTCTTGCATGCAACGCTGGCGTTCACGATTGTCTCCGGCCTGCATTACGTGTTCGTGGTGGGGCAACGTTTGCTCTCTCATTCCGAAACGCCCGCCAAGAGTGCAGCTCGGCAACAGGCTTAATTTGACCGTGTTTCTTTCATCCCCCTAGAATTGATGATTCTTATCGCAGTCCTGAACTCACTATGGCTCTGCGGCTCTATAACACAATGTCTGCAAAGGTCGAGGAGTTCCGGCCGCTTCAGAATAACGAAGTGCGCATGTACAGTTGTGGTCCGACAGTATATGACTACGGGCACATCGGAAACTTCCGCACGTTCGTTGCGGTGGATATCTTGCGGCGATTTTTCCGGCAGAGCGGCTACAAGCTTCGCCACGCTATGAACATCACCGATGTGGATGACAAGATCATCCGCAACTCCGCGCACGAGGGCGTCAGCGTAAAGCAATACACGGCGAAATATGAAAAGGCATTTCTGGAAGACTCGGCAACGCTGAATATTGAACATCCTATTCTCACCCGCGCCACGGACCACATTCTGCAGATGGCAGAGTTCATCGCCAAGCTGGAGCAAAAAGGGTTCGCCTATCGTACGGAAGACGGATCGTATTACTTCCGCATCGCCAAGTTTCCTGGCTACGGCAAACTTTCCAAAAAAGATTTTGCGGGAATGGAAGACGGCGCAAGGGTTGATGTGGATGAGTATGAAAAAGATAACGCACGCGACTTCGCGCTGTGGAAAGCGCCGAAGAAGGGGGAAGCGTCATGGGAGAGCCCGATTGGGCGCGGGCGCCCCGGCTGGCACATCGAGTGCTCGGTGATGTCAATGCTGGAGCTGGGCGAAAGTTTCGACCTGCATGCCGGCGGCGAAGACTTGATCTTTCCCCATCATGAAAATGAAATTGCGCAATCCGAGGCGCTCACGGGAAAGCCATTCGCGCACTTCTGGTTTCACGCGCGGTTTCTTCTCGTTGAAGGCGAGAAGATGTCCAAGAGCGCGGGGAATTTCTTTACCATCCGCGACCTGGTGCTCAAAGGGCATAAGCCTTCGTCTATCCGACTGCTGCTCGCTTCGGTTCCTTACCGCAACCAGCTTAATTTTACTTTCGACGGGCTGAAGCAGGCGGCCAGCAACGTGGAGAAGCTGCGCAATTTCCACTTGCGACTGACCGCCGGACAGTTCTCTCCTGGAAGTAACCCTGAAATGCAGCAGTTGGCGGACGAAGCCAGTGAGCGCATGAAAGCTGCTTTGGAAGATGACCTCAACACCGCGCAGGCTCAGGCGGCGATTTTTGAGATGGTGCGGAAAGCGAACGTCGCGATTGATGCGGGGCAGATCAAGCAAGGTGATGCGCGATCGCTGCTTGCCGCGCTCGGCAAGTTCGATGAAATCTTTGCCGTGTTGAAGGACGACGACGCTCCTAAGATGCAATCCATTCTGCAATGGGCCAAAGAACAAGGGCGTGAGAAGGAAATTAGCGCGGAATTGATCGAGGTGGTTGGCGCACAGAGCATCTCGGACAAAGAGGTTCAGAAAAAAATCGCCGAGATCGAAGCCGCGCGCGCCGCTCGGGATTTCAAGCGGTCTGATGCCATCCGCGCTGAGCTGAACGATGCGGGCATAATGGTGGAAATCACGAAGGATGGGGTGCGCTGGAGAAGGAAGTAGGACACGTAGGGGCGGACGCCCCCGTCCGCCCGGTCGCGAAGAGTTATTTACAACGGCCCATACACAGCAGATTCCTCGGACGCTCTTGCCGCGCAAGCGCGGCTGCAAGCAGCTCGGAATGACAAGCCCTACGATTCTCGATAGTCTGATTCGGAGCGCTTTATCAATATGCAACGTCCCACCGGTGTCACTGCTATCGCGGTGGTTTTCCTTCTGATCGCGGCGTATCTAGGGGGCATCGGCGTTGTGATGCTCGTGTCGCCGGAAGCTGTGTCGATGACACGAGGCGCACCCCTGCTGTACGGATTAGACCTGGGCGGCCCGTACGCGGCTCTGCTAGTAGGCGCGGCCTGGGCGCTGATTGGCTGCGGATTGCTCCGCCTCTACGACTGGGCCCGCTTGGCGGCGATGTTCGTGATCATATCGGGAGTAGGGGTGCTGGTAGCCCGCTTCGCACTGAACGCCTCCCGGTTTCGCTCGTCCTTAGTTTGGGAAGGGCTCGAAGTTTTTATGCGTGTGGCGGTCGTGTGGTATCTATTTAGGACGCCGGTAGCGGAACAATTCTCGAAATCAGCAAGAGCCACGTAGGGGCGGACGCCCTCGTCCGCCCAGTCGCGCGGAGCTCTTTCCGACGGCCCATGCAAACAGCAGATTCCTCGCACGCTCTCGCCGCGCGAGCGCAGCTGCGAACGGCTCGGGATGACAAGGAATTTAGGATTTTGCAAGTCCAATCGTCGGTCACGTACAGGCGGTAAGCCTCTCCGCACGAATCGTTGTCGAGCTACGCTCGACTGGGCGGGTGAGGGCACCCGCCCCTACGTGAGGATTGTGTGGATCAACATCATTGCGAGCTGAGCTCGACTGGGGTCGGTACCCGCCTCTAGTGCTGGACGGGCGAGGACGTCCGTCCCTCCATCGACGTCAAGATGTTTAGCGGCGGGCCTTGGCCGGTTCCTTCTCTCCCACTCGCTTGCTAACTTCGAACGTCACCTTGCCGGTGCGCTTGTCGGCGTCAACAACAACGTGGTCACCGTGCAATACCTCGCCGTCGAGAATCTTCAGTGCAAGCGGATCCTGCACCAGCTTCTGAATGGCGCGTTTCAGAGGGCGAGCGCCGAAGTTGGGGTCGAAGCCTTCGGTGAAGAGCAGCTCTTTCGCTGCGTCGGTCAACTCGATGGAAATCTTGCGCTCGGCCAGCAGGCGGCGCACATCTTCGAGACGAAGCTCGATAATCTTGACTAGCTGCTCTTTGCCCAGCAGGCTGAACACAATGATGTCATCTACGCGATTCAGGAATTCGGGCTTGAAGTGGCCGTGGAGAGCGTTCATGACCAGTTCGCTGGCGCGGGCGAATTCGTCCGCGGTGCGCATGTTCTCGGCCTGAAGATAGGTCGAGCCGATGTTTGACGTCATAATAATGACCGTGTTGCGGAAGTCCACGGTGCGGCCCTGACCGTCGGTGAGGCGGCCGTCGTCCATAATTTGCAGCAGGATGTTGAAAACGTCTTGATGTGCTTTCTCGATCTCGTCGAACAGGATGACTGCGTACGGCCGCCGCCGCACCTGCTCGGTAAGCTGGCCGCCTTCTTCGTAGCCGACATACCCCGGGGGCGCGCCGATTAAGCGCGAGACAGCGTGCCTCTCCATGTACTCGGACATGTCGATTCGCACGAGAGAATGCTCGTCGTCAAACAGGAATTCGGCGAGAGCACGGGCAAGTTCGGTTTTGCCGACACCTGTCGGCCCCAAGAAGATGAAGGAGCCAATCGGGCGCTTGGGATCGCTGAGTCCGGCGCGCGAACGGCGAATCGCGTTGGCCACGCGCTCAAGGGCAGTATCCTGGCCGACCACGCGCTGGCGCAGGCGCTCCTCCATTGTGACCAGCTTTTTTACCTCGCCCTCAAGCATCTTGGAGACCGGAATGCCGGTCCACTTGGAGACGATGCGGGCAACATCTTCTTCGTCCACTTCTTCTTTCAGCATGCGTGTGGCGCGGGCGCCGTCGCCCGCCTTTCCATCCATTTGCGTATTTAATTTGGCAAGTTCCTGTTCCGCCTGCCGCAGCAACCCATAGCGGATCTCAGCCACACGCTGGAGATTGCCCTTGCGTTCCTCGGTCTGCTCTTCAATCTTGAGCTGCTCGATTTTTTCTTTGAGCTGGCGCGATCGGGCGATGAGATCCTTTTCCTTCTTCCACTTTGCCTTGAGGGTATTGGACTGTTCACGAATTCCAGCCAGTTCTTTTTCAATGACGCCAAGCCGTTCCTTCGAATTCGGATCGCTTTCTTTCTTGAGCGCCTGCTTCTCGATTTCGAGTTGCGTGGCGCGACGTTCAAGCTGGTCAATCTCGGTCGGCATCGAATCAATTTGAATACGGAGCGATGCGGCGGCCTCGTCGATCAGATCAATGGCTTTATCCGGCAGGAAACGGTCAGAGATGTAGCGATGTGACAGCGTTGCTGCCGCGACGATCGCTGAGTCTTTAATTCGCACGCCGTGGTGGACTTCGTAGCGCTCCTTCAGTCCGCGGAGGATGGCAATGGTGTCCTCGACATTCGGCTCGCCCACATAAACAATCTGGAAACGCCGCTCGAGCGCCGCATCTTTTTCGATGTGCTTGCGATACTCATTGAGAGTGGTGGCACCGATGGCGCGCAGTTCTCCGCGAGCCAAGGCGGGCTTCAGCATGTTGGAAGCATCGATTGCGCCCTCAGCCGCGCCTGCGCCCACCAGCGTGTGCAATTCATCGATGAAAAGAATGATCTTGCCCTGCGAATCTTCAATCTCTTTGAGTACTGCCTTCAGGCGATCCTCGAACTCGCCACGATATTTTGCTCCCGCGAGCATGGAACCGAGATCGAGCGCAACCACGCGCTTGTTCTTCAGCACCTCGGGCACATCGCCGGAGATGATGCGCTGCGCCAAGCCTTCGACGATGGCTGTTTTACCCACGCCCGGCTCCCCGATCAGCACCGGATTGTTCTTGGTGCGCCGGGAAAGTACCTGAACCACGCGGCGAATCTCTTCATCGCGGCCAATCACCGGGTCGAGCTTCCCTCGACGCGCCTGCTCGGTCAGATCGCGAGCGTAGCGCTCAAGAGCCTGATACTTGGCCTCGGGATTCTGGTCGGTAATTCGCTGCGAGCCGCGCACGGCGGTCAAAGCCTTCAAGATGGCATCGTGAGTCGCGCCGTGACGGCTGAGAATCTGCTGGGCAGCATTCTGCTTGAGCTGCGTCGCCGCCAGCAGCAAGTGTTCCGTCGATACGTATTCATCTTTGAAGTTGTCTGCTTCTTTAAACGCGCGCTCCAATAACTGATTCGCCGCCTGAGAGAGGCCAGGCTGCGCGGCTCCGCCTGAAACCTTCGGCAGGCGTTCAAGTTCCCGATAGAGATCGTTGAGCACGGCTTGCGGGCCGATTCCGATCTTCTCCAGGACGGGCGGGACGATCCCTTCCTTATCCTCAACCAGGGCCGCGAGAATGTGGACCGGCAACAATTCAGGGTTGCCGTGCTCGGAGGCGAGCTCATTGGCTCGCTGAACGGCTTCCTGCGCTTTTACTGTGAATTTGTTCCAACGGATAGGCATAAAGTTGTCCTATTATTCCTCACCCTGAGCGGGGCCATGTTCTCCGTTTCGCTCAGAGTGACAATCATAAGAGAATGATTGTAAGAAACGGGAGGCGGTTGCCACCTCCCGTCGAAAACCGTCGAGCTGTGCTCGACTTGCCCGGACGGGGGCGTCCGGGCCTACGTGAACCGCGCGCTAGCCTTACGCGGCCTTGCCGGCGCCCTTGCCTTCGAGCGTCCGCTCGCCAGCGACGTTTACCTTAATCTGCTTCGGTTTGGCTTCGGCCTTCTTCGCCAGCTTGATCTTCAGCACGCCCTTTTCATAGTTGGCCTGGACGTTGTTAGGATCAACTGTGCTCGGGAGTGTGAAGCTGCGGGTGAAGCTGCCATACTGCCGCTCGATCCGGCGATAGTTCTCTTCCTTCTCTTCCTTTTCGAAGTTGCGTTCGCCGTGAACGGTCAGCGTGTTGTTCTCAATCCGGACGTCGATGTCTTTCTCATCAATTCCCGGTACTTCGATTTTCAGAGTTACATTGTGCTCGTCCTCGTAAACATCCACTGCCGGGGCGAACGTGCTGGTGGTCAAAGCTTCTTCGCGGTCCCCATACGACTGCTGGAACAAGCGATTCATGCGGTCCTGCAGCGTAGAAAACTCGCGGAAGGGGTCCCAACGGGTAAGAACTGTCATAGCTCAATTCCTCCTAAGATTTGATTGGTTTAATGGCTTCCATATGCATTGGATGCCTATTAGCGTGATTGGATAATAAAATGTGAGTGATTTACTGTCAAGTACTATTTAAACTTAAATTTCA
>Ga0209472_1001993_pt1 | contig 11600 bp, 8 predicted proteins | sample GraSoiAngelo_130_FD_185887 | JGI IMG/M metagenome (GOLD analysis project Ga0209472, IMG submission 185887) | Grasslands soil microbial communities from the Angelo Coastal Reserve, California, USA - 14_0929_02_20cm (SPAdes) (version 2) | ecosystem: Environmental > Terrestrial > Soil > Grasslands ...
GAGGTCGAGGCGGCCGCCGCCGAGATCGAGATCGTCAAGGGGGAGGAGGCGAACGGCCAGGTCGACCTCAACGCGCTGCGGTCTTTGGCCGACGAGGTGCCGATCGTCCGGCTGGTGAACTCGATCCTCCTCGACGGGCTGAGGCGGGGCGCCTCGGACATCCACATCGATCCGGGGAACGGAACTCTGGGGATCCGGTACCGGGTCGACGGCATCCTGCACGAGGTCATGGCGCCGCCCAAGCGGGTTGAGGCCGCGCTCGTCTCGCGCCTGAAGATCATGGCAAACCTGGACATCTCCGAGCGGCGACTGCCGCAGGACGGACGCATCAAGCTCCGGCAGCAGTCGCACGAGATTGACTTCCGCGTCTCGGTCGTGCCCTCGGTCTACGGTGAGAGTGTCCTCCTCAGGATCCTCGACAAGCAGGCCCTGAAGGCCGACATGACCCAGCTGGGGTTCGAGCCCGCGGCGCTGGCCGACTTCCAAAAGGCGATCGGCTCACCGCACGGCCTCATCGTCATCACCGGGCCGACCGGCTCGGGCAAGACCACGACCCTTTACTCGGCGCTCGGCACGCTCAACGCGAAGGAACGGAACATCGTGACCGTCGAGGACCCTGTGGAGATGGATCTGCCGGGCACGACGCAAGTCCAGGTCAACGACGACATCGGGCGCACCTTCGCGGCCGCGCTCCGCTCGTTCCTGCGCCACGACCCCGACGTGATCCTCGTGGGCGAGATGCGCGACCAGGAGACGGCGCAGATCGCGGTGCGCGCGGCCTTGACCGGGCACCTTGTTCTGAGCACGCTCCACACGAACAGCGCGGTCGAGAGCATCTCGCGGCTGAGGGACATGGGCGTCGCGCCCTTCCTCCTATCCTCATCGCTGCGCCTGGTCGTGGCGCAGCGCCTCGTGCGGAAGGTGTGTCAGCGGTGCCGCGAGCCCCACGAGGCTGACGGGCAGATCTTGATCCCGTACGGCCATACGCCCCTGAGCGTCGGCCGATGCACCCTCTACAAGGGCCGGGGCTGCGCTGCGTGCGACTTTTCCGGGATGAAAGGGCGGATCGCGCTCTACGAAGTCCTCGTCGTGTCGCCCGAGATCCGCGGCCTTGTCCTCAACAACAGCTTCGCCAGCGAGACCAATGACGTGGCGAAGAAGCAGGGCATGACGACACTGCGCGAGGCGGGGTTGCGGAAGGTGCTCGAGGGCGTGACCACGCTCGAGGAAGTGCTTCGTGTCACGGCCGAATAGCACCGTGCGTACGCTCCGTCGATTGTCTCACGCGACGAGCAGCGCTCAGCGGGATGAGGCGAGGCGCTCCAGGCCACCCACGTAGGGGCGGAGCGCGGCGGGGATGCTGACCGTGCCGTCGGCGTTCTGGCAGTTCTCGAGCACGGCGATGAGCGTGCGGCCGACGGCCAGGCCCGAGCCGTTCAGCGTGTGGACGAAGTCGGGCTTGCCGCCGCCCTCGGGCTTGTAGCGGATGTCGGCCCGGCGGCCGCCGAAGTCGGCGTAGCTCGAGCACGACGAGATCTCGCGGTAGCGATCCTGCCCCGGCAGCCACACCTCGATGTCGTAGCCCTTGGCCGCGCTGAAGCCGACGTCGCCGGCGCAGCGCTCCACCACGCGGTACGGCAGCTCGAGCCGCTGCAGCACGTCCTCCGCGTCGCCCACCATCGACTCGAGCTCCTCGTAGCCCCGCGCGGGCGTCGTGAGCTTCACCAGCTCGACCTTGTCGAACTGGTGGTTGCGGAAGATCCCCTTCATGTCCTTGCCGTACGTGCCTGCCTCGCGGCGATAACACGGCGTGAGCGCGGTGTACTTGCGCGGCAGCGTGCTCTCCGGCAGGACCTCGCCGCCGTGGAGCGCCGACAGCGGCACCTCGGACGTCGGGATCAGGTAGAGCGTGCGGCCCTCGTCGGCCTCGACGGTCTTGAAGAGCTGCTCCTCGAACTTCGGCAGCTGCCCGGTGCGGAGCATCGTGTCGGCGTTCACGAGGTGCGGCAGCCACAGCTCCGTGTAGCCGTGCTCGCGCGTCTGCACGTCGAGCATGAACTGCGCGATCGCGCGCTCGAGCCGCGCCAGCGGCCCCCACATGACGGCGAAGCGCGATTTCGCGAGCTTCGCGGCGCGATCCATGTCGAGCAGGCCGAGGGCGCCGCCGACGTCCTCGTGCGGCTTCGGCTTGAACTCGAAGCGGCGCGGCGTGCCCCAGCGCCGAACCTCGACGTTCTCCTCGTCGCTCTTGCCCGGCGGCACCGACGGGTGCGGGGCGTTCGGGACCTGGACGAGCAGCGCCTCGATGGCCTCGTCGATCGCCTTCAACGCGGCGTCGAGCGCCTTGATCCGGTCGCCGACCTCGCGCATGCGCGCCTGCTCGGCGGCCGCGTCCTGACCCGCCTTCTTCGCGCGGCCGATCGCCTCGGAGGCCACGTTGCGCTGGGCCTTGAGGTCCTCGACCTCCTTGAGGAGCCGCCGGCGCTCGACGTCCCGGGCGAGGATCTCCGGGATGAGCTCGGTGCCGCGCTTGTCGGCGAGCGCGCGCTGCACCTCGTCGGGCCGCTCGCGGATGAGCCGGAGATCGAGCACAGGACTACTGGGCTTCGGCCGGGGTGGAGCTTTCGGCCTCGACGCGGGCGATCGAGCCGACCTTGTCGTCGGCGTCGAGATCGATGATGCGCACGCCCATCGTGTTGCGCCCCTGCGAGGACACGTCACCCGCGTGGAAGCGGATGATCTTGCCCTTGGTCGTGATCACGAGGACGTCGTCGCCCTCGCGGACCTGAAGCATGCCCACGACGGTGCCGTTGCGGCCGCCGGTCTTGATGTCGATGATGCCCTTGCCCGCGCGGCCCTGCAGCCGGTATTCGTCGAGCGGCGTGCGCTTGCCGTAGCCCCGCTCCGAGATCGTCAGGATCTGAGCGCCCTCCTGCACGACGTCGGCGGCGATGACCTCGTCGCCCTCGTCCACCTCGATGCCACGCACGCCCGTGGCGCCGCGACCCATCGGGCGTACCTCGTCCTCGGGGAAGCGGATGGCCATGCCGAGCTTGGTGGCGATCATCACCTCCCGCGTGCCGTCGGTGCGGCGCGCGGTGATGACGGTGTCGCCGTCCTCGAGACCGATGGCCTGGATGCCGCCCGCGCGCGGATGCGAGTAGGCCTCGAGCTCCGTCTTCTTCACCTTCCCCTGCTTCGTGCAGAAGAAGATGTAGCCGCCGCCGGCGGCGAAGTCGCGGACGGGCACGCACGTGGCCACCGTCTCGCCCTCGCCGAGCGAGAGGAGGTTGACCATGGCCTTGCCCTTGGCCTGCCGGCCGCCCTCCGGGATCTCGTGGACCTTCAGCCAGTGCACCTTGCCCAGCGTGGTGAAGAAGAGAAGGTACGAGTGCGTCGAGGCGATGAAGAGGTCCTCGACGATGTCTTCCTCTTTCGTCTCCATGCCCGTCACGCCCTTGCCCCCGCGCCGCTGGCTGCGGTAGGCCTCGACGTGCGTGCGCTTGATGTACCCCGAGCGCGTGATGGTGACGACCATTTCCTCGTCGGCGAGGAGGTCTTCGATCGTCAGCTCCGTCGTCTCGGTGACGATCTCGGTGCGGCGCGCGTCACCGTACTGCTCTTTGACCTCGAGCAGCTCCTTCCGGATGATGCCCATCAGCTTGGCGTCCGAGGCCAGGATGCCCTTGAGCTCCTGGATCAGCGCGAGCACCTGCTCGTGCTCCTCGACGATCTTGTGCCGCTCCAGCTGGGTCAGGCGCTGCAGCCGCATGTCCAGGATGGCCTTGGCCTGGATCTCGGAGAGCTCGAGCCGCGCCATCAGCGCGTCCTTGGCGGCGTCGGGGCTGTCCGAGCCGCGGATGATGCGAATGACCATGTCGAGCTGCTCGACGGCCTTGCGCAGGCCGGCGAGAATGTGCGCCCGCTCCTCCGCGCGCGCGAGCTCGTACCGCGTGCGGCGGGTGACCACCTCGCGCCGGAAGCGGATGAACGCCTCCAGCATTCCCTTGAGGTTGACGATCTGCGGGCGGCGGTCGACGAGCGCCAGCATGATGATCCCGAAGCTCGTCTGCATCTGGGTGTGCTTGTAGAGCTGGTTCAGGATGATTTGCGGGATCCCGCCGCGACCCAGCTCGAGCACGACCCGGATCCCCTCCCGGTTCGTCTCGTCGCGAATCTCCGAGATGCCCTCGAGCTTCTTCTCCTTCATGAGCTCGGAGATCTTCTCGATGAGGCTCGCCTTGTTCACCTGGTAGGGCAGCTCGCTGATGATGATGGCCTCGCGCCCACCCCGCAGCTTCTCGGCGTGCGCCTTCGCCCGTAGCGTGATGCTGCCGCGGCCCGTCGTGTAGGCCTCGCGGATGCCCCCGGTGCCATAGATGTAGCCGGCGGTCGGGAAGTCCGGCCCCGTCACCACCTTCATCAGCTGTTCGATCGTCGCGCCCGGATCGTCCACCAGCATCACCAGCGCGTCCACGACCTCGCTCAGGTTGTGCGGCGGAATATTGGTCGCCATGCCGACGGCGATGCCGGCCGAGCCGTTGACGAGCAGGTTCGGGATGCGCGTCGGCAGGACGACGGGCTCCAGCTCGTTCTCGTCGTAGTTCGGGACGAGGTCGACGGTGTCTTTATCGATGTCGGCGAGCAGCTCGTGGGCGATCCGCGCCATGCGCGCTTCCGTGTAGCGCATGGCCGCCGCGGGATCGCCGTCGATCGAGCCGAAGTTGCCCTGCCCGTCGACGAGCGGGTAGCGCAGCGAGAACGGCTGCGCCATCCGCACGAGCGTGTCGTAGATGGACGCGTCGCCGTGCGGGTGGTACTTGCCCATGACGTCGCCGACGACGCGCGCCGACTTCTTGTAACCGCGGTTCCATGCCAGGCCGAGGAGCTGCATCGTGTACAGCACGCGGCGGTGCACCGGCTTCAGACCGTCGCGGATGTCCGGCAACGCGCGTCCGACGATGACGGACATCGCGTAGTCCAGATAGGACTTCCGCATCTCCTCTTCGATGGGGGCGTTGATCTGTCGATCCGGCATCTAGATATCCAGGTTGGCGACGTCGAGGGCGTGCTTCTCGATGAACTCGCGACGCGGCTCGACGGCGTCACCCATCAGGACCGTGAACATCTCGTCGGCGCCGACGGCGTCTTCCATGGTGACCTTGAGAAGCGTCCGCGTCTCCGGATTCATCGTCGTTTCCCAGAGCTGCTCGGGGTTCATCTCGCCGAGGCCCTTGTAGCGCTGGAAGGAGGCGCCGGCGCGCGACCGGTCGAGGGCCACGCGCCGCGGCCACCTTCTCCCACTGCTCGAGCAGCGTCGTGTAGTCCGCCGACCGGAACAGCTCGGTGCTGAACGTCAGCGGCGGGCTCCCCGCGATCACCACCGTGTGCGGATCGCCGTTGTCGCCGGGGCGCACCTCGACGTCGTGGCCGTTCACCGCGGTGGCCGCCGTCTTCACGGCGGCGCCGATGTCGGCGTGGCTCACGCCGCGCTTGCTGCCACGGAACTTCTGCCGCAGCAGCTCGGCGAGGATGGCCGCCGGCACGCTGCGCTTCACGAACTTGCTGAAGAGGCCGCGGTACTCGCCCACCGCACACAGCAGCTCCATCAGCGGCTCGCCGACGATGGGCACCTTGGTCCCCGGGACCTTCAGCTTCGCGGTGGCCACCCACGAGGAGAGGAAGAAGTCCTCGAACTCGCGGTCGTTCATCAGGTACTTCTCGACCTTGCCCTTCTTGACCTTGAAGAGCGGCGGCTGCGCGATGAAGAGGTTGCCCGCCTCGATGACCGCGTTCATGTGGCGGAAGAAGAACGTGAGGAGCAGCGTCCGGATGTGGGCGCCGTCCACGTCGGCGTCGGTCATCAGGATGATCTTGTGGTAGCGCAGCTTCGTGAGGTCGAACTCGTCCGTGCCGATGCCGGTGCCCATGGCCGAGATGAGCAGCCGGATTTCGTTGTGGGACAGGACCTTGTCGTAGCGCGCCTTCTCCGAGTTGATGATCTTGCCGCGCAGGGGCAGCACGGCCTGCGTCTTGCGGTCGCGGCCCTGCTTGGCCGAGCCGCCGGCCGAGTCGCCCTCGACCAGGAACAGCTCGCGGTACTGCGGGTCCCGCTCCGAGCAGTCGGCCAGCTTGGCGGCCAGGCCCTCGTCGTCACGCCCGCCCTTGCGCGTCAGCTCCCTGGCCTTGCGGGCGGCTTCTCGCGCCTGAGCAGCGCGCACGCACTTGTCGACGATCTTGCGCGCGGTCGTCGGATCTTCCTCGAAGGCCTCGGCCAGCTTCTCGTTCACGATCTGCTGCACCAACCCCTTGAGGTCGGTGTTGCCGAGCTTGGCCTTCGTCTGGCCCTCGAACTGCGGGTCGGGCATCCGCACGGAGACGACCGCGCAGAGGCCCTCGCGGACGTCGTCACCGGTCACCCCGCCCTTGAAGTTCTTGAGGTAGCCGTTCTTCTCCGCGTACGTCGAGAGCTGGCCGGTGAGCGCCGCGCGGAAGCCCGTGAGGTGCGTGCCGCCCTCGCGCGTGTTGATGTTGTTGGCGAAGGAGAACACGCTCTCCTGGTAGCCGTCGTTGTACTGCAGCGCGACCTCGACCTCGATGTCGCCCTTCTTGCCCTCGAAGAACATCACCTTGGGGTGGATGGGCGTCTTGTTCTGGTTCAGGTGCTTGACGAACTCGACGATGCCGCCCTTGAAGAGAAACGTGTTGCTCCGGCCGTCGTGCTCGTCCTCGATGACGATCTTCAACCCGCGGTTCAGGAACGCCAGCTCGCGCAGCCGGTTCGAGAGCGTATCGAACGAGAACTCGCTGACCTCGAAGATCGTCGCGTCCGGCTTGAATCGGATGATGGTGCCGTGCTTGGTCGTCTTCTCGCCCGGCGTCAGGGGGCCGGTGGGCACCCCGCCCTTCTCGTAACGCTGGGTCCACACCTTGCCGCCGCGGCGGATCTCGACGTCGAGCCACTCGCTGAGGGCGTTGACGACCGAGACGCCGACGCCGTGCAGGCCGCCCGAGACCTTGTAGGCCGAGTGCTCGAACTTGCCGCCGGCGTGCAGCACGGTCAGCACGACTTCCGCCGCCGACTTGCCCGTCTCCTTGTGGGTGTCGACGGGGATCCCGCGGCCGTTGTCGCCGACGGAGACCGAATTGTCGGCGTGCAGGATGACCTTGATCGAGTCGCAGAAGCCCGCGAGCGCCTCGTCGACGGAGTTGTCGACGACCTCGTAGACCAGATGATGCAGGCCGTAGGCGCCCGTGTCGCCGATGTACATGGCGGGGCGCTTGCGGACCGCCTCGAGCCCTTCGAGGACCTTGATGTCGCTCGCGGTGTACGTTTCTGCGCTCATGCGGCCGATACCTCTCCTGACTCGACGATCCACCGCGCGGCGCCGTTCACCGCGAGTGGCTCGGGGGACGTGAGGAACACCTGCTCGGCGCTGTGGATCTCGCGCAGGACGTTGCCGCCCACGACGGAGTCCAGCTCCGACAAGGCGTCGTCGAGGAGGAGCACGGGAGCGGTGCCGGCCGCCTCCGTCACGGGCAGCACCTCCGCCATCCGCAGCGCCAGCGCCAGGAGCCGCTGCTCACCGCGCGAGCCGAACGTCCGCGTGTCCGTGCCGTTCAGCTCGATGGCGAGGTCGTCGCGGTGCGGGCCGACGAGCGTGAGGCGGCGGCGCGCCTCCTCGGCCCGGCGCCGCTCGAGGGCCGCCAGGAGCGCGGCGGGCTCGGTCGCCTCGATACACGCGCGCCAGCTCGGTCGAGAGCGCGGCCACCGCCCGGCGCCGGCGATCGATGAGCTCCATGCCCGTCGCCGCCAGCTGCTCGTCCCAGGGCGCCAGCCGGCCCTCGGCGCCGGCCGCCTGAAGCAGCCGATTGCGCCGCGCCAGGATCTGGCGGTAGCGCAGCAGCGCGGGGAGATGGCCGGGAAACAGCCGCGCCGCGAAACCGTCGATGAAGCCGCGACGGGCCGCCGGCGGGCCGTTCAGGATGGCCAGGTCCTGCCAGCCGAAGACGATCGCCCGGGCCCACGGGCACAGATCCCCGGCGCTCTGCCAGGTACCGTCCTCGAGCCGCTGGATCGTGCGGCGGACGGTGCGGGTGCCTTCGGTGTGGATCAGGTCACCGCCGAGCATCGTCGCCTCGGCCCCCCACGACGGCAGGTCGGCCAGGCGCGAGGTCCGAAACGACCGTCCGGTCAGGAGCACACCGAGGCCTTCGAGGAGGTTCGTCTTGCCCTGCGCGTTGCGTCCCGTGAGGACGTTCAGCCGGCCCGTCGGTCGATAGGAGAGGGTCTGATAATTGCGAAAATCACGTAAAACCAAGCAACCAATTTGCACCCTTCAAGGGTACCATTTCCCGTCGAAAATCCGGTCCCAAATTCCTCTCAAATTCCCTGCTAAATACGCATCGGCATGATCACGCAGCAGTATCCCTCGTCCTCCACGCTCCGGATGACGCCGGGGCTCAGTCCGTCCTTGAATTCGAGCACGATTTGCTCCCGCTCGATCGGCGAAATCGCGTCGAGGACGTATCTCGAGTTGAAGCCGATGGTGACCTCGGCGCCGCCGTAGTCGACGTCCAGCGTCTCCTCCGCCTCGCCCAGGTCCGCGCTCGAGGCCGACAGCTTGAGCGCGGCCGGCGCCAGGACGAATTTCACGGGCTTGTTCCGCTCCTCGGCCATGACCGCGACGCGGCGCAGCGCCCCGGCCAGGGCCGTCCGCGAGATCACGAGCTTGCCCGGGTGGCCTTTGGGAATGACGGCCTCGTAATTGGGAAACTGGCCCTCGATCAGCCGCGCCGTCATCAGGAAATTCGGCATCTGCAGCAGGAACTGGTTCTCGGTCACCGCGATCTGGACCTCCTCGCCGGCGCCCAGCACGCGCTGGATCTCGACCACCGCCTTGCGCGGCACGATCCCCGTCACCGCGGCCCCGACGTTGCCCACCGTGCGGCTGGCCAGCGCGAGCCGATGCCCGTCGGTGGCCACCAGCCGGGCGTCCTTGCCGGCCAGCGCGAAGAGCACCCCGTTCAGCGCGTAGCGCGTCTCGTCGTGCGAGATCGCGAAGCTGGTCGCGGCCAGCATCTCGCGCAGCGTCTTCGCCTCGAGCCGGATCCATGCGGCCTGTGCCGACGGCACGACGGGCGGGAAGTCGTCCGGCGCCATACCGACGAGCTTGTAGGAAGCGCTGCCGCACTTGAGGCTCACCGACGCGTTGTCTTGCACGCGCAGGGAGAGATCCGCTGCCGGCAGCTCCTTGACGATCTCGGTCAGCTTGCGCGCCGACACCGTGATAGCGCCCTTGCCGGCGACCCGGGCCGGCACCGCGACGCGTGCGCCCACCTCGAGATCCGTCGCCGTCAGGCGCACCGTCTCGCCGTCCGTCTCGAGCAGGACATTGGCGAGGATCGGCAGCGTTTGACGCGGCTCGACGATGTTCTGGACCATCTGCAGGCCCTTGAGGAACGCGTCACGGTTGAGGACGACTTCCATAGATGACTCCCGTATTTGTTTAGAAGGAAGAGAGAAACAACTCCGTAGTCGGAGCAGAGACCGAGCGGTGTGGACGGAGCGAATGCGCTGCAAGGGTCGGTGGCCGCGGGGCTTTAGGTTGGCGGCCCCCTTGGACAACGCGGTGGAGAGCGCGGGAAGCGCGGTGGATCACAGGGTGATGCCCTGGATAAGTCCGTCGATGGCCTTGCGCAGCTTGGGGTCTTCCTGCAGCAGGACCTGGATCTTGTCCACCGCGTGCAGCACGGTCGTGTGGTCCTTGCCCCCGAAGGCCCGCCCCACTTCGGACAGCGAGGCGTGGGTCAGCTGGCGCGCGAGGTACATCGCGATCTGGCGCGGGAAGGCCACCGCCTTCGTGCGGTTCTTGGCCTTGAGGTCCGAGAGCTTGACCCCGTAGGCCTCGCCGACCTTGCGCTGGATCTGCTCGATCGTGATGATCTTCTCTTCCTCGCCCCAGAGCTCGCCCAGCACCTCCTGGGCGAGGTCCACCGACATCTCGCGTCCGGTCAGCGCGCAGAAGGCAATCATGCGGGTGAGCGAGCCCTCGAGCTCGCGGATGTTGGACTTCACGCGGCTGGCGATGAGGTACGCGACGTCGTCGCCGAGTCGCACGCGCTCGAGGGCGGCCTTCTTCTTGAGGATGGCCACGCGCGTCTCGAAGTCCGGCGGCTGGATGTCAGCGATCAGTCCCCACTCGAACCGCGACCGCAGGCGCTCCTCGATCTCCGGGATGTCTTTCGGCGGCGAGTCGCTCGACACGATGATCTGCTTGCGCGACTCGTAGAGCGTGTTGAAGGTGTGGAAGAACTCCTCCTGTGTGCGCTCCTTGCCGGAGATGAACTGGATGTCGTCGATCAGGAGGAGATCGATGTTGCGGTAGCGCGACCGGAACTCCGCGGTGCGGTCGTAGCGGATGGCGTTGATCAGCTCGTTGGTGAACCGCTCGGACGTGATGTAGACGACGACCATCCCCGGGAAGAGCCTCGCGCTCTGGTAGCCGACCGCGTGCAGGAGGTGCGTCTTGCCCAGGCCGACACCGCCGTAGATGAAGAGAGGGTTGTAGGCCTTCGACGGCAGCTCGGCCACGGCCTGGCAGGCCGCCTGGGCAAACTGGTTCGAGGAGCCGACGACGAACGTGTCGAAGGTGTAGCGCGGGTTGAGGCCGTCGGTCGACCCGCCGCCCGGCCTGGCCGCCAGTGGCGGGGGCGCATCGGCGGCCGGTGCCTGCTCCAGCGATTCCTCCACGACGATCGTGATCCGCGGCTGGCCGCCGAGCACGCTCTGCGCCGCCTGCTGCAAGGCCTGGAAATGATGCTGGATCAGCCAGTCGCGCGAAAACGTGTTGGGCGCGCCGATCTTGAGGTGGTCGCCCTCGACGGCGAGGAGCCGACACGGACGCACCCACTGGTCGATGACGGCGGGGGCGAGCTTCTGAGCGATCGTATCGAGGAGGCGGCCCCAAAGGCTATCCAGCACAGGCAAAGCCCTCACTTACACACAGAGTTATCCACAGGTGTGGATAGCGTTGAGTGCCTTGTTCGATAGGAGTATCCGTGCCGGAACCGCCGGCCCAACGGGACACAAGCCAACCACCCGAGCCTCACGACCAGCCAATCACGGAGCCCGCACGTTAACACGGCATTTCGCAGCGTCGCAAGGGCGTTCGTTGGTTGACTGCTTGGGGGGGCATGCCTACACTGTGTCGGTTCAACGACCCGAAGGGAGAACTGCTCGATGAAGCGAACGTTTCAACCCAATCGGCGCCGCCGGGCCAAGACCCACGGGTTTCGCGAGCGCATGAGCACGAAGGGCGGGCGAAAGGTGTTGAAGCGCCGTCGCGCGAAAGGTCGCAAACGGCTGACCGTCTGAGCGGCGGCCTCTCACGACGCCAGCGACTGACCACCAGCGCCGAATTCCAGGCGCTCTTCCAGCGGGGCAAGCGGATCGATCGTCCTGCGCTCATTGTGCTCTGGCGAGAATCGACCGAATCCACGCGCGTCGGCTTTGCGGTGAGCCGCCAGTTGCGACTCGCCGTGCAGCGCAACCGCGCCCGCCGGCGATTGCGTGAGGCGTATCGCGCCGCGCGTGACGC
>Ga0209472_1001995_pt1 | contig 11596 bp, 9 predicted proteins | sample GraSoiAngelo_130_FD_185887 | JGI IMG/M metagenome (GOLD analysis project Ga0209472, IMG submission 185887) | Grasslands soil microbial communities from the Angelo Coastal Reserve, California, USA - 14_0929_02_20cm (SPAdes) (version 2) | ecosystem: Environmental > Terrestrial > Soil > Grasslands ...
GAGAAAAAAACTCTCTCGCAAAGCGAAAAACGGATCAGTTAAACAACAGCGCCCCGCGAAAACCATCTCGCAAACTCCCAACCTGATCAACTCCATTCTTTTTCTGCCAAGCTGTGAGAGATGGCGGCTAGAGGAGGCGCTTCATGCATGCAACCGAGCTCGGCGAGGGCCCACACAGGATAACGCTTGCAGCAAACTTGTGAATTGTGACCAGATGCCGCCCCGATTACTGCAATATTACTTTTTACTGGGCGGAGGAGCGGGCTTCAGATCAGCGGCAACTTTTTGCAATTCAGTGACGGACGAAGCGGTCAGCTCGTAAAGAGCGGGCTCGTCTTGGCGCTTGGCGACGAAATTGTCGCCATTTTTTGAGATGAGGACCTTTTCGATGCGCTTGCCGGTATCCGAAGTCACGGTCAGATCTATCGTCGACGCGGCGAATCCAGTCTCGGGGAACTTGGTTGCCGAGAGATTACGGATTTTATCAACGAGCACCGATACGGTGCCTGAATCCATCTTTGCGCCATTGGACCACCAATCGCTGCCGCTGCGGGTGAGGAAATAACTCTTAGAACCGTCGTACAGTTCGATTTTGTCTGGATCGGCAAAGCCGAAATCAAAAAGCTTCTTGTTCCGGAAATCGTCGAGTCCCTTATCCAGGGCAGGCCCGGTGCCGCTTGAGATCTTATAGATGCCCGAGACGGCGCTGGACTTTGCATAGTAATCGTCTTTGTTCTTTCGCACCTGCAAGTCCTGCGTGCCGGAGACTTCCGTGACTTTTGCTGCTGCAAGCGGAGTGCCGGCGCTGAACGCCGCGGCGGCTTTCTTTTCATCTTCACTTGCGCCCAGATCCATTTTTGCATCGCGCAAGGTCCGCAGCAGCTCTTCCACTTGAGAGCGATCCGCGCGACACGGTTTCGGCTTTACGATCTGCCACTCCCCTTTGCTGCGCCCAAATGTGATGGTTTGCTTCTTGGCCGTCAATTCAATGCTGGAGACTTTGTCGGAATCAAAGGTCAGCAAGCGTTTGTCACGCAGGTCGTTTGTGGACTTGTCGAGGCTGCTCTTCTTGTAGCTCGAAAGGGCAAAGACGCGCGGATCGCCGGTAATCGCAGCATAGACCGCGGTGCCTGCGGGAGTGTCGTCACCGACCAAGAGCTTCGAAGTTTTCTTATTCTTATCAGTGATGTCCAATTCGATCACCGGCTGAATGAGGCCGTATTGTTCAAGGCTCGTGGCTTTATCCTCGATGGTGCGATCGGAGCTGAGGGAGGAAAGCGTCGAGAGCATGCTGGACACAGCGTCCGCATCGGCTGGGAGAGATTTAGGCGCAGTGATCTGCCACTTAGAATCGTTGCGTTGCAAGCGGACTGTCTCTCCGGAGCGGCGCTTGATTTCAATTTCCTGCAATTGGTCTTCGGGGATGCCGACGAGCTTTGTGGTGGTGCTCTCGCTGGGCTCCTTGTCAGCTTTGGCTGCTCTTTTGTTGGACCACCAGAGGACGCCGGTAAGCAGGAGCAAAAGAAAGCTCGCCGTCAAGAGGCCCTTGGATTTCATGGGCTAACGCCGCCTCCACCACGTAACCAAGCCGCATCCGATCACAGCGAGCGGAAACACGACAACGCTGAGCCAGAAGGTAGCATTCAACCGGCGACTGGTCATATTAAGCGGGCGATCTTCGGGCGCCTTCGGGCGGATGGAGATTAGATCCTCGTCAGAGGAGAGCCAGTTGACGATGTTGACCATCAGGTCGCGATTGCCGAGCGAGCGCGATCCAGCGATGGAGTTTTGCGCGGCGAGCGACGTGCCGAGAACAACAAAGCGGCCCTGGGGGGAACCACTGAGAGTACCAGCGACCGCCAGAGTAAGCGGGCCTTTCTTTCCCTTTGATGGATCGACGGCGCCGCGTGCGCTTATGGACGTGGTGGCGACGCTGGCATCGGTCGTGTCGACCAGCTTTGATAGCGTTGCTTCCCCCGTGGATTTCGTGTCCAACGATCGCGAAAGAGGATAAGCAGTAGGCACACGCGTGAGCGGCTGGGTGATGGGATGCGACTCGTAGCCTAGTATCAGCGGGATTTCAGGTCCCAGGCGGAAAATCTGGCCAACTCCGCTGAGATCAAGAGCCAAGTCCTTATTTGCGGTGACGCCCCAATCGCCAAGCAGTTTCAGCAAGTCTTCATTTTCCGTCGGAGGATCGGAGTTGCCGAGGCGAAGCGGCGTATCCAACAGGAAGAGTGCCCGGCCGCCGCCTTCCACAAAAGTCTTTAAAGCGCTGACGACAGGAACAGGGTAATCATTCTTCGGGCCAGCGACGACCAACACGGTGCAGCTCTTAGGAACTTCCAGTGAGGAAACTGACGACGCTTGGCCAAGCGTCAGGGATTTATTATCGCTTGTCGCTGCTGGCCGGAGAGTTTCCGTGCGAACTTTGTAATTGTCCCGTTCCAGGAGCTGCTTGAACAGGGAATAGCCGGCTGCGTCTGAGTCGTCTATGGAATGTTCGCCGGCGGCGGAAAGCGCGCATACGGTGCGTTCCCCGGACTTGAGAGAGCGAATGAGAGCGCCGGTGAGTTCCTCTTCAGTGAGGCTTCTCGCGCTTTCCCGCCGTGTGCCGCTGTCGACGATAGCCGTGGAATCCGATCGGTATCCGGCCGCTTTTGCGACTTGCGGTTTTCGGTCAGGATCGATGTAGGCGACGTGCAGTTTGGGAGACAAGCTGGAATAGCGGTCCAGTGTGTCGCGAGCGGTGCGGAATTCGTTTTGGGGGCCAAAGTAATTGAGTTGGACGTCTCGCTTCAAGCCCTTGACCACTTTGATGGTTTGGTCGGATAGGCTGAACTGCTTATTGGCTGTGGAATCGTAGGATTTGTCGTAGCGATTGGCGAGAAAATTGACGACCACGAGAACAGCAAGCACGACGAGGACATAAACACTAGCGTAGGCAGTGTAACGAGTTTGCCTTGCACTGAGCCATGCGGGAGCCATGCCTAAGACCTCCACCGCACTGATTCCATCTGGCGCTGCGTCAAGAATAAGACCAGGAAAATGAAGGTTATGTAGAAGATCGCATCTTTCAAGTCGAGTATGCCTTTACTGAAATTTTCCATGTGCGTGACGATGGATACGTAGTTCAGCACTTTCGATGTGTTCGTGCTGTCGTATTCCGTGAACCAGCTCAACATGTACAGAAGCAAACTGAAGAAGAATGCCGCTCCTCCCGCGACGATTTGATTGCTGGTCATGGCAGAAATGAGCGCTCCCAGGCCAAGCAGACAGCCGCCTTGTAAGATGAGGCCAAGATACGCCACCAGCACCGGTTTCCAGTCCGGCTTTCCCCAGGCAAAGAGAAAAGCGAGGTTGGGCAGGGACGTGCCCAGAACGAGGAGATAGAGAAACATCGCTCCGAGCCACTTACCCAGGATGATGCTGAGGTCTTGAACCGGGGAAGTCAGCAGCAACTCGATTGTGCCGTTTCGTTTCTCCTCGGCGAAAAGACGCATGCTGATCATGGGGATGAGGAACAAGGAAACGGTCCCGGCAAAGCCAAGCAACGGACGAATAATGAACTCGTTGACATTCGGGGGGGGCGCGCCGCCCATCATCTGCGAACGAAACGTCATATTGACGAAATCTCGTGTCGCGATAAAAAAGACTAAACCGAAGATTAGCGCAAACAAGGCCATCACCGCGTACGCGATGGGAGAAGCAAAATAACTGCGCAGCTCTTTGCGGCAAATTACCCAAACATTTTTCATTTATGCAGGTTCCTTTGCGGGAGTGAGTTCACTTGGCTGCGCAGCCGGGCTGCCCGTTAGCTGCAGGAAGACTTCCTCCAGGCTCACTGCCGAAGTGCGCAGCTCATTGAGATCCCAGCCCGCTTCCACGACGGCACGAGCTAGATCTCCGCGCACAAATTTGTCTTTCAGGCTTTCCACCTCGAATGTGGCGCCGCCGCGGTTTTTTTCCTTGAATGCCACGCGGCCTACGCCTGCGACCTTTTCGAGCTGCTCTTGTACTCTGGCGGAATCCAGCGAGCCGTTTCGTCCGGCCACTTCGACCAGCACCAATTCGGCCCCGCGCGCCCGGCTTTGCAAATTGTTCACCGAATCTGTAGCGACAAGCTTGCCCTTGTTGATGATGATGACCCTTTCACAGGTCTGCTCGACCTCCGGCAATATGTGCGTGCTCAAAATAATCGTGTGGTCGCCGGCGAGACTCTTGATCAGGTCGCGCGTCTCGTTAATCTGTTTGGGATCCAAGCCCGCTGTCGGTTCGTCCAAAATGAGCACATCCGGATTGTGAATGATGGCCTGTGCCAGTCCAACCCGCTGGCGGTAGCCTTTCGATAATTTTCCGAGAAGCTTTTTCTTGACGTCCCCAATCGCGCAGCGCTCACAAACCGCGTCGACGCGTTGTTGCAGATCAGCGCCGAAAAGTCCCTTCAGCCGCCCCACAAACGTCAGGTATTCCCTAGTTCTCATCTCAAGATAGAGCGGCGGCGCCTCGGGGAGATAGCCGATGCGCTTTTTGACCTCGAACGGCGCCTCCAGCACATCAAATCCGGCAACTGTTGCGGTTCCCGAACTAGGTGGCAGGAAACACGTCAGCATCCTCATCGTGGTCGTCTTGCCGGCGCCATTGGGCCCCAGAAATCCGACGATCTGGCCTTTTTCGACCTCAAACGAGATGTGATCCACAGCCGTGTTGCGAGCGTACCTTTTGGAAAGATCTTTTATGCTGATCATAGAATTTTCTTTTTGAGTTGTAAGACTCTCGTCTTGCCGCAAACCTAGCTAGCCGAAAGTTCTTCGTGCTGTTCGACTGCGAAACAATATCCTAAAAACGTCCCACGCGTCATGTCAATATCTGAATCTGGGCGGAATTTTTGATTCATTCCCGGCGTTCAGGCGCAGGAGTTCGCTGTTCAACGGGTCCATATAGTAAGACGCACGGGCCATAGAACGGTTGCCTGTGCCTCACAGCAGTACTGCTACAATGCGGCTGGGGGAAGATTCCCGGTATGATTGCCGTGCGCCTGATCGCCGTCCTAACGTTGGCCGCGCTGAATGGCTTTTTTGCCGCAACAGAGTTTTCGCTCGTTGCCGTGCGATTATCCCGCGTGCGGCAGCTCGTCGCCAAGGGAAACACGCGTGCGCGCGTCGTCGAAGTCCTCGTTAGCGATTTACACCGTGTTGTTTCTGGTGTGCAGCTCGGCATAACGCTGACAAGCCTGGCAATCGGAGCGCTTGGCGAAGCCACTTTGGCCAAGGTCTTCCAGTCCATCTGGGCGGGGAAGCCCGGAACGCACACTGTGCTGTTTGCGCACGCGATCGCCCTCGCTGGAGCGTTCGCCCTCCTGAGCGCGCTTCACGTGGTGATTGGAGAGTTGGTCCCGAAGACCCTCAGCCTCGCCCGCGCGGAGCGCGTGGCGCTGTTGGTCGCCCTGCCGTTCCAGTGGTTTCTCAACACCTTTCATTGGGCGATTAACCTGCTTGATGGTGTTTCCAGCGCCATCGTGAAAGCCCTCGGCGTTACGTCGCCTCAGATTCATGGAGTTGCGCATTCGACGGAAGAGCTGCAAATCCAGATTCAACAAGCTCGCGAGCGCGGCCTGATCGCCCCCGGCGAAGAAAAGTTCATTCTCAGCGCCATGGAACTCGCCCAGATCCAGGTCCGGGAAATCATGGTGCCGTGGCCGGACATCCACGCGCTTCCAGTGGAGTCCAATCTGGACGAAGTAATGCGCGTTTTTGCTACAACGCAGCGATCTCGAATCCCGGTCTATCGCGGCACTCCCGATCACATCCTCGGTTTTGTTCATATCAAGGACATGATATGGATCCTGCTCGATCGCGAACGGCGCCTCGAGGAAAATTTGTCACCCCCACCTTTCGATTTGCGCCGCGTTTTGCGTGAGGTGCTCATTGTGCCGGAAACCAAGCCTGCCAGCGAGCTGCTTCTCGAATTGCGCACCCGCCGCGTCGGCATGGCCCTGGTAGTGGACGAGTTTGGCAGCATCCTCGGTCTAGTGACCATGGAGGACATCCTCGAACAGATGGTGGGAGAGATACACGACGAATTTGACGTCGTCGAGCGGCCTCTGACGCTGGCCGATGGCGCGCTTATTTTTGACGCCGCCCTCAACGTACGCGACTTGGACACGCAATACAACATCACTTTGCCGGAAGATCCCGCCTACGCAACCGTGGGCGGATTCGTCCTAGACCAATTGGGATTCATACCCAAAGGTGGCGAAAGCTTTGAATATAGCAACTTTCGCTTCTCGGTTGTGGAAATGGACGGAAAGCGCGTTGCGCGCGTGAAGATTCAGCGAATTCGGCCGACTGAAAATGAAAGTAAGCCGCAAGGCGCTCAGGAAGCAGTGTTGCAACCGGCTAGAGACTCGAAGGCTTCGCGGGAGAACTCCTAGACCTCTCATCTCAAATGGTGCGCTACCTCCTTAAACGATTTCTGCTTACGTTGCCTGCCCTTTGGCTTGTTCTTACGCTCGTTTTTCTAAATGATTCACATCGTCCCGGGCGATCCCGTCGAGCAAATGCTGGGCGAGGGGGCGGCCCCAGGGCAGCTCCCCCCAATTGCGTCATGCACTGGGATTGGATCTACCGCTGCGCACGCAGTATGGACACTACTTGTGGCACCTCGGCCACGGCGATCTTGGGCAATCCTTCAAGTTTCAAGCGCCGGTGCGCCAAATTATCTTTGAACGTTACCCAGCGACTCTTCAACTTGCATTCCTCGCACTGGTTGTTTGCGCTGCGATTGCCATCCCTGCGGGAATGCTCGCCGCCTGTCACCGCGGTTAAGTCCCCGACCGCGCTGTCGGAGCGTGTGCTCGTTCAGAATGATTGGTGACACCGGGCAGAGTGTCAGGATGGACAACGGAAGGTTGAGTCTGGTAAGGCTCCGGTAGACAATGAAGGCGTGAGTCCGCACAAGCACCGGCTCGCCGATTACCTGCGGCCCAAAACGCTGGCGATGTTGTTGCTCGGGTTTTCTTCAGGCCTTCCTTTTTTTCTGGTCGGCAACACGTTCGGCTACTGGCTGCGCGATGAACACACCTCCCTGACGGCGATCGGGTTTCTTTCCTGGGTGGGCATTGCATATTCGCTGAAGTTTCTGTGGGCGCCCTTAATGGATCGCGTCGACTTGCCGTTGTTCAAACGGCTTGGACATCGGCGCGGATGGATGATGTTCTCGCAGATCGTCGTCGGGCTGGCGCTGTCCGCCATGGGCGGAACTGGCACGAAAGCCGGGCTCGGCCGGCTTGGCGCTTTTGCGCTTGTCGTCGCGTTTGCCTCATCGACACAGGACATTGTGGTTGATGCCTGGCGCATTGAATCGGCAGACGACGGGGAAGAACAAGGCCTCCTCGCGTCTGCCTACCAGTTCAGCTACCGCCTCGCGCTCCTGACTACGGATTCCGTTATCCTCATCGTGGCAGCGGCCGTGGGCTGGCGCATGTCCTACGGTATCTACGGTGCATGTATGGCCGTTGGAATGATCGCCACCTGGTTTGCGAAGGAACCGGAGCGCGCGGATGCGGTGATGCATGAAAAAGAGCGCGAAGCGCCGCTTTGGACGCCGCGCGGTTTCTTCGACGCTGTTGTCGGACCGTTCATCGCTTTCTTCCGTGCACATGGCTGGCTCGCGCTTGTGATGTTAGCGGCAATCAGCCTTTACCGGGTGCCGGACTTCGTCATGGGCCCGATGTCGAATCCCTACTACCATGACATCGGTCTTTCGAAGGAAACAGTCGGAGCGGTGCGCGGCTCAATCGGACTCATCGCTACGTTTGCAGGCATCGCCGCGGGCGGATTCTGCTCGCTGAAGCTTGGCCACATGCGCGCGCTCGTCATTGGGGGCATTTTGCACTCAGTCGCGGTTGCCGCGTATGCCACTCTCGCGTTCGTGGGCGCGGGCATTCCTCTCTTCGCCCTCGTCATGGCAGGTGACAACTTCGGCATCAGCTTTGCCGGCGTTGCGCTCATCGCGTACATGTCGAGCCTCACCAATTTGGGATACACCGCCACACAGTATGCGCTCTTGAGTTCAACCTATGCCTGGCTGGGAAAGATCTTGAAGGGATTTTCCGGTGCTGCCGTCGAAAGCCTGAGCGCCACGCACGGCCTCATTCACGCCTACGGCATTTTCTTTATCGCTTGCGGACTGACCGGCGTGCCTGCGGTCCTTCTGTTCGCGGCATTGGGTTACTGGCACAGGCGGAAGCAACCGGCGCCAGCCGCTGCCTAGGAAAGTCTTCGCTCCTGCGAAAATAGCCGGCTATCTCCTTGAAAACAAAGCCTTGTTCCCTAGGCTCATTTCATCCTTCGTTGTGGCTCTCTGAGAGACGTGAGCTATTCGTAACGCAGAGCCACTGCCCGGTCGACGCGCGAGTCACGCTGAGCTTCCTCGTCCTCGGCGTCCTCGTGGCCGTCCCACGCTGGGGCGCAATGCTCAATGACGCTCGTCGCCACCTTTTTGACGCGCCGCACATGGTCGTGTTCCCAACGCTGGCAGTAATGATCGCCGTGCTTTCCTTCAACCCGATTGGAGTTGCGTGGCGTGATTGGCTCGATCCGCGTACGCGTTCGCAAATGGCGGCGCAGGAATTTTCGCGTTGAGTAGTTTTCCGCGCGTCAAGAATCAAATGCGCGGTTGCGAGACGGCAAGTTTTTACTTGGTCAGAATCACGGGCGTGCCGCGGCCCAGACTCAGCGTACGCGCCGCGCTTCCCTTGTTCACCCCAATCTCCAGATATCCGCTTGAACCCACATAGGCGATGGGCTCACCGTTATTCCCGCGTGCAAAGGTATCTACCAGCCGCGACACCTGATGAGACCCCACTTGAAGGTTGATGCCGCCGCCGTTCAGCGCCGATTCTGGCAAATCTTCCGAGCGGAAATTGGTGATCAAATTCCCGAACGCGTCGGTGCGCAATACCGCTCCCTTCAATCCTCCATCTGCCTCCTTGGGGCGGGGAATCGAGAACCGTTTATAGTCGCTGATCTCATCGCCCATGCTGGGTGTCTGCCAGCCTTTTGAAAGCCACGAAGCAACCGGTGCGAAGATGTCGCGTCCGTGAAAGGTCTTGCTTACCGGCTGCAAGTAATAATGCTCGACGTTCGCGTGACGGACGACAAGGCCTTCCGTCTCGCGTTCATAAACGACGGACAGCACGCCGTTGTCAGGCGCAACAAAATACTGATTCTGAGCGCTGACCAGCAAGGGCCGGCGCTCCGTTCCCACGCCAGGATCCACCACGACTACATGGATTGTCTTCGGCGGAAAGTAAGAATAAGCCGAGCCAATGGCCAGCGCCGCGTCGAGCAGGTCAAACGGCGTGACATTGTGCGTGATGTCCACGATGGTGACATCGGGATTGATTTTCAGGATTACGCCCTTCAGTGTTCCGACCAGATGGTCGTTGGTGCCGTAGTCAGTCGTGAGCGTGATGATCGCGTTGGGCAAGGGGTTCTCTCACCTGGGAAATTTGCGCATGGCGCGCAGGCGGAGAATGGTGTCACTCCGCATATATTGACGCTAGCGGAGGCGCGCGCGTCCGTCAAGAATTCGCGCGGCGGCTGCTGTGCAATCGCCAACGGTCCGGCGGGGAAGCCAACCGCCGCTGCTCAGCTTTCGCCCTGCTCCGGGGCACAGGGATGCCATTCCGGATCAGGGAAATGCGACCTACAAAACCACAAGCCGCATCGTTCACAGAAGCGTTGGCCGGGCTCATCGCATGGCTCGTCCATGCGTGATACACCGTGACAGAGTTGTCCCTTGGTTTTTACGCCTGCTGAACTCATCGCGTCCTCCAAATCACAGAAGACGATTCTCGCGGAAGAGGGACGTCAGCGCGCGGGTTCCACAACTCCCACTTTATTGACGCCGCTGCACGCAATATACACCCGGCCGTCAGAAGTTGCTGCCATATTCCGCACTGTCCCGCCGCCGGAGGGGATGCTCGCCCGCGCAAAGCTCTCCGTTTTCGGGTCGAACCGGACGATAGTGTTCGGCTTCACCCCGGACTCACTGTACCAAACCATTCCATCGGGGGTAATCGTGATGCCATAGGGAGCTGACTTCGCGCCGCTTGGCGACGCCCACATCTTTACCGCTCCGGAAGTCATGTCGAGCCGTCCGAGGTGGCCTTCGCTGTGGTCGGTGAAGTAAACGAGGTCGCCAGCGTCAATCGCCATTCTTCGCGGCCGCACGCCTTCTGGCAGCATATATTCCGTGATCTCCATCGATTGAGCATCGATCTTTGCCATTTTGTTTGTCGCAAACTCGCAGAAAATGGGGAAGCCCTTGCTGTTGATGGCGATTCCATAAGGATGCGAATTCGCTGTCTGCACTTTTTTCAGGTCGATTTTTCCAGTGCGCGGGTCCAGTCTGCCCACCATATTGGCCACCTGGAGCGTGAACCACAACATCCCCTGGCTGTCGAATACCGCCGTGTGCGGGTCCTCGCCTTTTGGATCAGGGATCTTGAATTCTGTCACCGCCCCTGTCCGCGGATCGAGCTTTCCAACGTATCCCTTAAAATTTCCCGTGAACCAAATGTTCCCGTCGCGATCCGCGACCAGCCCGTGCGGGCCGGAATCTTCCACCTTGAGCGAATATTCTTTGAACGCGCCGCTCTTCGGATCCAGTTGCCCTAGCTTGTTGGCCATTTGTTCCGTGAACCACAGCGCGCCATCCGGCCCCACAGCAGGATCATGCGGATGCGCGCCCTTAGTGGGAACGTCCCACTCGTGGATCGTGACCTTCAACTCGCCTACTTCCGAAGCTGGGGCTGCCCCGCGCGATGCTAGAGCAAGTCCCAGCCCCAGAATTACACCGCCCAGAATAATCAGGTGTCTTCTTCTCATCTGTACCTCCTTGCCGGAACTCATATTCTCGGAGAGCTGAGGCGTACATTGCTGGTTTCACGGAATGAAGACTACGGTAATCTACCCATTGCAGCCTCCCTCCGCAATCTGCTAGCTTAATCTTCAGAGCGGGCGTCGTACAATGGCAGTATAGAAGCTTCCCAAGCTTCGGACGTGGGTTCGATTCCCATCGCCCGCTCCATAACTCACGATGATCCAATTGGTCTTACACGGCTTAGCTACCTGAATTCAGCATAAAAATAGACCGTTTTGGACCCCCAATGGACCCCAGTGGGTTCAATTGGACCCCAATTTTTTCTCGCTGACGAACTATGCTGTGAGCACAGGTCTACCCAGGTGCGGACTATGGCTTTGATTAAGACACGACTGCGTGTGTTGCGTCGTGAGCGCGAGTGGTCCCAGGCGAAACTCGCTACACACGTTGGAGTGACCCGTCAGACGATCAACTCCATTGAGAAGGGCAGGTATCGCCCGAACCTAAGCCTGGCCTTCAAGATAGCCCGCGTCTTTGGGAAGCTAATCGAGGAAGTATTCATTTACGAGGATATTTGAAACACTGGCCCACTTGACTCTATATCCTAGAATTGGGATAATCGCATGACAAGGCCGAAGAGGGTGCCTGGCGAGAAGCCGCTATTCTGGATCGGCCCGAGTAAGGATGACCTATTGACTTTCCCGGA
>Ga0209472_1001997_pt1 | contig 11592 bp, 11 predicted proteins | sample GraSoiAngelo_130_FD_185887 | JGI IMG/M metagenome (GOLD analysis project Ga0209472, IMG submission 185887) | Grasslands soil microbial communities from the Angelo Coastal Reserve, California, USA - 14_0929_02_20cm (SPAdes) (version 2) | ecosystem: Environmental > Terrestrial > Soil > Grasslands ...
CGGCGAGGCCGGGGGCGAAGAGCCCGTCCGCACCGGCAGCCTCGTACGCCGCGAGGCGGCGGATGGCGTCGGCGAGCTGCTCCGCCGCGCTTCCCTTGCCGCCGAGGAAGACGTCGGTGCGCGCGTTCACGAAGAACCCCAGGTCCCGCGCGGCGGGGAGCGCGCGGATGGCGGCGATCTTCTCGACCAGGACGCGCGGGTCCTGCAGGCCGTCCTCGAGGTTGATGCCGACCGCGCCGGCGTCGAGCAGCGCCTGCACGTTGGCGGCGACCTGGGCCGGGCTCTCGGCATAGCCCCGCTCGAAGTCGACGCTCAGCGGGATGGCGACGGTGGCGGTGATGCGCCGGACGGCGCCCAGCACCAGCTCGCACGGGATGCGCTCGCCGTCGGGGTAGCCGAGCGACGCGGCGAGCCCGCTGCTCGTGGTGGCGACGGCGGGCGCGCCCGCCAGCTCGAAGATGCGCGCGCTGGCCGCGTCCCAGGCGTTGGGCAGGACGAGGATGCGCCCGCCGTGGTGGAGCGCGTGGAAGGCGCGCGCCCGGTCCTTCTGCGTCGTCGTCATAGGAGGCTCCTTTGCTCGAGAACGCCGGCGCGCTCGTGCGCGAGCAGCCAGCGCTTGCGCTCGATGCCGCCCGCGTAGCCGGTGAGTCGCCCGTCGGCGCCGATCACGCGGTGGCACGGCACCACGATGGCGACGGGATTGGCGCCGTTGGCGGCGCCCACCGCGCGCACGGCGGCGGGGGCGCCGATGCGCTGCGCGAGCGTCTGGTACGAGACCGTCTCGCCGGGCGGGATCGAGCGCAGCGCGGCCCACACCCGGCGCTGAAACGGCGTGCCGCCGGCGTCGACGGCGACCCGGTCGAGCACCGCGAGGTCACCCCCGAAATAGGCGGCGAGGCGGCTCGCCACCCCGGCCGGATCCGCGGCGCGGCGGAGCTCGACGTCTCCGAGGCGCCGGACGAAGCGCGCGCGCCGGTCGGGCCAGCGCTCCGCGAACTCGAGCGCCGCGAGCGCGCCGTCGCGCACCGCGAGCACGAGCGTGCCGATGGGCGAGCGGAACTCCGCGATCTCGAGCGTCATGTGTCCTCCTCGCCGGCGAGGCCGGCCCAGAGATGCATCGCCGCGTAGGCACGCCACGGGCGCCATGCCTCGGCCAGCTCCGCCACGCGCGCCGGCGCGAGCCGCCCCGCGCCGTTGCCGAGCGCGCGCCGGAGTCCGAGGTCGGCGGCCGGGAAGGCGTCGGGCTCGCCCAGCGCCCGCATCGCGATGTAGTGCGCCGTCCAGGCGCCGATGCCGGGGACGGCCGCGAGGCGTGCGACCGCGTCCTCGAGCCCGCGCGAGGCGTCGAGCACCACCTTGCCGCTCGCCACGGCGCCGGCGAGCGCGCGGATGGTGGCGGCCCGGGCGCGCGGGAGGCCGAGCGCGGCGAGGTCGGCGTCCGCGAGCGCCTCGGGCCGCGGGAAGAGATGCGTGAGGCCGTCCTCCGCGCGGTCGAGCGGCGTGCCGAACGCGCGCACCAGCCGGCCCGCGAGCGTCGTCGCGCCGCGCACCGTCACCTGCTGGCCGAGCACGGCACGCACCGCGAGCTCGAAGGCGTCCCACGCCCCGGGCACGCGGAGTCCGGGCCGGCGGGCGACGAGCGGCGCCAGCTCCGGGCTCCCGGCGAGGTGGTCCGCGATCAGCACCGGGTCGGCGTCGAGATCGAAGAGGCGCCGCGCGCGCTCCACCACCTGGAGCAGGCGCTCGTGGCGCGCGAGCCGCACGCGCATCAGGAGATGCGGCTCCCCCGCGGCCGCGCGCACCTCGATCGTGCCGGCGCCCTTGTCGATCGCGATCGTCCGCCGGTAGACGCCGCCCGCGACCGCCTCGACGCCGGGCGTGGCGCGCGGCGCGAGGAACCCGAGCAGCCCCGACCAGTCGAGCGGCGGCCGGAAGGCGAGCCGGACGGTGACGCCGCCGTGGTTCGCCACGCACCCGGAAGAGCGGCCGCGGCTCCCGGCCCGCGATCACGAGCGCCCGCACCGGGCGAAAGCGCGCCGCGAGACCGTTCGCCGCGCTGCGCACCGCGTCGCTCACCAGGATCTCGCCGCCGAGCGCGCGCTCGGCGATGCGGGCGGCGACGTTCACCTCGTGGCCGATGAGATCGCCCGCGCGCGAGCGCGCCGCGCCGGCGTGGATGCCGATGCGGAGACGGACGCCCCGCGCCGCCTGCTGCATCTCGAGCGCGGCGCGGAGCGCCGCGGCGGGCGACGCGAACGCGGCCATGAGCCCGTCGCCGAGGCGCTTCAGGATGCGGCCCGAGTGCCGGCGGATGGCCGGCAGGACCGCTCGGTCGTGCCGGTGGATCAGGCGGGCCGCGGCCCGGTCTCCGCGCGTGGCGGCGTAGGCCGTGAAGCCTGCGATGTCGGTGAACATCACCGTGAGCGGGCGCCGCCGCGGCGGGCGCACCGGAAAGAGGCCGGCCAGCCACTCGATGCCGGCCACGGGGTCGATCGAGGCATCCATCGTCCGCTACGACCCGCTGGAGGTACGAAACGTGAAATCGCCTCCGCGATTTCACGCTCCGCCCGGGCGCCGTGTTACAGAGGTGAGGATGAGCCCGCGCCGGGTCTCGCTCGCCGAGCTGACCGAGCGCCACCGGGGCGAGCTCGTGGGCTACCTCGCGCGCATGCTCGGTGACCACCAGGAGGCCGAGGACGCGTGCCAGGAGGCCTTCGTGCGCGCCCATCGCGCCTTCGACCGGCTCGGGCCGGATGCCAACTCCCGCGCCTGGCTCTACCGCATCGCGACCAACACCGGGCTGAACGCCGCCCGCCGCCGCTCGCACCGAGCGGCGCGGGCGGCCGACGTGGACCCCGACGCGCTCCCCGCCACCGCCGGGCCGTCGCTCGAGCGGCGCGAGGAGCTGCGGACCGTCCGGCGCGCGGTCGAGGCGCTGCCGCCGCGGCAGCGGGCCGCGCTCATGCTGCGACAATTCCAGGACCTCGGCTACGCCGAGATCGCCGCCGCGCTCGGCGGCAACGAGGACGCGGCGCGCGCCAACGTGTACCAGGCGCTCAAGAAGCTGCGCGCGGCGCTCGGAGGTGTACGACCATGACCAGGCACGACGATGAGCTGATCGCGCTGCTGCTCGGCGATCGGCGGCGCTCGCGGGCCCTCGGGCGCTGGCTCGGGACGCTCGAGGGCCGGCGCGAGCTCGCCGCCTACCGCCGGACGCTCGAGGTGCTCGAGGCGCTGTACGGGGACGCCGGCGCCGCGCCGCGGCGCACCATCTACTACTGCCCCCTTCCGACCCCGATCGGGCGCGTGTTCGTGGCCGCGGGCGAGGCGGGGCTGGTGCGCCTCTCGTTCCGGCAGAGCGAGGCCTCCTTCGTGGCCGAGCTGCGGCGGCGGCTCGGCGCTGACGTGGTGCGCTCGCCGGCACGCACGGCGGACATCGTGCACCAGCTGCGCGCCTACTTCGCGGGCGAGCGGCGGAGCTTCGACGTGCGCCTCGACCTCCGCCACACCACACCCTTCCAGCGCCGCGTGCTCCTGGCCGCTGCGCGCGTGCCCGACGGCCAGGTGGTGTCGTACGGCGAGATCGCGCGCCGCATCGGCCAGCCGCACGGGAGCCGCGCGGTCGGCCAGGCACTCAAGCACAACCCGGTCCCCATCGTCATCCCCTGCCATCGCGTGATCGCGGCCGGCGGGCGGATCGGGGGCTACGGGGGCGGCCTCGGCATCAAGCGGAAGCTCCTCCGCCTGGAGGGGGCGCTCGCGGCGGCGGGCTGACGGGCGAGGGTGCAGCGTCGCAACTGCGCGCCCCGCATGCGGCTCCGTGCGCCCGGGCGGCGACCGCCCCCGATTCCCCTGTCCCGGCGACGCCCCCCGGGTGGCACGCCTGTTGCCTTCAGGGCGTGACGGACGCATGGTCTACTCCGCGATGGCAAGGGTCGTGAGCAGGCTCCCCAAACGGGCGGCCGCCGGCGCCCCGACCCGGGAGCCCTTCGCCGCCCGCCTTCACTTCGTGCCGCGCACGCTCCGCCGCCCGCATGCCTGGCTCGTGCGCGTGCTGCGCGGCTACTTCGAGCGCGCTCCGGGCTGGGTGATCCTCACCACGCGGGGGCGCCGGACCGGCCTCCCCCGCGAGGTGCTCCTCCCGTGCGAGCGCAGCGCGGACGCGATCATCGTGATCTCCACCTATCACTGGCGCTCGGACTGGATCCGCAATCTGCGCAAGGACCCGCGCGCCTCCGTCACCTGCGCCGGCTGGACCCTGCCCGCGCGGGCCGAGATCGTCGAGGATCCGGCGGCCAAGCGGGCGATCATCAGCGAGCATCCCTTCTTCCCGGCGGCGCCGTTCGTCCTGGTGCACGCCATCCTGCGCACCATCCTGCGCCCGCTCCTCGTCCTCTGGATGCGGCGTTGGGTCGCGCCACGACCGATGGTCATCCTCCGGCGCGAGCGCGAAGGGTGAGGCCGTGTTCTGCTTCCCCTTCGGTCCCTTTCACCGTCGCTTCCGGCGCTCCCTCGAGGACGAGCAGGGGTGCGGCATGAGCTGGCACGACGACTGGCACCGCCAGTGGGCCGAGCGGCTCCAGCGCCAGGCCGAGCGGCGCGCGCGCCACTTCGCGCGGCACGCCGAGCACCAGGCGCGCCGCTTCGCCCGCGAGGCCGGGCGCTGGGCGCGCGGCGGCGAGGACGAGAAGCCGCTCCCGCCCGAGGAGGAGGCGCTCCGCCGGGCCCGCCGCCGCGCCGCCGCCGAGGCCGGCTTCTACGCCCACCTGGTCAGCTACCTGAGCGTCATCGCCTTCCTCGCGCTCATCAACCTCTTCACCTCGCCCTGGTACCCGTGGTTCCTCTGGCCCGCGTTCGGCTGGGGCATCGGCCTCTTCTCGCACTACATGGCCGTGTTCGGCTCGCGCGCCTTGAAGGAGCGCTTCTTCGACCCGGCGGTCGAGCGCGAGCTGCGCCGCGAGCGCGCCACCATGCAGACCGAGAAGCAGGCGAGCATCGACGAGCTGTCGTCGTCGATCGCGCACGAGATCCGGAACCCGATCGCGGCGGCCAAGAGCCTCGTCCAGCAGATGGGCGAGGACCCGACCTCGGTCGAGAACGTCGAGTACGCCAAGGTGGCGATCGAGGAGCTCGACCGCGTCGAGCACCGCGTCTCCCACCTCCTCAAGTACGCCAAGGAGGAGGACCTGAGCTTCGCGCTGGTCAACCTGGCGACCGTGGTGGACTCGGCGCTGACCCAGCTGCGCGCCAAGCTCGACGCCGCCAAGGTCGCCGTGTCGCGCAACTACATCGCCGGGCCGACCGTGCAGGCCGACGCCGACAAGCTGCGCGGCGTGTTCGTGAACGTGATCGACAACGCCATCGACGCGCTGGCGAGCGTCCCCGAGGGCCGCCGCCTGGACCTCTTCCTCGACAACGGCGCCGGCGCCGCGACGGTCCGCGTGCGGGACAACGGCTGTGGCATACCGGCCGACAAGCTCGACCGCATCTTCAACCCCTTCTTCACCTCCAAGGAGAAGGGCACCGGTCTCGGCATGGCGATCGCGAAGAAGATCGTCGAGGCGCACGAGGGCACGATCGACGTGGTGAGCGAGCCGGGCCGCGGCACCGAGTTCAAGGTGACGCTGCCGCTGCCGGCGAAGGGCTGAGCCGTGCAGGGGCGCGTCCTGGTCGTCGACGACGAGAAGGCGATGGTGCTCGCGCTGAAGGGGCTCCTCGGCAAGGAGGGCTACCACGTCGAGACGGCGGGGAGCGGCGAGGAGGCGCTGCGGCGCATCGAGACCGGGAGCTTCCACGTCGTCATCACCGATCTCAGCATGAACGGGGTCGGCGGCATGCAGGTGCTCGAGCACGCCCGCCGCGTCGACCCGGACCTGGCGGTCGTCATGATCACCGCCTACGGCTCGGAGAAGATCGCCGTGCAGGCGATGAAGCTCGGCGCCGTCGACTACGTGCCGAAGCCCTTCGACAACGACGAGCTCAGGCTGGTCGTCCGCCGCGTGATGGACACGGTGCTGCTCCGCCGCGACCACCGCCGCCTCCTCGAACAGGTGGAGCGCGCGTTCGGCTTCGAGCAGATCGTCGGGCAGAGCCCGGCCATGCGCCGGCTCTTCGAGACCATCGACAAGATCGCCGACACCGACGTCACCGTGCTGATCCGCGGCGCGAGCGGCACCGGCAAGGAGCTGGTCGCGAACGCGCTCCACTACCGGAGCCCGCGGCGCGCGAAGCCGCTCGTCAAGATGAACTGCGCGGCGCTCAGCCAGGAGCTGGTCGAGAGCGAGCTCTTCGGCCACGAGAAGGGCGCGTTCACGGGCGCGCTCGGGCGGCGCGAGGGGAAGTTCGAGGCGGCCGACGGCGGCACGCTCTTCCTGGACGAGGTGGGCGACATGCCGCTCGAGACGCAGGCGAAGCTCCTGCGCGCCATCCAGGAGAAGGAGTTCGAGCGGGTGGGCGGGAACGTGCCGATCCGGGTCGACGTGCGGCTCATCGCCGCCACCAACCAGGACCTCGAGAGCGCCGTGCGCGCCGGCCGCTTCCGCGAGGACCTCTACTACCGCCTGCGCGTCGTCGAGCTCGCCATTCCGCCGCTCGCCGAGCGGCGCGAGGACATCCCGCTGTTGATCGACCACTTCCTGAAGGAGGCCGCCCGGCGCTTCGCGCGCGACCCGAAGCCGCTCACCGGCGAGGCGCTGCGCGCCTGCGTCGCGCACGAGTGGCGGGGGAACGTGCGCGAGCTGCGCTCGGCCGTCGAGCAGGCGCTGCTGCTCGCCCCCGGACCCGAGATCACGCCCGCCGACCTCTTCGGCCGCCCCGCCGTCGACGAGAGTCCGCCGTCCGGCGCCCTGCCTGCGACCTTCCGCGAGGCCAAGGAGCGCATGGTGGAGGCCTTCGAGCGCGACTTCCTCCGCCAGGCGCTCCGCCGCCACGGCGGCAACATCACCAAGGCGGCCGAGGAGGTCGGCATGCACCGCCAGAACCTGCAGCAGAAGATGCGCGAGCTCGGCCTGACCGCCGATGATGCGCTCACGGAGCCGGAGTGAAGGAGAGCCCATGCAACTCGTCGGAAGAGTCCGGAACCTCCTGCGTGGCCTGGCCGCGCGCTGGATCGGCCGCCGCGAGCAGCGCCACCCCGACGCGGTCTATGCCGCCGCCATCGAGGAGCGCGTGGCGCAGTACGGGAAGCTGCGTGAGGCCGCGGCCGGCATCATCTATCTCCGCAGCAAGCTCGCGAAGGAGCTCGAGCGCGAGTCGGCCGAGCTGGGGCGCGTCGGCCGCCAGCTCGAGATCGCGGTCGACCGCGACGACGATGCCGTGGCCCTGCACCTGATCGGGCGCCGCGACGCGCTCGGCGCGGAGGTGACGCGGCTCACGGCCGAGCTGACCGAGCTCACCAAGGAGGCGGAGGGCGCCAAGCAGAACCTGGTCACCTTCCAGCGCGAGATCGCCCGGCTGCGCGAGGAGCGCGTGCGCATGCTCGCCCGCCTGGCGAGCGCGAAGGCGCGGCTGCGCTTCCAGGCGACCTTGAACGGGCTCTCCCCCGATGCCGACATCCGCGCCCTGGAAGAGGTGCGCGACCACGTCAACCGGCTGGTCGCCGAGACGCAGGTGAGCCGCGACCTCGGCGACAGCGAGCTCGAGAAGCGCCTCGGGCGCATCCGTGAGGCCGAGGCGGAGAGCGCCGCGCGCGCGCAGCTGGACGAGCTGAAGCGCACGCGGCGCGGGCGGCTCGTTCCGATGGTGCTGCCCGAGGCGGTCCCCGTGCGATGACGGATCCACCGCGCGAGGCATGGTGCCCGCGCGCGAACACCCGCCGGCGCGAGAGCCCGGCGAGAGGAGAGTGAGCCATGATGCATCATCACGAGAGCTTCTGGACCGGCTGCGGCCCCCACGCGCGCGCCGCGTGGGAGGAGGCCGCGCCCTGGATCGCGGCGGCTTCGGGCTTCTTCGGCGCCGCCGCCTTCGGGGTGCGGAGACCGCTGCGCTTTCTCGCCTTCCAGCTCGGGCTCGACGAGACGCAGACACGCGAGGTGGCGCGCATCCTCGACGAGCTCAAGACCGAGCGCGCGCAGGCCTCCGTCGACCACCGGCGCATGTCGGCGGCGCTCGCCGACGTGCTCGCCGAGGACAGCTTCGACGCCACCCGGGCGGCCGAGGCGGGACGGGCGCGGGTCGAGAGCGCGGAGCGCATGCGCCAGGCGACGGTGCGCGCGCTCGACCGGCTGCACCGGGTGCTGCGCCCGGAGCAGCGCGCGAAGCTCGCGCTCCTCATCCGGACCGGCGCGGTGGTACTCTGAGCGGATGGGCATCCGGATCACCCGGGTCACCAAGCGCTTCGACAAGTTCCTGGCGCTCGACAACGTGAGCCTCGAGGTGCCGAGCGGGGCGCTCCTCGCCCTGCTCGGGCCCTCGGGCTCGGGGAAGACGACGCTGCTCCGGATCATCGCCGGGCTCGAGGTCCCCGACGACGGCTCGGTGCGCTACGACGACCAGGACGTCACCGAGGTCGGCGTGCGCGAGCGCAACGTCGGCTTCGTCTTCCAGCACTACGCGCTCTTCCGGCACATGAGCGTGTTCGACAACATCGCCTTCGGGCTCAGCGTGCGCGACTGGCCGAAGGCGCGCGCTCGGGAGCGCGTGCAGAAGCTCCTCGCCCTGATCCAGCTGGAAGGGCTGGAGCGGGCCCTCCCCTCGCAGCTCTCGGGCGGGCAGCGCCAGCGCGTGGCGCTGGCGCGCGCGCTGGCCGCGGAGCCGCGCGTCCTTCTCCTCGACGAGCCCTTCGGCGCGCTCGACGCGAAGGTGCGCCAGGAGCTGCGCGAGTGGCTCCGCCGGCTGCACGACGAGATCCACGTGACCAGCGTGTTCGTGACCCACGACCAGGAGGAGGCCTTCGAGGTGGCCGACCGGGTCGCGATCATGTACCGCGGGCACATCGAGCAGGTGGGTTCCCCGGGCGAGATCTTCGAGCAGCCGGGAAGCCCGTTCGTGATGGGCTTCCTCGGCAACGTGAACGTGCTGCGCGGGACCGTGCAGCGCGGGCGCGCGCTCGTGGGCGGCCTCGATATCTCCTACCCGCAGCATCCTCACGACGAGGCGCGCGCCGCCACCGCCTTCGCCCGGGCGCACGAGCTCGACATCCTGCGCGCGCGCGACGGGCGGCCGAGCCTCGAGGGCAAGGTCGCTGACATCCGGGCGGCCGGCGCGGTAGTCAAGGTGCGCGTCTACGCGGAGCCCTTCGGCGTCGTGCTGAGCGTCGATCTCACCCCGGAGCGGCACCGCGAGCTGGGCCTCGCGGTCGGGGACGTGGTGCACGTCGTACCCCGGCAGCTGCGCGTCTTCGTGCAGGACTACTCGATCTGAGCCTGTGGCTCCCGTTCCTCCGCTGGTGGGTCAGGCGCCGTCCGGTGGTCGTCATTCGACGCGGTGCTTGACACTGACGCGGACCTCCGGCATTGACGACACGTGACGATGCGGACCGCGACCTGCTGTTGTTGTACCGAGGCCCGGGGGGCTTCCCTCGCCCACGGTCGCGTCGCGTTCGTCGCCGCCAGCTCCTAAGCCAAGCGAACGTCTCGACCCGAAGGCCCGGGAGGCTCACGCCCCCGGGCCTTTTTGTTTTCCGGCGACCGAGACGGCACCCGCGACCATCCAGGAGGAAGCGATGAGACAGGACCTGCATCACCGCTGGCTGAAGACGAAGCGACCCCTGCGCTCGCTCGGCACGAGCCGCCGTGCGCTCCGCGATGCGGCGCGCGCCACGGCGGCCAGCGTTGCCCTCCGGGATTGCCTTTGTAGACCCTCCTGTCAGCTGGCGGCCTAGCCGCCTCGTTTCCCCCGACATCTCGTTCATCGACCGTCCCGGCGGGATCGCGGACGGCCCGACCGAGTCCTGGGACTTCGTCCAGGGCTGAGGGAGATCTCCATGCTGAGACACACCACACTCGCCCTGCTCGCGGCGGCGCTCCTCACTGCACCGCTCCGGGCCGCCACCCTCGAGCTGCTCAACGTGTCCTACGACCCGACGCGCGAGCTGTGGCGCGACGTCAACGCGGCCTTCATCCCGAAGTACGAGAAGGAGACCGGCACCACGCTCGCCATCAAGCAGTCGCACGGCGGCTCCGGCACCCAGGCGCGCGCGGTGATCGACGGCCTCGACGCTGACGTGGTCTCGCTCGCCATGTGGGCCGACACCGACGCCATCCGCAAGGCGGGTCAGATCGGGGCCGGCTGGGAGAAGCGGCTCCCCAATGACTCCCTCCCCTACACCTCGACCATCGTGTTCGTGGTCCGCAAGGGGAACCCCAAGGGCATCAAGGACTGGCCCGACATCGTGAAGCCCGGCATCGAGATCGTGACCCCCAACCCGAAGACCTCCGGTAACGGCAAGCTCTCCTTCCTCGCCGCCTGGGGTTCGGTCACGCAGCGCGGGGGCTCGGAGGCCGACGCGCTCGAGTTCGTCAAGAAGCTCTACGCGCGAGTGCCCGTCCTCGACCTGGGCGCGCGCGGCTCCACCACCACCTTCGTGCAGAAGAAGATCGGGGACGTGCACCTCGCGTGGGAGAACGAGGCACGCCTCGAGGTCCAGGAGGCCGGCGGCGCGGTCGAGATCGTCTATCCCCCCATCAGCTTTCTCGCCGAGCCGCAGGTCACCTGGGTCGACGCCAACGTGAAGCGCAAGGGCACGGAGGCCGCGGCCAGGGCGTACCTCGAGTTCCTCTACACCGAAGAGGGGCAGAAGATCATCGCCAAGAACTTCTACCGCCCGATCGACCCGGCCGTGCGCCAGAGGTACGCAACAGAATTCCCCGAGATCAAGGTCTTCCCGATAAGCGCGATCGCGAAGAGCTGGGACGACGCCTACGTCAAGTTCTTCAACGACGGGGGCGTGTTCGACGGCTTCTACAAGCCGAAGCCGTGAGCGGAGCCCCGGGACCCCGCCCATGACGACCGACGTGAACCGCCGCGTGCTGCCGGGCTTCTCGCTGAGCCTCGGCTACACGCTCCTCTACATGAGCCTGCTGGTCGCGATCCCGCTCGGGGCGGGGTTCCTCAAGGCGTCGCATCTCTCGTTCAGCGAATTCTGGGCCGCCGTCGCGTCGGAACGTGCGCTGGCGGCGTACCGACTCACCGTGGGCGCATCCTTGGCGTCGGCGGTCATCAACGTGGTGGTGGGCGTGCTCGTGGCGTGGGTGCTCGTGCGCTACCAGTTCCCCTTGAAGGGCCTCCTCGATTCTCTCGTCGACCTGCCCTTCGCCCTCCCGACGGCCGTCGCCGGACTCGTCTACTCGGACCTGTTCGTCGAGCAGGGCTGGTACGGGCGCTTCCTCGTCCCGCTCGGCATCCAGGGTGCGTACTCGCGCCTGGGCATCGTGCTCGTGCTGGTCTTCATCGGCTTCCCCTTCGTGGTCCGCACCCTCCAGCCCGTGCTCGAGGGCCTCGACAAGGACGTCGAGGAGGCCGCCGCGTGCCTGGGCGCGAACCGGCTGCAGACCGCGCTCCGGGTGATCTTCCCCTCCATCCTGCCGGCCGTCATCACCGGCTTCGCCCTCGCCTTCGCGCGCTCGCTCGGCGAGTACGGCTCGGTGGTCTTCG
>Ga0209472_1002000_pt1 | contig 11584 bp, 10 predicted proteins | sample GraSoiAngelo_130_FD_185887 | JGI IMG/M metagenome (GOLD analysis project Ga0209472, IMG submission 185887) | Grasslands soil microbial communities from the Angelo Coastal Reserve, California, USA - 14_0929_02_20cm (SPAdes) (version 2) | ecosystem: Environmental > Terrestrial > Soil > Grasslands ...
ATGTGCCCGGCGGCTATGGAATGCGAGAATTGCTGGGCGGGGCGAAGGCGATTGTCGCCTCCACCAAGAAAGTCGGCGGCCCGGGAACGCGTTTGGACATCCCCATCACGCACATCAACGCCTCTTACGTCCGGAGCCACTTTGATGCGATGGAAGTAGGTCTAACCGATGCTCCTCGAGCGGATGAGATTGTTCTGGCATTAGTCATGACGACGGGCGCTCGTGTTCACGCCCGCGTGGCCGGATTGAAAGCGTCGGAGATCAAGGGGGAAGACGGGCTGCGATGAATTCAGCACGCGGACTCATTTTGGAATAATCTGCTGCGAGAGCGGACGTTTCTGAGTCAGCGGTAATTATCCAGGCTGCAACCAAACCAGCTCCGGAGGAGCGAGAAGACATAAGCCCGGATGGTCTGCCTAAGAAGTAATTTTCGGATGAGTCGGCGGAATGAAGAATCCAAGGACTAGCTCCGCAGGAGCGGAACATGTTAGCCCGGCACGTGAGTGCCGGGTGGAAGCGCGGAACAAGATCACGCGCCCGTAGGGCGCAATGGCGCATCGCAGCTTTTTCTATAGCCTCGAGCGTTAAGGCAAAAAATGAGAGCTAAAATCCGCAAACTCGCAACTTTCGTAGAAGAAACTTGCACCGAAATGGGCCGCGCCATCCAGCCGCCGACGCGGCGCGCGGCTTGCGTGGCAGTTATCGAGAATCCCTGTGCCGGCAAATACGTCGAGGACTTGACCGAGTTGATGGACATTGGCGAAGAACTCGGTGAACTGCTCACGCAGCGCGCCGTCGCGGCTCTGGGAATTTCTGGGAACACGGTCGAAAGTTATGGCAAAGCTGCCGCCGTGGGTGAAAATGGCGAACTGGAACATGCCGCCGCTGTTCTGCATCCGAAACTAGGCGCGCCGGTGCGGAAAGTCCTCGGAAAGGGCGCCGCCCTGATTCCATCATCAAAAAAGCGCGGTGGATTGGGCGTTGCGCTCGACATCCCTCTCGGTCATAAAGACGCCGCTTTTGTGCGCAGCCATTTCGATGGCATGGAAGTGCGCTTGAACGACGCGCCAAGAGCCAATGAGATCATGGTCGCCATCGCGGTAACTGACAGCGGGCGGCCACTGCCGCGTGTCGGAGGCCTAAGAAAAGACGAGATCAAGGGGGAAGACGGGTTGAGGTAGATAGTCCTGCAGCAGCTTCAATAAGATTATTGGAAATAAGTCACGGGTTTCAAGCCGTTAGGACAATAAATGACCTTTTGCCGATCCCTGCCCCTACTTCTCACTCTGCAATTTCTTTTTCCTGTTTCTCTTTCGTCTCAGGCAATCCGACAAAAAGCCGACCTCATCATCGCTGGCGGCACGGTCATCACGATGGACGGCGCGCGAACCATTTACGATGACGGCGCCGTTGTCGTCAGAGGCGACACGATCGTCGCTGTTGGCCCGCGAGCCGAAGTCGAAGCTAAGTACGCTAGCTCGCAGACGATCGATGCGCGCGGCAAGCTGGTTCTCCCCGGATTCATCAATGGCCACACCCATGTGCCGATGACGCTTTTTCGCGGCCTGCATGATGACGTCACGCTTAACGACTGGCTTTACAAATACATCTTCCCGGCTGAAGCCAAAAACGTGAACGAGGAATTCGTGCGCTGGGGAACGCGGCTCGCGGCAGCGGAGCAGATCCGCTCAGGGGTCACGACTTTCGCCGATATGTATTACTTCGAAGATGCTGTGGCCGAGGAAACCAAAGCTGCGGGCATGCGCGGCGTACTCGGGGAGACATTCATCGATTTTCCGGCGCCGGACAACAAAAGCGAAGCCGAGATGCTCGCGTACACCGAGAAGTTCCTGAAGAAGTGGCAAGGCGATCCGCTGATTTACGCGGCAGTAGCGCCGCATTCGATTTACACTTGTTCACAAAAAACGCTTCAGGATGCCACGGCCTTGGCGCGCAAATATCATGCGCCGATTCTAATCCACGTTGCTGAGATGAAAAAAGAATGGGAGGACAGCCAGAAACAGCACGGAATGTCGCCTGTGCAATACCTGGACAAGATCGGCGTACTCGGACCAGATGTCGTATCAGCACACTGCATTTTTGTGGATGGCGCAGACCGCAAGACTTTGGCGCAGCGGCAAGTGGGATGCGTGCACAACCCGTCGAGCAACATGATGATCGCGAGCGGCGTTGCGCCCGTGCCGGAGCTGCGCGCTGCCGGTGTCGCCGTTGGGCTCGGGACCGATGGCCCAGCCGGGAGCAATAATGACCTCGACTTGATGGAGGAGATTGACCTCGCAGCGAAGCTCGCCAAGATTACGAAAATGGATCCGTTGGCGCTCAACGCGAAAGCGGTCGTAGAAATGGCGACAATCGACGGTGCCAAAGCGCTGCACATGCAAACAGAGATCGGCTCGCTCGAAGCAGGCAAGAAGGCCGACCTGATTCTAATCAGTTTGGACGAGCCAAACGCTGTGCCGATGTACAGTGTCTATTCGCAAATCGCCTACTCGCTGAAAGCCAGCGATGTGCAAACAGTTGTGATTGGTGGGCGTGTGGTCATGCGCGACCGGAAATTGCTGACCGTGAATGAAGAGGAAGCCATCGCAAAAGCGCGTGAGTATCAGAAGAAAATAGCCGCATCTTTAGGCTTGCAGTGATGAGAACAGAAAGTGAATTAGCAGAGTAAGAACTTGTCATTCCGAACGCCTTCAGGCGTGAGGAATCTGCTTTGGATTCTCCGCAAACAGCAGATTCCTTGCTTCGCTCGGAATGACAAATCTCTTTAGACTTTTGTACACGAGTTCTCATCGTGTAATTACTTCCGGCACTCTCGTCGCCGGCGGCGTGTTTCGGCTGCGTTGAGCGCTAACCACACCATCGATGATCACCATACCGATGCCCGGAAGGTCACCGCGTTGAATGCTCTCAAGCAGATCTTTGCCTGATGAATGCTGGGCTTTATCCATCAGAACAAAATTTGCCGCCTTGCCCGGCGCAATCAATCCGCAATCAAGATTGCGGATTTTCGCCGTATTGCCGGTTGCGAAACAGATTGCCACCTGGGCCGGCACGTCGCCCAATGAAGAAAGCAGCGATATCATGCGTAGAACTCCCAGCGGCTGCACGCCCGATCCCGCGGGGGAATCGGTACCGAGAATCACTCGTCCGAGCTGATTCAGTTCTTTAGCGGTTCTTAGAGTCAGCAATGCGGCGCGCTCGTTGCCGTTATGCACAATCTCCAGAGCGCGTGAAGATTTCTCGCACAACGCCGTGATCTGATCGTCGGGCAATGCGGTATGGCCGCCATTGACGTGGCCGATGACGTCAGCATCGGTCTCGAGCACGATGTCTTTGTCAATGAGACTTGAGCCTGGGATCGAGGGTCCGCCGGTATGAATCGTGCTCTGAATTCCGTATTTCCGAGCCCAGGCGACCATCTGGCGTGCGGTCTTTCCGTCCTTGACGCTACCCAACCCTACCTCGCCGAGAATATTCACGCCTGCTGCTGCGAGCTCTTTGAAGTCGTCTTCGACCATTCCGTGCTCGATTACCGGCGCGCCTGCATGAATTTTCACCCCGCCCGGCCGGAACGCATTAAATGATCGCTGGGCACAGATCGCCATTGCCTTCAGCCCAACAACATCTTTCGGGCGTCCTGGAGTGTGCACTTCGCCTGCGGAAATCATGGTGGTCACGCCACCATGCATGTAGCTGTCGATCCATCCCAGTTGATTCTGACGGGGAGTCCAGTCGCCAGCGACCGGATGCACATGACTGTCGATCAGACCTGGACTGAGAGCAGTTCCGCGGGCGTCTATGACCGTCGCGGCGTTCCCGACGTCAACATCTTTTTCCCGCCCCACTGAAACTATCTGGCCATCTACTGCAAGCACGGTATCGGCATCGAGGATTGGTTGTTCGAGATTGCCACTGAACAGCAGCCCAATATTGCGGATCACCAGCCGGTGCGGTCCGGCGGATTTAGGCGATGCAGCTTCGGTCATGATTGAGTCCTTGAGAGAAGACTTAAAAGGTTGAGCTAAGCGTGCGCTAGTATAGCGGTTTCCTCACAACAGGCGGGGTCAGCTAAAATCGGCAAGTAGAGAACCAAAAAGCCCTCATGCCTTCAGGTGACGTGATCTTCTGGGAAGTGGACACCCAAGCAGACTTCATGCTGCCTGGTGGCAAATTGTATGTACCCGGAGCCGAGAAGCTGCTTCCAAACATACGCCGGCTCACGGATACAGCACGCATAAGAAGAGTGTTCCTCGTGTCACATGGCTGTTTTCACACCAACGACGATCCCGAATTCAAAACCTTTCCCCCGCATTGTGTGCAAGGCACGCCGGGAGCAAATTTCGTTCCTGAAGCATTAACCGACCAGGTATTCCGAGTTCCAAATACCGCGGATGCGACCTTGCCGCCGCAACTTGAGAAGTTTCAGCAAATCCTTCTTGAGAAGCAGACGCTGGATATTTTCGAGAGCCGCCACGCTGGCACTTTGGTCGAGCGATTGGGGACCAAACCGGAATTCGTGGTGTTTGGAGTTGTCACCGAATATTGCGTTCGTCTGGCGGCTAAGGGATTGCTGCAGCGCGGCCGGCGCGTCTCTGTGGTTGAGGATGCCATCGAAACCCTTAAGCCCGAAGAGGGTACCCGCGCTATTTCTGAGCTACGCGCATTAGGCGCAAAAATGATTACAACCGATGAGGTGCTGGCGAGCCTGGACCAGTAGCTTTCGTCGCCAGCTCTGGCTCGTCGATTCAGTTGAGTTTTCCGAGCCTCTTATAGAGACGGTCGGCCTCCTCTTGTTCGGCAGTTGCTTGCGCTGGACGGCGGGTGAGCCTGTATATTTCAGCCATGCCACGATGCGGTTCCGGCTCTTGGGGCCGCAGTTTCGCTGCTTCTTCGAAATAACGAAACGAATCGGAATACCGTCGTCCGCCCTGGCTCTTGCGCGCAAGCTCGAGGGTGGCGGAGTAGAGCAAGTCCGCCGTTCCGGAATCTTCCACATTAAGTTGATGCGCGTGGCGGAGCGTTTGATAAGCCGCCAAATCCTCGCCCAGCTTTGAGAGAACGGCCCCATAGAGGGCGTTCAGTTGAAATAAGTCCGGCCAGCGCTGCAGGGCATTGGCAAGCGGGGCGCGCGCCTCCTCAAATCGATTCAGCTGAAAATAGGCCAGCGCGAGGTTATATTGCATTTGCGGCGATTGCGGGGCCAACTCCGCGGCCCGGCGCAAAGGCTTCAGCGCCGCTTCTGAGTCTCCATGTTGGCCGTAGATCGTGCCTAGCTCGGTTAATTTTTCTGCATCATCAGGATCGTACAATTGCTCGCACACCGCGCGCGCCTCGTCTCTCAGGCCTTGGTCCAGCCTCTGCGCGCATTCCATTCTGAGCCTGCTCTCATTGTCTTCGCGTTGCCGTAGCTCGTCCGAAAGCGCCAGGGCCTTCTTGGCTTCCTCCTCACGCCCTTGTTTGCGATACACGAGTCCGAGCTGATAAGGAATGCGGGCATCGCGCGGATTGGCCTGAGCGGCTTCTTTCAACCACTTTTCAGCAGCAGCTAGATCTCCCTGCTTGAAGTAGGCGTAGCCGAGAAAATAAGCGGTATCGGGAAAAGGAGGCTTGGCCGCAGCCTCATTTAAATTTCGGATTGCGCTTTCGAATTTGCGCTCCTCGAGGTCCACTCTTCCCAAGTAATACAACACATTTGGATGATCTCCAACTTCACGATGAACCGCCTCAAATTCCTGGCGCGCTTCATCGAATTTCTTCATCTCGAACAGCGCGACTGCCAAAGGAAAGCGCGCCCGCAGAGTCAACGTCGGGTCCAGTTTCAGGACGGCGCGAAATTCGCTCGCGGCCTCGTCGTATCTGTCCTGTTTCAAGGAATCGTAGGCCTTACCCAGGTGTGCTTCCGGAGTGTCGACGGCGGATGTTTGGGGGACAAGCGCTTTCTGCGATGTGTTTGCGCCTGCGCCGAGGGTGACCACTGCTAGCAGCGCCATCAATATCAACATCCGTCGCTGAATATGTCGGGTCGTCATCACCTTCGCGCGGCCTTGTTCATCAGCCCGGGGGCAACTTTCTTAATCTCCGCCGCTTCCTCGGTCGTAGCGGTGCTTACATAATCGCTGACCAGTTTTTCACAGCGTTCCCGGACTTGATCGTAAGCCGCGGGACCGTGGCCTCGTGCGACGAGCAGTTCTTTGAGCCAGTGTTTGCCGTACCCCGCGTGCATGGTTTCGTCGGCCCAATCGAAGTCCATGTCGTGCTCGCTCAACGTGTCGCCATAAGTGTGAAAGAGTTGCGCGCGCGCGGGTTTGTGCCGGATATTCTTGGTCTCAAAGAAGTAGAGCATTCCCAAGAGATAGATCGGATCTTCTCCGGCAGCGCTCTCGTAGATGTACGTGCCCAAAGGAATCTCCACCGGCTCGAGGTCCCAGGTGATCAAGCGCTCATATCCCATCTGGCAGTGGCGCGATTCGTCGTAGGTCCAGCGGGCTGAGTCGTGAATCCATTCCCAAGGCAATACGTCCGCAAAGGCGCTTTGAATCACGCCGCCAGCTTCGATCGCCCAAACTTCGTTGAGGTGGCTGATGGCGGAGCGGAGTTGAAGTTGCATGCCTTCGCCGTAGGGATAATTTGGATCGATTATGTCAGGCCAGTAAAAGCGGCATGGCCAAAAACGCGGGTCTCTGGCGGGGTGCGAGGGAATGGTGTAAGTTTTCGATCCCGACAAAGGCCCGGCGGCGGGCGCCGATGCTGACGGCGCGACGCCTACTCCGCCCACATCTGAAAGCCGGTTCCCGACTGCTTCAGTCCAGGCGAGCGCGCCTTCTCGCAACTCGGGATTCCCGGAGAGCGCAGATTCCGCCCAGTCCTCGAAGACCCTAATCTGCTCCACCTTTTCAGAAAGCGCTAGAGACAAAAACCGATGCGTGGGCCCATCAGCTATCGAATCCGATGCCTCAAGGTATGCCTGGTAGCAATCGCGCAGCGCAGGCAGAAGAATCATGCCTACGCTCAACAGGAACGCTGGCACCGAGGGCGAATCCTTAACAGCGCCGAAGAGTTCGATGAGTGCGGTGTCTGTTCCTTCTTCTTCCAGCAAGCGGCTGGGAAAACGAAGCTCGAATACGCGATTCCGCAAGGCGTGCGCGTTTTCCGCACTTTGCCAGATGAAGCGAGCGAGGCCGGTTTTGATTTCGAGAGGAGCGATTGCAGGGATCCACGCCGCCATGCTCACCAGAAGGGAGCGCTCACAAAAGAAAAAGCGCTTGAGCAGTTGGGCTGTATCGAACCGCATCCAGCGCGCCCTCGGCTGCGGGCTCAACAAAAATGTGGATGCTTGTGCCATGAGTCCTGTGCAGTATCCGTCTGCCCTCTCCGGCCCGTGGCTCGACGTCTAAAAACCTCAAGATCGTAACCTTTCTATTCTAAACTTCAAGCCAAACTTGGTGTTCAGAACAATACCGGAAGGAACACACATGCCGAGAGAAAATCACGGCTACTGCGAAGCAACCGGGCAGCTTGTCTCTCAGTGCAGAACTGGGGTGGCGTTAGTGGCGACGCATACCCACTTCCCGGCGTTGAACAGCCAGGTGTCAACGAAGCGCTCGCGCCGCACGTAACGTTTGCCTCCCTCGACTCCTTTGGCTCGAAAAACTCCGGTCGCGATGGCAGTGTTTCCGAATACACGCACGCTCATCGATTCGGGCGCAACCTGCTGCTCTTGAGAATTAGTCGCTTTTACAGTGGCCAAGAATTGTGTCTTGGTCTGTACAGAACCATCATCATTGATCAGCACAATCTGATCGTCCAGGAGTGTGTCCAACGCCTTCCGGTCCCCAAGCTTATACGCCTGGTTCCAAGCCTTCTCCAGAGCAATAATTTTAGATTGCGTTCCGGCATCATTGTTGTCTTGTGCCAGAACGAACAAAGCCATGGCGCCCACCAGGCCCACCAACAGACCGGCGAATTTCATCATCCACCCCCGTCTTATGCAGGAAGTATATGGCAGGCCCTCCCTTCTCTCGCAGCCAGTGAACCGTTAGGGTAATCTCGGGATCACGCTGATATTCTGCGATCACCGCGGCGTACCTTTGGCCACTGGGACCAGGTATTTTGGCGAATACTCCAGGCCGCGGATTGCGGGGGGCGTGGGGTGCCCGTTCAGAGAACTCAACCACGGGTTGCCACCTCAGTCGATAACCAATCCGGAGCGCCATTCCCTGTCGACGGTAGAACTGGCTGACCTTTGTGCGATGCGGCAGGGACGGAATGACGCCCTCCTTGGTAACTGCCAAACCGCCGAACTGCGGTGCAGCTAGAGTCTCTGTCGCGGTTACGGTGCTTGAACTACTGGCCTAGCGGAGGATCGATCGTTCCTACCAACCCAGTCTTGTTATCCTGCACTGCCAGTCGCAATCGGTTGTTGCCGGGTTGGGGATCGAGATCTATGTGCAGCAATAACCCTTTTTCAACGATCTGACGATAGACCTCCCCATTAAACGACTGATCTACCTTCTGACTGCGTTCGACAAGCATTTTCCCATGCGGCGAAAACACGGTGGCATAGAAAGCGACATTCAGCCTTTTGCCACCAGAAGTATCTTCGGCTGACAACGTGTTTGCATCCACAAGGAAATCCACTCCGACCTTGCCTGGAGTGGAATTGGCGGATGATGGCCGCACTCTCGCGCTGAAGCCCACCAGAGTTGCCGGAACGACATCGCGCAGCGCCGAGGCGACCTCCTGCTCTTGGCTGTATCCTTTCATTTGGGTGGGATCTATGGCGAAGTAGCCGCGCCGGTTCTGGACTTCAGTCCCGTCCCGCTTTACTTTAACCTTGATCGAGCGATACTTGCCGTCCCACTTCTTGTTCTCAGGATAGTAGCCCAGCGTGTAAGTGGCTGCTTCATCCTTAAACGCGCGCTCCACGCCATACTTGATTTCGTTCTGATTGACATAAGCGCGTCCGCCCGTCTCGCGTGCCATTTCTCTCATTGTTTCCTGGGAGTCGATGGAAGTCGAAATAGACAAGCCGCGCGCGTCTACCGGATACACCGCCACCTGCGCGCTCGCCAGTCGAGCGGCAGTCTCGCGAATCTCATCCGCGTGCGCTTGCCGGAAAGTCGCCGCATAATTCCCTGCTGAATGTTGATCCACGCTGCGTATTTTCTGACTCGGCAAACTCTCTTCCAATTCAGCATTGGTCATGTTTCGGTTCTCAGGAATGAGCGAAAAAGGAAGATTTCCGGTCACCCAGATAATGTTCTTGCGCCCCGGAAGTCCACCCAGGATTCGTCCCAGGCTGTTCAACGCTTGCAGTGTCAGGATGGTCCTCTGCTCCTGCGCGTATGCAACTTGGGCGGCTTCAAAGCTCTGAGCTGCCGCTTGCGCGGCCGCCACCAATTGCGCTGCCCCGGGCCCCAAGCCCGATGTATCCGTCGCAGGGGCCGGTGCTGGCATCGAGGCTGGCCACAGTTGACCCGCTCGTGGCATCCCCCGCAGCCGCGCTCGTCGTGGCTCGCCCCGCGCTGGCGAACTCCTGCGGCCTCGGCCGGAAGCGCTGCAATGCCGCATACAAAATCTGCGGATCAGTCGTGAAGTCCTGCAATACGTTCAGTGAGCCGGTGAGAGTAAAAACGGCCATGCGCTGATCCGGCTTGTACTGGTCCTGCACAAAGTTCAGCATTTGCCGGCGGGCGTATGCCTGATCCGAGAAAGGAGTATTGATCGCATCCAGTAACATTACTGTGACTGGCCCGCCTGTCGAGCGATACTGGGACCGATTCGAGTAGATACCGGGCGGCAGCGATGCTGGTCCGGACGCGCTCTGCAGCGGGCCCGCGAACGTAGCAATCTTCTGCGCCTTCCCGTTTTCCTCTACCACGAAGTCCTCCGGATGCAGGCCGGCAATCGGATTGCCTTGCTTGTCCGTGACCACAGCATCGATCAGCACCAGATGCGTGGTAACCCGGATCGTCGGAGCCGGCAGCTCAGTGGAAGATTGTTCTGCAGCCTGAAGCCATCCACCCACGGCGATTCCTGCGATCGCAACCAGAAACAGACACAACCAGCGGCGCTGCACGAAATGGGTCATAAAGCCTCCTCCTGATCCCAAAAGCGCGGAGTAACATTAGTATTTTTCTCGTCACATGGCAATTTATTTGCCTGAACCAGCAACCCTCTCTAGCAGGCTGCGGAAAAAGTCTGAATCGAGACGATTCGCCGCCTCAGGGGCTAAAGCCCTCGCTGGTTTTGCACGACTTACGCGGCGCTAAAGCGCCGCTCTACCACAGTGCAGCAGGCTTTCGTGACTTTTTCCGCAGCCTGCTAGAGTGCCTATCCGGGAGGGTGAAAGCACTCCCGTAGCCCCATATGATCGGGGTGCCTGGGTAGTCCCCACCGTGTGAAGTGCCCCCGTTTGCTGTACCAATCCCAATGTAAGTTCTCAGTTGATGATTCAGCGGGGATGAGGTCTGGAGCAGGGGACGGCGTTTGAGTCTCCTGCTCCAGCAGCCTTGTACTAGCTTTCTTCATGCCCGCATCTCCGCTCGTGTTCGTGCAAACTCTGCCGGCGGCACGTAGTCCAGCGAACTGTGTGGACGCTGCTGATTGTAATCTTGCCGCCAAGCTTCGATCTTTCGTCTTGCATCACTCAGACTGGTGAACCAGTTCGCGTTCAGACATTCATCCCGCAGCCGGCCGTTGAAGCTTTCTACGTACGCGTTCTGTACGGGCTTTCCCGGTTGAATAAACTCCAGTCGCACTCCGCGTTCTTCGCTCCAGGCCGCCAGTGCCCGACTGCGAAACTCCGGCCCGTTGTCCAGAACGATGGCTTCCGGCAGTCCGCGCTCGCTCGCAATCCGATCCAGCACGCGGCGCACTCGTAATCCACCCAGCGAAGTATCGACCTCGATGGCCGGACATTCCCGTGTGCAACCGTCCACGATGGTCAACATCCGAATCACCCTCCCGGTGGCCACGCAATCACTCACGAAATCCATCGACCAACGTTCATTCGGCCTCGTGGCGGCTGGGCTAGTTACCGCACCCCTCCAGCGGATCCGCCGCCGTTGCCGAATCCTCATCGCCAAACCTTCCTCGCGGTAGAGCCGGTACACGCGCTTGTGGTTGGTCGGCATTCCTTCCCGCACCAGCATCGCCGTCAGCCGCCGATACCCGAAACGCATGCGCTTCGCCGCTAGTTTTTTCAATCGCGCTCGCAGTTCGCTGTCCCGCTCCGCTTTTCGCGCCCGATAGCGATGCGTCGTTCGTCCCAATCCCATCAGCCTGCAGGCGTGCCGCTCGCTCATCTGGTACTCGACCTCGACGTAGCTCACGACTGCCCGAAGTCCCGCAGGCACTACCAGTTTTTTGAGAGCACGTCTTTCAACGCCCGGTTATCCAGCGTCAGCTCGGCCACCACGTGCTTCAGCTTCCGGTTCTCCTCTTCCAGTTGCTTCAGCCTCTTGGCCTCGCCGCTGTCCATCCCGCCGTACTTCGCCTTCCAGCGGTAGTAAGTCTGCTCGCTGATCCCCTGCTGCCGGCATAACTCCGCCGTCGTCAACCC
>Ga0209472_1002001_pt1 | contig 11583 bp, 10 predicted proteins | sample GraSoiAngelo_130_FD_185887 | JGI IMG/M metagenome (GOLD analysis project Ga0209472, IMG submission 185887) | Grasslands soil microbial communities from the Angelo Coastal Reserve, California, USA - 14_0929_02_20cm (SPAdes) (version 2) | ecosystem: Environmental > Terrestrial > Soil > Grasslands ...
CAGCGGCCCGCCGCCGCGCAGCGTGTCGGCGACGAGGATTTCGCTCGGCCCTCGCAACAGCGCCGCCGCCAGCACGCCGCCCTCGGGGTCGGCGTCCTCGCCGGCCACGAACTCTCCGGTGGAGATATCCAGCAGCGCGACGCCGGTGGCGTTGCCCTGCGTCGCGACAGCGAGCAGATAGTTGTTGGCGCCGCCGGCGAGATAGGCGGTGTCCGTCAGCGTGCCCGGCGTGATCACGCGCACGACGTCGCGCTTGAGGAGCTTCTTACCCTTGCCCGGGGCTTCCATCTGCTCGCAGATGGCGATCTTCTGGCCGGCCTGTACGAGGCGCGCGATGTAGCCGTCCGCCGAGTGGTGCGGGATGCCGGCCATCGGCGCGCCTTGCCGCGACGTGAGCGCGATCGACAGCAGGCGGGCGCCCAGCTCGGCATCCTCGCCGAAGAGCTCGTAGAAGTCGCCGAGTCGGAACAACAGCAGGTGGTCCGGGTAGCGGCGCTTGAGGTCGCGGTACTGCTGCATCATCGGCGTGTCGACGCCCGAGGTCCCGCTCACGCGACGCGGCTCCGCAGGCGCTGCCACGTCGTGGCGAGCTCCTCGGGCAGCACGCGCGTGTTCGCGACGACCGTCGCGAAGTTGTGATCGCCGCCCCAGCGCGGCACGACGTGCAGGTGCAGGTGGTCCTCGATCCCCGCTCCCGCCACGCGTCCTTGATTGAGGCCGACGTTGAATCCCTCGGCGCGATACTCCACGCTGAGCGCGGCGACCGCGCGCTGCACCAGCGTCATCGCGTCGGTCAGCTCCTCCGGCCGCGCGTCGCCGACGGCCGCGACGTGGCGATTGGTCACCGCCATGAGGTGTCCGGGCGCGTAGGGATAGGCGTTGAGGATCAGGAACGCGTGCGCGCCGCGCAGCAGGACGAACGAGGCGCGATCGTCGGAGCCGTCACGCGCGCTGCAGAACACGCAGCCCGCGGCGGGGCGCGCGCCTCCGATCCACGCCATCCGCCACGGAGCCCACAGCCGCCTCAACGCGCGGGCCGGGCCCTCACGCGTTGACGAGCTCTCGCAGGCGCTTGCCGACCTTGAAGAAGGGGACGCGCTTCTGAGGAACGTCCACCGCACTGCCCGTCTTGGGATTGCGGCCCTTACGCGAGTTCCGGTGGCGGATCCGGAAGCTGCCGAATCCCCGCAACTCCACCTTGTCGCCCTTGGCGAGCGCGTCGGTGATGTTGTCGAAGATCGTGTTGACGATCGTCTCGGTCTCTTTCTTGGTGAGGTTCGAGAGCTTCGAGACTTCGTCGATGAGGTCCGCTTTCGTCATCGTGGTGGCGCCCCCCTCCGACGGACCCTAGCACGGGCGTTTTAAGAATGTCAACGTCGTTAGGCAGTTAGCCCTCAGTCCATCAGGTAGAGGGGGGTCTTGAACAGGGGAAGGCCCGGCCGCAACAGGCTGCCGGGGGCCGGCAGACCGATCTCGTTGCGCAGCAGATCGAGGAAGGAGAAGCGCCGGCGCGGCCGCTCGACGGCCGGCGGCGTGGGAATGTTGGCCAGCTTCGCGGCGGCGTTGACCGCGTCTTCCAGTCCGCCGAGCGCGTCCACCATCTTGAGCGACAGCGCCTGCGTCCCCGAGAACACGCGCCCGACGGCGAACTGCACGACCTGCTCGCGCGGCAGCTTGCGGCCCTTGGCCACTGCGTCGATGAACTGGCCGTGGACGTCGTCGAGCAGCGTCTGCAGCACGCGCCGCTCGTCGCCGGTCATCGGGCGCGCGATGTTGCCGATGTCCTTGAACGCGCCGGCCTTGACGACCACGTAATCGACGCCGACCTTCTTCATCAGCGAGTCGACGTTGGCGAGCTGCATGATGACACCGATCGAGCCGGTCAGCGAGCCGGGATTGGCGTAGATTTGATCGGCGGCGACAGCGATGTAGTAGCCGCCGGACGCGGCGACCGCGCCGAGCGAGGCCACCACCGGCTTGCCCGCCTCGCGCACGCGGCGGATGGCGTCGTAGACCTCCTGCGTGGGGCCCACCACCCCGCCCGGGCTGTTGATGCGGATGACCACGGCCTTGATGCTGGGATTGTCGCGGTGCTGCCGCAATTCGCGCACGAGATCGTCGGTCTCGGCGATGAGCCCTTCGAGCTCGACGATCGCGACTTTGGGGCCGAAGAGCGAGCCGCCGTTGCCGCCACCGCGGCTCCACGCGCCACCGACGAGCAGGAAGAGCCCGACCACCCCGCCCAGCACGAGCACGGTGGCCATCAGCACCGTCAGCCGACGGCTCACCTATTCCTCGTCGTCGTAGTCGTAGTCCCGGCTCTTGCCGCGCTTGCCGCGCTTGGCACCCCCGCCGCCGCCGCTGCGATCCTCCACCTCCGGCGGCGCCACGGCGTGGGCGAGCTCCTTGAGGCTGAGCCCGATGCGGCGCTCGTTGGGATCCACGCGGATCACGAGTAGCGTGAGCTCGTCGCCGACGTTGACCACCTCGCTCGGCGTGGCGATCGGCCGATGCGACATCTGCGAGATGTGCAGCAGGCCGTCCACACCCGGCTCGAGCTCGACGAAGGCGCCGAAGTCCGTCAGCCGCACGACCTTGCCCGTCACCCGCGAGCCCATTGGATAGCGCTGCGCGACCGTCGACCAGGGGTCGGGCTGGATCTGCTTGAGCCCCAGCGAGATCCGCTTGTTGTCGCGGTCGATGTTGAGAATCTGCGTCTCGATGTCCTGGCCCTTCTTCAAGACCTCCGACGGGTGGCCGACGTTCCGCGTCCACGACATGTCGGAGATGTGCAGCAGGCCGTCCACACCCGGCTCGAGCTCGATGAACGCGCCGAAGTCGGTCAGGTTGCGCACCTTGCCCGACACGCGCGTGCCCGGCTTGTAGCGCTCTTCGATCGTCGTCCACGGATCGGGCTCGACCTGCTTCATGCCGAGCGAGATCCGCTTGGCGCCGCGGTTGACGTCCAGCACGATCACCTCGACCTCGTCGCCGACGTTGACGAGCTTGCTCGGATGCCGCACGCGCCGCGTCCACGACATCTCCGACACGTGCACGAGCCCCTCGACCCCGGGCTCCAGCTCGACAAAGGCGCCATAGTTCGTCAGGCTCACCACGCGCCCGTGGGTCTTCGTGCCCGGCGCGTAGCGCGTTTCCACCGTCTCCCACGGGTCGTTCGACTTCTGCTTGTAGCCGAGCGACACGCGCCCGCTCTCACGGTCGAAGTGCAGCACGACGACTTCGACCTGGTCGCCGACCTGGAAGATCTCCGAGGGGTGACCGACCCGCCCCCAGGACATATCGGTGACGTGGAGAAGACCATCGATGCCGCCGAGGTCGATGAAGGCTCCGTAGTCAGTGATGTTCTTCACGGTGCCGGTGAGCACCATGCCTTCGTTGAGGACCTCGAGCGTGTGCTTCTTCTTCTCCTCGCGCTCCTCCTCGAGCACGGTGCGGCGGGAGAGCACGACGTTGCCGCGGCGCCGGTTGAGCTTGATGACCTTGGCGCGGATCTGCTGGCCGACCATCGAGGCGAGATTCTTCACGGGACGCAGATCGACCTGCGAGCCCGGCAGGAACGCCTTCACGCCGACGTCCACGGCGAGACCGCCCTTGACCACCTCGACCACGCGGCCCTCGACCGGCTGCCCCTTCTCGTACGCCTGGGTGATCGCGTCCCAGACCTTGATCTTGTCGGCTTTGTCCTTGGACAGGACGATGAGGCCCTCGGAGTCCTCCTTGGCCTCGAGGTAGACCTCGATCTCCTCGCCGACCTTGGGCAGCGCGCCGTGCCGGTGGAACTCCTCGATGGGGATCGCGCCTTCGCTCTTGTAGCCGACGTCGACGAGCACCTCGCTCGTGCCGACATGCACCACCCGGCCTCGCACGACTTCGCCTTCCTCGAATTCGCTGGTGGTGCCCCCTTCCTTGAACCAGTCCTCCATGCGCTCCTCCGGTTCTGCGCCCTCCGTGCGCGAACCGCCGAGGTTCCGCCGTTCGTTCTCCGCCATGCCGCCAGGTCCCCCCTTCAGAGATTTGAAAGCCGCGCGATGGCCGCCATCATGTCCCGGCTCACCGTGTCGTAATACTCCTTTTTACCGGCGCCCGCTGGGCGTTCGAACCGCAGGGGTGGCCCGAATGTCACCACCACCTTAGCAGGCCGCGGAAGCAACCGCCCGCGCGGCCACGCGCACCCGCTGCCGCGGACGAACACGGGCACGACCGACGCGCCGCTCAGCACGGCGAGCAGCGCCGCACCGGGCTTGGCCTCGCGCAGCACGCCCTCGTCGCCGCGCGTGCCCTCGGGAAACACGAGCACCGCGCCGCCGCCCTCGAGCACGCGCAAGGCCGCGCGCAACGCGCCGGCGTCGGCGCCCTCGCGCCGCACGGGGCGGGCGTTGAGCGCGCGGATCAAGCGGCCGAAGCCGGGAATCGTGAACAGCTCCGCCTTGGCCAGGAACGACAGCTGGCGCGGTGCCACGCCGGCGACGAACGGCGGATCGAGCAGGCTCGAATGGTTGCTCACGAGCAGCACCGGCCCTGTCGCCGGCACGTGGTGCATGCCGCGGCCCTCCACGCGCCACAGGGTGCGCATGACGGCCACGGCGGCCGCCTTGCATGCAGCATAGAAGCCGCTACGCGGCGCGACCATGCGGCGGGCATCCACGACGGCGGCCATGCGCTCGACGACCTCGTCGATCGAGAGGTCGCTCGTGTCGACCTCGATGGCGTCGGCCGCCTTCACCAGCGGCGCCAGCGTGCGCGTCGTGTCCTGGCGGTCGCGCACCTTGACCTCGTCGATCGAGAGGTCGCTCGTGTCGACCTCGATGGCGTCGGCCGCCTTCACCAGCGGCGCCAGCGTGCGCGTCGTGTCCTGGCGGTCGCGCACCTTGACCTCGTCGCGCACGGTGTCGAGGTCGGCGTCCACGCCCTGCGCCGCCAGCTCGGAGTGCCGGCGGCGCGCGCGGCTCTCGAGGTTGGCCGTCAGAAAGAACTTCACGTCCGCGTTCGGGCACACGATGGTGCCGGTGTCGCGCCCCTCGAGCACCACGCCGCCCGCCGCGGCGGCGCGACGCTGCAGCGGCGTCACCTTGTCGCGCACCTCGCGGCGCATCGACAGCGTCGAGGTCGCGTCGGCGACGGCCTGGCTGCGGATGGCGCCGGTGACGTCCTCGCCGTTCAGCCGCACGTGACCATGCTCGATGGTGACGTCGAGCGGCGCCAGATGTCGCTCGAGGGCCGCCGTGTCGTCGAGCGAGATGCCGGCGCGCAGCACGCTCACCGCCAGGGCGCGATACATCGCGCCGGTCGGGATGAGCTCGTAGCCGAGCCGCTCGGCGAGCCGCCGCGCCACCGTCGTCTTACCCGCTCCCGCCGGGCCGTCGAGCGTCACCACGAGGCCGCGCGGGCCCATCACGGCTCCACCGTGATGGCCTCGCCGCCCGCGAGCGCGTTGAGGGTGTCCACGAACGTCGGAAACGACGTCTGCACGCACGTGGTGTCCTCGATGACCGTCTCGCCGTCGGCGACCAGAGCGGCGACGGCGAGCGCCATCGCCATACGATGATCGCCAGCCGACGCCACACGCGCGCCGTGGAACCGCTGTCCGCCGGGGACCGCCAGCCCGTCAGCGCGCTCCTCGATGCGCACACCCATCTTCGCCAGCTCGCGCGCGAGCATCGCGATCCGGTCGGATTCCTTCACGCGCAGCTCGGCGGCGTCGCGGATCTCCGTCGTACCGCGCGCGGTGGCGGCGAGCACGGCCAGTGCCGGAATCTCGTCGATGAGGCGCGGGATCAGCGCGCCGGCGACCGTCGTCGCGGCCAGCGGGGCCGTGCTCACGCCGAGCGCCGCCATCGGCTCAGCGGCCCCGTCGGTCGCCCCACCGTGCGGCGTCATGGTGAGCGGCGCCCGCATCGCCGCCAGCACGTCGAGCAGGCCGGTGCGCGTGGGATTCACGCCCACGCGGCGCACGGTCACGCGCGCGTCCGGCACGAGCAGGCCGGCCACGAGCAGGAACGCGGCCGACGAGATGTCGCCGGGCACCTGCACCGCGGTGCCGCGCAGCGGGCCGGGATGCAGCGTGACCGTCAGCGGATCGGTCCGCTCCACGCGCGCGCCGAAGGCGCGCAGCATCACCTCCGAGTGATCGCGCGAGGGCGCGGGCTCGCGCACCGTCACCGGACCATCGGCGCGCAGCCCGGCGAGGAGGATCGCGGACTTCACCTGCGCGGAGGCCATCGGCGTCGTATAGCTGATCGCGCGCGGCCGCGGGGCGCCGCGGATAGCGAGCGGCAGCCGGCCGCCGTCCTCGCGGCCGACGATCGTGGCGCCCATGCGCGTGAGCGGCTCGGCGACGCGCTTCATCGGACGCCGACGCAGCGACTCGTCGCCGGTCATCAGCGTCCAGAACGGCTGGCCCGCGACGAAGCCGATGAGCAGCCGCGCGGTCGTTCCGGAGTTGCCGCAGTCCACCACGTCGCCGGGCTCGCTGAGACCGTCGCGGCCGACGCCGCCGATCCGATAGTGCCCGGGGCCCTTCTTGCCGACTTCCACGCCCATCATCTGAATCGCGGTCAGCGTGCGCAGGCAGTCCTCGCCCTCGAGATAGCCCTGCACCTCCGTCGGTCCGTCGGCGATGGCGCCGAGCAGCGCCGCGCGATGCGAGATCGACTTGTCGCCCGGCACCTCACACTCGCCGGCCAGTCGCCGGACGGGACGTACGCGGAAGTTCACGCCACGCCCTCCCGCACCGTCTTCAGCCGCGCCAGCAGCGCCTCGATGCCGGCCGCGTCGCCGGCGGCGAGCAGCCGCTCGAGATCATCGAGCGCGGCGCGAAAGGCGCCGAGGCTCGCGCGCACGGCGTCGGCGTTGGCGAGCAGCACGTCGCGCCACATCGGCGGATCGGAGGCCGCGATGCGCGTGGTGTCACGGAAGCCGCGTGCGGCGAACGCGAGCGCGCCGGGCTCGAAGCGGCCGACGGCATCGACCAGCGCCCACGCGGCGACGTGCGGCAGGTGGCTGATCGCGGCGACCGTGCGATCGTGCGTCTCGGGATCGAGCGCGGCGACGCGGGCGCCGAGCGCCTCCCACAGCGCCGTGATCCCCTTCGTCGCACGCGGCTCGGTGGCATCGGTCGGCGTCACGATGACGGTTGCCCCGCGGAACAGGTCGGCGCGCGCGACCTGCCACCCGCTCTTTTCGGAGCCCGCCATCGGGTGGCTGCCGAGAAAGCCGAGCGGGCGCGTCGCGGCCAGGCGCTCGGCGACCGCGACGATGCCGCGCTTGGTCGAGCCCACGTCGGTGACGAGCGCGCCGGCGGGCACGCGGCGCCAGATCGTCTCCAACAGCCGCTCGTTCGCGAGCACGGTGGCCGCGAGCACCACACAGTCGGCGCCCTCGACGCCGGCCTCGACGTCGGTGAGGATGCGGTCGACCATCCCCGCGCGCAGCGGGCCCTCGAGCCGCCGGCGATCGCGTCCCACGCCGACGATCTCGCGCGCCACCCCATCCGCGCGCGCGGCCAGGGCGACGGAGCCGCCCAGGAGCCCGACGCCGACGATCGCCAGCCGTCCGATCACGCGGGCGTCTTTCCCAACACGGTCTTGAGCGCCTTCACGAGCCGGCGGTTCTCTTCGGGCGTGCCGACGGTCACGCGCAGCGCGGATTCCATGCCGAACGGCGTCATCGGTCGCACGATCACGCCTTCCTTCAGCAGGCGCTGATAGATGTCGGAGGCGCTGCGCCCGACGTCGACCAGGATGAAGTTCGCGCGCGAGGGCACGTAGCGGATGCCGAGCGCGGTGAACTCGTCGTAGAGGAAGTGGCGCCCCGCCTCGATCATCCGCACGCACTCGAGCACGTGGGGATCGTCGTCCACCGCCGCGAGCGCGGCCGCCTGGGCCAGCGAGTTGACGTTGAAGGGCTGGCGGATGCGGTTCATCAGCGAGATCGCGTCCGCGTCGGCGACGCCGTAGCCCACGCGCAAGCCGGCGAGGCTGGCCGCCTTGGAGAACGTGCGAAGCACGATGACCTTGCGGCCCTGACGGACGTACTCGAGCGTGTTGGGGAAGTCCGGTCCCAGCGCGAACTCGAAATAGGCCTCGTCGAAGACGACGATGGTGCGCTCGGGAACGCGCGCCATGAAGGCCTCGACCTCGTCGGCACTCACGATGGTGGCCGTCGGGTTGTTCGGATTGGCCACGAACACGATCTTCGTCATCGGCGTGATCGCGCGCGCCATGGCCTCGAGGTCCAGGCGATGGTCCTTGAGCATCACCATCACGCGGATGCCGCCGGCGGCCTGCACGATCATCGGATAGACGACGAACGACGGGTGCGGAACGATCGCTTCGTCGCCGGGCTTGAGGAACGTGCGCACGGCCAGCTCGATCAGCTCGTTGCTGCCGTTGCCGAGCACGATCTGGTCCTGGGTGAAGCCGATCTTCTTGGCCACCGCCTGGCGCAGGTAGAAACCGCTGCCGTCGGGATAGCGGTTGAGCTGCGCGAGCTGCGCGCTGATTGCACGCTGCACGCGCTCGGACGGGGGCAGCGGGTTCTCGTTGGAGGCCAGCTTGATCGCGTCGTGCACGCCGTACTCGCGCTCGAGCTCCTCGATCGGCTTGCCCGGCTCGTAGGGGGCGATGCCCAGGATGTGCGTGTTGGCGAGCGACTCCCACTGCGTATGCATGCCCTCTCCTTATGCGGCCGGATACGAGCCGAGGATTTTCAGGTGCAGCGTCCGCTCGGCAATCTCGCGCAGCGCGGCCGCCACCGCCGGCGTGTCGCGATGGCCCTCGAAATCCACGAAGATCACGTACTCCCAGGCCCGGATCTTGGCCGGGCGCGATTCGATCTTGCTCAGGTTGAGACCCGCGCGCACGAACGGCTCGAGGATGCGATAGAGCGAGCCCGGCTCGTTCTTCATCGCGAACAGCATCGACGTCTTGTCGCGGCCGCTCGGACCGGGCGGCGGCTGGCCGGCGCCGATCACCAGAAAGCGCGTGGCGTTGTGGCGGTTGTCCTCGATGTGGGCGCGCAGGCTCGGGACCCCGTAGAGCGTCCCCGCCAGCTCGGAAGCGATGGCCGCCACCGTCGGATCGTTCGCGGCCACCTCGGCGGCGGCCGCCGTCGACGACGATTCCTCGGTCGGCACGCCGGGCAGGTTCGCGGCGAGCCAGCCGCGGCACTGCGCGATTCCTTGAGGATGCGAGAGCACGCGCTTGATCTCCGACAGGTCCGAGGCCCGCGACAGCAGGTGTTGCGCGATTTCCAGATAGAGCTCGCCGCAGATCGTCGCCTCGGAGTCGGTCAGACGATCGAGCGTCACGTTGACCGCGCCTTCCGTGGTGTTCTCGACGGGAACGACGCCGTAGTCCGCGCGGCGGCGCTCGACCTCCTCGAACACGTCGCCGATGGTGCGCAACGGGCGGAAGCTCGCGGCGGCCCCGAAGTGGGTGAGCGCTGCCTTGTGGGTGAACGTCGCCTCGGGACCGAAATAGGCGACCGTGAGCGGCCCCTCGAGCGCCCGCGACGCCGACAGAATCTCACGCCAGATCGCCGTGACGTTGTCGGCGGTCAGCGGTCCGCGCGTCTGAGCGGACAACGACCTCAGGATCTCAGCTTCCCGCTCCGGGACATACGACGGCGTCCTCTGCCGTCGTTTGAGGTTGCCGATCTGAAGGGCGGCCTCGGCGCGTTGGTTGAGGAGGCTGAGGATTTGGTTGTCGAGCTCGTTGATCCTGGTCCGCCAGTCGGCCAGGTCCATAGGAACACCTGCCCACGAGAATAGCGGGATTATAGGCCAACGTTCGCGTGCTACGCAAGTTACCGCCCGGCAAGCGCTTCAGCGCGTCGTCTCGGCCGGCGGCGAGCCCTCGGCCGCGGCGCGCAGCGCGGAGACCTCGCGGGACGTGAGGCGCCGGTAGCGCCCACGCGGCAAATCGCCGAGCCGCACCGGCCCGAACGCGACGCGGCGCAGCCGGCGCACGCGGTGCCCCAGCGCCGCGCAGTAGCGCTTGACCTCGTGCTTGCGACCCTCGGTGAACGTCAACCGCATCAGCGTCGCGTCGCGCGCGCCGTGGAGGATCTCGACCTCGAGCGGGCGCGCCGGCCCGTCGTCCAGCACCACCCCGCGCCGCCAGCGCTCGAGCGCACCCGGCGGCACGCGTCCCTCCACGTCGGCCTCGTACACGCGCGGCAAGCCATAGCGTGGATGCAGGAGGCAATGCGTCAGCGCGCCGTCGTTGGTCATCAGCAGCGCGCCCTCGACGTCCCAATCGAGGCGGCCGACGGGGTAGAGCCGCGCGTCGACGTCGCGCACGAGGTCGCTGACCACGGGTCGCCCGCGGGGATCGGTCACCGACGTCACATAGCCTGCCGGCTTGTGAAGGACGAGGTAGTGCTTGGCCTCGGCGTGCGGGAGCGGCCGGCCGTCGACGGTGACGAGGTCGCGCTCGGGATCGGCGAGCGTGGCGAGCTCGCGGGTCACGGCGCCGTTGACGGCGACGCGCCCGTCGGCGATGAGCCGGTCAGCTCCCCGCCGGCTGCTGAGCCCCGCCTGCGCCAGGACCTTGTTGAGTCTGAGCTTCGCCATCGACGGTGAGCGCCTCCGCCGCGAGATCCGGGATCACCAGCTCACCCTCGATCTTCGGCAGATCGCCGGGGTCGCGCAGGCCGAACGCGACGAGGAACTCGCGCGTCGTCTCGTACACGAACGGCCGCCCGGGCGCCTCCTTGCGTCCGGCGATACGGAGGAGCCGCCGTTCGAGGAGATTGTCGAGCGTCGCGTCGGAATTCACGCCGCGCACGGCGTCGATCTCCGGCCGCGAGACGGGCTGCTTGTACGCGACGATGGCGAGGGTCTCGAGCGCGGCTCGGGACAGTCGCACGCGCGTACGCGCGCGCGCGAGGCGCACGAGCCAGGGCGCCAGCTCCGGCTGCGTGACCATGCGCCAGCCGCCCCCGGTCTCCATGATCGCCAGCCCGCGTTCCTCCGCCTCGTAGCGCGCGACCAGCTCGCCCACCAGCTCGCGCGCGGCCGCGGCGTTCTCGAGGTCGAGCACCTCGCGAATGCGCTCGGCCTCCAGCGGCACGTCGGACGCGAACAGCAGCGCTTCGACCACGTCAATCGGCTTGGGCACTCGACGCCTCCCCCTCGGCCCGTACGGCCTGGCGTTCGATGACGATCTCGCCGAACAGCTCCGTCTGCTGCGCCTTGATGCGGCCCTGGCGCACCAGCTCGAGCACGGCCAGCAGCGTCACCACGATCTCGGAACGCTTGCGCTCGCCACCCGTCAGCGAGCTGAACAGCAGCGACCACGTGTCGCGCAGCACGGACAGGATCTCGGTCATGCGCTCGATGACCGACGGCGGGTTGGGCTCCACGCTCCGCGGCCGCGCTCGACGCTGTTCGTCGATGAGGCGGGTCATCGCACGCGCCAGCCAGTCGACGCTCAGATCCTCGAGCGGCAGGTCCTCCACGGCGGGCAGCATCGCGCCCGGGCGGCCCCAGATGAGAGCCATCTCCGCTTCGCGCGCAGCCAGCCACGCGCCCTGCGTCTTCACGCGCGCGTATTCGCGCAG